>Ga0209330_1000417_pt1 | contig 18262 bp, 16 predicted proteins | sample JacPinW_OM2H0_O3_FD_187969 | JGI IMG/M metagenome (GOLD analysis project Ga0209330, IMG submission 187969) | Forest soil microbial communities from Algoma, Ontario, Canada - Jack Pine, Ontario site 1_JW_OM2H0_O3 (SPAdes) (version 2) | ecosystem: Environmental > Terrestrial > Soil > Boreal...
AACGAGTCTCGGCAGCGCGCGCGATCTTTAATTCTTTAAGCTGGGCGTAGGCAGGCTTGAGGTCGAATCCGAAGACGGTGGCGGCAACACCGCCGACAGCCGCTATCTTAAAGAAGTCTCTGCGGGACGTTTGCATCGAAGCTACCTCCGCATCCGATCCAGCCTTCTTCCCATTTATTTCACTTCGGCGAATCATTTGTCAATAGTTTACGAAACGCTAAGTGGGAGCGACGACAGGTAGGATTCGCACAACCGTTGCAATTTCGATGGCTCACCTCTCCTACAACCTGCGAGTGCGCTTCCGGGACGGTCATTCATCGCTAGTCGCCCGGGACCACCGGGAGGCTTATAAAGCTGGCGTCGCCCGGAGTGTGCCAAACCTGTTGTATCGCTTTCTGATAATCCGCGGGCTTTGCATAAAAAATATTCGAAACAAAAGTCTGGGGGTTGCGGTCATAGAGAGGAAACAGACTTGATTGCACCTGGACCATGATGCGATGCCCCGGCAAAAAGACATGGTTCACCGTCGGCAAAGCGAAGCGATACAGCAACGGCTGGTTTGGCGCGATTGCCTCTGGATGTTCGAAACTGTTGCGGTACCGGCCTCGGAAGATGTCGAGAGAAATCGCCAGCTGATATCCTCCCATCGCCGGTTGCCCCGGCACCGTATCGGGATACACGTCGATCAGCTTGACAACCCAATCGCTATCGCTGCCGGTGGTTGAAGCATACAGATTTACTCCCGGCGCGCCACTCAGCCGCAAAGGGGTCGTAAGCGGTTCCGTCACATACGTCAGCACGTCGGGCCGACCATCAACGAAGCGTTGATCGTCTACCAGCCAATGTCGCCATGCCTCGCCGTCCGTCGCAACCACCGGTCTCGTCCTGTACGGCACTGGGTTGGACGGATCGGAAACGTATTCGTCATATTTCGCCGCGGCGGCCTGAGGACTTTCGAAGGACAAGCCGCCGTTCGCCGCCAGATACAGCGATTGTGACTTGTTGGAGCAACCTTGGTCACAGCTAAGCGGCCAGGACTTCAGCCGATCCCAATGATTCTCTCCCGTATTGTAAATCAGCACTGGAGGCGTATCCGCCTTCGGGGCATTATCCAACAAGTATTGGTTGAAAAACGGAAGCAGCACATCGCGACGGAACTGCAAGGTCGTGTTGCCTTCCCAGAGCAGCGGTCCCAGTGAATAGCCATCATAGTTCACCTGGCTGTGACGCCAAGGGCCCATCACCAGATAATTCTTGTCATTCTGAGTATCCTGAGGTTCCGCCGCCTCATAGCAGTGGATCGCTCCCCACATGTCTTCCTGGTCCCACAATCCTTGTAGCCACATCGTCGGAACCTTCAGCGGTACTGAAGCCATTATCTTGTCGAGGGCTTGCCCCTGCCAGAAAGCGTCGTAGGCAGGATGTTCTTCCACTTTTCGCCAGAAGGGCAGTTGCTCGAGCCCGGCATCGCGGGCAAAATTGCCGACAGATCCCTTCCTCAGAAAATTCGTGTAATCGTCATATCCTTCGCGAGGAATCGCGACGCCTCTCCCACGTGCGCTTGTTTGCTCAGTGAAATAGTCAAAATTGGGCTGGCGAAACGCGCCGTAATGAAACCAATCGTCGCCCATCCAACCGTCCACCATCGGGCTCTCGGGAGCCGCTACCTTCAGTGCCGGATGCGGATGAATGAGCGCCATCACCACGGTGAACCCTTCATACGATGAGCCCAGCATGCCGACCTTCCCATTGGACTCGTGAACATTTTTAACCAGCCAGTCGATCGTATCGTAAGCGTCTGTTGTGTCGTCGATTCCGCTGCTGTTCAACGGGCCGACTGGGGGAGGCGTCATAAGATATGGCCCTTCGGAACCATACTTGCCGCGTACATCCTGGAACACGCGGATGTAACCTGACCTAACAAATACATCGTCCCCTTGGGGAAGCTCGTCGAGCATGTGGGGCGACTCAGTGCGCGTCGTGCGGCCTGCAGCGTTATACGGAGTGCGCGTGAGCAGAATCGGAGCGTGCGCGGCACCTTTGGGAATCACAATCACCGTATACAATTTCACGCCATCGCGCATGGGAATCATTTCGATGCGCTTGATGTAGTCATAACCCGACGTCGGCGATTTGAATTCAGCCGGAATGTCGGAAGCGCTGGATTTGTCTTGGGCGAGCAACGGCAAACTTGCCAGGCAGAAGGCTAGTGCCGCAATAAAAGTACGACGGAGCAAGATCATAGAGCCATCCTCATGCAGGTTGGAATGTGACGGGACATCCGAATTGCCAAAATACTATATCTTGCCTGAGCCGTCGAATCCTTCCTCATCGCATCTGATTTTTCAGCTCCGAAAACGCTACGCCTGAAGCGTCAGTGGTGTGGCAAATCGCTTCCCGGACGGAACAATCTCTGGTAGCATCGAAGTTCGAGATTACTTGAACTTTTCTGTCTGGAGCAACGCGACAATGGCAATGGTATGTGAACTTTGCGGCAAGAAGCCGCGCTTTGGCAATACGATCAGCCACGCTCACAACGTGACGCGACGACGGTGGAATCCGAATCTTCGGCGCGTGAAGACGGTCATCAAGGGCGTGCACAAGCACATTCGCGTCTGCACTTCCTGTATCCGTTCGGGCCTCGTTAAAAAGGCTGCTTGAAGCCTCCTGCGAAGGAGTTCCGCTTGAAGCCCAAACTGGTGATGCTTGCGGTAGCGGCGGCGTGTGTATTTGCGGCCTCGTGCCAGAAAGAAGCCACGCCCGGGCCCGATGTGTGGGCCACCGTTAACGGCAAAGAGATCCCGCGCGCTCAGGTGGAGAAATATTTCCGGACACGTGTGAACGCCGAAGCTCCCGCGCCTTCCCAGGAAGAAGCTCTCTCGTTGAAGCTCAGCATACTGGATGAACTGGTCAACAACGAAATTCTTCTCGAGCGCGCAAGCAAGATGAATTTGATCGCCAGCGACGCCGAAGTCGAGGACAAATTCACGGAATCAAAGAGTCCCTACACCGAGGAAGAATTCCAGAAAAAACTGCGAGACACGGGACTGACTGTTGACGATCTGAAGAGCGACATTCGGCGCCAACTCTCCGTGCAGAAGCTGCTAAATCGGGAAGTGATCGCGAAAATTTCCATCACCGATCAGGACGTCACCGATTTCTACAATAAAAATCGCGCGCAGTTCAACGTGGCCGAACCGCAATATCATATCGCGCAAATCGTAGTCACGCCGCATCCAGACCCCTCCGCTCATAATCGCAAGAACGACAAAGCTACCACGGATGTCGAGGCCAAACGCAAGGTGGCTATTCTCGAACAAAAGCTCGCAGCCGGTGCCGATTTCAGTCAACTGGCGATGGATTACTCCGAGGATTCAACGGCAACAACCGGTGGCGACCTGGGATTTGTCCCGGAATCCGCGCTCAATCGCTCTGATCCGGCGCTGAAGAAGATCGTGTTGGCGATGAAGCCCGGCGAAGTGACCCAACCCATCGCTATTCAGGGCGGTTACCGCATTTTGAAAATGATTGCCAAAGAGCCCGCCGGACAGCGCGTGCTTTCCGACCCTCAGGTGCAACAGTCCATTCGTGACATGATGCGTAATCGCAAAGAGCAACTGCTTCGCTCGGCTTACATGATCGAAGCGCGCGACGGGGCACACGTTACGAATTATCTGGCGCGACAAATCCTCGAATCTGCCGGCAAACTTCCCGCTTCAAATTAGCGTTTCTCTGTAACGATCCGGGATTCAGTTTCGGGGGAGTAATTTTTGAAATGCGCTGCGGCGCGAGCTATGAAATAGAGGCGTAGATCCTGGCCGTGGCTAGCCGCGGCTTGCTGTTTGTGCCATAGACCGGCCGGTCCGAGGCGGTTTGAATGTGAGCACCACTAACGCGCCTGCCAGCGGAGTCAAGAGAATACAAAGCCCAAAGGTTCGCCAGAAGGCGAGCCCTTCTTTCTCACCCCAGTGAGCAACTACCCCACACAACAAAGTCCACGCTAGAGCCGCGATTCCCAGCACGAACCAGGCCGCCGTCCAAGCCAGAAATGACTGAAACATTCTCCCCCCAATGCGCCTTCCAGGTACTTCGCACCCGGATTTCTTTGAATGGTATGTTGGCAGTCTTTGGAGAGCTTGAGAAGTGTCTATGAAGACAAAGCGAACGTAAGGGTAACGTCAAAGGTAAGTGACAGGCACCGATGAGAAGACGCGGATGATTTTCTCTCTTCAAAAGCACTAAGTGGCTACTTTTCAGGAGACTACGGCTACGGTTTCGCCAGCGTTCACCGTCTGACCCGCTACTACGAGCAAACGGTCGATTGTGCCGGACTTCGGCGATCGTATTTCGTTCTGCATTTTCATTGCCTCTACTACCGCAATTCCTTGTCCAGCCTCCACCACCTCACCGGATTTCACCAGCACAAGCACGATTTTGCCCGGCATCGGTGCCGTCACGTGCTGCGGCCCTTCGGCTTCAGCTCCCGCCCTGCGATCTCTTGTCCACTTGCGGGAATCACGAATCGCGGCGCTGAACTGGCGGCCCGCAACGGTAACAAGGAGATCCGAATCGCTCTTCGATTCCACGCGAGCCTCATACGATTGTCCTTCGATCAAAATCGAGTAAATGCCGGGCGACACCTCCACCGCGTCGGCATCAAGAGCGCGTCCATCAATGGTCCAGTGCTCGCGCTGGTCCGTGGGAATCAACTCAACACTGCGCAATTTCCCGTCGAGTTCAATTTCACACTTCAAGGTGATCAAACTCCTACTGGCCGATCTCGCTCTTCAGTTGCTCCAGCCTGCCTTCGAACTTCCAGCGCGATTCGGCTGGGGCTGGTGCCGATTTTTTGGCTTTGTAACCACCATCGCGCGCACGCCAGAGCGAGGCGGCAATCGTTGCCGCGTCCCGCTCGCGCGAACTTGCTTCCACGTCGTTGGCGGCCGCGATAGAGGCTTTCTGAGACTTGGACAGAAAATCGTCCAGCCACCGAGTGTATATGTCGCCGGTTTGAAAATCGCCGGTGGCGAGAATCCGTCGAAAAAGTCCCAGGTTCGTCTTGATTCCAGCCGCGTAAAGCTCAGCGAGCGCCCTCCGCAGCCGCGCGATAGCTTCTTCGCGGTTCTCTCCGGACGCGATTAGTTTTCCAAGCATTGGGTCGTAATCATTGGGCACGGTCCAGCCGGAATACACGCCGTCATCGAGCCGTATGCCCGGTCCAAAGGGCGTGCGCCACTCAAGGATTTTCCCCGGCGACGGGAAGAAATTGTTGTCGGGATCCTCGGCGTAAACCCGGCATTCAATGGCATGCCCGCGCAGAGTAATGTCCTCTTGCGCGAATGGGAGCGGTTCACCGTAGGCGACTCGAATCTGCAGTTTCACGATGTCCAGCGAAGTAACCAGCTCCGTCACCGGATGTTCCACCTGGAGCCGCGTGTTCATTTCGAGGAAATAAAAGCGACGGTCCGCATCCACCAAAAATTCCACGGTTCCGGCATTCGTGTAGCCTCCCGCTTTCGCAAGTTCTACGGCAGCGTCGCCCATGGCGCGCCGTAGCTCTGGCGTCATAACTGGAGAGGGCGCTTCTTCGATTACCTTCTGATAGCGGCGCTGCACCGAACATTCCCGCTCTCCGAGATGCACGATGTGGCCGTGACGATCGCCCAGAATTTGGATTTCGATGTGACGTGGCCGCAAAAGATACTTTTCCAGATATAACCGACCGTCGCCAAATGCGTTTTGCGCTTCCGAGGAAGCGTCGCGCCACCCGGCCGCGAATTCCACCTCGCGCTCAATCAAACGCATGCCTTTACCACCGCCACCAGCAACGGCCTTGAGCACGACGGGGAAGCCGATCTTGCTCGCCTCATCACGGGCATCTTCCATTCTTTCTATCGGATCGAGCGTGCCGGGCACTGTGTGCACACTTACCTCGCGAGCTAGTTGCCGCGCTGCCGTTTTCGAGCCGAGCTTTTCCATTGCCTCCGGTGAAGGCCCAATGAACGTGACGCCGGCAACGGCGCAGGCGCGAGCAAAGGCTGGATTCTCCGCCAGAAATCCGTATCCGGGATGTACGGCGTCGCACCCGGAGTCGCGCGCTGCGGCGATGATTTTTTCGATAACCAAATAACTCTGCCGGGAGGGAGGGGGTCCAATCCGATAAGCTTCATCAGCTAATCGCACATGAAGCGAAGCACGGTCCGCGTCGCTATAGACTGCAACCGAACGCACGCCAAGTTCTCTGCAAGCGCGCAAGATGCGCACAGCAATCTCACCGCGATTGGCAATCAGGATTTTCTTGAACATTTTGGTTTCACACGACCAACCGGAATTCTAACATTTTGATGCACGCACGTCTCCGAACCGAGATCGCCATCTTGGTCTGGCGCATGGTTCGCAAAACAACTCGCGGCGCTGCTGTAGGTTGGCAAGAGTCGCTCATCCGGCTATTATGGCCTTCGCCGGAGACACGGGATAATGAATGCGCCGATAAATTTATCGCAACAAGACCAATGGAAGAAAGCAGCCGCCGAAGCCGCGGCGAAGCTTGTTGAAAGTGGAATGGTCGTTGGCTTGGGAACCGGATCGACAGCTGCATTTCTGGTGAGTGAGCTCGGCCGACGAGTCGCGAAAGAAAATCTACGCATCAACGCCATTCCCACCTCTGATCGAACCACGGGCCTAGCGCGCGCACAAAATATTCCACTCACGACGTTTGCTGAGCACACGGAGATTGATCTGACTATCGACGGTGCGGACGAAGTGCTGCCTGGGCCGCTTTATCTCATCAAAGGGCACGGCGGCGCCTTGCTACGCGAAAAAATCGTAGCCGCCGCGAGTAAGCGCATGGCCGTTATTGCGGACGAAACGAAAATTGTAGAGCGGCTCGGATCGCTGGTGTCTGTTCCAGTGGAAGTTGTTCCGTACGGATGGCAGGCGACCCAAGAGAAGCTAATCCAGCTAGAAGGCAGGCCGGCTATTCGGCTAGGGGCGGACAAGAAGCCATACATAACCGATGGCGGGCATTACATTCTGGACTGCGCGTTCGGCGCCATGGAAGATCCGAAGGAAATCGCGCATCACCTCGATCACGTAGTCGGAGTCGTCGAACACGGATTGTTTTTGAAATATGCTTCCGAAGCGTTCGTTGGCGGGCTTGAAGGGGTGAAAGTTCTTAAGAGACAGAAGTGAAATCGAGAAGCCGGCGAAAACTGCCTCTGTTCGGAAGACTTTAAAAGTTGAAGCGGACCGGTTCTCAATTCCTCGATACGCAGGCCTGCGGATACACTGCGTCCAGCGCGCCCCAAAGTGCTTTCAGACCGCGTTCAGCGGCGCAAAACACAGCCACGGTGTCAGCGTCTTTTTGCTTTCCTAGCCATTCGCGCCAAGCGGCACGATGACGGACATCGGCTTCCTCGTGCACGGCGAAATAGGCTAAGGAACGAGGTTCGGTGATAGCGTAAAAACGGCGCAAACCAGAAATTTTCTGCGTCGCGATTTCGGGGACCTGGGCCTCATACGCATAAAACGCCGCAACGGCTTGCGCTTTCGTGCCTTGCGCGGCGACTTCGTCATAAGTGTCCAGAAGTGCGGCAATCCCCGGTAGCGGACGCGCGTCTTCCATGGAAGCTTCGCTCACTCCCAACGATTGAGCAAATTGCCGCCAGAGCATCGGATGTGGAGAACGCGGATCGAGCTCTTCAGCCAGATTTTCGTTCACTAGCGCGTGGAGAACTGCGTCTCCATTCGTCCGGGTCGCGAGCTGCCTCAAATTCTCGGGGAAGGCACGCACATGTTGGTAATACTGCTCGGCATAAAGAGCTAGCGATTCTTTTGAAAGCTTGCCTGCGGTCCAAGCCTGATAAAAGGGATGCTTCAACAGGTGATGCTTTTCGATTAACGCGTCAAGCGATTCAACCAACGTTTTCGTCTTTGGAGCATTCTTAGGCATAGCATTCTCCGATATCTATTCGAATAATTGCGATGAGGCAAAACCACGGCATGCTACAGGAATTCCGGGCAAAAAGCCAGTTTTGGGCTGCCGTTGCGTTTCAAGTGGCGGCTGCAGGTCACAGAGGAATATTGCCGTGTTTTTTGCGGGGATTAGTATCTCGTTTGTTTTCTAGTGAGCGTAGGGCGGTGATCAGTTTGGCGCGGGTTTGCGCGGGCTCAATGATGGCGTCAACGTAGCCGCGTTCGGCCGCCACATATGGATTCGCAAAACGTTCGCGGAAGTCCTCGATTTTCTCTCGACGGATCCTTTCGCGATCCGCTTCGGGAGCCCGATCAATCTCGCGCCGGTACACGATATTCACGGCGCCTTCGGGCCCCATCACGGCGATTTCCGCCGTGGGCCACGCGTAATTAATGTCCGTGCGAATGTGCTTGGATGCCATCACGCAATACGCGCCACCGTAAGCCTTCCGCGTTATGACCGTGATTTTCGGTACGGTAGCTTCAGCAAAGGCGAAAAGCAGTTTCGCGCCGTGCTTGATGATCCCGCCAAATTCCTGCTGGGTGCCGGGTAGAAATCCCGGAACATCTTCAAAGGTGATGAGCGGAATATTGAAAGCATCGCAGAAGCGAACGAAACGAGCAGCTTTCACCGACGCGCTTATGTCCAGAACTCCGGCGAGAAATGCCGGCTGGTTCGCGACGATGCCAACTGTGCTTCCGTCGAGTCGAGCGAAACCGACGACAATATTTTTAGCGAAGTGTTCGTGGACTTCGAAGAATTCAGCATCGTCCGCGATTGCGTGTATCACATTCTTGATGTCGTAAGGTTTCTGCGGGTCTTCGGGAACGAGCGCGTTGAGCGCAGGGTGCGCCCGGTCCCAGGGATCGCTCGAAGCGCGGTGAGGCGGGTCGTCAAGATTATTCGACGGCAAATAGCTAAAGAGTTCGCGGATCATGGCCAGGCATTCGGCGTCGTCGCGTGAAACAAAATGAGCAACGCCGCTTTTTTCGTTGTGCGTCATCGCGCCGCCAAGCTCCTGCTTGGTCACTTCCTCGTGTGTTACGGTTTTGATGACATCCGGACCGGTAACGAACATGTAAGAAGTGTCGCGAGTCATAAAAATGAAATCGGTGATAGCCGGCGAATAAACCGCGCCGCCCGCGCATGGTCCCATGATCGCGCTGATTTGCGGGATCACCCCGCTAGCCAAAGTGTTGCGGAGAAAAATTTCGGCGTAGCCCGCAAGCGACATCACGCCCTCCTGAATTCGCGCGCCCCCGGAATCATTCAAACCAATTAGGGGAGCTCCGGCGCGCATGGCGAGATCCATAATTTTCGTGATTTTCGACGCGTTTGCTTCGGAAAGCGAACCGCCGAAAACGGTGAAGTCCTGGGCGAAGACATAGACGAGGCGGCCTTCGATGCGGCCGTAGCCGGTGATAAACCCATCGCCCGGCGGGCGCTGCGTTTCCATGCCGAAATCGTGGGAATGATGGCGGACGAATTTGTCGAGCTCTTCGAAGGAGCCTTCGTCGAGCAGCAAGTCAATGCGTTCGCGCGCGGAAAGTTTCCCCTGCTTGTGCTCGCGTTCGCGACGCTCGGCTCCCCCGCCCGCTTCAGCTTCAGCGTTGAGCTTGCGCAACTCTTCTAGGCGGTCATGATGTTTGCGATGTTCGCTCATGGGGAAGCAGCGTTTTCGTTGCGATTAGGAATTGCCGCTCTTTAAACACGGTTCACGCTAGCACGATGCTGGACGGAATGCGAGAGGTCGCGCACGCAGAGAGGTCCTCGAGCGGACGAAATGGATGTAGAATGTCTCCCGTTTTCGAGCTCAAAAAGGAAATTTTGGATACGAAGGAGATTCCATGTCTTTCGGCACACAGCTTCGCTCAATTCACGAAACTAACTTCGTTCGTATTTCTGCGCTCATCCTAGTGCTGATGGGTTTTGCGCCGGCTGCTCTCGCGCAGGACGCAGGCATCGACAGCAAGCTGCAGGGCTTCGACTCCTACATGGAGCAAACTCTGAAAGACTGGAATACACCGGGGATGGGCGTGGGGATCGTTGTTAACGACAAACTGGTGTTCGCCAAAGGGTACGGCTATCGAGACTATGAGAAAAAGCTGCCGTTCACGCCGACCACGCTGGTCCAGATCGCGTCCAATAGCAAGTTGTTCACGGCCGTGTCCGCGGGAATGCTGGTGGAGGAGGGACAGCTGACCTGGGATAAGCCGGTGCGGCTATCCGTCCCCACGATTCAGTTCTACAACGACGAGCTGAACAACAACGTCACTTTGCACGACATGTTGTCACATCGCACGGGCGTGACGCGACACGACCTGATCTGGTTCAAATCCGACTTCAGCAGGAAACAGCTGTTCGAAAAGCTGAAGTACCTGGAGCCGGAGCAGCCGATGAGACAAACTTTCCTCTACAACAACCTCATGTTCTCGGCTGTTGGGGAAATCATCGAGTTGAAATCCGGAAAGCGCTGGGAGGACTTCGTGCGCGAACGCATACTCTCGCCGCTGGACATGAATACGACCACCTACACAATATCCGAGATGCTGAAAAGTCCCGATCACGGCGTGCCGTACGAGGAAAAGCGCGACTCGTTCGAGCTCTACAAGGGCCCCTATTTCGAAGACACGGAAGGCGTGGCGCCGGCGGGCGGAATTATCTCGAATATCGACGAGTTGTCGCACTGGCTGATCGCTTTGATGAATGACGGGAAATATAACGGGAAGCAGGTGTTGCCGGCCAATGTTCTGAAGGCCACGCTGCAACCGGCCATCGCGCTCCCCAACGCTACCGGAGAATCTCAGGGATTCTGGGAGTTGTTCAATGCGGCCTACGGCATGGCACGAGAGACCGCCTCTTACCGGGGACATCTGCTCACCATGCATGGCGGTGATCTTCCCGGCTTTCACTCCCAGATTTCTTTCATGCCCAACGACCACATTGGCGTGATCGTTCTAGTGATCGGCGATCACAGCGCTCCTCTTTACAATGTGGTCAGCTACAACGTGTACGAGCGGCTGCTCGGACTGGACCAAACGCCCTGGAGCCAGAGGCGCCTGGCGCAACGGCTGGCGGACAAGAAAGCGGGAACCGCCGGGCGGGCTAAGGCGGGCGAAGACCGGGTGCCCAACACCAAACCCTCTCACGCCCTGGCAGACTATACCGGCGACTACGAAAACCCCGCGTATGGCATCCTGAAAATCGGAATCAAGGACAATCAGCTTCAATTTGGTTTTCACGAATTCCAATTTCCTTTGAGCAATTTCCATTACGACCGATTCGATACTCCTGATGACGAGCTTTACGGCAGATTCTCAATCAACTTCAGAACGAATCCTCAGGGAGATATTGATAGCGGAGTGATTTCGTTGGACGAGGCGGAGGTGACTTTCACACGCAAACCCCCGACTCTGGATCCAGCGCTTTTGGAGAAGCTCGCGGGCACTTATCTGACGCCGGACAAGAGCAAGTTTCAGGTGCTCTATCAACCGGGTACGGGACTCTCGCTCTCATTTCCGGGAGCGCCTCCGCAACCGCTCATCCCGCTCAAAGGCTTGCAGTTCAGGACTGCGCAGTTCGCCAACGAGATCTTTGAGTTCGTGATGGAGGACGGCAAGGTGAAGGGTTTGAAGGACCGCGACCCGTCCGGCGAAGTTCTCTTCGAACGACAATGAGCAAGGTTTTCTGAAGCACCTGGACGGGTTAGCGGCACGAGGCCTACAGCGGACGGCTAAGCTGCGCCAGCCTTCGGATAACGGGAGCCAGGACCTAGTCCTGGAGGCGGTTTTTCGTGTTCACGCGCGTGCGAGTTTTGTTTCTTCGGCATCGTGGTGATCGTAATCACACTAACGAGGATCAGCAGCGTTCCCAGCAGCGTGCGGGGGCCAATGGCTTCATTGCCGACAAAGTACCCCAGCGCGACTGCCACGACCGGATTGACGTAGGCGTACGTGCCGACTTTCGTCGGCGATTCATGGTGCAGCAGCCAGACATAGGCGGTAAATCCCGCGATGGAACCCGCAATGATTAAATAAATTAAGCAGAACCACACGGTCCGGGAAACTGCCTGCACGTGAAATCCGGAGAATTCGCCTGAGAGTGCCGCGAGAACGAATAATTGAATTCCTCCAGTCAGCATCTGAGCGGCCGCGCTCATCGGTTTCGATGCCGGAAGAGGTAGGCGGCGCGTCAGGGTCGTGGCTACAGACCAAGTGAATGCGGCAATCAGCAGAGCGAGAGCGCCAGCGCGATTGATGGGAACCTCTCCTAAGGAAAAAGAGTGATTCATCAGCACTGCAACACCGCAAAGTCCGATCAGCAGGGCCAGGGCAAGACGCATGGTGAGCCGTTGCGTGCGCAGGAAGATGATTTCGAGCAGCGTGATAAACACCGGTATCGTCGCGAGCACGACTGCGGCAATTCCCGATGGCACGCGCTGCTCGGCCCAAAAAAGGCAGCCGTAGTCGACCAGGAAAATCAGTGCCCCGAGAAAAGTTGCGGTCACCCATTCACGACGGCTAGGAGCTGGCGTGCCGTTTAGACGCATCCAGACGTACAGAATAATTCCCGCCGCCGTGAAGCGCATAGCGGCAAACAGAAATGGGGGTATTTCGCGGACCCCCACTCGAATCGCCAGAAATGTCGAGCCCCAGACAAAGTAAATGATGGCGAATGCCAGAAGAATCTTCCACGAAGGCGGACGAGAAGTTTGCAATTTGATCTCGAGTAATCGTAACTCGCGAGCCTGCTCGCTCACATTTGGAATTTAGCTTTTCCATCCGGATGTGAGAGACATTTTGGTTTTCAAATAACCGCGATTCACTGCGGCTAGCAGGGGATTATTCGCGAAAGCCTTGCGGTGGCGGGCATGCTCGCGGCAGGAGGCAACGGCTCGAGGCTGCACTCGGCGAGGAGCGTGTTCACCGGGCAAACCCTTGCGTCGTCAGAGCGGCCATGCGGCCAAAAAGCGGCTTCAGTGTAAGCCCGACCAGTCGTCAGCGAGCAGAATTGAGTTACTGGGATTGGAGGGATCATACTTCACGCTGGCAGTTTGACCTGTGGCAATACGAGTCAAATGCAAACGCTCTTCGAGACCCGTAACATCCTGCGCCGTTTCGTACGTGACGCCGGAGATGGAATAGGTGTAGTACAGCAGCTTTCGTGTTCCGTTTGCGGCGACCGTGCTGGTTTTCCGCTTTTCGAGGATGCTGGAAGGTCGGGCTTCCTGTAAATCGCGCGATTGCTCGACGATTTCGAGAATTTGTCCTTCGACGATGCGCCCCACGCGATTTAGAAACGCGCAACGCTTGCGTTCGATTTCGTCAGCGTCTTCCGGCTTGCGCCGCAGCCAGTAGACAATGCCGACGAGAGCAAGAACTGCGACGCCCAGAAGCGGAAGCGAATTGTGCCAATCTTTCAGTAATTCTTTCAAAGCTCGCCTTACGCTCGCATGGGAATTTCACATCCAGGGCGGATACGGATCAATTTTCCGCGCCTTCAGGCGGTCCGATGACGGGATTTCGCAGCGTACCAATCCCGCTCACACTGACCTCCACCACATCTCCCGCAGCCAGGGAGCCGACACCGGAGGGCGTGCCGGTGGCAATGGCATCGCCAGCCTCGAGCGTCATCACCTGCGCGATGTAGCGAATTATAACATCAAGAGAAAAAATCATTTCCGAGGTGTGGCCGTGCTGTTTCCTGATTCCATTCACGAAAGTCTCGACGGTGACGCCGGCTGGATCGAGTGATGTTTCGATAACCGGGCCGAACGGGCAGAACGTGTCGAAGCCCTTGCCGCGCGTAAACTGACCGTCGAGTCTTTGGATATCGCGTGCGGTTACGTCATTGAGGCAGGCGTAGCCGAGAAGGTAGTGCAAAATATTTTCATCGGGCAGGGGATTCCGGCAGCGGCGGCCAATGATCACGGCAAGTTCACCTTCGTAGTCAACACGCTTCGAAATACTGGGGAGGACGATGGGCTCATCGGGTCCGACGATGGACGACGGTGGCTTCAGGAAAATCAGCGGTTCTTTGGGAGCTTCGTTGTTCAATTCCTTCGCGTGTTCGAGGTAATTGCGGCCAACGCAAACAATTTTGCTCGGCGTGCATGGCGGGAGAAGCTTGACAGAATTTAGCTGCCAGGAGTGTCCGGCGCGTTCGCGGCGGCCCCAAAGATCACCAAGGATCTCATGGACCTCATTGCCCTCGATAACTCCGCTGCGGATTTCAGGATGGGTTGGATGATCCGAGCGGTCTAGGTCTTTCGCCGTAAATTCCAACGTCTGGAACCGGCAGAGTTTCATCGATGATGGGCCGCAGGATCGTTATGCCTGCGGCGTTGAGTGATTTCGTGATGCCTGGTGTGCAAAACCATGCCTGCGACCCAGCAAACAACCGCGAGAAAACCGTAGGTCATGGAGCCTTCGATCAGGGCTTCAAACGGAGTTCGACGCAAAATCTCGAAGAGGTTTCGGAAGAGCATCCCTGCAACGTCGTAGGCGATGACGAACATTACCCAAGCAATCATCGCCGACGTGAACATCTGAATCGGGCGATTCAGAAAGCGCACAACCGGAATCAGCATGAAGATGACGAAGAGGCCATAGGACGCTGCGTTTCTTTCGAGCGCGCGATTATCGAGCCAGGGAAGCCGATTTGCGGCCACCAGCGCTCCGAACATCACCATTACCAGCAGCGTGCCGGTGTAGAGTCCGGTCCACAAAGCGGGACGCGGCAATGGCTTGTGAGGTTTTGCTCCGATAATTCGATCGATTGGAGAACGATCAGTCATGGGTTCGTCGACTGGTCTGCCGCTGGAATGCTGACGGAGACGGGCTCGCTGGCGCGGCTTTCATTTCCAGCGCGGTCCACCGCAGTCGCAGTGTACACGTAATGGCGACCAGGCTCTGCATTCATATCGCGAAACGCGGGCGCAATCAACAGTTTCGCATTCAACCGGGTACCTGGCACGCCGTCCTGCTCGTTACGATAAACGTTATACCCCGCTATGTCGGTTTCAGGGCTGATGGCCCAGGAGATGTCCAGATAGCCCGGTTTATTGCCCTGTGCCGGGACCAGAACTGTCACGAGGCCTTGAGGCGCAGCCGGCGGGAACGTATCACGGGGGGTAACAACAATTAGTTTCGAGTCAGCTGATTCGAGCGTTACGTCCGGATACTGCGAAACGCTGCGAACGGAATACACGTAGGTAGTGCCGAACTCAACTTGCATGTCCTGGAAGGTAGCCTCAGGCGTTTCACCGATGCGCGTGAATGGAACTTTCAGTTCGGGAACCTCACTCACCGATACAAATGCATTGGCGGCCGGCTCAGTCTGGCCCCCCGGCACAGCTTCTGCGCGATAAATGTGATAGGCGACTATTGGGGGAGCTGCGCCCGCAGGCGTCTTTTGAGGTGGTGTCCAATTGAGGACGATTCCAGCGTGTGTAACTTCGGCCTTAACGTCTTCGATAGGTTCGGCTGCGGGATAAACTCGGACGTCGGCGCGATTCGAGTCTGCCGATGCCTTTTTGAGGGACGCTCGCGTGCGGACTGTGTATGACGCTGTCCAACCTACGTGTTGGCTCAGATCGCCCGCATCCAGCGCACTTGCAATGCCAACGTGATTTTTCTGGGAATAGTGATCGACCATCGCCGAAGGGATTGTGAGAATCAATTCTGGCGCTGCTTTTGCGGCGGAGGACGCCGAGCCGAGGACCGGTTCGAACTTGCGATAAATCTCAATCGCGGGAGCTTGCTTCAAAGGCCGATGTTCGACGGTATCCTTTGGCATTGTGAATGTCAGGATCACATCATTCCCTTGCTGTTGAGCTGCAAGGTCCGTGATGGCAGTCGGAACTTGAGGCTTGCGTTCGATCGGTTCGCCGGGAGCCGCACATCCACTGAGCCAGAGCGACGAAACCAGAAACTGAAGAAAAACAATAAGGATGACCGGGGCTCGCGTTTTCGAGGCGAGGACGGGAGTTTGGCTCCCTCTGGTGACTTCCATTTTCCCTTTTCTAATTTCTAAAGGATATAGCGGCTCAGATCCTGATCCTTCACGATGTTCGCAAGCTGTTTCTGCACGTAGGCCGCGTCCACCTTTACAGTTTTCTTTTTCATCTCAGGAGCTTCGAAGGAAATTTCTTCGAGGACTTTCTCGAGGATCGTGTGCAGTCTGCGAGCTCCGATATTTTCGGTCTGCTCATTCACTTTGGCCGCAAAACGCGCGATCGTCGCGATAGCGTCGTCGGTAAAGGAGAGCTTCAACCCCTCGGTATCGAGCAACGCGATGTATTGCTTGATGAGCGCGTTCTTCGGCTCGGTGAGAATGCGAACGAAATCGGCTTCCGTGAGCGAACTGAGTTCGACTCGAATGGGAAAGCGGCCCTGCAGCTCCGGAATCAAATCCGAAGGCTTGGTCGTGTGGAACGCACCCGCCGCGATGAAAAGAACGTGGTCCGTGCGGACCATGCCGTAGCGCGTGTTTACGGTAGTGCCTTCGACGATCGGAAGGATGTCGCGCTGGACGCCTTCGCGCGAAACGTCCGGGCCGTGTCCGGCTTCGCGGCCGGCGATTTTGTCGATTTCATCAACGAAGAGAATTCCCATCTGTTCCACGCGATCGACGGCAAGGCGTGTGACTTGGTCCATGTCGATCAGACGGTTTTCTTCCTCTTGAATTAAATAATCGAAGGCCTCGGCGACGGTCATCTTGCGTTTCTTTTTCTGCTGGCCAAAGAACCCGGAGAGCATGTCTTTGACGTTGATATCCATTTCCTCGACGCCCTGATTTGTGACGATTTCGAAGGCGGGCATGGCGCGTTCGCGCACTTCCACTTCCACCATGCGCTGGTCGAGTTTTCCTTCGCGGAGCTGCGCGCGGAGCTTGTCGCGAGTGCGCTGCAATTGCTCGCGGCGCTGAGCTTCAGCAGCGGGATTCGCATCCGCAGGAATTGGCGACGAAGGTAAAAGTAAATCCAGCAAACGCTCTTCCGCGGATTGCTCGGCGCGCTCGGCCACTTCGTCGAGCTTCTCTTCGCGGACCATGTCTATCGAAGTTTCCACCAGGTCGCGCACCATAGATTCCACGTCGCGGCCAACATATCCGACTTCGGTGTACTTCGATGCTTCCACTTTCACGAACGGGCAGCCAGCGAGACGCGCAAGGCGGCGGGCAATCTCCGTCTTTCCAACGCCGGTAGGACCTATCATCAAAATGTTTTTGGGAAGAATTTCTTCCGCAAGCTCGGGCGTGAGTTTTTGCCGCCGCACGCGATTGCGCAGCGCAATGGCGACGGCTTTTTTGGCAAGATTCTGCCCCACGATGTATTTGTCGAGCTCGATAACGATTTCTCGCGGTGTCAGCTCGTCGAACGAGGGGAGCGGTTCAGGCTCGGCTGTTTGTGACTCACCTGCCAGGTAGATCACCATGTCTTTCTCCGACTTTCCGGTCATAGTTCTTCGATGCTGAAATTGGCGTTCGTGAAAATGCAAATTTCGCTGGCGATGCGCATGGCTTCCTGCGAAATGTCCTTTGCGCTAAGCTTCGTAAACTTGGAAAGCGCTCGCGCCGCAGCAAGCGCGTAGGAGCCGCCCGAACCGATGGCGCAGATGCCGTCGTCCGGCTCAATCACATCGCCACTGCCCGAAAGCAGAAATGTGGATTTCGTGTCCGCGACGATCAAAAGCGCTTCGAGATGGCGCAGAGAACGGTCCGTACGCCAGTCTTTGGACAACTCGACAGCTGCACGCGGCAGGTTGCCGTGAAACTCCTGGAGTTTATTTTCGAAGCGCGAGAAAAGGGAAAGCGCGTCCGCAGTGCTTCCGGCAAATCCTGCAATGATTTTGTCATTGTAAAGGCGCCGCGTCTTCTTAGCGTTGTGCTTGATCACGCCTTCACCCAGAGTCACTTGGCCGTCAGCCGTGAGCACCACTTTGTTGTCTTTGCGCACGCACAGGACCGTCGTACCGTGCATCGGTTCACTTTTTCGCTTCATGGGCATCAGGTGATTATACCCCCGCACGCCACAACGGCCAATTGGCTACACCCATCGCCCTATTGGGCAAGGTGCGCACGTACCTTGGAAAGCCCTATGCGAGCCCAGCGTCCAAGGCTGCATAGAACGCATCGAGTTCGGTGGGTTGCGTAAAAATGTGCGTGGCTATGCGGATGTGGTCTGGCCCGCCGGCGACCCGGATATTCCGCGAGGCGCATTGGTCTAGCACGGGTTTCAGCTCGAGTTTGCCTTTCGCTTGATTCGGCTCAAATGTAACGAGGCCG
>Ga0209330_1000418_pt1 | contig 18256 bp, 14 predicted proteins | sample JacPinW_OM2H0_O3_FD_187969 | JGI IMG/M metagenome (GOLD analysis project Ga0209330, IMG submission 187969) | Forest soil microbial communities from Algoma, Ontario, Canada - Jack Pine, Ontario site 1_JW_OM2H0_O3 (SPAdes) (version 2) | ecosystem: Environmental > Terrestrial > Soil > Boreal...
TGGCGCGCGATCAATACGGAATGAAATCGGTGGAAGTCCGCGTGAAGGGACCGGGCGCGGGGCGCGAATCGGCTGTACGCGCGCTAGCCTCGTCAGGGTTACACATTAACGCGATCAAGGACGTGACGCCGGTGCCGCATAACGGTTGCCGTCCGCCGAAGCGCCGCCGCGTATAACGAAACAACGAGATTCAGCAACGCATTCGAATTGTTTTAAAGGAGAGTAGGACCTTGGCAAGACATCGTGAAGCAGTCTGCCGGCTGTGCCGACGGGAAGGGCAAAAACTCTTTTTGAAAGGCCTGCGGTGTTTTACAGAAAAGTGTGCGATTGAAAAGCGCAACTTCGTTCCGGGGCAGCACGGGCAGGCCCGCAAGGCGAAGATGGTGGGCTACGGCGTGCAGTTGCGCGAGAAGCAGAAGGTGAAGCGCACCTACGGCCTACTGGAACGCCAGTTCCGTAACTATTTCGAGAAAGCGGAACGCGAGAAGGGCCCCACGGGTTCGAATCTGATGGTGATGCTGGAAAGGCGGCTCGATAACGTGATCTACCGGATGGGAATCGGGGGATCGCGCGCGCAAGCTCGCCAGCTGGTGCTGCACGGGCACATCCGGATCAAGGGCCGGAAGGTGAACATCCCCAGCTATCTGGTGAATGTGGGCGACGAAATCACGCTGAAAGACAACATGCACGAGAACGCGATGATCCTCGAGGCGCGCAACTTGGCCAAGACCCAGGGCGTGGCTCCGTGGCTCGATATTGACGCGGCAAACTTCAAGGCGAAGGTAGTTGCATTACCCCGTCGCGAAGACGTGCAGACGCCGCCAATGAACGAGCAGTTGATCGTCGAACTGTACTCGAAGTAAACGAAATTATTCAACGTTGAAAAGTGAGTTGGTCCGCCACAAGCGGGCCAGAGGAGTGTCGAGATGTGGAAGGGCTTCCAGAAACCAAAGCGATTGGCAGCAGAACCAGAGACTCTGACCGATAAGTACGGAAAATTCTCAGCGCAGCCTTTTGAGCGCGGGTGGGGAACCACAGTCGGAAATTCTCTGCGGCGGGCGTTGTTGAGCTCAATCGAAGGCGCGGCGATTACGGCCGTGAAGATTGAAGGCGTGTTGCACGAATTTTCGCCGATTCCGGGCGTGGTCGAGGATGCGACGGACATCATCCTGAACCTGAAGCAAGTGCCGCTGAAATTGAACACGGACCAGGCGAAGACGATCACCTTGATCGTGGATACGCCAGGACCGGTCACCTCCGCAAAGATCGAGGAGGACGCGGACATCGCGGTGCTCGACAAGAACATTTACATCGCAACGGTAAGCGAAGGCGGCAAGTTCGAGTTGGAGCTTCGGGTCAAGAATGGCCGCGGCTACGTGGCTGCGGACCGCAACTTCGACGAAGACCTGCCGATCGGATACATTCCGATCGACTCGATCCATTCGCCGGTGCGCAAAGTGAATTACGCGGTGGAAGCGGCCCGTTTGGGTCAAATGACGGACTACGAAAAGTTGACGCTCGAAGTCTGGACCAACGCCGCAATCACGCCTCAGGATGCAATCGGCCTGGCGTCGAAGCTGGTGAAGGATCACATGAGCATCTTCATCAACTTTGAAGAAACTCCGGACCTGCCGGATGAAGTGATCGAAAATTACAGCGATCCGCGCCTCGAATTCCTGGACCGCTCGGTGGAAGAGCTGGAGCTTTCTGTGCGCTCTTATAATTGTCTGAAGAACGCGAACATTCAGAACCTACGCGAGTTGGTACAAAAGACCGAATCCGAAATGCTGAAGACCAAGAATTTCGGACGCAAGTCTTTGAACGAGATCAAGGACATCATGCACAAGATGGGCTTGAGTCTCGGGATGAAATTCGACGAGCACGGCCGGATCATCTGGCCGCCGCTGCCGAGCCAGACGTCGCCTGCGCCTTCTGAGGGGGATGCCTCGGCACTTTAAAGTTGGTGCTGCGGTAAACGAACATGAGACACCTTAAGTCAGGCTCAAAACTCGGGAAGCAGCCGGCGCATCGCCGGGCCGTGCTGCGGAACCTGGTGACGAACCTCATCGAGAAAGAACGGATCCACACCACAATTCTTCGCGCCAAGGCCACGCGCCGCATCGCGGAGAAGATGATCACGCTGGGCAAGCGCGATTCGTTGCATGCACGGCGGCAGGCTTCGGCGTTCTTGATGACACCGGTAGCAACGGAGAAGCTTTTCAAGGATTTGGCGCCACGTTTTGCGGATCGTCCAGGTGGCTATACGCGGATCATTCGTGCCGGATGGCGCTTGGGCGATGGAGCGAACCTCGCGATTCTTGAGTTCATTGGTTCGGAGCTGAAGAAAAAGGAAAAGACGCCTCGGAAGAAGCGTCAGGTAGAAGAGCCAGAAGAAGAGGTCGCGGCACAGAAGTAGGAACGGCAAGCAATACGCTATAAAAAAGCCCGTCAGAACCGCCTGACGGGCTTTTTTATTTTTAATAAGCGATTCCCAGTCCTTAACTACGGCCTAATTCCCAGCCATGCGTTGTATATGGCCTTCTGTTTTTCGGTTTGATTTTGCATGGGCTTCAGCGTGTAGCTGGGGTAAGGGCTGGTTGCGAGCGCGAGCGGAAATTCCTTGAACTCGCCGAGGCGCAGGACGGTGACGTGGATCGTGTCACCCGGCTTGTGGGCAGCCATCTGCGCGGTGAAGCCGTCGTTATCTACCGCCCGGCCATCGACCGCGAAGATTACATCATCGCGATCGAGACCGCCATTCTCGGCAGGGCTGCTCGGGATGATGTTGCGAACTTGCGCGTGGCCGTCGTCGGATTTCTTCAGTTCGAGGCCCACCCAGGATTTTTCCGTATCGAGCTTTTTTGTGACCTCGATACCGGCGTAGGCAAAATATTGCTCGTAGGGAATCGGTTCCTTGCCGGAAATATAGCGCCGGAAAATATCAGAAACATCGGTGCCGGCGATTTCGTTCGCGGCATGAATCGGGTCCTCCGGTTTGAATCCGGGCTTGGGCAGCGCATAGCGGGAATAGAGCAGGCGCATCCAATCATCGAGAGATTTCTGATTGTTGGTGTCCTGGCGAATGGCGAAATCGAGAATGTGGCCCATGACCTGGCCGCCGTCGTAGTAAGAGTAGTTTGTGTTGGCGAGGTTGTTTGCTTGGGCCACTGTGTTTTGATACGACCACCAAGTGTCCCAGCTGGTATTTTCAATGCTGCGTTCGGTGCGGCCGGGCCTACCCTCAAACTTAGTAATAAGTTGGGCGATGCCGTCGAGGTATTGCTGCGGTGTAATCAATCCCGCGCGTTCAACGTTGAGCGCACCGTAGTAACTCGTGAGGCCTTCCGAAATCCAGAGCGAAGGTGTGTGGACCATTTGAGTGTAGTCGAAAGGGCCCAGGGGCAGCGGCCGCAGGCGTTTCACGTTCCATGCATGGAAAAATTCATGAGCCGCAACGAAAAGCTTCAGATCGTACTGGGTGCCCATGCCGGGAACGGGTTCGTTTGAATCCCAGTCCGTACTGAAATTAATTTGCGTGGAATTCAAATGTTCCAGACCGCCGCCGGTTTTGGGCCAAACGTGGAAGATAAAATAATAGTCCTTGAAAGGGGCGGCTTGCGGAGTTCCGGTAACCGGCTGAAATATGGGAACCGTGGCGGCGACGGTTTTTTGCAGATCATTTGCAAACTTCGTGAAATCTTTTTTGTTTTCAACATCATGAACGATAACGTGGTAAGTGGTACCGAGAACCTCAAAATCCTTTTCCGCGAAGTCGGAAATTTCGAGGGGCGCGTCAGCGAACCAATTGTAATCGGCGGCGCGGAAAGTGTGGTCGGAAGTGTGTTCCATCCCGGTTGCGATTTTCCATCCCGAAGGCGTTGCGACGGTCAATTCAACAGGACGATCCTTGCCGCCCACGAGGTACATCCAGACAGAAGGACCGCCGATGAAGGCGTGTCGCTCGTTGTACTGGGCGATATTATTTTGCAGGGTGTTGGCAAACACCTGATACGAAATCGTCAGTGAAGTGGCGCCGGCCAGATCGATCTGCCAGGTCTGGCTGTCGGTCTTGCGCCAGATGAGCTCTTTGCCGTCGGATGAGGTCGCGCGGAAACGCTGGATGTTGGCAGCGTAGTTTTCGATGTTGTAGGAGCCGGGAGCCCAGTCGGGCATGGCGAATTCCACGGTCGGGCCTTTCAGATCGGAGATCTGTATGGTCACGTTCATCAAATGCGTGTTTGGATGATCGAAGGCCAGCTCATATTTCAGGGGCGAAACCGGGGGCGCCGCAGCAAAAATCGATGCAAGAAATGCGGAGGGTAATGAGAAAATCGCAATTACCAATGACACCGTAAAACGAGCCACTCGAGCTGACATAACACCACCTTTCGAAGTTTGCACTTGCGACTGTCCGAAACGCTATTTCGAGACCGCCGCGATTTCCGTTTCTCGCCTATCTTTCCGAACGCCGCCCCAAAGTACCACAAGCGATGCGACGAGCTGTGCGGCGATGCCACCTGAAGCGTCGATCAGCACGTCCGTGACGGCAGCTCCGCGACCTGGCACAAACGATTGATGAAATTCGTCAAGAGCAGCGTAGCCGGCAACGATGAGAACGGTGGCCAAGGCCCAGCGCAGGTGCCAGCCTTTTTCCCCAGAACGAATCCCGCGGAGAATCAGCCAGCTTAAGATGAAATATTCCGTGAAATGGGCGCACTTGCGAATGAGATGGTGAAGAAGCTCGATCGTTTGATGCGAGGCGCCCGGCAGCAACCAACGAAGGATGGGAACGATGTAATGGCTGGTGTGTTCCGCACTGAACGAGGCGGTCGACAATCCCGAAATAACGAGAGCCCAAAGCAGAGCGGGCCACCAGCGCTTGAGCCAGGTCATCTCAGAGCGCCCAGAGAGTGCGCGAAGATCGAGCCTTTGTTTCGCGAATTGGAGCGAGCCGCACTATTCGAGCCGGTAATTGGGAGCCTCGCGCGTGATGATCACGTCGTGAACGTGGCTTTCGCGCAGACCCGCGGAGGAGATGCGAATGAACTTGCTGCGTTCGTGAAGCTCTTGCAGATTAGCCGCGCCGCAATAGCCCATACCGCTGCGCAAGCCGCCGACCAGCTGGTCAACGAGCGCGGCAAGCGGACCCTTGTAGGGAACCTGGCCCTCAATCCCTTCGGGGACGGATTTGCCCCGCGCGACCCCTTCCTGCGCGTAACGGTCGGCAGATCCGGCCTCCATGGCGCCCAAGGAGCCCATGCCGCGGTAGGACTTAAACGTGCGGCCTTGATACAGAATGGTTTCGCCTGGAGACTCTTCGGTGCCGGCGAAAAGGCCGCCGATCATGACGGATGACGCGCCGGCGGCGATTGCCTTCGTGATATCTCCTGAAAATTTGATTCCGCCATCGGCGATGATCGGGATACCGCTATTCTTCGCGGCGCGGGTCGTTTCGATAATGGCCGTGATCTGCGGCACGCCCGCACCGGTAACGACGCGCGTGGTGCATATCGAGCCCGGGCCGATGCCGACCTTGACTGCGTCCACGCCCAGCGAGATTAGATCGCGCGCACCCTCTTCGGTCGCCACATTGCCGGCGATAACTTCGATTTCAGGATATTTACGTTTCACTGCTCGTACGGCTTCCATCACGCGCGTCGAGTGGCCGTGCGCGGTATCCACCACAAGAACGTCAACTTTTTCACGCGCCATTTCCTCGGCACGCTCGAGGAAGTCGCCTGTCGCGCCTATAGCAGCCCCGACTCGAAGCCGGCCATGCTCGTCTTTGGTGGCATTCGGGAATTCAATTTTTTTCTGGATATCTTTTACGGTTATAAGGCCCTTGAGGTTGAAATCCGCATCAACCACCAACAGTTTTTCGATGCGATGGCGCTGCAGAATTTTCTCAGCATCTTCGAGCGTGGTGCCGACGGGAACGGTGACGAGGTTGTCCTTGGTCATGATGGCGCTGACCGGTTGATCGAGGTTGCGTTCAAAGCGCAGATCGCGATTCGTCAGAATGCCGACGAGGCGCTGACCGCGAGTAACCGGCAGGCCCGACACTTTGTACTTGTTCATGATGTCGAGTGCCTGACGTACGGTGAGTTCAGGGGAAATCGTGACGGGATCAACGATCATCCCGCTTTCGGAGCGCTTAACCTTGTCTACTTCCTCAGCCTGGCGGTCAATGGACATATTGCGGTGAATGAACCCGATTCCGCCCTGCCGGGCGATGGCAATGGCCAGACGCGCGTCGGTGACCGTGTCCATGGCCGACGCCACGATGGGAATATTGAGCGAAATCTTGCGCGAAAGGCACGTGCGTGTATCAGTCTGCGTGGGGAGGACGGAAGACTTGCCCGGGAGGAGCAGGACGTCGTCGAACGTCAGCGCCTCCGGAATTGGTCCATCGATCATTAAGACTCCTATGATTCCAAAAACCGCGCTAAAACGCAAAAGCCCAGCGGCGATGACTGGGCTGAAAGAAGTTGCACATGTAGCAAATAGCCTTCATTAGGGAAGTTTATATTTTAGAGGTACCGGGAAACGAAATCAAGTTGAGCGATTGCGCTGGAAACTCACCTATTGTCCTAACGTGCCGTTTCGGATACCACTGTAGCGTGCGAGACGACGACCTTCAGATACGCCGACTGGAACCCGCAGATGCCGCTCTTTTCCGGGAAATCCGGCTGGAGGGGCTTCGAAACAATCCGGAAGCGTTTGGGAACACGTTTGAGGCGGAGAGCGCGCGATCATTGTCTTTGTTTTCGGAACGGTTGCGCGATTCAGACATGTTGGGCGCTTTCGAAGGCTCCGAAATCGTCGGGATCGCTGGATTGCTGGTTGGAAAAGGGCCAAAGGAGACTCACAAGGGCATGCTCGTGGGCATGTACGTCCGCCAGGAAGCCCGAAACCGTGGCGTCGGACGTCGCCTAGTCGAGGCGGTCATTAATCGAGCGCGGCCACGAGTTGAACTGATTCAGTTGGCGGTAGTCAGTGACAATGAATCTGCCCGGCGACTGTATGACCGGCTGGGCTTTGTACAATATGGAGTTGAGAAAAAATCTCTGAAGCAGGACGGGCGCTACTACGACGAGATTCTTATGGCGAAAGATCTGACTCGAGATACGGGATGAGGACTGGAAACTTGTGCCGAGGCATTGCGTGAAGTTCTGATCCTACGTACGATTCAAATAATGGAAAAATTTAAACCACATATTCTGCTGCGAAATGCTCACATTATGACCATAGCGGCAAATTTCTGGCCGCGGCCCGTACCGTTGCTCGGGCGCAGTGTGACCCGCTGGTTCGAGACGGAGCCCGGCACGAAGGTTAGGGCGGAGTGTCACTGGCAGACAGCGCCAGACCACCATCCTTCACTGGTGATTTTGCATGGGCTGGAAGGCTCGTGCGAGTCGGGTTATGTTCGTGGAACCGCCGAAAAAGCGTGGATTGCTGGTTTCAATGTGGTACGGCTCAATCAACGGAATTGTGGCGGCAGCGAGAAGATGTCGAACACGCTCTATCATTCAGGATTGAGCAGCGACATTCTTGCCGTAACTACCGAATTGATCGAGCGGGATGGGCTGCCGGAAATATTCGCGGTGGGGTTCTCGATGGGCGGAAACCTGGTGCTGAAGATGGCCGGTGAACTCGGAAACGACGCGCCAGACGAACTAAGGGCGGTCGCGGCAATTGCGCCGGCGCTCGATTTGGCCGCTTGCGCGGATGCGCTGGCCGAACCGCGAAATTTCATTTACGAGCGACATTTCGTGAAGCGCCTGAAGAAACGAATGAGATTTAAAGCGAACTTGTTTCCGGAACTATTTCCGCTGGACCAGATTCAAGGTTTTGGCGGGATCGCGACAGTACGGGATTTCGATGACACGGTTACGGCGCGATTCTGCAATTTTCGAGATGCGAGCGATTACTACGCGCAATCGAGCGCTGCCGCGGTGATGAAGGTGATTCGCCTGCCGACGCTAATCATTACTTCGAAAGATGATCCGTTTGTTCCATTCAAACCATTTGAGAACCCAGCGATCACCAGCAACCCGAACATAGCACTAATCGCTACCGAAAGCGGTGGGCACTGCGCATTCATTTCGCAGCATGGCAGTGCGGAACGTTTTTGGGCGGAGGCTAGGATCGTTGAATATTGCAGGGGGAAATCGCGACTGCTTGGTGCCACTGAAAAATTGTGTCCGGTCGAAACCGTTCAGGCGATCGGTTTTTCCAGGGAAGGTTGAAAGCCGGCGGTCAAAAGCCGAGCGGGACCGGATTCGGCAATAAACATGTCGTCTTCGCAGCGCAGGCCATATTGTCCAGGTACATAAATTCCCGGCTCATTCGAAAAGGTCATGTTGGGTTTGAGGATCGTTTTGTTTCCTCGCACCAGGTACGGATATTCGTGTTCGTCCAGCCCAATGCCGTGGCCGACTCGGTGCGTGAAATATTTATAGTCAGGACCGAAGCCGGCGTCGGTGATTACCGTGCGAGCCGCGTCATCCACGGAACCGCATTCGCGGCCAGCGACCGCTGCGGCCAGCGCTGCATCTTGCGCTCCTCGAACGATTTCAAAGGCGCGCTGTAATTTTTCCGTGGGCTTGCCCCAAACGCCCGTGCGTGAAATGTCGGAGGGGTACCCTTCGACTGTTGTGCCGCCGTCAATAAGAACTCCCATGCCTTCGCGAAGAACCTGTTCCTCGTGCGTCCCGTGGGGCAGGGCAGCAGACGGTCCAAAAAGCACCAACCCATCACCCTGCTGGCCCATTTTTGCAAATCCCTGGGAGAGCAGGCGGCTGACTTCGCGCTGGGTCATACCTTCACGCAGAGATGCGAAAAGGGCCTTGTAAACGTCGAAGGTGGCAGCACAGGCGAGGCGCATCAATTCGAGCTCATGTTCGCTTTTCTGCGCGCGACACCCGATGGTGATGGGATCGGCGCTGACGAAAGTCAGCGAAGGAGCAGTCTGCCGCATTCGGTCGAAAAAAGTGTAACGCGTGGTCTCTTCCACGCCGATCTGGCCGTCGCGAACACCCCGGTCTGAAAGGCCTTTTGCTGCAGCCACGAATGGGCTGTCGTCTTCCTGCCAGGTGCGGATTTCGACGGGCCAGCGAAGCTGTTCGAGCAAGCGGCCTTCTTCGAAGGCCGGCGACACCAGGAAAGGATCGCCCTGACGCGGAATCAGTAGAGCGAGGATGCGTTCGCTGGGCCACCAGCGGATGCCGGTAAAGTAGACCAGCGACGTTCCGGGCGTGATATAGAGGGCGGCGAATTGCGGCCTTGCGTCGGTCATCAATTTTTGTGCGTGTGCAACGCGTTGCTGATATTCATCGGGACGAATCGGTTTGACGCGATCACCGAGAGGTTTCAAGGAATCGAATGCTGGGGGAAGGACAGGTGATGGTACGTTTTGCTCGGCGTCAAAAGCTGCGGTCGTGTTGCTTAGCCCCCGAATTCCTGTGCTCGCAGCGACGCCCAACGAGGCCAGCGAGACTGACTTGAAAATTTCGCGACGCGAGATTTTCACTTGTGCTCCCGTAACATCAATCTAATGAAAGTGCGAAATTAGAACAGCGTCGGTCACGTTGCGTCCGCTCGAGTATAGAATCTGCTTCCCATCTGGCGAAATCGAAGCAGCCCACAAGCGCATTTCGGGCGGAAAACTGGCGATGCGCTTCGGCGATGCTGCCGGCGCGCCCGGAGCACTGATCGGCTGCGCCCAGAGGCTTGCGATCTCGTCCTTGTAGACATTGTAAATTACGTTTTTCCCATCTTTTGTCCATTCCAGCTTGTGACCACCATCGTCCGCTCCGGTGCGAGTTTCGTTGGGGACGTCGTATGTGGCGCGAATCTCTCCGCCCTCCAATCCTACGATCGCGATTTTCGGCGGTTTCGATGGGTCGGGTCGGTAGAAGGCGGCCAGACTCTGATTATCGGGAGAAATCTGAGCAGACTCCATGAATTCCTTGGTGATTTGCGTGGGCGTGCCACCATCGATTCCGACTCGCATCACGTGACCAGCGCCCGAAGCCTCGGAGTACACAATGAATTTCCCATCGGAAGAGCAGGTGGGGAGAATGTCGAGATTTCCGGTAGTGATCTGCTTCAAATTGCCACCGTCGACGTCCGCGCGCCACACCGAGATGCCCTGTGATTGATTCCGCGCGCCAAACACAAAGCGCTGCCCGTCGCCGCACGCGGACGGCCACAGAGGCTCGACAACGTTTAACGACAGATCATGCAGCTTGCTTCCGTCTGGCGCAACGCTGGCAAAACGAATCGCTCCGCCGGAGTAGTAGGCATAAATAATGTTGTCGCCGTACGCCCAGGTGATGCCGGCCAGGCCATCCGCCCGGCCTACTCCACTGGTAACTTGGCGGGGAGAAGAAAATGAAATGACGCTTCCAAAATTTGTGATTGAAAGATTGGCCACCAGGGATACCTGAACGGTCGCGAGGACGGAACCGTCCGCGGTAATGGTAGTTCCGTTATAGAAATTCAGATCGTTGGTGATCCGGCGCGCATCCGCTTCCGGGTAACTGACCTGCCAGATCTGCGGGTTCAAGGACATTTTGTCCACAGGTGCCGCGAAAATAATCGCCGAACCGTCAGGAAACCAGGCAAGCTGGCGGGGCCCGCCCCAATCGCGAGCACCCACGCGACTCTTTACGCCGGAAGCCACCGCTACCGTCTCTAGATCGAACTTCAGGAAGTCGCCGTTTGGCGTTTCGGCGACGGCGATACGTTGGCCATCGGGAGACCACGCCGGTCCAGTCGTCGAAAAATAGGCCGGTTCGTGCAGGGTCAAAAGGCTGGATTCACTTGCACCGTCCGAGTTAGCCGTCATCAGATTGGATGTTTTGTTCTTTGACGCCTGGCGGATGAAAACAATTCTTTTTCCATCCGGCGAGAAATCAACTGGACTGTCCACGTCAACGATAAGTTGCCGCGGGATGCCGCCGAGCGAGGGAACCTGAAACAATGTCCCCAGCCCGAGCGACTCATCGCGTTTGACGAAATAGAGATAGTTGCCGTCGCGCGAGAATGTAATCCCGGCGATCTCGCCCTGCGACCCGGGTACAACTTCCGCGCTGCTGCCGGTGCCTAATTGGCGCACCCAAATTCCGTGGCCCACTTTATCGTCCTGCACGTAAGCGAGCCACTTTCCATCGGTCGAAATCGCGGTGGAATGGACGTTGCCGGTAGAGGTTATCGGCGTAATCGTCATTTGCGAAAACGACGCCGGCGCGGCCTCGTGATGGCTTGCGCGCATGTGAATGATGAGAGCAATCATGGCAACAAGGGCGACGAGCACCGGAACAATTTTGGCTGCCGTGCGCCAGCCGGGGTTCCGCGAGACTTCACGGGCTAGTGCGGTCGGGGACGGTGAACTCGAGGAGTCCGGGGCCGGAGTCTGCGATGATATTTGAGCTGGTACGGAGCCAGATCCTGATGATTTCGCGGAGTTCCACGAGCCGCTCGATGAGGGAGAAGTCCGCGATGAATCGGTGTCGCGTTTCAGCCGCTTCAGATCTCCGCGCAATTCGGCAGCTGTCTGATAGCGGAGATCGCGATCCTTTTCGAGCGCCTTGCCGATGATTTCTTCAAGCTTTGGCGGCAAGTTTGGATTCAAATTGCTGGGGGCTACCGGCGTACGATTCAAGATCGCATCAAAAACTACAGCCGTTGTGTTGCCAGTGAATGCCGCTTGGCCCGCCGCCATTTCGTAGAGAACTGCGCCGAGACTGAAGAGGTCCGTGCGAGCGTCAAGCTCTTCTCCCCGGGCTTGCTCCGGAGACATGTAGGCGACGGTGCCGATCGCCGAGCCCGGGCTGGTGAGGAACAGATTATCGGTGGTGGGTTGAGTGACAGAATTGCCGGTACCCACCGCTTCGGCGACCCTGCGCGATGCGCCCTGCTTAGCCAAACCGAAATCCAGAATTTTCACCTGGCCGCGCGCAGTAACGAAAATATTCGCGGGCTTGATATCGCGGTGAATGATTCCCCTCGAACCGGCGGCGTCAAGGGCATCAGCAAGTTGCGCGCCGAATTCGAGCAAGGAATCGGTGGCCATGGCACGGCCGTTGATTCGTTCTCGCAGCGTCTGACCTTCCAGCAATTCCATGACGAGATAAGGCTGGCCATTGTATTCGCCGACGTCGTAGATCGTGCAAATGCCCGGATGATTCAGGGAAGAGGCGGAGCGGGCCTCACGCTGGAAACGTTCAAGAGAAGCTGGATCTTTGGCGAGATCTGGCGTGAGAAATTTCAGCGCGACCTGGCGGCCGAGACGGATGTCTTCCGCCCGAAAAACCTGGCCCATGCCGCCGCTGCCCAGCGGGTCAATAATGCGGTAGTGCGAAATTATCTCGCCGATCATTCGTTGGTAGAAATCATCGTAAACAACTTATTGGGCTGGTGCAAGGCGCGATCCCACTACGGTTGAGAGAACGTGAACCTTAGTGAATGAGGGCGAATTAAATCCGAACATTTTTCGCGCGACAAAATCGTGCCGCCCCCCCAATTGACGCGACTTTTTGTGACGTGTCAAAAATTAGCGCACTCAGCGAAGATTCGAAAAACCCTCGATCGAACGCGAAATATTTGCAACTTTCCCTTTATCCATGGGCTTCACCGGAAGCCAACGTAAGTCCCGGCCACGGGTCGTTTATCAGCGAATCAAAATAGGAGAAAATCAATGGGGAATCCAAAGATGCATAGTCTGGCTCGACGAAAACGACGATGCGTTGGCCTCTACCCCGTCAGATTACTGGCGGGGTAGTGTTTTTTTGACGTTTGGATTGCTGTCCGGCGCGGATACAATCCCGACTATGAACAAGGCGCCGGAGACATTTGCGGAATTTTGGAATTTCTACGTGCTGGCACACCAGCAACTGGCGACCCGTATTTTTCACACGATTGGAACGCTCGGTGGCTGGAGCTTGCTGGCGGCTGCCGTTATTCTACGGAATCCCTGGTGCGTGCTCGCTGCGGTCGTGCTGCCTTACGCGTTTGCGTGGTTTTCGCATTTTTTTGTGGAGCACAACCGTCCGGCAACGTTTGGCCACCCGCTGTGGTCATGGCTGGCCGACCAAAAAATGGTGGCGATGGTGCTAGCGGGAAAAATGAGCGACGAAGTGAAGCGGTGCGCCGGGAATCAGAAGCGTGGGTCAGTAATTTAGTTCTTGAGATTGGTTCGGTCCGAGAAGGTATCTCGCCGAAGTCCTATTGTTCAATCTGAACCGCCACGATTTGGTTTCCTTTTGCTTTCATTTCAATGGCGAGCGGAGGTCTTACGCCTGCGCCATACACGATTGCGCCGCGCACGACGCCGTTGGGACCGGGACCATATTTTTCGAGGTCGTAAACGGCGTGATTGCAGGGATCAACAACCATCGGATGCGCCGCTGGGTAGTGGTATTCGTTCGCGATTTGCGAAAGGTCGGTGATGTATTTCATTTCGCATGAGCCGAAGGGTTCACGCATCGAAATTCCCCAGTAAACATTGCCGGGAAGATGCACGACAAGCGCCGGAACGTCATCGGCGGTCTGAGGCGCGCGAAACACGAATCGCTTTGACGACCACGGTTTCGCGAGTTCCACCGCTGTGGCTACGGGGCCTGGACCAATGGGAACGGTCTTGGCGATCGCTGATTCTACGGCGGGCGATGTGGAGGACACCGTTGCCGGTGCGAGAGCTTCTTCAACAGGCTTTCCTTCCTTCGCGGACGTCGAATGGTTACGCCAGAACAGGCCAAAGCCAGCCAGAAGGATGATGGCGACCACGACTCCTGCCACGACGCGCGAATCGGCGAAAATATTTCTTGTAGGGCGCCGCTGAGAGCCCGGGCCCAACGGCGCGGGCGGCACGGGTGCGGGCCGCGTGCGCGCGGGATTCCCGGTTACGCCTGGGATGGTAGGATCTTGTGGTTTGAATGGGTCGACGGGCTTGGGTTCGTCAGTCATGCTGGGTTGATCGCGGCAACAACAAGCTTGAGTGGATTTTGAATATTTTGCAACAGACTATCGCCGGGTGAGTTAACGCTTTCGCTCGGGCGTACTCTCGGCAGGGCGGTGGTCCTGGCCCGGGCGATGCAGGAACTCGAGCACGCGTTGCGAGCGAGAAACACGACACACTACGACGTTTACAATTCGATCAGGCGGGCCGCTCGAATCGCACAGAGTGATGCGCAACATATTCGTGCAGGTTCGCGAGCATCAGCAGCAGTTCGAGCATACGGTCACGTTGTTCGGGGCAAGGTTCCTCGGCGCTATCTTCCAGGTTTTTTACCGTAGTGAGCGCGTCGGAAAGCAGCCATTCCAAGCTCTCCTTGCTGAGCGGTGCGCCTTCGCGACATTGGGTGAGTGCCAGATCCGAGCGGACAAACGCTTCGTCAAGAAAATGATCTAAACAGAGTTGCGCGCTGGAAAGCGCCGGCGGCGCAGGATTTTCGCACCCCGCGCGGTTGCAGTGGACGGAGATTGTGGCGGTCATTTTCCTTACCTCTAGCTTGAACTCGTTGGGGACCCGAAGGATGCGGGAGAGATTAGCATAGTTTTTTCGGATGCAAGGGGAGTGCGTTGTAAGCAACAACAGGCGAACCGGCGTCCGAAAGATGAAGGAGGGAAACCGTCTTTCGACAATTTGGAATGCAATCTCGCGCGGAAACTGTTTTGGAATTAGCTCAGACGGCGACACCGTGGCACTTCTTGTACTTCTTTCCGGACCCGCAAGGGCAGGGATCGTTTCGCCCGACCTTCGCTGCAGCGCGAGTGGGTTTGGGCGGTTCGACGGGCGTGGCTCCGGCTTGAAACTGCATCTGCTGTTGCTGACGGCGCTGTCGCCGTTCGATCTCTTCCGGCGAGAATTGCTGTAATCCGCGTGGGATTGGTGGCGCGGAAGGACTAGCGGGCGGTACCGACTGTGCGGCGGGAGGCGTGGCCGGGTTTTGTGGCGTCTCCGCTGGACGAACCAGAAACAGAAAACGCACGGATTCGGTGTCAATCCGATTCATCAAATCGTCAAAAAGAGTGAAAGCCTCTTTTTTGAATTCAACCAGGGGATCTTTTTGCCCGTAACCGCGTAGACCGATCCCTTCTTTCAAGTGATCGAGCGTGAGCAGGTGGTCTTTCCACTGGCCGTCAACCACATCGAGGAGTATGTGGCGCTCGAGCCAACGCAGGGTTGGTGCGCCGAAAAGTTTTTCCTTCTCCTCGTAACGCGCATGAACTTTTTCGATGAGCGCCTCAGGGATTGTCTCATGGTTCAACGACGCGAAATCCATGCCGGCAGCTTTTGGATCAAATCCGAACTGGTTGAGGACTTCGTTCGAAAACTGGGTGGTGTTCCATTGATCGGGATGCTGCTCGCGCGGGCAATACGTCTCTGCAAGCTCGTCGGCGATGGCGTCGGCGCGCTCAAGGACGAATTCCTTTTGGTCGCGGCCTTCCAGAAACGAGCGGCGCAGATTGTAAATCGTCTCGCGCTGCTTGTTCATCACGTCGTCGTATTCCAGCAGGTGTTTGCGCGCTTCGAAGTTCTGCGCTTCGACGGCTTTTTGCGCATTTTCGATTCGCTTGCTGATCAGGCGCGATTCGATGGGTACGCCTTCCGTCATCCCCAGACGAAACATTAGGTTCTTGACGCGTTCGCCGCCGAAGATACGGAGCAGGTCATCTTCCAGCGAAAGAAAAAAGCGTGACGAACCGGGATCGCCTTGGCGTCCGGCGCGTCCACGCAGCTGATTATCTATGCGGCGAGCTTCGTGGCGTTCCGTGCCAAGAATATGCAAGCCACCCATAGCCACGACTTCGTCGTGTTCGATTTTGCAGGCGGCCGAAAACTGATCGAATATCGGCTTCCACTGTTCGAGTGGAACCTGGAAGATTTTGCCTTCGATTTGAAATAGCACCATCGCCGGTGCGCCAGCTCCATTTGTTGGAGCCTCCCGACCGGTGACCGCTGCAGCGGTGGAAGCGTCGGCCTGCCCTGGTGTTTCGGTTCCAGGGGCGGCAACAACGATCGAACTTGCCGGCGCGTAGGGAAGGGCCAACTTATTTTTCAGGCAATAGTCGCGGGTCATCGCCTCGGGATTTCCACCGAGAAGAATATCGGTTCCGCGGCCAGCCATATTGGTCGAAACTGTTACGGTGCCCTTGCGGCCCGCCTGCGAAATGATGACGGCCTCGCGTTCATGCTGCTTGGCGTTCAAGACTTGGTGCGGGATGCCGGCTTTTTTCAGATGTGCGGCGATTTTTTCGGACTTCTCGATAGAAATGCTGCCGACCAGCACCGGCTGTCCGCTTTCGTAGAATTGCCGGACGCCGCCAACACGCGTGCCGTCCTCCTGCAGAATGCCGTTTACTGCCGCTTCGAATTTTTCCGCTTCGGTGCGGTAGACCACATCGGAATGTTCGACGCGAATCAACGATTTGTTTGTCGGAATCGCGACCACTTCAAGTTTGTAAATCTTGTCGAATTCAGGAGCCTCAGTTTCGGCCGTACCCGTCATTCCGGAAAGCTTCTTGTACATGCGGAAATAATTCTGAAACGTGATCGTGGCCAACGTCTGATTTTCGCGCTCTATTTTCACGCCTTCTTTTGCTTCGACCGCCTGATGTAAGCCATCCGACCAGCGGCGGCCGGGCATCTGGCGGCCGGTGAATTCGTCAACGATTACCACGCCGTCGTCCTTAACGACGTAGTCCACGTCTTTCTGGAACAGCGTGTGGGCACGCAGGCCCTGATAGACATGGTGAATGATGTCCATGTGCGCGGGGTCATAAAGATTGCCGAGGCTAAGTAGTCTCTCGCACTTCGAAACGCCCTCTTCGGTCAGCGTGGCGGTGCGGTGTTTTTCGTCAAGTGTGTAGTCGATATCCAGAATCAATTTCGGAATGATGTTGTTGATGCGGTAATACTTGTCGGTCGATTCTTCCGCGGGGCCGGAAATGATCAAAGGTGTGCGTGCTTCGTCAATCAGGATCGAGTCCACTTCGTCAACGATGGCGAAGTGGTGGCCGCGCTGAACGCATTGCGCGAGATCGTACTTCATGTTGTCACGCAGGTAATCGAACCCAAATTCGTTGTTCGTGCCGAAGGTGATATCGGCGGCATAGGCGGCGCGGCGCTGTACGTCGTCCAGATCGTGAACGATGACCCCAACCGTCATGCCCAACATTTTGTAGATCGGGCCCATCCATTCGGCGTCGCGACGAGCCAGGTAATCGTTCACAGTGACGATGTGCACGCCCAGCCCGGTGAGCGCATTTACGTAAGCAGGAAGTGTGGCGACGAGCGTTTTGCCCTCGCCTGTTTTCATCTCGGCAATTTTGCCTTGATGCAGAACGGAGCCGCCGATGAGCTGAACGTCGAAATGACGCATGCCGAGCGTCCTGCGACCGACTTCGCGGACCAGGGCAAACGCGGGGATGAGCGTGGGTTCGGTAGCATCGCGCAGGCGTTGCTTGTAATCCGGATCAGCGGGATCGAGGTCCTGCAGGCGCCCTTGAACCTCGGCCCTTAGCTTCGGAGTCATTGCCGAGAGTTCAGCGTCGGACAACTTCTTCATCTCCGGTTCGAGTGCGTTGATAGCCTCCACCACCGGATTGAGCGCCTTCACGTCGCGCTCGTGCTTGGTGCCGATGAAGCGCGCGACGACGTTATTTATGATTTTCTCGACGTCCATAATCTGAGTTTAGGCGCTTTCGAGCCCCGCATGAGGGCGCTTTTGGATTTCCGGTCCCAAGGCGCGGAACACCGGAGCTGCAGGATTGCGCGGCTAACGTAAATCGCAAAACGTACAGATACTATTGTATCCGCTCGCGCGGTTTGGTGCAAAGCGGACATCCGCAGGCATGTTTCCGGGCGCGATTTCACGGGGGGAATGGCGCGTTTGTTGGGATCCGGCGCGGCCTTGCCGCTGCTGGCGCGGCAGTCTATCATTGCAAGTTGAAGTTGTGACGCGGAAGGCCGTGAGCAGCGCGGCTTTCGCGAAAGGAACGCAATGCCTCCCGGACATGGACATGCACATCCAGCGGCGCCTGGCGCTGGAATGGAAAAGAAACCGACGATTGAAGGCGTGAAAAACCTGGTGGCCGTGGCCAGCGGCAAAGGCGGCGTGGGCAAGACCACCGTGGCGGTAAATCTGGCGATCGCGCTGAAAACACTGGGCGCGAAAGTCGGCCTGATGGACGCGGATGTCTACGGGCCCAACGTGCCGGTGATGATGGGCACCGACGAGCAGCCGCG
>Ga0209330_1000419_pt1 | contig 18243 bp, 17 predicted proteins | sample JacPinW_OM2H0_O3_FD_187969 | JGI IMG/M metagenome (GOLD analysis project Ga0209330, IMG submission 187969) | Forest soil microbial communities from Algoma, Ontario, Canada - Jack Pine, Ontario site 1_JW_OM2H0_O3 (SPAdes) (version 2) | ecosystem: Environmental > Terrestrial > Soil > Boreal...
GCTGACGCAAGTCGCCGGGCGTGCCGGGCGCGGTGAGCTGTCGGGCGAAGTCCTCGTTGAAACGTATTATCCCGAGCATTACGCGATCCAGCTCGCCGTGCAGCAGGACTACGTTTCGTTTTATGAGAAGGAAGCGCATTTCCGGCGAATGCTGCATTACCCGCCATTCACGGCGCTGGCCAGCGTGCTGGTCCGCGACCGCAAAATTGAGAACGCGATTCGATGGTCGAGAGCGCTGGCGGGTTATTTCGCGCCATTCGAGGATCGCGGTGTGAAAATTCTGGGACCTGCTGCGGCGCCGCTCGCGCGTTTGCGCAAGGACTATCGCTTTCAGTTTGTGCTCAAGTCGCCGAAACGTTCGGCCCTGTCTGCGGCTCTGAGTGGTGCTCTGGATTTCTGCGATGCCAAGAAAATTCCGGACACTGCCGTGATTGTGGACGTGGATCCCACCAGCCTCTTCTAGCTTGCCGTCTTTGATCCGCGCGTGCGCCAAATCAGATAAGCGGGCACTCCCGCGAGAACCACGCCCAGTCCTGCGACGGCCCCAGTCGGTCGCGAGAAAATCGCATTCACCACCAGCGCCGCGGTAGCCAGCACGAAGATCGCGGGAGTCCAGGGATATGCGGGCACGCGATAAGGAAGGGCGGCACCGGGCATTCTGCGGCGATAGACGAAAATGCTTGCGCCCGCGAGCCCATAGAAAATCCAGCCGGTGAAAATCACGTAAGTAAAAAGCTGTTGAAAATTCCCCAAGCACGCAAGAACGGAAGACCAGATTCCGGCAACGAGAATTGCGAAGGCGGGAGTCCGAAAACGCGGGTGCACTTCCGCCATCTTGCGAAAAAATAAGCCATCGCCCGCCATGGCGTAGTAAACCCGAGGAGCGGTAAGTTGAATGCTGTTCGCCGCGCTAAACGTGGAAACCATCACCAGGATGGCGACAAATTTTGCTGCGGTCGGCCCAAGAATCACGGCCATCGCGGTAGCGGCGATCGTATCGGAACGGCCCGCTTCGATCGGTCCGAGCGCCGCAACATAGGAAATGGCGGCAATCACATAAATTACCGTCAACGACAGCGTGCCGTAAAAAAATGCCCGTGGAAAATCGCGTTGCGGATGCGCCGCCTCGCCTGCGCTAAAGGAAGCGAACTGCCAGCCTTCGTAGGACCACAGCGCCGCAATCATGGCCAATCCGAAGTTAGAGATCAGCGAAGCGTTGATTCGCTCCGGCCACAGAATATTTCCAGAGCCGTGAAATCCACGTCCGAACCAGAGAAGCACAGCGCTCATGCCAAGAATCAGCGCAATTTTGATGTACGTGGTCCAATTTTGCAGGTCCGAACTCTCGCGAGTACCGTAGATGTTAACGAGGGTGATGACACCAATCATGGCGATCGCGGCAAGCTTTGCATCGAACGGCGTAAGCGGCACAATGTTGCCCAGGTAAGCGCTGAAAGCTACCGCCAGAGTCGCTATTCCTCCCGTCGCGATTACTAGAAATAGCGTCCAGCCGTAAAGAAACGCAGGCAGCCTGCCGAAGCAATCTCGAATGTAAACGTAGAGACCGCCTGCCTCAGGCTTCATCGCTGCGAGTTCACCGTACGTCAGCGCCCCTACGAGGGACAACAATCCTCCCGCGACCCAGACTAGCATCGCCAGTCCAACCGAGCCGCCGACTTGCCGTTGTATTGCTCCCGGAACTAAGTAAATGCCTGAGCCGATCACGCCTCCGATGACGAGCATGGTCAGATCGCGTAGCCCAAGCGTGCGAGCGAGAGTTGCCGGAGCGGAAGGGACCGAGCCACGAGGAGAGAAGCCCATTATCGTGTCCGCATCATATCTTTCCTGTAGGGATGGTCAAGGAAGCGAAGGTTGGTAGCAGAGGCTAAGGATTGCTTACCGGCCAGGGTGTGAAGCACAGAACGAAGATCGCGACCGCTACGATCGTCAATAATTTCCGCGACGCGTTGAGTTCTTCCCAACGGTCGTATACCGGCGGATGCCGGAATCGCAACGACAGCACGAGCAATACGATTCCCCATAACGCCCATCCATGCCAGCTATAAATTCCGAGCGCGACGAGCCCCAGCGAAATAGCCAGCGAGATCTCTTTGTGCTTCTTACTTATGAGGCTGTAAAGAATGTGCCCTCCGTCGAGTTGCCAAACCGGGAGCAGGTTGAGCGCCGTTGCAAACAATCCGAACCAAGCGGCGCACGCCACGGGATTCATCAAAACTGATGTGGGGTCCGCGCCAGGATGGAACATGCCGATGAAAATGTGCGTCAGCAGCGGCTTGCCGAATACGATGTCGCTGCTGTCTTGCACGCCCGGCACAATTTTCGATATCGCAATGCCGTAAGCCATTAACGGAACCGCGACAACAAATCCAGCGATAGGCCCTGCAATGCCTATGTCGAACAGCGCGCGGCGTGTCGCAATTGGCGACTTTATTCGCAGGAAAGCACCGAAAGTGCCAAAAAGAAATGGAGAAGGAAGGAAGTACGGATAACTCACATCAATGCCGTAAGCTTTGCAGGCAACAAAATGGCCCATCTCGTGCGCCATCAAAAATCCCAAAAGCGTGAAGGAGAAGGGAATCCCGAGCAGAAGCAGATGCGGATGCTGCAGCGGCGCGAGCATCACCGCGAACGGATTTTCGTCGCCGGAGAAAGGCTCAACATTGTTCGCGTACGACTGTGCGAATTCCGAGCCAACAGCTAACGTGGAAACCAACGTCAATAAAAAAAGAATTGCAGCGAGCCACAGATGCCTGCGCTGCCGAACGGGACGCGGCGGAGGCAACTCGATTATCGGCGGATAACCTAGATCGAGAATTTCGACGGGAATGCGCGAGCGGCCGTTGCCTGGAACTTGATCCATGTGAGAGTTACAAGTCTAGCATCGAAAAAGAAGTTCGTTGCGCGCCGATAAAGTATCGGCATGCCTCAGAAACCGCGCAATCAGGGTTTGGGAGCGGGAGCCGGAGACGGGGCTGGAAGCGCCTGGAGTTCTTTGCCGGGCTTGAAACGTACGGCCTTGCCCGGCGGGATGCTAACCTGTTGCCCGGTACGTGGGTTCCGGCCGATGCCGGTCTTGCGCGGCTTCACGTTGAAGACGCCGAAGCGGCGGAGCTCGATGCGTTCTCCGCGCCCGAGCGCATTTTTCATCGCTTCGAAGACGGTTTCCACCGCCTGCTCGGCTTTTGTTCGAGTGACATTGGTTTTCTGTACGATGGCGTTCACGATGTCGAGCTTGATCACACGAGCCTCCGCATCAACGGAAGCCTATGCTAGACAGGGGTTTGCAGGTTGTCAAGCGCCGCGGCGTGTAATAAACTGCGCAACTCGCTTTTAGGCCGGGCGAAGTCCGCCGCAGCATTTCAGATTTTCCTGTAAGAATCTTGGCCGAAATAAGTGGCACCAGTTCCTGGAGGATTCAATGTCGGTGAAGTCTGACAAATGGATACGCAAGATGGCGCGCGAGCACAAAATGATCGAGCCGTACGAAGATCGGCAGGTGCGCGACGGAGTGATCAGCTATGGCGTTTCGTCCTACGGCTACGATATGCGCGTGGCCGACGAATTCAGGATTTTCACCAACGTGAATTCTTCCATCGTCGATCCGAAGAACTTCGATTCAAAATCATTCGTGGAATTCAAAGGCGACGTTTGCATCGTGCCGCCGAATTCTTTTGCGCTGGGACGCTCGGTGGAATATTTTCGCATTCCGCGAAACGTGCTGACTCTCTGCGTTGGCAAATCCACGTATGCGCGCTGCGGAATTATCGTCAACGTCACGCCGTTCGAGCCCGAGTGGGAGGGTTTCGTGACGCTCGAAATCAGCAATACCACGCCGCTACCCGCGCGGATATACGGGAACGAAGGCCTCTGCCAGGTGATCTTCTTTGAATCCGACGAGCAATGCGAAGTTTCGTACAAGGACAAGAAAGGGAAGTATCAGTCGCAGCAGGGAATTGTCCTTCCGAAAATATAACAGGCCGCGATAGCTTGCTCTATCCGCAGCGGCTGGGTTCCAAGATTGGCCCTGCGTTTGAAACACCTGAAAATCCTCGGAGCAAGTTACAATGTATCCAACCGCGAAGAGTCCCAGCTTTCAGCATAGGAGTTGAGTAATTTTTCGCGCGGACGGTGCGTAGCATACAGTAGGGCTCCCGCTCGCAAGGAGAACGGGTTCCGATGGCAACTTTGGAAAATGCGCCAAAACACGATCTCGGCTCATTGCGGATCCACGACGGCCAGCGCAAAGGCCGCAAAACCGGCAAGATTTTTGGGATTTTCGCCGCGGTGATCGGTGTGGTTGTAATCGTATCCGGCGTGGTGTTTGCCTTCCGCAACCAGAAAACCGTGGTCGAAGTGGCTGTCGCACAAAAAGCCGCGGCCGGGCGTCCAGCTTTGCTAAACGCCAGCGGTTACGTGACGCCCAGGCGGCGGGCCACCATCGCGGCAAAGATCACCGGGCGCGTTACCGCCGTCAACTTCGACGAAGGCTTGCACGTCCGCGAGGGGTTTATTCTTGCTACTCTCGACGATTCCGACGCGCGCCGCGCTCTTGATTCCGCCAAGGCCGACCGTGACTCCGCACAAGCCGCGATCGCCGATTTTCAAGTGCAGCTCAAGAACGCAGAAATCGAATTGCAGCGCGCAAAGCAACTTCTGGCCGCCGGAGTTCAGAGCCAACAAACTCTGGACAACGCGACCATGGCGGCGGACAGCCTCCGCGCGAAAATTGCGCTCGCCAAGCAACAAGTGGCTGGAGCGCAAGCTCGCGTCAGCGAAGCGCAACAGGCGGTGGACAATACCGTGATCCGCGCGCCATTCGACGGCATCGTCGTGTCAAAAGACGCGCAGGTGGGCGAAATGGTCTCGCCTAACTCCGCCGGCGGCGGATTCACGCGCACCGGCATAGCGACGATTGTGGACATGAATTCAAACGAAATCGAAGTCGATGTGAACGAAGCATTCATCGCGCGCGTTGTGCCTGGACAAAACGTGACAGCGGTCCTCGACGCCTATCCGGATTGGCAAATACCCTCGCGAGTTCGCACCGTGATTCCCACTGCAGACCGCCAGAAAGCCACAGTGAAAGTGCGCATCTCTTTTCTGAAATTGGACCCGCGCATTCTCCCGGACATGGGCATTAAAGTGACTTTTTTCGGCGCCGAACCGGAGCAGAAGAACGGCGCTGCCGAGCCGGCACTTTTGATTCCTCAGGATGCCGTGCGAGACGACCAAGGCAAGAAAATTGTTTTTCTCGTGAAGAACGATCATTTGGAGCGCCGAGCCGTGGGTTTGGGCGGCACTCGCGGTTCCGACGCAGAAGTCTTAGCAGGTCTCGATGCGGGTGACACGGTGGTTGTGAAAGGGCCATCAACCCTTCACGATGGACAAGCAGTGGAAATCAAGAAATAGGAGCATCCGAAATGGTTCGAGTGGACGGCACTGGAAACGCAGGCAGTCTGATTCAAATTCGCGGTCTGGACAAAACCTATAGCCGCGGCGGCGAAGTGATCCATGTCTTGCAGGGGCTGAATCTCGATGTCGATAAGGGCGAGTTCGTCGCCTTCATGGGCCCGAGCGGCTCCGGCAAGACCACTCTTCTGAATCTGCTCGGCGGTCTGGATGTGCCCTCTAAAGGCAGCATTACTGTCGCCGGCGATGAGATCACCAATATGTCCGGCAGCAAACTCACCGATTGGCGCGCGCGCCACGTCGGATTTATTTTCCAAATGTATAACCTGATCCCGGTGCTCACCGCGTTTCAAAATGTGGAGCTGCCTTTGTTGCTCACCAAACTATCGAAATCCGAGCGGCGCGAGCACGTGGAGGCTGCTCTTGGGATCGTTGGCCTCGCCGATAGAATGAATCACTATCCGCGCCAGCTTTCCGGCGGACAAGAACAGCGCGTTGCCATAGCCCGCGCCATCATCGCCGATCCAACCTTCCTTCTGTGCGACGAGCCGACCGGCGACCTGGATCGCAAGAGCGCCGATGAAATTCTTGATCTGCTTACGCGCCTATCCAAGGAATACACAAAAACTATTCTTATGGTCACACACGATCCAGCGGCGGCCGAACGCGCTCAAGCGACATTGCACCTGAATAAAGGGGTGCTCGTCGAAGGCGTGCTCGCCGCGGCGGGGAGCCGCCCATGAAATTCTTTCCGTTGATTCTCGCAAACCTCTTTCGCAAAAAGCTGCGCACCATTCTAACCATCGGCTCGTTTGCAGTGGCGATGCTTCTTTTCGGATTGCTCGCTGTGATTCACGGAGCATTCACCGGCGGCGTGGATGTCGCCGGCGTGGACCGCTTGATGGTCGTCAACAAAACCTCCATCATTCAGCCGCTGCCGATTTCCTATCGCGACCAGATTCTGCGCATCCCCGGCGTGAAGGCGGTCACATTCGATGTCTGGTTTGGAGGCATATATCAGGACCCAAAGAATTTCTTTCCTAGTTTTGCCATCGATCCCGTGAACCAGCGCGAGGTGTTCCCGGAGCAGGCTGTAACGGACGCTGAATGGAACGCCTTCGTTGCCGACCGCGAAGGGGCGATCGTCGGCTCGAAAACGGCCAAGCGCTTCGGTTGGAAAGTCGGCGATCGAGTGCCATTGAAAGCGCCCATCTACGATCTGGCCCCGTGGGAGTTCAACATACGCGGCATTTACGACAGTCCGCGCGCAGGAGTGGACCTTTCCCAGTTCTGGCTTCACTACAAGTATCTTGATGAGCGCCGCGCTTTCGAAAAGGGCGATATCGGCTGGTACACGGTGAAGCTCAATTCTGCCGATGATTCGGTGCGCGTCGAAAAAGCGATCGACGACATGTTCGCCAACTCTCCCTTTGAAACCAAGACCGAGACTCTTCAAGCTGCAGCCGCCGGCTGGGTAAAGCAAGCGGGTAATATCGAGTTCCTTATTCTCGCAATAGGTGGAGTTGTATTCTTCACCCTGTTGCTGGTCACCGGTAACACCATGGCGATTGCTGTTCGCGAGCGCATCGGAGAACTCGCAGTCCTGAAAGCCATCGGGTATTCGGATCGTTTTGTCCTGTTCTTTGTACTGGCCGAATCTTTGTTCATTTCCTTAGTGGGTGGAGCGTTTGGCTTGGGTCTGGCAAAGTTGCTCACGCTGGCGGGCGATCCCACTGGGGGATTGCTTCAATCTTTCATTCTGCCTGGATCGGCAATCCTGCTGGGTCTGACTGCGGCGTTTGGAGTGGGCGTGTTAGCCGGAATAATTCCGGCTGTATCTGCAATGCGTCTGCGGGTCGTGGACGCTCTTCGGGGGATTTAGCAAATGGCAATTCCGATCGTTTACAATTTGCGCAGTCTGCGGGCCCGATGGGTCTCCGCGATTGTTGCGGTGCTCGGCATCGCCGGCACTGTGGGGGTTTTTCTCGCCATGCTCGGGCTGGCGCGCGGTTTTCGAGCGACGCTGGTTTCTTCGGGATCTCCCGACAATGTTTTGATTCGACGCTCCGGAGCCGGCAGCGAATTGGACGGCGCTGTTCCGCTCGAACAGGTGCGCGTCCTGGAGGATAAGCCGGCCATCGCCCGCGAAGGTGGTCAACCCCTGATTAGCCCCGAGGCCGTCGTAATTGCTCCCTTTCCACTGATCACCACTGGCACCGACGCAAACGTTCAGGTTCGCGGCGTAACTCCGATAGTTTTGAAGGTTCGCAAGAACGTCCGCATTGTGCAGGGCCGATTTTTCCAGCCGGGCCTCGCGGAATTGATTATCGGCAGGAATGTCGCCTCAACGTATCAAGGCCTTGATCTCGGAAAAACTGTGAAGTTCGGCGGCGGCACCTGGACTGTAGTAGGAGTTTTTGACGCGGGCGGTAGCGCTTTCGACTCCGAAATATGGAGCGACGTCCGGGTGCTCAACCAGACCTACAAGCGCCCCGATGACCTCTATCAATCCGTGACCGCAAGTTTGACTTCCCCTGCTGCATTCGACCAATTGAAGGATTCGATCACGGCGGACCCGACGCTTACTGTGCAAGTAGACCGCGAGGCTGATTATTATGCGAGGCAGTCGGAGGTTTTGACCACGCTGATTACCGTGCTCGGCACTCTGGTGGCAATCATCATGGGTGTGGGCGCTGTTTTCGGCGCGCTGAACACTATGTACTCCGCGGTAGCGGAGCGCTCGCGCGAAATCGCCACCATGCGCGCGATCGGCTTCGGGGCCGCCGCTATCGTCATTTCGTTTCTCTTCGAAGCGTTGCTCATCGCCTTTATTGGCGGGCTGCTGGGCGCAATCTCGGTACTCAAACTCAACGGCTTGACTACCAGCACGCTGAACATGCAGACATTTTCTTCGGTGGCGTTCGCCTTTCGCATAACGCCAATACTGCTGGGGATTGGCATCGTTTTCGCTCTGCTGATGGGATTGATCGGTGGCGTTCCGCCGGCCATCCGCGCGGCTCGGCGTCCCGTGGCCCTGGCCCTTCGCGAATTGTAACCCGCGCAACCGTCCAGTGGGGCTTTGCATCATAGTTTCAAAATAAAACAGGAACTTTTTCTCTTTGGGCGGGAATAACGATATGCTCAAAGCGCGCTTAAAAACTAGATTATAAAGGTGAGCATGAGACCGGAAACCGGCAAGTCAAAAATTTCACCTCTATCCGCTCTATTTCTTTCAGTGGCATTTATTCTGGGTTTGTCGGCGTGCGGCGGTAGCGGCAGCACTTCCACCGTCACTTCCATCATGATCTCGCCCACGGCAGCAACCGTCAATTTCAATACTACGATCGATATCACCGCGCAGGTGAATCTCTCAAACAACACCAACGCGACCAACACTACGGTGACTTGGCAGGTGAATGGTATCGGAGGCGGGAATGCCTCGGTCGGCACGATTGTGAATTCCCCCGATGACAACCAGGTCGGTATATATACCGCTCCCCGCGTCGTGCCCCCCGAGAACAACGGGCAAGTGATGATTACCGCGACTGCGCCGCAAAACCCTTCGAATACCAACGATACCAACATCATTACGTCAAATACTGCAACTATTACAATCGGCGCCGGGCTGGGACTTACAATTTCGCCGACGAGCGCGAGTGTTGGGGCCGGAGGCACATTTCAGTTTTCCGCTCTGCTCAACAATGTGGCGGACCCAAATGCCACTTGGACGGTGAGCTCCACTGCTACTTGCGATAACTGCATCGGCAGCATTAATCGAACCACCGGGCTTTACACCGCTCCAGCCGCTCCTCCTCCCGGTGCGACCGTCACAATCACTGCGACGGATGCCACTGTCGCTCCCACTCAAACGGCGACGGCGACCGTTACGATAGCGTTTTCTGACGCGTCACTGAGTGGACCCTTTGCATTTTCTTACTCTGGAGACGACCAGTCCGGTTTCATGGCAGCCGCCGGCAGCTTTGTAGCAGACGGCAACGGGCACATTCAGAGCGGAATCGAAGATCTCGACAGCTTCTCCAACGGAGGTCCGGTACAGTTCCAGATTTCCGGAACGTACAAAGTAGGCTCAGATGGCCGCACGCTTCTCAAGCTGAACCAAGGATTGCCCGGCGCCGCCACTTGGCAGTTTGCGCTCACCTCGAATCAGCACGCTGTAATGATCCGCTTTGATCGTAGTACCACCGGCAGCGGAACGATCGACCAGCAGAATCTCGACGATATCTCCACTCTTTCGAATATCACCGGTCCCTACGTGTTTTCCGGTTTGGGCGCCGATCTTTCGTTCTTGCCGATGGGAATCGCGGGCAAATTTACCGCGTCCGGAAACAGTACTCTCCAGACGGGAAGCGGCGTTTTGGACATCAACGATAACGGCGTGGTGAAGCCGGACGACACAACGCTCGGTGTTTCGTACTCCCTGGATAGCACTGAGCCAGACACCGGCCGCGGCACGATGACTCTCACGAGCGCTTCGACCGGTCAGCACAACCAATACGCATTCTACATTGTGGATGCAACGCATCTTTATTTCGTCGAAATTGACAACAATGATTACCTCGTGGGAAATCTGTACAGCGGTTCGACTTCGCCGGCGAATCTCACTGCGGGCAACTACGTCTTCACCGCTGGGGGCAATTCGGCCAGTGGGTCTTATGCATCCGGCGGAGTATTTACGTCGGCGGGAAACACTAGCCCAACCGGAGGCAACATCAGCGGCGGGGTACTCGATAGCAATAATGCAGGCACGGTCACGCCGAATACTACGCTGGGCACTTGCGCATACACCGTGCAAGCAACCGGGCGCATCGTTCTCGGTCTGAACCCGGGGAGCGGAACATGTCCCGGCTCCGGCAGCCTTCAATTTGCGGCGTACCAGACGGCACAGGCAACTTCGACCACGGTTGAGCCCGCCGCTGTGATGCTTGAACTCGATTCCACCGCAGTTGCCAGCGGCTCAGCTTATCTACAAAGCAGCACCGTCCAGCCCACCGCGGGCAGTTTTGCGTTGTACCTTGCCGGGCAGGGAATATTTCATGCTCAGCCGGCCTCCTTCCAACAGGACGTTGAGGGCCAAGTCACCCTGAGCGGGTCGGAGGCCTCCAGCGGAAATCTCGATATCAACGATTTTAATGCCGGCATCCAAACGGACCCGATCAGCACCACCGATAGTTCGATTTCCGCGCCAATGTCGAACGGAAGGGGAACGGCAGTGCTCGTGGCTACAAATCCTGATGTCAGTTACAACCTGGTCTACTACGTGATCGACGGTAACACGGCGCTTCTCTTCGATTCGGACACGAATCGCATCGTGGTAGGCATGATCGCCAGACAGTTCTAGATTAGTCGCGTCAAAAAGTGGCGCGCCTCGCGGCAGGACCACGGTCTGGTCATCGAAGCGAAGACTGGCCCGGCCCGTCTTTCTCGCTGAAAACCGTTACGCACGTTTTGGCTTCACCAGGTGCGGAACGTGGCCCCACTCGCCGGTGAATACGAACGAATCGAGCGGTTTGCGCTGCCGCGGAGCGAGTTCGCGCTTGCGCATTTCGTCCCCCAACGACGAAGGATCACCCGCGTAACCTAGCGCAATCCCGGCGACGGCTTCGTAATCTGCGGGAATATGAAACAGCTCTCGCGCTTTCTCCGGCTCGATTCCCGCCATTTGGTGCACGGACAGGCCCAGCGCTTCTGCCTGAATCGTCAGGTTCGCGGCCGCTTGGCCCACGTCATGGAATGCATGCCGATTCGGTTTCCCATCGTCAAACGTGAGTTTTGCGACGCTCAGCGCGAGAACCGGCGCCTGTTTTGCCCAGCCCTGATTGAACTCGACAAAAGTTTCGAGGACGCGATTGTAATTTTCCGGATCGTCCTTTGTGCCGACGATAAAGTACCAAGGTTGCGCGTTGTAAGACGACGGAGCCCACCGCGCTGCCTCAAACAACGTGCGAAGCTTTTCCGGCTCGACCGGACGAGGATCAAACGCTCGCGGACTCCAGCGATGCCTGATCAAATCATGAATCGGCACACTCGTTTCGGCCGGCTTTTTCACTGAACTCATGCTTCCTCCTCATAACGTTCCCGTTTTCGTATTGTCGTATCGCGGCCTGCTAGTCCGCGTTCCAATCTAAAGCAGTTGCTCTTAAGCTTTCGCCCGCGAGTGATCGACCGAGTATGGCCCTGCACCGTAAGTGGCTAGGATTACCAGACCGCCCATAATCGAAACATTCTTCAGAAAATTGATCATGTTCTGTTGTTGCTCTGCCCCCTGCATGGCCCAGAAGTTATGGAAAAGAAAAGTTACTGGGATCAGGTACAGAAACAGAAGCCACGCTGCAATCTTCGTCTGAAATCCGATGAGAATAGCAAGCCCACAGGCTAGTTCCAGCACTGCGGCGCACGCGATGGCTACGCCTGCAATCGGCAAGCCTTTGGACGCCGAGTACGCGACCATCTGTGAATATCCGCCGATCTTGAAAAATCCGCTAATCAGGAACAGAACGCTCATAAGGATTCGGCCTGCCAACGGTGTAAAACTGCTCGAAGAATCACTCATTTTAATCTCTCCTTTTCCAAGTGGATTTACGCCAGATCGAAAAGCAGAACTTCCGATGGTTTTGCCGCTTCGACGCGCACTTCGGATTCCTCTGAAATGGCTGCGCCGTCGCCCGCTTTCAGTTTTGTTCCATTCAGATCCACCGCTCCGCGTGATACTTGCATCCATGCTGAACGGCCTGCCTTCAACGAGTGTTTGGCCTCTTCGCCTTCATTCAGTCGGGCGATGTACAGATTCGCATCTTGGTGAATGCTGACGGGCGCCTGCGGTCCTGCCACCAGGTGAAACTTTCCCCGCAAATCCTTATCCGGAAAAGTAAGCTGCTCGTACTCCGGCTTCAGATTTTTGCGGTCCGGCACGATCCATATCTGCAGGAGGTGAGTCGAATCTTTCGGAGACGGATTGAATTCGCTGTGCAAAATGCCCGAGCCTGCAGTCATGTGTTGCAATTCACCGGGACGGATCACCGCACCGGTGCCCATGCTGTCGCGGTGTTCGAGCGCTCCATCCAGAATCCACGTCAGAATTTCCATGTCGCGATGTGGATGCATGCCGAACCCTTGTCCCGGCGCGATGATATCCTCATTCAACACACGCAGCGACCGGAATTGCATATGCTCCGGGTCGTAATATTGATCGAACGAAAATGTAAATCGCGTATCCAGCCATGACAGCTTGTTCTGGCCGCGTTCGTTACTCGGTCTCACTTGAATCATGTTTTTTCTCCCTCTTGTTTTTTTCTGAACTCGATTTCTCGCCGGTTCCCAGCTTGCGGCATAGCCGGCGCAGCTCTTCTTGTTCGATCGGTTCTAATCGGCTCATTTCCTTCAAAATCATTTTCGCGTGCCCCGGGACAACCTGCTTGATCAACCGCCGCCCTTTCGGAGTGAGATATATCACGATGGTGCGGCGATCTTCCGTTTGCCGCTCCCGGCGCACCAAGCCGTGCTTTTCCAAATTGTCGATCACCAGGGTTATATTTCCCCCGCTTCGCAGTAGCTTTGCACCCAGCACGCACTGCGACATGGGACCCAGATGCAGCAACGCTTCGAGGACGCCGAACTGCCCCACGGTCAAGCCCTGCCCTTCGAGTTGCACCGTGAGCCTGGCTTGAACCGAGTTAGTGGCGCGCGCGAGATTGATAAAAGCATTCAGCGCGCGCTTTGTTTCCGCCGATCCTTCGTAGTGAGTTGGCAAAGTCGTTTAACCTAGAATAATTCAATATCGAAGCATCAGATGCAGGAGGGCTGGTGCAGGATTCAACTCCTCGAAGACTAGGGTTTCTGCGTCGGCCGCAGTAGGATCTCGCTGATAAAGCTTTGCGGCGATTGGGTAACGATGGCCTCCACTGCGTGAGCTATGTCTTCTGGTTGCAGCATCTTACGGGCATCTTTTCCCGCGTGCGGAGAAAAATCTGTCGCCACGGATCCTGGGCAAATCGCGCTCACTCTTATGCCGTATTGCCGGAGGTCCTCCGCCATGCACTCGGTCAGACCCAGCAGTCCCCACTTCGACGCGCAGTAAATTCCCCCGCCGGCGAAAGCATTCTTGCCGGCCAATGATGCGATATTGATGATGTGGCCGGTCCGGCGCTGGATCATTCCCGGTGCTACGGCCTTGCTTAGCAGGAACACAGCTTTCAAATTGGTGTCTAATACTGCATCCCAATCTGACTCAGCCGCTCCCTGGAAAGGGCCAAAGTATCCGATGCCTGCATTGTTAACGAGCACGTCGATCGCGCCTAGAGACTGCTCCGTTTTCTGCACTAGCTTCTCAATATCGCCCGAACGTGAAACGTCCGCTACCGTGATGACCACGTTGACGCCTTCGCCCCGCATCTCAGCGGCAGCGCTTTCGAGCCGGTCCGCGTGCCGGGAACACAAGCTAAGCTTCGCTCCCAAGCGGCCAAGGTTCCGCGCGATTGCCAGCCCGATCCCTCGGCTGCCGCCGGTGACGAGTGCGATTTTACCGTTCAATGGTTTTTCCATGGCTGTCAGCGCGCTCCAGCGAGGCGACTCTTTACCAATATGTGACATCATAACATTGAGGCAGCGGCGTGCGCGGACGTCCGGCGAACCCGTAAATCGCGAACCACAGGTCGATTCACCTTGCGTGCTTGAATAGCTTTCCCTATAATCCCGTGGATTTCGTTTACTCCGTTTATCTAAACGGCGCGCAGTGTAAAGTCGGTTTTATCCAAGTCAATTTGGTCCAGGAGGCAGGGAACAATATGCGAAAGTCTTTTGCCATGATAGGAGCATTCCTCATCGTCGTCGGAATGCTTTGTCTGTTCGTACCGCCTGCCGCAGCCCAGGACCAGCAGGATCAAAATAAGCCCGTTCCCTATACCATGCCGGAATATAACGGTTTCCAGGCCTGCCACGCGGAAACCAACGCGCAGATGCGCGTTAAATGTCTCGACGATTTCGTGGCGAAATTCCCCAATTCTTCTTTGATGCCTTACGTTCTCCAGCTCTACTATACGACCTATAATGAGCTGAAAAATTATCCGAAAACTATCGAGTACGCCGACAAGCTGATTGCGCTCGGAGATAAAGCAGGCGATGCGGGCACGCGTTTGCAGGCGCTCTATGCGCGTTCGCTCGCGTTCAACTACGCGTTCAGCGAGAAACCTCCCGACGCAGACCAGCTCAACAAAGCCCGTGCGGCGGCTCTCGAAGGCTTGAAGCTCCTCAGCGGAATCACCAAGCCGGCCACTCCTCCCATGACCGACGATCAGTTTGCAGAGCAGAAAAAGGTGCCCACGATTCTGTTTAATTACACGGCCGGATCTGCGTCTTACATGTTGAAGGATTACCCCAGCGCGATTCAATACTTCAAAGCGGCTTTGGCCGTGAACCCGACTGACGCCATAACAAATTACCGCCTGGGACTGGCTTATCTGCAATCGACTCCTCCGCAGCCTCTCGACGGTTTCTGGTACCTCGCTCGCGCCATCGACCTGAAGATTCCCGACGATGCGAAAGTGAAGGACTACCTCCGCAAGCAAATCCTTGCCTACGAACAACCGGGATGCGATTCCCAGGTAGATGCCCAGTTGGCCGAGCTTCTTCAGTTAGCAGCTAATTCGCCCGACCGCCCGGCAACCTACACGATTCCCAGCGCCGACGATCTGAAGAAAATTCAGAGTTCGAGCAACATCTTGACCGTGCTGACGGATCTCAAAGCCGGCGGCGACAAAGCTAAAATGACGTGGTTGGCCATCTGCGGCGCCGAGTTCCCGGAGGTTGCAGGAAAAGTGATCGACGTTACTCCCGGAACTGACTTTGTGGAGTTGCACATCGTTACCGGAGCTACCGCGGAAGAAATAGAGGCGGCTACTACCGCCAATCTGGACGTGAAGGTTGTCGGCCAGCCGGAAGCAACTCGCTTGCAGAAGGATGATGGGGTGCGCTTCAGCGGGACGCTGGCGAGCTACGACCCCGATCCGTCTTTCATGTTGCATTGGGACAAGGCGAAAATAAACCCCGAAGACATTCCGGCCGAAAAGGGCAAGCACACTCCTCGCAAGGCCGCGCCGAAAGCTCCGGGAAAGTAGCGTTTAAGAATTAAGCTCAGAGAAACGTGGCCGGCTCGTCTCAGAGCCGGCTATTTTCTTTTACAGCCTGTTCGTCTTAGTCCAACCGGCAAATAGCGAAGACACTGAGCAGTGTTCCCGAGCTGTGCGGAGATGTCCTTGAGGTGGTCTAACCGCGGCGGCGGCTAACGTGGTCCAGCTTATACTCGCCGACTTTCCGGCTGAGTGTGTTGCGGTGAATTCCTAGGGCTTTGGCAGCCCGGGATTGATTTCCGTGAAGGCGTTCCAGCACGCGCTTGATAAATTTCTTTTCGAACTCGGTAACCGCTTCTTCGAGCAAAATTCCTCGCTCGACCATCATTCCCACCAGCGATTCCAATTGATCTTTCACGATTGCACGCTCCGCAGTCATTCCCGGGCGAAGGTCGGTTACTTTCCGTCGAGTGAGTGGCCGGTAATCTGCTGAAACGCGTCTCGATATTTCTGCTGCGTTCCGGTGACCACCTCCGGCGGCAGAGCCGGGCCCGGAGGCTGCTTATTCCAGCCGATTCGCTCCAGATAGTCGCGAACGTACTGCTTGTCGTAGGATGGCTGCGCTTTCCCTGGAACATACTGGTCGGCGGGCCAAAAGCGCGAGGAATCAGGAGTCAGCGCCTCGTCGATCCAGATCATGTCGTTTCCGATCAGGCCGAATTCAAATTTCGTGTCAGCGATGATGATCCCGCGCGCGGCGGCGTGTTCGGACGCAAGGCGATAAATCTTCAAGCTGGTATCGCGCAGGCGTTCCGCAAGCGGGCGGCCAATGCGCGAAATGGTTTCTTCGAAGGAAATATTCTCGTCGTGTCCGCTGGTTGCCTTCGTCGAAGGAGTAAAAATCGGCTCGGGCAACTTGTCGGATTCGCGCAGGCCGGACGGCAGCGCGATGCCGCAGATTTTGCCGGTCTTCTGGTAGTCCTTCCAGCCGGACCCGGAAATATAGCCTCGCACCACGCACTCGATCGGAACCGGCTCGGTCCTCCGCACCAGCATTGCGCGGCCTGCTAGCGAACTCTTGAACGGCGCCAACTCGCCGTCAAAGTTCTCAGCGGTGAGAACGTGGTTTGGCACCACGTCGGCGAGCTTGTCGAACCAGAAGAGCGACAATTGGGTCAGCACGCGTCCCTTATCGGGAATGGGCGTAGGCAGCACTACGTCAAAAGCCGAGAGGCGGTCGGTGGCGACAATAAGCAAACGGTCACCAAGTTCGTAGATGTCGCGAACCTTGCCTCGTGCGCGAAGCTTCAAGCCCGGAAAATCTGTTTGTGAAATGACGGCGCTCATTTGTGGAGAAGACACGGGATATTTTTCCTCACTGGAGGCGGGTATTCTAGCTCAGCGGGAGTGGATGTCAACGCCTAAGAATTCTTTTCTCAGCGATGACTCGCCGCGCAGATTTCACGGGGAAGACTATGTTTTGCGAAGCGTCCTTCCGAGCGCGCGGCCGACAAGAACAAGCTGACGCTACGCTGCGTTGCTGGCGGCCTTCGGCGCGGATGCGGACGCGGCATCTTCCCACTTGACGGAAACCAGCTTCGATACACCGGGTTCCTGCATCGTCACGCCATAGAGCACCGAGCCCATCTCCATAGTCTTGCGATTGTGGGTCACTACGATGAATTGCGTTTGTGCGCACATCTCCGCGAGCATTTTGTTGAAGCGCCCCACGTTGGCTTCGTCGAGCGGCGCGTCCACTTCGTCCAGGATGCAGAACGGGCTCGGCTGGTAGCGGAACACGGCGATGAGCAAAGCCAGCGCCGTCAGCGCCTTTTCGCCGCCGGATAGCAAAAGAATATTTTGCAGCCGCTTTCCCGGCGGTTGCGCCGCGATGTCGATGCCTGCATCGCCTGAGCTGTCCGGCTCGCTGAGCCGCATTTCGCCGTGTCCGCCGCCGAAGAGAGATTGAAACGCAATCGCGAAGTGGGCGTTGATGAAGTTAAACGCTTCTTCGAATTTTTGCCGCGAGACCTGATCCAGCTCCGTGATGGTGAGCCGCGTGTTCTCGATGGCTGCCACCAGGTCGTCGCGTTCGCGCCGCAGGAATCCCTCGCGCTGCTCACACTCTTGAAACTCTTCCAGCGCCATCATATTCACCGGCCCCATGGCGTCCACGCGCGCTTTCATCTCGTTATAATTCGTCTCCGCCGTCACCAGGTCTTCGCCGATAAGCAATTGCGCTTCCTGCGCCATCAGATCTTCCGGCTGAGCATTCAGCTCAGCAACGCATGTCTGGCGTAGGTAGTCGCGATCCGCGTCGTTGCGCGCCTTTTCAATTTGGCGCTGGCTGCGCTCGGCGCGGAGCTCATCGAGAGACTGCCGCTTGCCTCGCACGGATTCGTCAAGTTGCGCCGTGCGCGTACGAGCTGTTTCCCATTCTTTTTCAAGCGTGTCCTTCTGCTCTTCCAGCCGGGACTTTTCTTTGCGCAGGTCTTCGGCTTGAAGCGAGAGCTGGCCACAGGAAGACTCCAACTCGGACTTTTCCTGATACATGGCCTTCTGCTGCTCGCGCAACGACAGCAAACGCTCCTCGGCCAGGCCGATTTCCTCGGAGACCTTTTGCCCCGCGGCCTCCGCACTGGTCAACCGCTCGGTCATAGTGGCCAGCTCTTCGCGGCCGGTAGCCAACCGCTCCTGCAAACCTTGAAAATCCTGGCGCATGCGCAGAAGT
>Ga0209330_1000420_pt1 | contig 18243 bp, 14 predicted proteins | sample JacPinW_OM2H0_O3_FD_187969 | JGI IMG/M metagenome (GOLD analysis project Ga0209330, IMG submission 187969) | Forest soil microbial communities from Algoma, Ontario, Canada - Jack Pine, Ontario site 1_JW_OM2H0_O3 (SPAdes) (version 2) | ecosystem: Environmental > Terrestrial > Soil > Boreal...
CCGGAAGCTGCAACTGTAACTACCGACGGCCGCGACGAAACGCGCCCTGATCAACCGGACGTCCGCTACGATGCTCAACGCGTCGAAATGAAGTGGTTCGAACGCTGGCAGAAGGATGCGGCGCTCTACGCCGCCGACGCCAACTCCACCAAGAAAAAATATTACGTGCTGGAGATGCTGCCTTATCCTTCGGGCGCTTTGCACGTGGGGCACGTGCGCAACTACGCGATCGGCGATGTGCTGACCCGCTACATGTGGATGAATGGGTATAACGTGCTTCACCCCATGGGCTGGGATTCGTTTGGCCTGCCCGCGGAAAACGCTGCCATCAAGAACAACACACCGCCGCGCGAGTGGACGCAATCCAACATCGCACATATGAAGGCGCAAATGAAGCGCCTGGGTTTTGCCTATGACTGGTCGCGCGAGGTCACAACGTGCCTGCCGGAATATTACCGCTGGAATCAGTGGTTCTTTCTGAAGTTTTACGAAAAGGGGCTGGCCTATCGCAAGAAGAGCAAGGTGAACTGGTGTCCGCAGTGCTGCACCGTGCTTGCCAATGAGCAGGTTGTAAACGGCCGCTGCTGGCGGCACGAAGACACTCTCGTCGAGCAGCGCGAACTCGAGCAATGGTTTTTGCGCATCACCAAATACGCCGATGAATTATTGCGTGACCTCGATAAGCTCGGCGGGTGGCCCGAAAAAGTCCGAACCATGCAGAGGAACTGGATCGGCCGCAGCCAAGGCACGCTCGTCGATTTCAAGCTCGACAAGGCAGAGAAGCACGGCAGTTTTGGCCCTGCCGGTTCCGCCATCAGCGTCTTCACCACTCGCGTCGATACCATCTTCGGCGCGACATCGGTGCAACTCGCGCCTCAGCATCCGCTCATTGCTGATCTCACCAGAGCCAACGCCGACTTGCGCGCCGAAGTCGATCAACTGATCGCCGAGCAGCGCAAAGCCAAAGAAGTAGGCGACATCGGCGAAATCGAGAAGCACGGCGTCTTCACGGGACGCTACGCCATCAATCCGTTCAACCACGAGAAAGTTCCCCTCTGGGTGGCGAACTACATCCTCATGGATTACGGCACGGGCGCCATCATGAGCGTTCCCGCGCACGACGAGCGTGACTACGAGTTTGCAAAAAAGTACAAACTCGAAATTCGCCTGGTGGTTCTTCCAGTTTCCAACGACCCGGAAGAAACCATGGCCGAGCCGCCCCTTCCATACGTGGGACACGACGGCGTGTTGATCAATTCCGGTCCCTACAGCGGCCTCGAGTGCGCCGAGGCCATTAAGAAAATGTCTGCCGTCGCGGAGGAAAAAGGTTTCGGCAAAGCCACCATTACCTATCGCTTGAAAGATTGGGGAATCTCGCGCCAGCGATATTGGGGAACGCCCATTCCAATGCTCTATTGCGACAAAGATGGCATCGTTCCCGTGCCCGAAAAAGCTTTGCCCGTGATTTTGCCAGAGGATGTCGATATCACACTCGCCGGCGGATCGCCGCTCGGCCAGGTCGCGGAGTTCGTCAACGCGACTTGTCCCAAGTGCGGCGGTCCGGCACGCCGCGAAACCGATACCATGGACACCTTCGTCGATTCGTCCTGGTACTTTTATCGCTACACGGACGCGCACAACGACCATGCTCCGTTCGACTCGAAGGCCGCGCAATACTGGTTTCCCATCGACCAGTACATCGGAGGCGTGGAACACGCTATCCTGCACCTGATCTACTCGCGCTTCTGGACAAAGTTCATGTGCGACCTCGGCCTCATCACCAACGACGAACCAGCCGAGAGACTCTTCACACAGGGTATGGTCATCAAAGATGGGGCAAAAATGTCGAAGAGCTTGGGCAACAGCGTCAGCCCCGACGAAATGGTCGCGCGCTACGGCGCCGATGCCGCGCGCCTCTACACCCTCTTCGCCGCTCCTCCCGACCGCGACCTCGACTGGCAGGATTCCGGCATCGAAGGCATTCAAAGATTTCTAGGCCGCGTCTATCGCTTCGTAGTCCGCAACGCTCAACCGAACCATCCCGATTGGGACAAACCGGTGCCCGCGGACTTGCCGCCGGAAGCGCGCGCTATCCAACGCAAGCTGCACCAAACCATCAAGCGTGTCAGTGACGACTTCCAAGGCCGCTGGCATTTCAATACTTGCATTTCCGCCATCATGGAACTGGTGAATACGATGTATGGCGGCGCCTACCAGCCTGGCGCGTTAGACGCCGGTGCCTTCCAGGTCCAATCTGAGAAACCGTATATACCCGCTGCGTTACTCGCTGAAGTGCAGCGCGACTTGGTCCTCTTGCTCGCGCCCTTCGCGCCCTATCTCGCCCATGAACTCTGGGAGATGCTTGGCGAAAAGGGAAGCCTGCTCAAAGCTCCCTGGCCAAAATACGATGCCGCGCTCGCCAAAGAAGACGAACTCGAAATCCCTGTGCAAATCAATGGAAAGTTGCGCAGTCGCATCACTGTGCCCGCCGAAGCTACCAAAGACGACGTTCTCGATCGCGCGCTTGCCGATGAAAAAGTGCGGTCTTTCATCGCAGGCAAGCAGATCGTTAACAAAATCTACGTTCCCGGCAAGCTAGTAAATATTGTTGTGAAGTGATGCAGTTCCACGCATAAAAAAGGGGCCCGCAGAGTACGGGCCCGCTTCGAATCCGAAAGACCGTTCTTACTCTCCTCCTAGCACGAGAGCCTCGGTATGATTTCCGAAGTCGATCTCGCTGAGTTCTTGTGTGTTGTTTTGAAGTGTCTTTGTAAGCACTGCGTCATAGCGAGAAGGTTTCTGCAGGTTCTGGATTTTACCCTGCGTCGTGGCGACAGTCTTGCCATTTTTTATGAAGTCAATCTTTACATCATTGGCCGGACCATTCCACTCAGCCTTATAGTCGCCGGGGGCAAGCTGTGTAGATCCAACTTGCACTGTTTCTGACAAGGTGAACTTCCCCGAATGACCGTCCTTGGCGAAGGCGCTCAATGAGAGCACAAGAGCTACGATAGCGAACGAAGTTAAACGTTCTACGAACTTCATTTCCAATTATTCCTTTCTTGCTGCCTTACTCTAGAGATGCTGACTCGTCACCGTCGGATGCAGCTATCGTCGAACGATATGTGTAAAGTTTCTTGATGATTAGCGGTATGCTTGCAATAGAAGGGAATGTCCTTACCATCGCCCACCATCGAAGGCCTTCGCGTTGCGCTTCGCAGGCCATCGCTGACGTTTGCCGAAATTTCGTGGCGCTGGGTGCTGGGTGCAACCACCGCCGCGTTATCCAGTTTTTATTGCTTTGAATATCTCGACACGCTGCCCGTGACCAAGGCCGACTCTGCTCTGCTGTCGAGTCGGCAGCCTGCGCTCGTAGGCCGGGCGATCGCGCACATACTTCGGGGCAGTCTTAACCGCGCCGCCCTCGCGGCTTTGCTCGCGAGCTTGGCGCTTTCCTTGCTATGGATCTTAGCCGCTTCCATGGGGCGTCTTGCGACGGTGCGCGCCCTGCTCGCCTACTTCCGTGAAGACGTAGCGTTCAACCCGTCCGCTCAGATATCGACCCCAGAAAAGCCCCGGCCGATACGCTCCCTAATCGATCTCAATTTCCTGCGCGTGGTTGTGGTGCTGTCTACGATTCTAGCCTTCGTGGGGACGGCCATTCTCGCCAGCTTCGTTTCAACCAAGCCAAATCCGCGGCCGGGCCTTAGCCTTATTCTGTTTCTTGCGATGGCCTGGCTAATCTGCATGGCGGCCTGGGCGCTGAACTGGTGGCTATCGCTAGCCGCGATATTCGCTGTCCGCAACGGCAAGGACGCGTTGGCCTCGATCGCCGCAGCCGTCGCTTTCTCGCGAGATCACATCGGTCCGGTCTTCGCAGTGAGTACTTGGACTGCTCTCGCCCACCTGGTTGCGTTCAGCATGGCCACGACCGCGGTTTCCTTCCCACTGGCTTTGCTCCGAGTTGCGCCGGCGCGAATCGTTATTGCCGGCATCACTCTCGTGACGCTCGCTTATTTTGCCGTCGCTGACTGGCTCTACATGGTGCGCCTCACCGGCTATGTATGCATCGCCGAAATGCCGGACGCCGTGCGAGCAACGTCACCCGTTCCGCCCGCGATGCCGCTGGTAAATTCTACCCCGATCGAAACCTCAATCGACCGTGACGAAGCAATCCTGAGCGATCTTCCAAAGCTTGCGGTAGAGACCTAGCTCTGGCCTTAATTATCCGACGCTCTGCCCGTAAACACGTTGCCTGCGACACCTCTACGACCTCTCCGACGAGGCGCTTTACACAAACCATGTGATTTGAGAAACTCATCCGTGGAAACCCAATCCGTTCTTAACCAGTCCATCGTCATCCTAGACTTCGGCGCGCAATATACGCAGCTCATCGCGCGCCGCATCCGCGAACAGAATGTTTTTTCCGTGGTGCTACCCTGCACTGCCTCGCTGGACGAGGTGAGCAGCTATGCGCCCGTCGGCATTGTGCTCTCGGGCGCGCCGTGGTCCGTGTATGACAAAGATGCGCCGCCGGCGGATGCGCGAGTCTTCGAATTGGGGCTGCCGGTGCTGGGGATCTGTTACGGACTGCAGTTCATGGTGCACACGCTGGGCGGCAAGGTGCGACCGGCGGATAAGCGGGAGTATGGACACGCGGAGATCGACATTGTCGCCGAGTCGGTGTTGTTTCACGGCCTGGCTAAGAAGCAGGCTGTTTGGATGTCGCATGGGGATGAGGCTTTGGAGCTGCCTCCCGGATTTGAGTTGACTGCCAAGACGGTTCATGCGGTTGCGGGAATTCAGAACGTGGCGAAGAAGTGGTTTGCCGTGCAATTCCATCCGGAAGTACACCACACGCGGAACGGAACGGAGATTCTTCGCAACTTCGTGTTTCAGATCTGCGGAGCGAAGCCCGTGTGGACGCCGCAACACTTTATCGACTCGACTGTGAAACAAGTTCGGCAACAAGTCGGAAGCGGGAATGCGATCTGTGCGCTTTCCGGCGGAGTGGATTCTTCGGTGGCGGCCGTGCTGGTGGACCGGGCGCTGCGCGATTCCAATGGCAAGTCGCGGCTGACCAGCATCTTCGTGAACAACGGAGTGCTGCGCAAGAACGAGTTCGAAAAAGTTCAGCAGACTTTGCGCGATAAGCTGGGGCTGAGGCTGGATGCGGTCAATGCGACCGATCGTTTTCTCGACAAGCTCAAGGACGTCAGCGATCCCGAGAAAAAACGCAAGATTATCGGGAACGAATTTATTGCGGTATTTGAGGATGAAGCGCATCGCATCGCCAAACAAGAGGGAAGCGTCGACTATCTTGTTCAGGGAACGCTGTATCCGGATGTCATCGAGTCGCGTTCGGTGCGGGGCCCGTCGCAGGTGATCAAGTCGCATCACAATGTGGGCGGGTTGCCGGAAAAAATGAAGTTGAAATTAATCGAGCCGCTGAAAGACTTGTTCAAAGATGAAGTCCGCAAGATTGGCCGGGACTTAGGAATGCCAGAAGAAATTTTACAGAGGCAGCCTTTCCCCGGGCCCGGACTGGCAGTACGCATTCTCGGGGAAGTTACGCCGGAGCGATTGGCGCTGCTGCGTGAGTGCGACGATGTTGTGGTCGGCGAGATCAAGGCAGCGGGACTGTACACGAAAATATGGCAGTCGTTTGCCGTACTGCTCCCGATAATGTCGGTGGGCGTGATGGGCGATATGCGCACTTATGCGTATACCTGCGCGGTGCGGGCGGTGAGTTCTGAGGATGGGATGACCGCCGACTGGGTCCCGCTGCCGCACCAGGTTCTAAAGAATATTTCCACTCGCATTGTGAATGAGGTGAAGGGCGTGAACCGCGTGGTGTATGACATTACCTCCAAGCCTCCCGGAACGATTGAGTGGGAGTGAGGAATGAGTTATTCGTTCTCGGCCCTCAGTTTTCAGAAGTTAAGTTATTGATGCGCACGGAATTTCTTTATCGACAAAAAACGAAGCTTCAAGTACGGCTCTCGGAGTCTGAGTCGTGGGGAATGGCGCATGAACTCGTCGCTGGAGTCGGGAGGCAGTTAGGAACGGCTGGATGGGTGGATTTGCTGCGCGGGCTGGCCATCTTTCTCGTGTTGATGAACCACGTCAAGTCCGCGACTGTATCGTAGCGCGGGAAGTATCGCCACCCAAAGGCCGCAACGAAATCGCTGCGCCACACAACAGGGGTACTGCGATCATCGCCGTATCCGCGCGTAGACTTCGTGGTTGATGGTCAGGTTGTGCCATGATGTAGGCATGAGTAAACGGTCAAGAAGATTGGGCAAGAAGATTGAGTTGCGGGCGGTGGAAGAGGCTATAGGAGCATCGCTGGGGAAGAATCCAGCTCAGGTGGCCGCGGAGTCTCGAGGCGAGGGCGGAAAGGTGCGGAGAAAAGGAGTGGACCGCGACGCAGCGAAGGCCCGTCCCTGATAGGGCGTGAGGGACGGGAGCAGTTCCTCACTTGGCTTCCGCGGTTCTGCAACGAAAAAATCGGCGGGGCTAAAGCCCTCTCTTCCAAGGTAGGGAATTTATCCAGCGCTGAAAGCGCTGCGCCACCCAAACACGCCACCCTAGCGTGCCCCCCACTCTCGGTGTTCGCAATGCGATCACTGCCTGAGCGTCAGAGCGCTCAGCACTGCCTGCTGCTTTGCGATGAGGGACTGCACGCCTTGGCGGGCGTAGGCCATCATTTTTGCGAACTGGGCTTCATCAAAGGCCTGGCGCTCGGCGGTGGCTTGGATTTCCACCATTTTGTATCCGGCGGTCATTACGAAATTCATATCTACGTCAGCGCGCGAGTCCTCTTCATAGCAGAGGTCGAGCAAGATTTCTCCATCCACAATTCCCACGCTGACGGCGGCGACGAAATCTTTCAGGGGAACTGAAGTCAGGGTTCCGGCCTCAACCAACTTTTCGAGCGCGAGGCCAAGCGCGACGAAGGCGCCGGTAATCGAAGCCGTGCGAGTTCCACCGTCTGCCTGGATCACATCGCAATCGATCCAGATGGTGCGCTCCCCGAGCCGGCTCAGATCGGTCACAGCGCGCAGCGAGCGTCCAATCAGGCGCTGGATTTCGTGAGTACGTCCGCTGGGGCGCCCCTTGGCTACTTCGCGCGAAGTGCGGGTAAGAGTGGCGCGGGGAATCATGGCGTACTCGCTCGAGATCCAACCTTTGCCCGTGTTGCGCATGAACTGCGGAACGGTCTCTTCAATGGAGGCAGTACAAATCACTCGTGTGTTGCCTACTTCAATAAGCACCGATCCTTCGGCTGTGGTAATGAAATCGGGGATGATCGAAACCGGGCGCAGTTGTTCAGGAGAGCGATTATCGGAGCGATAGAACATAAGTGAGGATTGTAAATGATGGCGCTGCGCACTAACGCGGCAGACGCGGGTAGCAGGAGAAATGGGCGTCGGATGTGATTCTCAATCACACGGTGACATATTTTTACAAAACTCCACTGATATTTTCAATTCTGCATCAATCTCTATACAACTTGTCGGTCAATTTGGGTTCACTATAAGCGAGAGCTGGCTTAAGGCTCTGCAAGCGCACTAGAGGGGAAGGTATCCGCCTTCAGGAGGTATCACCGATGTCTCCGAAACTTCGTCTTCGCCCCTTCTTTGTTCTGACCAAAACAAACTTCAAACCAGGTTTTGCATTAAGAGTATTGATGTTGGTATCCGCAAGCTGCCTGGCCCACCAATCAACTGCGGCGGAAGCAAATTCAAACAGTCAAGATTCCCAAAACCAGGACGCAGTCGCCTCCGCAAGTCCTGCGCGCGATGCCACGACGATTACAGTTCCAGCCGGAGTTCGTATTGCTCTGGTGCTCATGCATCCCATACAGAGCAGATACGTGCACCGTGGAGATGACATTTACGCGCAAACCACTTCGCCGGTGGTCGCGGAAAATGAAGTGGTGATTCCGCCGGGCACTTTTGTTCAAGGGAAAGTGGACAAGCTGGCGCGTACCGGCAGCCGCGCGGAACTGTCGCTGCAATCCATGTCTATAACCTATCCTGATGGCTACGTTGCGCCGATCGCCGGACCTATGGCTCTCGAGAGTGGCGAAGGTTACGCCATTAAAGATCCGGGCAAGGGCCGAATAATCGGAGCGTTCGCGCTGCCTGCAGCGGGGCTCGGACTGGGCACACTGATCGGCTACTCTCTCACCAGCTCGCAAGGCACCACCATCAACACCTCTGTTCCGCCCAGTTGCGGGGTACCAACGCCAGGATGCATGAACAATACTTCCAGCTTCACCGTTCCACCCGACCGAGTAAAAGGTATGGCCATCGGGGGCGGCGTAGGCTTGGCAGCGGGAGGCATCGCTTCACTCGCGCTGCTCTTCAACTCCCCCAATTTTTTTCTGGACGTCGGCGCTCCTGTAGAAGTGGTGTTACAACATCCGTTTTCGCTTGAGCGGGATCAGGTGGCTGAGGCCATCCGGGACGCTGAGCGGCATCCTGCTGCACAGCAGCCCATTTCGCCGCGGCCGCAGTTCCTGCCCTCGACGAATAATAATCCCGGTATCTGTTACACGCCGGGCACGCCGGGCACTCCCGGCATCGACATTCCCGGAACGCCGGCTGTTGGTGAATCGCCGGGAACGCCATCGACCCACATTCCGGGGATTCCGGCAACGCCGCCGACGCCGCATCCTTAGTCCTTAACTTGTGGCTGTTGCGTTTGTTTATTCTCTACGCGGTGGAGAGCTCTCTTTGATCTCTCGCCGCGTTACACTCTTGTGTTGAGAAGTGACACGATTTCAAATTGGCGAACGTAGTTTTGGAAATCCAAACCTATGCCTACCTTGATACCGCAACCGACGCGTATTCAATCCGCCGGCAACAAACCCAAATTGATCGACGAATATGTTGGACGGGTCAACACGAAAACCTCAGCTGCCAGCGTGGCCCACATGCGCAGCCCGGAGGGATGGCTTGAACCCGGCCAGACACCCGCGTTTGACGAGTTCACCATCGTTCTTAAGGGCACGCTGCGCGTGGACCACAAGAAGGGGTCCCTGGAAGTAAGCGCTGGCCAAGCGATCATCGCGCACGCCGGAGAATGGATTCGTTACTCGACTCCCCACGAAGGCGGGGCTGAATACATTGCGGTGTGCTTGCCGGCCTTCTCCATGGATACGGTTCATCGCGACCATCAGTAGTGGAACCTCCTGGGGCAAGAAAATCCCTAACACAGGTGACACCGGGGACCGCGGGGTAGATCTGTCTGAAGGATTGCAGAGGCGCGCGCTATGCGATCCAGACGGTTTTGATGTTCATGAATTCACGGATGCCGTTGGCCGAGAGTTCGCGTCCGTGGCCCGAACTTTTGACGCCGCCGAAAGGGATGCGGGCATCGGAGGCGACCATTTTGTTGATGAAGACCATGCCGGATTCAAGTTCATTGATGAAGCGCTCGCGCTCGCGGTCATCAGCCGTCCAGGCGCTGGCGCCCAGGCCGAAGCGACTGTCATTGGCGAGGCCGATGGCTTCGTCGATATCTTTGACGCGGAACAGCGAGGCGACAGGGCCGAAGAATTCTTCGCGGTAGGCGGGAGATTCTTTCGGAATATCGGTCAGAACTGTGGGGGCGTAGTAGTTGCCGGGGAGTTCTAGCTTGTGGCCTCCTGTTAAGAGTTTGGCGCCGGCTTTGATGCTTTTCTGAACATCGGCGTCGAGGTCCTTGACGGCGCTGGCAGTCGCGAGAGGGCCGAGTTCGGTTTTTTCATCGAAGGGATCGCCGATGCGGAGATTCTTCATGCGGGTGACGAACTTTTTTTCAAAGTCGGCGGCGATGGATTCATGGACGATGAAGCGTTTGGCAGCGATGCAGGACTGGCCGTTGTTGATGACGCGCGCCTCGACGGCGGTGGCGACGGCGGAGTCGAGATCAGCGCTGGGCATGACGATGAAAGGATCACTGCCGCCGAGTTCGAGAACAACTTTCTTGATGCGCTTGGCCGCGGCAATCCCGACTTCGATGCCGGCCTGCTCGCTTCCTGTCAGGGTTGCAGCAACTACGCGCGGATCGTTAAGAATGGCGTCCACTTGTGGGGAACCGATGAGCAAAGTTTGAAAGGCGCCTGGGGGGAATCCGGCTTCGAGGAAAATCCTTTCAATGGCCAGGGCACACTGAGGAACGTTAGAGGCGTGCTTGAGTAAGCCGACATTGCCGGCCATCAGAGCAGGAGCGGCGAAGCGGATGACTTGCCAGAAAGGAAAGTTCCACGGCATGATGGCGAGAACGGGTCCGATCGGACGGTAGCGGATAAAGGTTTTTTTCGCTCCGGTTTCAATGACTTCGTCGGCGAGGATTTGTTCGGCGTTCTCGGCATAGTAGCGGCATGCCGTGGTGCACTTCAGGGCCTCGGCGACGGCGGCTTTGTAAGGCTTGCCCATTTCGAGAGTCATGAGATGAGCGAACTTCTCCTTGTCGCGCTCAAGGATCTGGGCTGCCTTCAGCATGCGGCGGGCGCGTTCTGCGAACGGGGTCTTGCGCTCGGAGCGAAAAGTGGTGACTGCTAGTTCGAGTTTCTGCTCGATCTCTGAGTTCGAAAGGGGTTGAAAAGTCTCCAGCGTTTCGCCGGTAGCGGGATTAATGGTGGCAATTGGCATGATCGGTCTTCCTTGAGCTCAAGGTGTATTGTAAGGAGTCTTATAAAATCAGTCGCTCTGTTCTTGGCTGAAGTAGTGGCTCAATCACGGCGGTCGTACCACTATACCATCTGCCGGCCCGTCCTCAGGGCTGTTAGGATTCGCGCGGGGGGACTGCAAAAATGGATTCGACGACTCGGACCGTGCTGATTACCGGAGCCTCCGGGGGCATTGGATTCGAACTGGCGAAATTGTTTGCCAAAGATCGCTACAACTTGGTGCTAACGGCTCGCAGCGGCGACAAACTTAAGCAGATTGCGGCGCAACTGCAGGAGGAGTTTGGGGTTACGGTGAAGACCGTGGCGCTGGACTTGGCTGCGGAACAAGCGGCGAAGATTTTGTTCGATCATCTTGACGGCGAGGGCATGGTGGTGGATGTTTTGGTGAACAATGCCGGGTTCGGAGCCTATGGCGGGTTCGCAGGATTAGCTGAGGAAGAAATTCTCGGGCAGATTCAATTGAATGTTACGGCGCTCACACATTTGACGCGGTTATTTTTGCCGGGGATGATCGCGCGTCGCGGCGGGAAGATTATGAATGTGGCATCCACCGCGGCCTTTCAGGCGGGCCCGCTGATGGCTGTTTATTATGCGACCAAGGCCTATGTGCTTTCGTTTTCCGAAGCGTTGGCGAACGAAGTTGCGGGGACAGGAGTGGTGGTGAACTGTTTCTGTCCAGGACCTACGGACACCGCTTTCCAGAAGCGCGCAGGGATGGAGACTTCGCGGCTCGTCAAGAAAATGGGAGCGATGAAGGGGGATGCCGTGGCGCGGGACGGTTATCGGGGATTGATGGCGGGGAAGACGGTGGTAATTTCCGGAGTGCGAAACTGGCTTGTGGCGGAGTCGGTGAGATTCGCGCCGCGGACGTGGGTGACAGCAGTGTCGCGGTGGGTGACAGAGAAGGCGGAGTAGCACGTTTTCGCTTGGCTCTGTTCCCGGCGCTACGGACCACGAACGGGTCAATGCTGCAAAATTCATACTTTCTAACGGCTCCCCCAGCCGGAAGGTTATCCTTGCGCGAAACCGACGGTGAAAGCCGCCGAATTTCGCCACCGCATCCCTTCCGAGATTCCCGCACAGGTCATCGGTATCTGTCCCGTACCCGAGATAAAATCGGTATTTTCCTCAGAGTCGCCGTCTTATCGCCGACTCCGAGGTAGACTTGCGGCTGCATGCAGATCTGTCGCGTAACCAGCCCACCTGCGCCAAAGCTCTTGCTTATACCCTCGTCCTAGACTTGGACCCGGCGCGAAACTGGTGGTAGTAACGAAACGAAAAGGTCTGTTACCGATGCGCCCGTATCAAATGCGGGAGCAGCAGATTCTCCGCGTCTACCGTGCACTCGATTACCGGTGTCAGCAGCTTCATATACATCTGCGCTCCGGCCCCCCACCGCCCGGTTCAGGTCTCCCGCCTCACACTCGCCATCGCCTACTGGGCGGATTGCAGTTCCGACGCAAGCTGATTGATGGCGGAGACGTCGAAGAAGTTGGATAGATCTGCGTGGCCGGCCAGGGTATCGCGCTGCTTGCCTTCGACCAGGATTTTCACTTTCAGGATGCCGGGGATGTTCTCGGAAAGTGTTTGGATGAGAGAGGTGACGGTAAGTTCTTCAGCGAGCACGCCGGAGCGGTGGCCGTCGGCGAAAGCGGCGTTGACGTCAATGACGGCGAGGCCGGGATCGACGAGATAGACGCTGCGAATGTCGGAGCCGGGAGGAAGCGGATGCGGCGAAGACTTATCGAGATACAGCGCGATGAGGGTGCGAAGGACTTCTTCGGCGCGCTGCTGACGCACCGAGGGCATGGGAATCTGTGCAGACTGGGAGCGGAGAACCTCGATATCGTCGTAGGCCACAAACAAGGTCACTCGTTCCGTATTTCCTGCGACGGGGGCGACGACGGGTCCAGAGTCGAGTGAGGGGACGGGAGTGGCAGCGGCGCGTCCGCGCATGTGCCAGGCGTAAAGGCTCATCCCGAGAACGGCCGCGAGAAGGATGGAGAGCGCGATAAAAAAGTGGCGTGGAATCATTTTTCCTCAATCATGGCGCCGCTCCGAGTTGAGCGCGAATGGCGACGATTCCATTAGCCACGGCGCCGGCAATCAGTTGCTGGTAGGCCGGAGCGGCGAGAGCAGAGACGTCAGAGGCGGGCGGTGCGACTTCGACCGCGATGGCGGCGGTGACAATGTTATTTAAGGGACGGAGGGGCGCAGTGAGGCTGCGGACGGTGATCTCAGCCTTTTTTAACGCGGCGGTAACGCTGGCAGCTGCCACTTGGCTCAGCGGGATAGAGGAAGCCTGCGCGGTGGGCCAAGAGCGGAAGGGACCGCGATCATCGCTGTCAGCATAGGGAATCAGCGCGGTATAGAGGCGAACGCCGTGTCCACTGGAGGCCGCGTGCAGCGCTATGTAGATGGCTGCATGCGTGGTGTTGGCAAAGAAGGCGCGTTCGTCGATGGAAAGGTCAGCGTCGGAATCTCGAAGAACAAGGGTGGAGATACCGCGACTCTCCAGTTCCAGGCGGAGACGGCGTGCGAACGCGAGGCAGACGTCTTTCTCGGCGAGAGTGAGGCTGAGGGCCTCGCCACGATCGGAGCCACCGTGACTGGCGTCGACGACCGCGAAATAACGGCGCGGGGCAGAAGACGGAGTCGCCGGTGCTTGCGCGGCCGGAACGTTTTGCGGCACGGCGAGGGATGGTTTGAGGGCCGTGGCCGGGGCTGCGGCAGGTTGCGATTTCGCGGGAGTGAGCGTGATCGTGCGGCCATCATTGCTGAAGGCGGCCATGAGCGGAACGGTTGTGGTAACCGTGATTTGGGCGGCACCGTTGCTCTCGGAATATTCCGCGGAGGGAATGTTCTTGCTGGCGAAGGTGAGAGTGGGGGAGGCAGGCGCGGTAATAGGTTCGTGGCTGAAGGTCATGTGCAGTTTGCCGGGTTCAGTGGCAACGGAGGGATTGACGGGCGCTGTGAACTGAAAGATGAGGTGGGAGGGATCGTCGGGGGCGACTGAGGCGGTGAAGTGAGTGGCGACGTTCCCGATGAACAGACGGTTAGAGTCCTCGTGCAGAGTTGCGGGACCGCCGAGGAAACGAGGCAAGAGGGAGTTGAGGGCGGCGAGTGGCACCAAGCCACGTCCGTTTTCCATGAGAAACTTGGCGGAAAGATCGGCGTCGTATCCCTGGATGCGGGCGTGATTTTTGTCGACGGTGAACTCTCCGAGGATGTTGTTGTAGTGGAGACGCCAGTGCAAACCGTCGGCCTTGGCGCTGACGGTGCCGAGGGGTTCTAGGACTTCGAGCAAGCCGACGTAGTCGCGGCCTTGGCGCTGCACGATTGGGAGGGAATAGTTGGCGACGGTGGAGTAGATGGAGAGCCGTTTTTGAGGAACAGCGGCGGAGAGCAGGACCGGGAACAACAGTACTGGGCCGAGGAAGAAAACCAGGTGCAGGGCCCCCCGGAGGTCAAAGCGAACCGGGAGTTGGCGGGCTCCCGGGCTCCGCCCGGTCGGACGGCCGAGAGCTCGCCCTGAGCTAGTCGAGGGGGTGGCTGTCCCCACACGAGGGCTAGTCGAGGGCATAGACCGTCAATCCGCTGAGAAGCTTGGGGTAGAAGTCGGTGGATTTTTGGGGCATGACTTCACCGGCGAAGGCAATATCGCGGACTTGGGTTACGCGGCAAGGATTCATCAGGAAAACAACGTCGGCACGAGGGCTGCCTTGCAGATGCGACAGGGCCTCGGTGGCATCGCGAACGTAGGAAATATTCTGCTGGTTGCGGATGGATTCTTCAGTAAGGTGCAAAACATTTTCCAACAGGACCTTATGGAGTTGCACAACGTCAAGCGATTGCTGACGTATGGAAAGGCCGGCAAGGTTTTGCGCGGCATTGGGATTGGGATGGTGCAGCAGAAAGCATCGGTTGGCGGTGACGGCGAGCATGCTGGTTCCGGAGCGTCCACACTCGCAAAGCATGGTGGTCGCACGGACCGCGTCGATGGGGGCGTCGACTTCATCTACGTCAAAGAAGGTTCGGACTGAATTGCGGAAGGCTTCTTCGGAAAAGGAGGGCAGGCTATGGACGACGCGGTGCGTGGGCAGGATGAGGAGTGCGGGGCTGTTCATGTTGACGAAGGTCATCATGACGAACTCGTAGGGAGCAGAATCTTGTTGATCCGTGGAAGAGGATGCGGCGGCAGGGCCTCGGCTGCTTCGACGCTCGTTCCGATAGGTAAGGGCGGTTTCGTAGCGATGGTGTCCGTCGGCGATGATGAGTCTTTTGTCGCTCATGGCGGTGTGGACAGAATCGATGACTTTGGGATCAGAAACCTGCCAAACGCGATGCAGAACCTCATATTCATCGGTAACGGCGATGTCAGGCTCGGCCGGGGTGGTGAGGAGAGATTCGACCTCTCCGGAGTCCTCGTAAAGCATGAAAATCTGGCCGAAGTGGGCGCGGGTGGCGCGGAGAAGATCGAGTCGGTCAGCCTTGGGCTTGGCCAGGGTTTGCTCGTGCCGGAAGACGACGCCGGCGGAATAGTCCTCAATCCGGCCGAGAGCTATGAATCCGCGGCGTTCCAATGGCGTGGTTGAACCGGGCAGCATAAAGTGCTGAGAATAGACGTATAAGGACGGTCGAGAATCCTGGCGGAGGATGCCTCGCTGGCGCCAGTCGCTAAAATAGGAAGCTGCGCGGGAATATACATTGTTTGCCGGATTGTCATGCGCTTCATGGCGACCCAGGATGATGCGAACGAGGTTGTACGGGCTGGCAGCGTAATAGCGATCCTGAAGCGCGGGAGTGATTTTGTCGTAGGGTTGAGTGACGACTTGAGCATGGAATAGCCGTTGCGGCTCTTTATCCTGATCATTCGCATAACGAAACGCGCGGAAGGGAATAATGTCAGCCATGGAAGGTTCTGATTGTAGCAAGTGGCGGCGAATTCCGGCTTGGTGATCGCCGGCTCCAGAATGAATCGCCCAAAATGGGCGTCCATTCTGGGTTGTCATCAAGATTTGACAAAAAAGGCGCAGCCACCCGGGGGAAGCTGTGATATTATCGCCGCCAATTGAGGTGCTTATGTCCTCCGCGGATGAGCGCCGGTTGCATCGCCCGATGTTCCGAGCCGGGAAGTACGGTTTGCTTCGACCCTGGAATCTCAGCCCTGTCCGGTTACGCACGATCTCGTGTGGTCCTGATACTTTCCTTTCTGTTCTTTTCTGGGCCTCCCTGTTGGCATTCGGTTTGTGCTTCGGCTGGTTGACCCCTGCGCTGGCGCAGACCGACGTGAACGACATTCACGTCGCGCCGCGGACCGTGGAAAAGGCAAAGACGGAAGAAACGAAGGAGAGCATAGTCTCGCCTTCCTTGAATGCCCACGTACGTCCACTGAGAGCATCGGCGGATCTGGTGCTGGTGCCGGTGACGATCACGGATCCGATGAACCGACTGGTGACTGGACTGGAGAAGGAAAACTTCCAGCTTTTCGAGGGCAGCGCCGGGCAGGAGATCAAAACTTTCTCCAGTGAGGATGCTCCGGTTTCGCTGGGGGTGATTTTCGATTCGAGCGGAAGCATGAGCAGCAAAATGGACCGGGCGAAGGATGCGGTGGTGGAGTTTTTCAAGACCGCCAATCCGCAGGATGAGTTCTTCATGATCACATTCTCGGACGAGCCCGAGGTGGTGAGCGATTTCACCAGTTCGGTGGACGAGATTCAGGGCAAGCTGGTGTTTACCGTGCCACGAAAGCGCACTGCGCTCTTGGACGCGATCTATATGGGTGTCACCAAGATGCGGCAGGCAAAGTATGCGAAAAAGGCTCTCCTCATCATTTCCGATGGAGGCGATAATCACAGCCGCTACACGGAGGGTGAAATCAAGGCATTGGTGAAAGAAGCGGATGTGATGGTCTACGCGATCGGCATTTACGACCGTTATTTCCAAACCCAGGAAGAACGGCTGGGTCCGGAGCTGCTGGGTCAGGTTGCGGAACTGTCCGGTGGGCGGGCGTTTACGGTGGAAAATCCCAATGATCTGGCGGATGTAGCGACAAAGATTGGCATCGAACTGCGAAATCAGTACGTGCTCGGATATCGTCCGCACAACGGATCGCGGGACGGCAAATGGCGTAAGATCAAGGTGAAGTTACTACCGCCGAAAGGACTGCCGCCACTGCGAGTGTATGCCAGGACCGGATATTACGCGCCCGAAGAATAAGGGTGTAGGCTACTTTATTGTTGTTTTGAGTTTCACGATTTGGGCTGGAGCAGCCCTGGCTGCGGCACTGGCGCAATCGGTACCCGGAGGCTCCGGGTGGGCGCTCTCTCGGGTCCAATCCCCCGCGGCCCCTGCTACATCTGCTAGTCCCTCTACATCCAACGAGCCTCAAGCAAGCGCGGGCGAAAAGTCCCCGACTCCTTCAGGCCAGCAACCGTCTAGCCAACAGAAAAATTCCGAGGACAATGGAACATTCGTTATCCGCAAAGATGTCGACGAAGTGGTTTTGCACGCCACGGTGGTGGATGACAGGCAACGCATCGTGACCGATTTGGACAAGAATGCCTTCACCATTACGGAAGATGGCAAACCGCAGACAATTATTTCCTTCCATCATGAAGACATTCCGGTGGCGATGGGGATCGTGATTGATAATTCCGGATCGATGCGGGAAAAACGGACCAAGGTCAACCAGGCAGCGCTGAATCTGGTGCGGTCGAGTAATCCCCAGGACGAGGTTTTCGTGGTGAATTTTAACGACGAATATTATCTCGATCAGGATTTCACCAATGACCTGCTCAAATTGAAAGAGGCGCTGGAAAAGATTGACGCCAAGGGTGGGACTGCTCTTTACGAAGCTGTGGTGGCGTCCGCCGATCACCTGAAGAGGGATGCGAAACTGGAGCGGAAAATATTGTTCGTGGTGACCGACGGAGAAGACAATGCCAGCCGAGAGACTTTGGAGCAGGCGGTGAAGCAGTTGCAGGAAGAAAATGGCCCGTCGGTATACGCGCTTGGAATTTTAGGGGATGAAGAGCATCCCAAGCGCGCCAGGCATGCGCTGGAGATTATCGCGCAACGAACCGGGGGACTGGCGTTTTTTCCCAAGACACTGGACGAAGTGGATGAGATCAGCCGGCAAGTGGCGCACGATATCCGCAACCAATACACCATTGGATATAAGCCGACAAATCCGAGATCCAGCGGTGGTTTTCGACAGATCCGTGTGGACGCGAAAGCCAAGGGTCACAGCAAGCTGATGGTGCGGACCAAGAGCGGGTACTACGCGAGAACGCCGGCAGCAGCGGCTTCGGGAGGCCAATAGCGCCGCCATGGCTAGAGCAGGTCAAACGGGATTGATCGTTGCACCCATTGCCGGCCGGAGAACGAATTTGTGCCCTGATTTCCTGGGTCGCATGCGCGTTTTGGATCGTTCCGGAAATTGTCGCATCGGCAGTGAAGCGATCCGCCGATTCTGCGAAAGCGCGGGATCAGGGCTCGCTTAGACTTACTAGGCTGCGTTACCTCGATCGCCCTCTTTGCGATGCAAGTAGGCGCGC
>Ga0209330_1000423_pt1 | contig 18169 bp, 16 predicted proteins | sample JacPinW_OM2H0_O3_FD_187969 | JGI IMG/M metagenome (GOLD analysis project Ga0209330, IMG submission 187969) | Forest soil microbial communities from Algoma, Ontario, Canada - Jack Pine, Ontario site 1_JW_OM2H0_O3 (SPAdes) (version 2) | ecosystem: Environmental > Terrestrial > Soil > Boreal...
CTCTACCCCATCTGGGAATGGAATCCCGAAAAGCGCGAGTTTGATTACAGTTTCCGCCCGCAGAACATGCGCCCCGTGTCCGAGTACTTGAAATTGCAAGGACGCTTCGGTCACCTTCACGCCGAACACATCGCCAAATTGCAGAAGTTTGCGAACGAGCAATGGCGAATGATGGGTGTCGTTCTTCCCGAGGCCCTGATCCATGCGGCGGATGCAAAGAACCTGGTCAACATGGCGGCTGCAGCCGAAGCCGAGACGGTGGCGCAAACTCTATGAACACCAAAGCTACAGTCCCCGCTCCGCCTGCCGCTCCCGAAGCGCAGGAAAGTTATATCGTCAGCGAAGGCAAGAAGCGCGGTTCGACCCGCGAGGTACGAGACGAAGCGGCGTTTGACCGTTTCTACACCGTCCTGCGCGTGCACGCGGGTGACGCCATCCTCACCGACAACTGGCACACCAATGAAGTGCTGGACCACGCGCGCAACAACTTCGAGGGATATACCTTCGCGATGCGCACTCTGGAAGCCTGGGGCGCGATGTTTGAGAACGACCGCCGCGCCTACTACACAGCAGGCGGCCGTGTGTGGGTAATGGATCTCGATCCCTGCGAAGCCAAGAAGAAGCGGCTGCCCGGCTACCCCAAGAAGTAGGATACGCTTGCGCCGCATCCTGCTCATTGACGACACGCCGCAAATTGCCGAGCTTCTGACGTTTTCTCTGCGTGACCTGGGCTACGAGGTTTTCGCGTCGGGATTCACCGTTACCGTCAACGAGCTCATCGCCGAGCAGCACGCCGATGCCCTCGTGCTCGACTGTTCCGCCTTCGATATGAGCGAGTCGCTCTTTGACGCCGTACGTCACCATCCGGAGCACGCCGAACTTCCCATCGTCATCATTAGTGACACACCGGAGGAAGCCGACGCGAGTCTGCGCTCCCGGAAAGCTCAAAAAGTTTTGCTGATTCCGAAACCGTTCACGGGGTCGCAAGTCGGAAGAGCACTCGATCAACTCCTGGAATAAATATGCCCTTATGGAGCATGGATGAATGGCAATACCTCGAACGCGAGGTCGTCACCGACCCAAACGGCGTGCAGTGGACGGTCGCGCTGATGGACGTGCTGGGACAGGTGGGAGATTCCGAAATGCCGAGCAAGCTGGTCGAGCTTCAGTATTCATCCGGCCGCTATTTCACGCTTATCTACTCGGCCAGTGGAGCGCTGCAGCGGGAACGCGGCTACGCCACATTGCCGGAAGCGACGCACGCCTATGGAGAAATGCTGGTCGGTGTCATCGATGGCAGCCTCAATCCATCGCAACCGGTGTTTCGGCAGGACCTTGAAGATTGACGTTACGATAAGCGCCGGCTCGTAATAACCACCGCAGTCTCCACTCATCCCCTATCTCTACCGGCCCGGATCCAGATCTCTCATAATCACGTTAACCACCTGCCCGGCCCGTCGCGCATCGCTTTCGGTGACCGTCGTCCTCGACCCGCTCTCTCCGTCGCCAACGGCGTGATCTCGATATGTCCGCGCGACTTCCGGGAGCCGCGCGCATCCGCCGCGAATCAGCCCGGCCTTCTCCGCCACCGCAAGCCGCGTCGGAAACGGCCAATCGCCAATCTTTCCCGCTGGCGCGCCGGAGCCGGCCAGCGCAATCTGGCCCTTATTTTCCAACGCGTCCGTCACGATAGCTTCCAGGATTCCGCAAGACGTACGCAGAGACAGATCGTAGTCCCCCTGCTCCAGAGCTCGTTTGCTATCGATGTAGGCCTGCTCGACAACTGGCCGCAGTTCGGCGCTGTGAACGAACTCGAACCGGCGAGGTGGCGGAGCCTCCGACGATGCCGCAGCGATCGCTTGTGTGGAAGCGCCCGTGCCATCATCCATTACCGAGATCGATGCAACAGCTTGATCCAGGACGCCGAGCAATCGCGTGACGATCTCCGCCGGGGCCGCCCCTGTGACGGCACGCCCGTTCGCCGACCGCATCAGGAACGATTCGCTGAACGACCGCGCCAGCCAATGCGCCTTGCTTCCTCCGGACAATTGATTGATCGTGACCCCGCAGTCTTCCTGCCAAGTGCGAGTGGCCGCCATCGCCGCTGGATTGGCCGGCTCAGCCGTCAATGTGTCGCGGAGCTCGCGTCCTCGCCGGATTAGACCACTCAGGTGGGTCAGGTAAGTTTCGATCTGAGTTTTTAGGCTCTCATCCATGGGCGTCTATTGCCGCTCCTGCTACGTGCCTGCGTCGGGAAGAGTTCACGGGCATGGCGAGTCTCGGAAGTTGCGAGCCCTAGCCAGTGCTTGACAGCCCGCGGTCAGACTGCTAAATTTCGCTCCGCAAGTGGTTCGGTTAGTGGACCAGTATATCAAAGTCCATTGTCAACCGAGAGCTTTCCAGTTCAGATCCACTTTTATCAGTCGGAACTTTTTGCGGGGAAAGTGGATCTTGCAGCGCTTCGTTAGGGTTCAGCGTGTGATCGCGGAGGTATGCCTATGGCCGTGTCTCCAGATTCTCTGATCCACCCTTCGCGTATTCCAAATCGATGGATTCAATTAATCGCCGGCATCGTCGCGATGATGGCCGTCGCGAACTTGCAGTACGCGTGGACGCTTTTCACCAAACCCATACAAGAGCATCTCCACGTCTCGCTGCAAGCGGTCCAATGGACAATTGTTTTATTCGTTGCTTTGGAAACATGGCTCGTGCCTTTTGAAGGGTTCCTTGTAGATCGAATTGGGCCCCGATTCATGCTGGGATTGGGCGCAATCCTGGCCGGACTGGGATGGATCGGCTCCGGACGGGCGGAGACACTACACGGCCTCTATTTTTGGTACGGACTGGGCGGCATTGGCGCCGGAGCGGTCTATGGAGGAACTATTGGGAATGCGCTGAAATGGTTCCCGGACCATCGCGGCCTCTGTGTCGGATTGACTGCGGGAGCTTTCGGCATAGGAACCGCCACGACGATCGCTCCGATTGCTGCCATGTTGAAGACTTCGGGCTACCAGCACACGTTCATTTTCTGGGGAATCATCCAGGGAGTCGTTGTTTTAGCTGCGTCTCTCTTCTTGGCTCGGCCGCCGGTGGGATGGACACCGCCAAACTGGATAGAGAAACAAGCGAAGATCAAAGCCAAAGTGAAGACCTCGTCTGTGGACATGACGCCGTGGGAGATGCTGCGCCAGCCGTCTTTCTATGTGATCTACCTGATGATGACCATGTTGGCCTTCGGGGGCATTGTCGTCACCGTGCAGCTCAACCCCATGGCTTCCTCTTACCACGTGGATAAGGTGGTAGTGCTCTGGGGCATGACTGCACTCGTGTTGGCCATCACGGTCGACCGCATTTTGAACGGGTTGACACGTCCATTCTGGGGATGGGTGTCGGACCACATCGGCCGAGAGAATGCCATATTCATTTCTTTCATCCTCGAAGCGATCGCGGTGTACGCCCTGCTCCAACTGATGAGCCATCCAGTCTGGTTCGTGGCGTTATCGGGCTTGTGTTTCTTCGCCTGGGGCAATATTTACTCGTTATTTCCCTCCATCACTGGCGACCTGTACGGAAGCAAATGGGCCACCACCAACTACGGCATCGTGTACACCGCCAAAGGAGTGGCTACAGCGTTTGCTGGGCCCGGTGCCGCTTGGCTCTTTGCGAAAACCGGTTCTTGGACAAAGGTCTTCTGGGCCATGATTGTGTGCGACGTAATCGCGGCTTTCATGGCTCTGCTGTGGCTGAAGCCTCTGGCCGCCAGTGTCGTCCGCAAATCGGAGCAGACTGCTCCGCTTCCCGATGCACCCGCACCGGTAAAAGCGCGCGGTATCGCCTAGCGAAAACCGCCAGCAGTTCTTCAGTTTCCCGCCGACGCACGAGTCAATCTGCAGCTTGAGTTTTCGGGCCTACCGGGGATTCACTGCGGTCTTTTTTCCTCGTGTCGCGAACGAACCGCGGGGTTGCTCTGCGGACGCTTGCCATGCCTTTGCGATTGATTTGTATTCCGACTGCATCCCGTCCGCCACTTGGATTTCTCCTCTGACAAAACGCTCGTGATTCTCCTCGAGCTCGTCCGGCATATATCGATAATTCACAGTCACGCCAAAAGAGTCACGCAAGCCGTACGGCCGCAGGTTTCCGAAAGTGTTGATTCTCTCCAGGCGCGCTCCGTTCGACAGGTGAAACGTGGCCACAGGGTCGTACAGCTTTCCGTTCTGGCGCACTTGCGTGAGATACGCGAGCGCGAGGCGCTCAAGCGGCCGCTCCAGCACTTCGCGGTGTGCTAGTGGTTCTTTCAGCAGTTGGAACAGGGCTTCTACCGGATCGTTGCGCCGCCCCGCTGCAATCAGATTTCGCGCATCATCGGCCAGCAAACGCAACAAGCGATCGCGCGTGAAACCGTCTTCATTCTGCTGATCCCGCAAAGCCCGCGAAAAGTTGGGCAATGGAGATAGAGTCCCGTAGATTTTAATATTGGGAAGCTCGGCGGCCAGCTCCGCCACTACCTGCTTAATCAGAAAATTCCCAAAGGGAACGCCTCGCAACCCCCGCAAGCAATTATTAATCGAATAAAAAACGGCCGCATCCGCCGTCTCCGAAGGAAGCACTGGAGCCTTGATATCCAGCAGCGGCTCCAGGTCGCCCGTCAGTCCCTTCGATAGCGCCACCTCCACGAAGATTATTGGCTCATCCACCAGCGCCGGATGAAAAAAAGCAAAGCAGCGCCGGTCAGCTTCGAGACGCCGGTGCAGGTCCGGCCAGCCGTTGATCTCATGAACTGATTCATACGCGATAAGCTTTTCCAGGATCAAGGCCGAGGTGTGCCAGCTAATGCGCTCGAGGTGCAGAAACCCCCGGTTAAACCAGGACCTGAACAAGTGCCTTAAGTCCTGGTCCAGCGCTGCGAAATTTTCGTTCTTGGCAGCCAGTACATGATCTCGCAGCGCCACCAGAGTCTCTGTGCCGCCTGGCGCCGTGTTGATCCTGCGGAACAGTTCCTGGCGTGGAGATTCGACGGCCGCCGACAGCGCCGCCAAGCTGGATGGCGCGGGCTGGCGTTCGTATTCAACTGCCGCGCGAAGGATTGCAGCCTGGTCGGGCGCAAAGTCACGCGACAGCATTTCGAAAAACTTCAGCCGCTGTTCCTCGTTCATCGCCTTGTAGGCAACGATGATTTCCTGTGCGAGTGCAGTCTGCGAAGCCTCACCGCGCTCGGATAGCAGATGTCGGCACATATACGACATATCGGTGCCGCGTCGCTCGCGGAGCCCTCGGATCAACTTGCTAAGGAACCCAGTCATCGTCCTCAAATTATGATGAACTTCTCCGCCAAACAAGCCAAATACCCGGGAGCGTGATTTCAACGGCATGCCGGGTATCGTACCTTTCAGATGTTAAGAAAATGTTTCGGATTCACCATTAGAAGGTGAGCGTGATGGGAAGACTGGCCGAGCTAGGCCGGCAGCGTCTTGCCGCGCGTCTCCGCGGCTAACGGAATCAGAAGCAGGCCCAGAGCAAAGGCAATAGAAGTCAGCGCAACGGGAGTTCCCAGCGACCCGAAATGCCGAACTCCCGCTCCCACCAGAAACGTAATTCCAGCCCCGCCAAATCGGGCGAACGATGTGGAAAAGGCGAACGCGCTGGCGCGACATTCCGTCGGGTACTGCTCGGGCAGCCAGAGAGTATAGACGGCGAAGTTCGCGCCCCCTAACCCTAGAAAGAAAAGACAAACGAAAAACCATGGAAGCGCGCTCGGCCCCAGATAGAAAACTTTGCCGAACGTCACAGCAATAAACACCATCATAAGCGTGAAGAAAATCGCCAACGCGCCGCGCCGCCCAACCATCTCTGCGAGCCGCGGCATCGCTAGACACCCGAGAATCGTCGCGAACGACACCAGCATAACGCCCCACGAAGCGAGTTGTGCCGCTTGCGGAGTGCTGCGTCCGCCGGCTTCCGCGAGCGACGTAATGGCAGAGGGCACATATACCGTCCCGGCCCACAGCCCGCAGATAGAGACCAGCATAAGCAGGGCGTTAACAATGGTGCGCTGGCGCCAGGCAGCCGAAAACAGCGTCGCGAAAGGACGCCAAACAGCCCAGGACCGTATAACGCTCTCTTTCTTCTTCCAGGCAGCAGGCTCCGAAACTCCGTGGCGAATCCAAGCCAACAACAGTGCCGGAACGCCGCCTACAATGAACATTGCGCGCCACCCATAATGGCTGCCGATGCCGTAGTTCGCCAGAGCAGCAAGAAATATGCCAACGTAATAACCGGTGTGCATCAATCCCGCGCCCAACCGACGCCGACTCTCAGGCCACTCCTCCGCAACGAACGTGCCGCCCATAGCCCATTCCCCGCCAATGCCCACTCCCGCAAGCAAACGAAGAATCGCAAGCTGCCACACTCCCGTGACGAACGCGCTCAGAAAAGTGAACACCGAGTACCACACGATGGTCAGCATAAGCGTGCGCACGCGGCCAAACTTGTCTCCAATCGGCCCCCATAGGAATGCAAGTCCCCAGCCGACCAGAAACAAAGCGAACAGCAATCCGCCGTACAATCCGACGTTACCCTTAGTGGCCTGAATGCCCGAGCGCGGAAGAAGTTCGCGCAACGACGGCACCAGCACGAGCGCGTAAACAAACGAATCCATTCCGTCCAGCGTCCAGCCGCCCCACGACGCCCAGAAGCCGCGAATCTGATTTCGTGTGAGAGGTTCAGAGATGCCTGGTGCAGTGCGATTCGCTTCGTTCGACCCGGAGGTGTCCATGACCGTCGGACACTATATCAAATGAAGTTTTCTTGCCACTGGAAAGATGTTCGACTCGGTTGCGCCGAGTTCACGGTCGTTCCGGGCCAAACGGACCGCGCTCAGTGCGAGAAGGGGTACATCAGCCAGCCAATCGCGATCCCCACGGCCAAAAACTTCAAGAAACAAGACGCCGCATATTTCGCGCGTTCCAGCGCCGTTCTCTTCGTCAATCCCGCAAGCGCTACGGAAACCAGCAGCGCAAACAAACACATTGCGGCAAGATGCGAGATTTGCGGTGAGCTAGCCGGCACGTCGACGAGTTCCGCCCAACTTGCGATCACATCGTTCTCCGGCCAAGCGCGATTTCGTATGCATCGAATGCGCTCAGCAGATTCACGATTCCCGCCGCCGCGATGAACCGCGTTCCGTAATCGCCCGCGGCTCGCGACACATTCGGACCTGCCGACTCAAAAAAACGTGACAGAAAATAAAAGATCCCCGACCCCGCATCCGCCAGAAAACCGAGCGTACCAAACGGTTCTCCCGCATGCGGCGGAAACACGTTTCCCCGTAGCAGATAACCTGTTATCGCGAGTCCGCCTACCGTAAGTAAAAAAATAAGCGCGCGTCCCCACCGCCCCAACAGCAAGTGGCCAAGGCCCGGAACAATCCAAGCTGCGACAGTAATGAATGGCGCCAGGACGTCGCGCCTGTCCGCGCGCTCGATTGCGCCGCCGTCGTTTCCGGCGCTCTCTTGCGTCACAGCGTCGGGCGGCGATGTTCCTTCAATAGGATTGTCGTTGTTCACGAAGTGAGGTCACACAACTCATGCGAGCAGCGGAAGGATTTCTTCCTGTATCGCGCCGGTCACGCGTGCTTCTTTTTCGTCCACATATACATTTACTTCGCTGCGAATCCCGAACTCCGGCAGGTAAATTCCCGGTTCGATCGAAAAACAAGTATGGGGCACGATCTTGCGATCGTCCCGCGTTTCCAGTCCGTCCATATTCGCGCCATTGCCGTGAACTTCCTGTCCGATGCTGTGTCCCGTGCGATGAACGAAATATTTGCCGTAACCAGCCTTCTCAATCGTCTTGCGCGCCACCTTATCCACTTCCCATCCGTGAATTTCCCGCCGCTTCGCCACTGCTTCCTGTATGAATTTCACCGCGTTGTCTCGCGCCTCGCGAACGATGCGAAAAATCTTCGCGTAAGAATCCGGCACTCGATTACCGAGGTAACCGACCCATGTAATGTCGTAATAAACGCTGCCCGCGATGGCGCGCTTGGCCCAAATGTCCAGAAGCAGCAGGTCTCCCGCGCGAATCGGCCGCGAAGAACCCGCTACCGGCTCATAGTGTGGATTCCCGTTGTTCGGCTGCACCGCGACAATGGGCGGCTCGGCAGTGGTCAGTCCCCGCGCGTGAAACTCATCGAGGATCCATTTTTGCAGTTGATCCTCCGTCAACGGCTTCCCTTCTTTTACGAACTCTGCGGCGCGTGCAAATGCGTCGCGCGTGATTCGATCGATGATCCTCCCGGCTTCAAAGTGCCCCTGTGCTTGCTCATGCGACCAACTTGCCTCAAACTTCTGCACCAGGTTCGCCGAACTCACGATCTTCTTCTTGAACTTGCGCACTAGCTCAATCGTGCCCGCATCCACCAGCCCGATGTATGGAATGTTGTTCTCCGGCGAGTACTGCATCGCGATAGTCTTGCTTCCGGCGAGCAACTTCGGCAAATTCTTGTGCAGTTCTTCCCAACCCGAGTACACAAGCGTCTTTCCATCGAGCCCGTTCAGCGCGCCTTGTTCGATTCTGTGCACCAGCTTGCGCGGCTCACCCTTCGCCGGAATAAAATAAAACCATCGCCGCGTCGCCATTCCATTATTTCCGACGCCGAGAATATTCGCGGCGATCGGATCGCGATGGTGGTGATCGTAAAATAGCCAGCCATCAATTTTGCTGCCCCGCATCTCCGATTGAATCGCTTTTATATCAGGCATTGTCTTTCACCCACCTCTGGAAATCCTTCAAAGACCGAACGCTTCGATCGCCCGCGCCGCGTCACACCCGCAATCGAAACACGATTCGTGCGGCTCTTCTATCCCGCAACGATTCTAACAGCCGCCACCGTCACGTTCAAACGATCGGCCGACAATCGCCTCATTCGCTCGTCTCCTCGATTGTCCACCGGAAGCGCCATCAACCGAATATTCATCGCGGCGCCGCGCGATCCCTCGATCGCCTCTCGACCGGCCCGCGGCACAAACCTGCACAGAATGTTAGGTTTCCGGCCTCGGCTCCGTAAGCAATTGATTCTAAAAGGTGAAAAATAAATCGCGTAGCACCCCGGTCTTCAGGTAATATTCCGCGCTCCCATTGCGTATCAGAATCGACCACCAAAACAAACATGGACGCCATCACACTCGAAAACGTCACAAAATCGTATGACTCCGTAACCGCCGTCAGCGGAGTCAACCTGCGAGTTCGCCAGGGAGCCATTCTCGGCCTACTCGGCCCCAACGGAGCCGGCAAGACCACCACCATTCGCATGATCATGAACATCCTGGTCCCGGACGAAGGCTCGATTAAAGTCCTCGACCAGTCGGTCAGCGATAAGACTCGGGACTTGATCGGTTACCTTCCGGAAGAGCGTGGGCTTTATCCGCGGATGAAAGTTCTCGACATAATCGTTTTCCTCGCCGCGCTGCACGGACTTACGGAAGAGGAAGCGGCTCGCCGTGCCAAGGAATGGCTGGCCCGGCTCGGATTGGCGGACTGGTCCGGAAAAAAGCTGCTCGATCTCTCAAAGGGCATGCAGCAAAAGGTGCAGTTCATCACCGCGGTGATCCACAAGCCGCCGCTCGTGATTCTCGACGAGCCCTTCTCTGGTCTCGATCCGGTAAACGCCGCCACGGTGGAAGAAATCATGCTCGAGATGCGCTCGAAAGGTTCCACCATCGTTCTCTCCACGCACCGCATGGAGCAAGTCGAAAGAATGTGCGATTCGATTTGCCTGATCGACAAAGGCCGCAACGTCCTCGACGGCGAAATTCGCGCCATCAAACAGTCCTACGGCAAGAACACGCTGCACATCGAGTTCACCGGCAGCGACAATTTTTTAAGCAATCCTGCAATCACTGCCATGACGCGTCTGGGAAACGGTGTGGAAGCCAAACTCAAGCCCGGCGCCGATCCCCAGGAAATCTTGAAGGCTGCCGTGCAAGCGAACGTTTCCATCACCCGCTTTGAGCTGCTCGAACCCTCGCTGAATGAAATCTTTATTGATAGGACGACCCGTGCGTAAACTTCGCCTCATCATCAAGCGCGAATATTTCACTCGCGTGAAAACTAAGGGATTCATCATTGGAACGATCCTCGTGCCGCTGCTGGGCATTGCGTTTTGCCTGCTAATTATTTTCTTGGTGCGCCACAAACCCTCACAGACTATGCGACTCGTGATCGTCGACAATTCCGGCACGCTCGCGCAGCCCATCACTCACAACCTGGATGGTAAGCTCGAAAACGGCCAGCCGGAATTCACCATCGTGGAAACCATTGTTCGCCCAGCCTCTCCCGACGCCGTTCAGCAGGACCTGCGCTCGCGAATCAATTCCGAGAAGATCGACGCGTACCTTTGGATTCCCGCAGACGCAACTCAATCGTTCGAGCTGCACATGCGAAATCCCGACAACTTCGCTCTCATCGGCCCGCTTTCGGGCGCTGTCGATCAGGCGGTAATTTCGGCCAGGCTCAGCGACCGCGGCGTCCATTTGGACGACGTTAAAGAAATTCTCCGCGGCACGGACCTAAAACTCCTCAAAGTCAGCGAAGCCGGCGAGTCAGTGGAAAAGGGACAAAGCATCGGAATTGCCGTCGCTCTAGTGATCCTGCTTTATACCGCGCTGCTGATGTACGGCATCATCACCATGCGCTCCGTCCTCGAAGAAAAGACCACGCGAACCATGGAAGTCCTGATCTCCGCGGTGACTCCCTTCGAACTTCTCTTAGGGAAAATCCTGGGAGTGGCCGCCGCAGCCTTCACGCAATTCGCTATCTGGATGATTTCTACCGCGCTGCTTTTTACTTATGGCGCGCTCGCCGCGGTGGGTATGGGAGCGGGATCGGCGTTGTCCGGAGTCCACATTCCGATTTCGCTGGTGCTTTACGCCGGAATCTTTTTTTTCGGCGGATATTTTCTGTATTCCGCGATGTTTGCCGCAATTGGATCCGCTTGCTCGAACGAGCAGGATGCCCAGCAATTGCAATGGATCGCCATGGCGCCGCTGGTTTTCTGCATGGTGATTTACAGCATGGTTCTTAACGACCCCACATCCACAACGTCGGTCGTTCTCTCCGAAATTCCGTTCTTCTCGCCGGTGCTGATGGCTCTCCGCATTTCACTTCAGACGCCACCTTTTTGGCAGATCGCTCTTGCTCTGGTCCTGCTGTTTCTCACCACCATAGTCTCGATCTGGGCCTCCGCGAAAATTTATCGCGTCGGAATCCTGATGTACGGCAAGCGCCCCTCAATAGTCGAAATGTTCCGCTGGCTCCGCTATTCCTGACGATCCACCGATTTCCTCTCGCCGAAAATCCCTGTGCCAACTCGAATCTCTGTCGCACCTTCCTCAATCGCCACTTCGAAGTCGTGGCTCATTCCCATCGACAGCACGGGCAACGCCCGTCCTATGCGGCGAACTAAATCTTCGCGAATCTCGCGCAACTTGGAAAAATACGGCCGCACCCCTTCCGGATCGTCCAGGAACGGCGGAATCGTCATCAGCCCAAGCAATTCCAAATTCGCGAGCCCCGCAACTCTTTCCGCCAGCATCGCCAAATCCGACTCCGCCACGCCGCTCTTGGTGCTCTCGTCTCCCAGTCTCACCTCGATCAAAACTCGAAGTCGCTTGCCTTTCGCCGCGCCGCCTTCCGCCACTGCCGCATCGAGTTTCTGCGCCAGTGCCAAACTATCCACGGAATCCACTCGATTGAAAAGGCCCGCCGCCCGCCGCGCTTTATTGCTCTGCAAGTGCCCGATCAGATGCCACGTCGCATCAAGGTCCGCAACACGCGCCTGCTTCGACTCCCACTCCTGCACCCGATTTTCGCCAAAGTGCCGCAATCCGGCATCGTAAGCCGCGCGAATCGCCTCAAACGGAAATGTTTTCGACACCGCTACGATCGTCACGTCTTCCACGTTCCGTCCCGCACGCCCGGCCGCGCGCGCCGCGCGTTCTTGAATGCGCTCAAGATTCTCAGTAATTGCAGACTTTTCTGTCGCCATCGCGCGCGATTCTACCACGCACGCAAGCTGAGGTTGAGAAGCGCGATTCGTCGCGAGGGAAATTGGCTAAATTTTGAAGAGTTTGTATTGCGGAGTCTTCTAAAGCAACGCATCTTGCTGAAAGCGACAAATTAAAAACCGACAGCCTTTCCGTTCTCCCTGCCGTCGCTCGCTCCAAGACGTTCACCCGTCTTCAGATCAATTGCGATGCATTCCGCATCACTCCAGTAAGCGACTCCCTGCTCTATTTTGTATCCCATGTTTTCGAGCGCCTTCACCGTATCCGGAGAAACTCCGCGCTCCAGGCTCAACACATCCGGCATCCATTGTTGGTGAAAACGCGGAGCGTTCACTGCCTCCTGAATGTTCACCCCGTAATCCACGACGCCCATCAGCGCGAGCGCCACCGTCGTGATGATCCGCGAACTTCCGGGCGAGCCAAGCACCAGAAAAAGCTTTCCATCTTTCAGCACGATCGTCGGAGTCATCGACGACAGCGGCCTTTTATGCGGCCCAATCGCGTTGGCAGCTCCTTGAATCAATCCATCGCCGTTAGGAACGCCCGGCTTCGCCACGAAATCATCCATCTCATCGTTTAATAGAAAGCCCAACCCCTCGGCCGTAACTCGCGAGCCGAACCAATCGTTAATCGTTGTCGTCACCGCCGCCGCATTTCCCTCCGCATCCACGACTGAATAATGAGTCGTATGCTGAGACTCGCGCGTAGTCGCAGCCGGCGGGTGCTCCCGCTCGTATTCTTCCAGCTCGCCGAAAACAGCCGGCCGCTTCAAATCCTTGCTCGCGCTCGCATGCTCTGGGTCAATCGTTTCACGCCACGCCACCCCATATTTCTTGTCAATAAGCTCAGCCACTGGAAGCTTCGAAAAATCCGGGTCCCCCATAAACTCCGCCCGGTCGAAAAATGCCCTTCGGAACGCTTCAGCGATCAAATGAACCGATTCGGCCGAGCGATTTCCCGCCTTCGCCAGATCGAATCCCTCCAAAATATTCAGCGTCTCAATCAACGCCACTCCTCCCGACGATGGAGGCGGCGCGCTGATCACTTCATATCCGCGATACGTCCCGCGCACCGGTTCACGCTCTTTCACTTCGTAATTCGCCAGATCCTGCGCGGTAATCAGCCCGCCGCCTTTCTGCACCGCCGCGGCCAATTCTCGCGCCATCGCTCCGTGATAAAACTCATCCGGATTTGTCGCGATTCGTTCCAGCGTCCGCGCCAGTTCCGGCTGGCGAAAAATCTCACCTTGCTTGTAGAAATTCCCGTCCCGCTGAAAAATCCGCCGCGATTCCGGAAATTGGTCCAAATGCGCATCTACGCGCATGTCCCTAGCTTGCTGCCACTCGAGCGCATAACCGTCGCGAGCCAATTTAATTGCCGGCGCCATCACTTGCGCCAGCGTCAGCTTCCCATATTTTTTCTCGGCAAAAACGAGACCCGCCACCGACCCCGGCACTCCAATCGACTTATAACCAATCGTGCTAGCCCCACTGATCACATTTCCCTGCGCATCCAAGTACATATTCGCAGTTGCCGCCGCCGGGGCTTCCTCGCGAAAGTCGATGAAATGTGTTTTCCCGTCGGCCATGCGAACCAACATGAACCCGCCTCCGCCCAAATTCCCCGCCGCCGGATGGACCACCGCCAGCGCAAATCCAGTCGCAACCGCCGCATCCACGGCATTCCCACCCGCTCGCATAATCTCCACACCCGCTTTTGACCCCAGCTCGTTGCTGCTCACCACCATCGCGTGCGCAGCATGCACCGGGAACCTGTCGCTGTCGGCTCCCAGCGGAGCCACCCCCGCAAGCGCCGCGGCCAGCGCCACCGTGATGAAAAACCTGCCCCAAGTTTTCATGGAAACCTCAGTGCGAAGATGTGCCATGTTCAACTTAATGTCAATGAAGCGAGCGCCAAGTCCTGCACTCTTTATCGTGTGCAGTCAAAGAACGTCTCGCCCTGAAATATTATTCGTTCTCGATTCCCTCAAGCGCCAGAAAAATGTCGTGGGGTCGTGATTCGATTCCTCTGGCTATTGATATGGCACCTTGTTACAGGCAATATCTAATGATTCTTTTTACTAGATCAGGTCGAACGCGAGGTAACGCGGATGTCCGATATGTCGGTATCAGCTCCGAGCGCGCCCCTCTTTGCGGGAAATATCGGAGCGCTCAAACACTTCGACGTGCTCATCGTCGGCGCAGGCCTTTCTGGAATCGACGCGGCCTACCATCTCCAGACCAAATGTCCGAAAAAGACCTTCACGATTCTTGAGAGCCGAAATGCGCTAGGCGGCACCTGGGACCTCTTCCGCTATCCCGGCATCCGTTCCGATTCCGACATGTACACGCTGGGCTTCGGTTTCCGCCCGTGGAAGGACAAGAAGTCCATCGCTGGCGGTCCCGTCATCCTCAAATACCTTCAGGAAACTGCTCGCGAATTTGGTATCGATCGCAAAATTCAATTTGGTTACAAGGTCAGCCACGCGTCATGGTCTTCACCGGAGGGCCTTTGGATCATTGACGCAACCGGCCCGGAGGGAAAACCCGCCCGCTTCACCTGCAATTTTCTTCACATGTGCACCGGCTATTACGATTACTCCGGGGGTTACATGCCCGGTTGGACCGGCATGGAGCGTTACCGCGGCCAGCTCGTACACCCGCAGCATTGGCCTGAAGATATCGACTACAACGGCAAACGCATCGTCGTGATCGGAAGTGGCGCCACTGCTGTCACGCTGGTTCCTGAACTCGCCAAGTCAGCAGCGCACGTAACTATGCTGCAACGCTCGCCGACCTATATCGTCGCTCGCCCCTCTGAGGATCCCATCGCGAAGTGGATGCTCCGCTACCTGCCTGACTCGGTCGCTCATCACGTCGTCCGCTGGAAGAATGTCCTTCTCGGCATGTACTTCTACAATCTCGCGCGCCGAAAGCCTGACGGCACAAAAAAGGTGATACAGGGTTACGTTCGCGAGTTTCTCGGTCCGGATTACGATGTCGAAAAGCACTTTTCTCCCCGCTACAACCCGTGGGACCAGCGCCTTTGCCTGGTTCCCGACGGAGATTTGTTTCTCGCCATCCGTTCCGGAAAAGTATCGATTGCCACCGATGAGATCGACACGTTCACCGAAACAGGTTTGCGTTTGAAATCAGGCGAGGAACTCGAAGCGGATATTATCGTCACTGCAACTGGATTGAAGCTAAAGCTTCTCGGCGGCCTGCAAATGTCGATCGACGGCTCCGCAATCAACCCGGCGCAAACCATCGGTTACAAAGGAATGATGAATAGCGACATCCCCAACTTCGCCTGGTGTTTCGGTTACACCAACGCTTCCTGGACGCTGAAGTGCGATCTCACTTCCATATACGTTTGCCGCCTGCTTAATTACATGGACGCGCATGGTTACGCCTATTGCACGCCGCGCCGCCGCGACCCGAGCATCGTCGAACAGCCCGCTCTCAACCTGACGTCCGGCTATCTGCAAAGATCGAGCGAGATTCTCCCAAAACAAGGATCGAAAAAGCCCTGGCGCTTGTACCAGAACTACGCCATGGACATGGCCGCACTGAAATTCGCCAAACTCGACGACGGCACCATGGAGTTCACTCGCCTTCAAAACGGAAAACGCCCAGTCTGAGCACGTGGATTCGGCCCCACAAGCTCTTCAAACTGGCGTGCTCCCCAACCCGGATAGCTTGACTTTCGAACATTCGGCAGACTATCCTTTTTGTTCCAGCCTCTAAGCCCCAATGGCGGGGTGTCTCTTGTTAAGAAAAATGCTCTACATAATTCGCTCAAACAAGTGCCCTATTTGCGGGAGTGCCAACATTCACCGCTCGAAACGCAAAGGTATGGCTGAGCAGTTTGCTTGCCGGGTCACTCCGGTCCGCCCCTTTCGCTGCAATAGCTGCGAGAGCCGGATTTATGCGTACCAATCCAACACGACAAAGCTCGCTTGAAGGGCGGTTGAAAGGCCGAAACGCAGTTCTACGCCCGGGATTGCGCTTTAGCCTTGGTGTTCCTCGTGGGACGCTCGTCAATCCGCGACCACTCCTCGAACTGATCCGCCGAAGGCTGAAGTCTGCCTGAATTCATGATGTTGCCGGGATCGAGTCCGCGCTTGATCGCCGCTACCGCTTTCACGCCCAGCGGCGAAATATCCGCAGCCAGCCAAGGTAAATGTTCCGTCCCCACCCCATGGTGATGCGAAAGCGTTCCACCGTAATCCATGAATGACTGCTGCGCCGCGCGTTTCACCCGCAGATATTGCTCCATTTCGCTTCCAGCCTGCTGCATGAATCCGAAAGTAAAATAAACGCTCGCGCCGCTGTGATATGTGTGGCTGATATGGCAGCCGCTGAACGGCGGCACACCTCCTTCCAAAACGCTGTCTCGAATCGCCCCCATCGTGGCTCGGTACAGAGGAAGCAAATTGCTCCATACCGTCGATGTCTCGCTCACGTCCGCGGTGACGTTGCGCTCCAGCAAAAAATCCCGTATATGCGGAAAATCGTATTTAGTCGACTCGAAAGATTTACCCGCGCCCCGCCCCAGGCTCACTCCGCCGAATTTTCGATAAATCGCATTCACTTCGCGCATTTGCCGCGCAACATCTTCTCTGCGCCCCTCGAACGCAGTCAGCATCAGGCAAGCGCGCGGCAAATTAAACCCTCGCACGCGCAGATAGCGCTTGAATATTTTGCCCGCCGTCTGAGAAAGCCGCGATGACGCCGGCTTGAACGCCAGCGAAAGCGCAGTCTTCTCCGGATCGTTCAGCCGCACCATCGACGGTTTGCACTCTCGGTTCACGCATTCGCGCATCGCCTGCAGTCCGCCGTCAAACTCGGGAAACAGGTACGCTGGAACGATCCGCGCCTCGGGCCGGGAATGCACGCGCATCGTCGCTTCAGTGATTACGCCCAGCGTTCCTTCGCTTCCGATGCACAAATGGTTCACGTCGATTCCATTCGACGATTTTGGCACCGTCCGTGTCGCCAGCACCCCTTCCGGCGTCACCATCCGCAGCGCGATCACCATGTCCTCAATCTTTCCGTACTTGTCGCTCTGCATCCCCGCGGACCGCGTGGCGATCCAGCCTCCCAGCGTCGAATGCATAAACGAATCTGGAAAGTGTCCCAGCGTCACGCCGTGCGCGCTCAACTGCTCTTCCAGATCGGGACCAAACACTCCCGCCTCCACGCGCGCTGTAAACGACTCCGCGTCCACGTCCAGTACTCGTCGCATGCGTCGCATATCCAGCGACACCACCATGCGCTCGTTTTCCATCCGCTCCAGGCAACCGGAAATATTCGACCCGCCGCCGAACGGAATCACCATCACGTCGTGATGTGCCGCCGCGCGCAACGTCGCCAATACGTCGCTCTCGCTCTCCGGATAGATCACCAGATCGGGAGCGCCTTCCGCTGATCCACGACGCAACCGGAACAAATCCCGAAAACCTTTGCCGTATGCGTGAATCACGCGCTCGTAACGGCTGTCGCACACTTGCTCAGTTTGTAAAGTTGATTTCAGTTCGGCCAAGAAACGGAGATTGACGATTGACTCCGGCAGTCGCACTTCCTCAAGCGGCGCCGGCGGCGTGGGGGAATTCTCTCTTTCAATTCCAAGTTGCGTTTTCGCGAAGGGCCAGAATCCAGGATGGGCTTTAGAATTGAAACCTGCCTCAACGTCGCCCCATCCCCACCACTTCATATGCCTGGGCCTGTAACTCATAATCGCTCTCCTTGCATCGTCGCACTATGCGCAAATGCGCGGCCCACAGGTTGGCATGTTCATACGGCTACGAGCGGGCATGTTATCCCTTTTCGCAGGCCCCAGCCACTAAGTTTCCTGCCAGTTCCCTTTACGAGCTCTGCATATCCCGGGCGGCCGCGATTTAGAAGCACGAAAAATCTCTCGCCTTCTCACATCCGATTCGCGATTCCGAGCGTAACTATCACAGGGCGAAGTTGCAGCGGATCGGTTGCCGCGCCAGGGCCGCCATTGCTGCATTTCCCAAATAAAAAATCCTAAAGGAGCTTTAATCATGAGCACAAATGAGGAAAAGCTATCAGTACGTCCAGACGCGCCGCAGGAAGAAG
>Ga0209330_1000424_pt1 | contig 18167 bp, 12 predicted proteins | sample JacPinW_OM2H0_O3_FD_187969 | JGI IMG/M metagenome (GOLD analysis project Ga0209330, IMG submission 187969) | Forest soil microbial communities from Algoma, Ontario, Canada - Jack Pine, Ontario site 1_JW_OM2H0_O3 (SPAdes) (version 2) | ecosystem: Environmental > Terrestrial > Soil > Boreal...
CCGCAATTGTTGCCAGTTTCATAGCGGGCGCCTCCTGGATCGCCGCCGTGGCCAGCCTCAACGTGTCAGCGCAGGTTGCGTTGCCCGAGTGGGTGCGCGGTCGCGGTCTCGCCATGTATGTGACCGTCATGTTTGGTGCATTGACCATAGGGAGCGCAATTTGGGGCCAAGTTGCGGCCGTTGCGAGTTTGCCGGCGGCGCTGCTTGTCGCTGCGGCGGGCGCGGTAATCGGAATTCCCCTCACGTGGCGCTGGAAATTACAGACAGGCGCGAATGTTGATTTCTCGCCGTCCATGCAGTGGCCCGACCCGGTCACCACTCATGCCATCGAAGCCGATCGGGGCCCGGTTTTGGTAACCGTCGAATACCGTATTGATCCAAAGAACCGGAGCGCGTTTCTCCAAGCGCTCGGTCAGAACTCACGCGAACGCCGTCGCGACGGAGCTTACGACTGGGGCATATTCGAGGACCCGGCCGACGACGGTCGCTTCATCGAGACTTTTCTCACCGATTCCTGGCTCGAACATTTGCGCTTGCATCGGCGCGTGACCGGTGCCGATCGGATATCCGAGCAGGCAGTACGTCGCTTTCAAGTTGGCGATGGACCCAAGATAACGCACTTGATCGGGGCGCAGCGCGAATTTCATTCGTAACACGGGCGTCGATCAACGCAATGCTCGGGAAATGATTGCTGCCCAATCTAAGGGCGCATCGCAAACAATTGCGCATCACCGACGGACCGTGACGTTCCTTGATATGACCGCCAAGCGCTGGCCGAAATATGACCTAAGCCATGAAGCAAATTGTGATTTACGAGGAGGACTACCTCACCCGTGGGCTACTGCAGGAGTGGCTGAGCGAGGCCGGATACCGCGTTTGTTCGGGTAAGCTGCGCGACGCGAACTGCCAAACGGCTGCGGATCTGGTGATCGTGAGTGTCTACATGCCCAAACACGCCGGAGCGCAATGCGTAGGCGATATAAAGAGAGCGCATCCGGGCGCGCCGCTCATCGCGATCTCCGGCCAGTTTCGGTCAGGGCTATCGGCGGGGGGCGCGGCCGCGCGGAGTCTCGGGGTACAGCAGGTCATTGCAAAACCCCTGATGCATCGCGATCTGCTCGAGGCGGTGCAGGGAATCATCGGTATGCCAAAATAGCGGCGGTGCGGCGAATACTCTCAGCAAGCGGCGATGTTCCACCGGGTGCCGGCTCGACCCGCGTCAAGCGGCTTCGGCTGGGGGTGGTCATATTTGGCGTGCTCGTCATTCTGGCTTTCGCCGCTTCATCCGCGTATGACGCCTGGGGCTCATATCGCTATGCTCGCGCAGCCACCGAACGCGAGATTGGCAATACGGCGAATGCGCTGGCCGAACAAACCGCGTGGATATTGCGGGCTGTCGATCTGCTGCTGGTCGACACCGCGCGATGGTATGGCAGCGACAGCCACGAGATTCCGCCCGAACGGCTGGGTGCCGCGCTGGCGATCCGCGCTGCCGCAGTGCCGCAGGTGCGCCAGGTGAGGATCGTGGACTCGCAGGGCAATTCGCTTTATGGGTCGCGTGGGCCCTCGGCGCCGACTCTAAACGTGGCCGATCGCTCGTACTTCATCGCTCAGAGGGACGGTACCGCCCCGGGCATGTTCATGAGTGAACCGTTGGTGACTCGTTCCGAAGGCCGTACCGGCGTGGTTTTTTCCCGCCGGCTCGACGATGAGAGAGGCCGCTTCGTTGGCATCGTTACGGCTCTCGTCGATCTTGAGGACCTCAATCAATTTTATCGAGCGGTCAATGTCGGCATGGGCGGCGCGATTCAGTTGATACGCGACGATGGGACATTGCTGGTACGTAATCCACGCACGCCGGACGCACTGGGCAAAACATTTCCGGCGCTTGCCGCTGCCGGCGCACTCCCGTCCGCGCAGCTGCTCAATCCAATCGACCGACAAATGGACTTTATCGCCGTAGCTCCCGTGGCGAATACCCGCCTGAGAATTGCGGTGACGCGCGAATCCGCCGCTGCGCTGCAGCCGTGGCGCAGCGAGACGATCCGCGTCGCCGGGCGGACACTGGTGCTTACGCTTCTCGGGGCGCTGACCATCGCGGCGTTGCTGAGCCAATTGCGCCGGGTAACGGCCGGGGAGCGAGCGCTGCGCGAGAGCGAGGAGCGTTACGCTCTCGCCATGGAGGGGGCAAATGAGGGCCATTGGGACTGGGACGTTCAGGCCGACCGCCTGTTCCTGTCGCCTAAGATGAAGTTGCTGGGCGGGCATTCCGCCGACAGCGAGATCTTCTCTCGCGCCTCGTGGATGGCCCAGATCGTCATTCACCCCGACGATTTGCCGCGCTTCGAGGCGGCGTTGCAAAATCATTTTGCAGGACTCAGCCCGCACTATGAATGCGAGTATCGCGTCCGCCGGCCCGACGGCGAGTGGCATTGGTTGCACGCGCGCGGACGCTGCCTGATCGACTCGGACGGCAAACCCTACCGATTCGTCGGCTCCGCGATTGACATCACTGCGCAGAAATCAGCGCAGATCGACAAGGAGCAGCTCGAAACTCAATTGAGGCAATCGCAAAAGATGGAGGCAATCGGCACGCTCGCCGGCGGGATTGCCCACGACTTCAATAACATCCTGGGGGCGATTTTGGGCTACGGCGAGCTCGCGCTTCAGCATTGCCCCGCAAAGAGCGAGTTGCGGCGCTACCTCGACAACATTATGCATGCGACCGAGCGTGCAAAGCTTTTGGTCGAACGCATCCTGGGATTCAGCCGCAGCGGCCTCGGCGATAAGGTACCGGTGAATGTCGAGTCGGTGGTGATCGAGACCCTCGAACTCCTTCAAGCTTCTCTACCCGCGGACATCCGTCTGCAGACTCGGATCGACGCCGCCAATGCGGCGGTGACCGGGGATGCAACCTATCTGCATCAGGTAGTCATGAATCTTTGCACGAACGCCGTACAAGCCATGGAGTCCGGCGGCCTGCTCAGCGTTGTTCTCGATCGCGCCGAAGTCAGCGACCCCCGGACACTGTCGCGCGGTACGCTCGCGCCCGGGCCCTATGTGCGGCTCATCGTCAGCGATACCGGCGGCGGAATTCCCCCGGCCGTTCTCGACCGGATGTTCGATCCCTTTTTCACGACCAAGGAGGTCGGTGAAGGCACGGGTCTCGGACTCTCCCTCGTCCATGGCATCGTGACAGACCTCGGTGGCGCCATTGACGTCACGACCACCGTGGGCGCTGGAAGCCGCTTCGAGATCTGGCTGCCCGTCACGGGCGAAACCGCCATCCCGCCTGTTGAGGCTTCAGGAACGCTCCCTCGGGGACACGGCGAAACCGTGATGATCGTGGATGACGAACGTGCGCTCGTAGATCTCGCTGAGGAGATCATTGCCGCTCTCGGCTATGAGCCGGTCGGATTCGCCTCGAGCAGCGCGGCGCTGACGGCATTTCGGACCGCGCCAGAACGCTTCGATCTCGTGCTGACGGACGAGTCAATGCCTGAGATGATTGGCACTGAACTTGCGCAGGCAATCCGGGGACTTCGGCCCACAATTCCGATTATTCTAATGACCGGATACGGCGGCACGCAGCTCGCAAACCGTGCGGCGGACATTGGCTTGAGCGATGTGCTGCGCAAACCATTGCACCGGCGTGATTTGGCCGAGTCGCTTGCGCGCGTCCTGGAAACCGTTCATTGATGGCTGGGAGGCACTTATTATGTCGGAGACCCTAAGCCCGCACATCTTAGTCATCGACGACGACCCGCAAATCCGCGCACTCTTGAAGGAGTACCTGGCGGAGAACGGGCTGCGCGTCAGCGTCGCGTCGAGCGGCGAAGAGATGTCCAAGATCCTCGGCGAGGAGGCGGTCGATCTCGTCGTCCTGGATTTACGATTGGCCGGCGAGGACGGATTGGCCATCGCCCGCACGCTGCGCGACCAATCATCGATCCCCATAGTCATGCTCACCGGGGTGCGCGACGAAGCCGATCGCGTAATGGGGCTGGAACTTGGCGCAGATGACTACATCACCAAGCCGTTCAGTCCCCGCGAACTATTGGCCCGAATTCGCACTGTGTTGCGGCGGACGAAGAGCGCAAGTCCGGCATCGCCGCGGCAACGCGAAGTTCGCGCGTATCGATTCGGCGCCTTCGAGCTCAATCTGCGCACCCGGCGGCTCAAGCAAGTGTCTGGCGGGCATATTGTGTTAACCAACGGCGAGTTCAATCTGCTCGCGGCCTTGCTGTCGGCTCCGGAACGAATTCTCACTCGGGATCAGCTATTGGAGGCCAGCCGGGTGTACGACAACGAGGTTTACGACCGCGCGATCGACATCCAGGTGCTGCGCTTGCGCCGAAAGATTGAGCCGGACCCTTCGCAACCCAAATTCATCGTCACTGAGCGCGGTGCGGGCTATATGTTCTGCGCTCCGGTCGAGGTCCTGTACTAGCCTTTGTTTCACCCGTAACCGACGCGACAGGATTCTGCAATACGCGCTAAATCGACGGCATCCATAGTCTCCCCCATTCGTTCGAACAGGAGGCTCCGCCCATGTCAGCAACTCAGCTTCAGGTCCCGGCAACCGAAACAGAACTCGTACAGATTCCCAAGACCCAGCTGAAGGTGTCGCGCGTGGCACTCGGCACATGGGCGATGGGCGGCTGGATGTGGGGTGGGAGCGACCAGCGCGAGGCGATCGCCACGATTCATGCGGCCCTGAATCAGGGCATTAATCTGATCGATACGGCGCCGGTCTATGGCTTCGGCGCGTCCGAGGAAATCGTCGGCGCCGCCCTCGACGGCGTGCGCGCTCAGACCGTCATCGCCACCAAGACGGGACTGGAATGGCGCGACGGCAAGATCTATCGGAACGCCACCGGCGAGCGGATCCTGCGAGAAGTCGATGACTCGCTGCGTCGCCTGCGCACCGATTACATCGACATCTATCAAGTTCATTGGCCGGACCCCTTGGTGCCGGTGGAGGAAACCGCCGAGGCGATGCGATCGCTTTACGAACAGGGCAAGATCCGCGCCATCGGCGTCAGCAATTTCTCGGTAGCTCAGATCGAGCGCTTCCGGAAAGTGGCCCCGCTGCATGTCCTGCAGCCGCCGTACAACCTGTTCGAACGCGGCATTGAAGCGGAGATTCTCCCCTATTGCCAGGCCAACGGCATCGCAACCCTGGGCTATGGCGCACTCTGTCGCGGCCTGTTGAGCGGGCGCATGCGACCGGACACTGTATTCCACGGCGACGATCTGCGTGGCGTCGATCCAAAATTCCAGCCGCCCCGCTTCGCCCAGTATCTCGAGGCGGTGCGGCAACTCGACGAACTCGCGCAGCGCCGCTTTCATCGTCACGTAATCCAACTGGCGGTGCGCTGGATGCTGGACAAGGGGATTAGCGTCGCACTTTGGGGCGGGCGACACCCGAATCAACTCGAGGCGGCGCTCGAGGTCGCAGGCTGGTCGCTCAGTGCGACTGACCGCGTGCTGGTTGAGCGCATCGTGAACACGGTGATCACCGATCCCGTCGGCCCCGAGTTCATGGCGCCTTTGCAGCGCGATTTGCCCAATTGATACGGAGCACGTCTATGAAAATCGGATTTATCGGGCTCGGACACATGGGAACGGTGATGGCGGCTAACCTCGTCAAGGCCGGACACGAGGTGACTGTGTACAATCGCAGTCCCGGCAAAAGCCGTGCGCTCATCGAACTCGGCGCGCGCGAGGCAAGCAGTCTTGCCGAAGCGTGCGATGGGGAAGCGGTGATCACGATGCTGGCGAATGATGATGCGGCATGCGACATCACCATGGGCGCAGAAGGCATCATCGCTCACCTGCGCAAAGGCGCGATCCATCTCTCCATGAGCACGATCAGTGTCGCGCTCTCCAAGCGCTTGTCCCTGGCACATGCACAAGCTGGACAGCGCTACGTGGCCGCACCCGTATTTGGGCGCCCGGACATGGCGGCGGCCGCCAAGTTATTCATTGTCGCAGCGGGCGATCCTGCCGCCGTCGAGGCTTGCAAACCGCTGTTTGATGCGCTGGGACAAAAGACGACGACGATCGGCATGGAACCGTCAGCCGCGAATCTGGTCAAACTTACCGCCAACTTTCTGCAGGCTTCTGTCATCGAGGCGTTGGGCGAGGCTATTGCACTCATTGGTAAGGCCGGCATCGATCGGATTGCGTACGTGAACCTACTGACATCGACCATCTTCACATCTCCCGCTTATACGATTTTCGGACCGCTCATCGCCGCCGGCACGTTTGGGCCCGCGGCCTTCGCCGCACCGCTCGGATTTAAAGATATCCGTCTGACGTTGGCGGAAGCCGAAACGCTGCGCGTGCCGATGCCGCTTGCCAGCTTGCTGCACGATCGTTTTCTGCGGCTCTTTGCCCAGGGCGGCGAAAAGCTGGATTGGTCTGCCATCGGCGGCTTGGCGACCCAGGATGCCGCGCCGATGCCGACCGCCGTCTAAGTCGCTCTCGCTTCAGGTACCCACATGCTCGCGTTAGTCCGCATCGCACTCAACAGGCCCTATACGTTTATCGTCGCGGCCTTGCTCATTTTTCTCCTCGGCGCCCTCGCCGCAATGCGCATGCCGGTCGATATTTTTCCGAGTATCAACATTCCGATCATTGGCGTGGCCTTTCAATATACGGGCTTGCCCCCCGATCAGATGGCCGGGCGCGTCATCACCCCGTTCGAGCGGGCGCTGACGACGACGGTCAATGACATCGAGCATTTGGAGGCGAACTCCTATACCACCTTCGGCATCGTCAAGATTTTCTTCCACCCCACCGCCAACATTGCCACCGCCAACGCGCAGGTCACCGCGATTGCGCAGACCTTGCTCAAACAGATGCCGCCCGGCACCACGCCGCCGCTCATCATCAACTACAGCGCCTCATCGGTGCCTGTCATTCAGCTGGCGCTGTCGGGCACGGGTCTGACCGAACAAAATCTCGCCGATCTGGGCTTGAACTTCGTCCGTACCCGGTTGGTCACGGTGCAGGGGGCAGGCATCCCCTACCCCTTCGGCGGCAAAACCCCGCAGGTGATGTTCGACCTCGATACCGCCGCGTTGCAGTCGCGCGGCTTGACGGGCCTAGACGTTGCCAATTCGCTCGCCGCGCAGAATCTCATCACTCCGGTGGGCACGGAAAAAATTGGCGACTATGAATACACCGTCAATCTCAACAGCGCGCCCTCGAAAATATCGGAACTTGGCGACCTGCCGATCAAGAACGTGGGAGGCGCGATGGTCTATATGCGCGATGTCTCCCAGGTGCACAACGGCAGTGCGGTGCAGACCAATATCGTCCACGTCGACGGCAGTCGCTCGGTGCTGCTCAGCGTCTTCAAGAACGGCACGACCTCGACGCTCGACATCGTCAGCGGCATCAAGCATATGCTGCAAGTCATCAAACCTTCGCTGCCGGACGAGCTCCAGATCAAGCCGATCGGCGATCAGTCATTCTTCGTGCGCGCGTCGATCCAGGGCGTGATCCGCGAAGGTGTGATCGCCGCGGCGCTGACGAGCCTGATGATCCTTCTCTTCCTCGGCAGCTGGCGCTCAACGCTGATCGTGACGACCTCGATTCCGCTGTCTGTTCTCGGGGCAATCGGCTCGCTCTACGCGATCGGCGAAACACTCAACATCATGACCCTCGGGGGACTCGCGCTTGCCGTGGGCATCCTCGTGGACGAGGCGACGGTGACGATCGAGAGCATCAACTACCATCTGGAGCAGGGCAAGGACGTGGAAACCGCAATCCTCGACGGCGCCTCGCAGATCGTCATCCCTGCCTTCGTCTCGCTGTTGTGCATCTGCATCGTGTTCATTCCGATGTTCTTTTTGAGCGGCGTGGCGCGCTTCCTGTTCGTGCCGATGGCGGAGAGCGTCATATTTGCCATGATCTTCTCGTTCTTACTGTCGCGCACACTGGTGCCGACGATGGCGAAATATCTGCTGCACATGCACGTGGAGCGTGCCGGCGGCGCCGACGGCGAACCGCCGCGATCGAAGAATCCGCTGGTGCGCTTCCAACACGGGTTCGAAGAGCGCTTTACCCGGATGCGCGCCGGATATCACGGTCTGCTGGCCCTTGCCATCGAGCATCGGCGGCTGTTCGTGGCGGGCTTTATGGTGTTCATCGCCCTCTCGTTCTTGCTCGCGCCATTTCTCGGCCGCAATTTCTTCCCGCAGGTCGACGGCGGCCAAATGCTGCTGCATGTGCGGACGCCGGTCGGCATGCGTGTTGAGGAAACTGCCGCGCGTTTTTCTGAGGTGGAGAAAGCCATCCGCGAAGTGATCCCGGCGGCTGAAGTAGGCGCGGTTGCGGACAATATCGGCACCTATCTTTCCTCGATCAATACGATCTATAACAACACCGGCACGATCGGCGAGTCGGACGGAGACATCCAGGTCTCGCTCAACGAAGGGCATGCGCCGACCGCGAATTACGTCAGCCGCCTGCGCCAGGAGCTGCCGCGCCGCTTTCCCGGCCTGAGCTTCTCGTTTCTGCCCGCCGACATCGTCAGCCAGATCCTCAACTTTGGCGCACCGGCCCCGATTGATTTGCAAGTTCGCGGCAACGATCTTGGCGCGGACTATGCCTACGCCAATAAGCTCCTTGCACAGATCCGTCATATCCCGGGGATCGCCGATGCGCGAATCCAGCAGTCAGCCAGCGTGCCGACGATCAATGTGAATATCGACCGCACGCGGGCCCAATACACCGGCGTGACCGCGGCAGACGTGACCAACAGTCTGGTGGTCAATTTGGCCAGTTCCCTTCAGGTAGCACCCACTTACTGGCTCAATGAAAAGAACGGCGTCACCTACCCGATCGCACTGCAGACGCCGCAATACCAGATCGATTCGCTCCCAGCGCTGCAGAATCTGCCCATCAACGCCACCGGCGGGCCAACGACGGTGCTGGGGGGAATCGCGGATATCCGCCGCACGCAGAGCTCCGCGGTGGTCTCCCAATACGACATCTCCCCGATGGTGGAGATCTATGCAACCACGCAGGGGCGAGATCTCGGCGCCGTCTCCGCCGATATCCAGAAGATCATGGCGCAGAATGACAAGGACAAGCCGAAGGGCTCGATCATTGCTCTGGTCGGCCAGACGGCGACCATGAACAGCGCCTACTCCGGCCTGCTGTTCGGCCTGCTCGGCGCCATCGTGCTAGTCTATTTTGTGGTGGTTATCAACTTCCAATCGTGGAGCGACCCCTTTGTCATCATCACGGCACTGCCTGCCGCAGTCGCCGGTATCATCTGGATGCTGTTTGCGACGCATACCACCCTGTCGGTCCCGGCGCTCACCGGCGCGATCATGTGCATGGGCGTCGCGACCGCGAACAGCGTGTTGGTGATCAGTTTCGCGCGCGAGAAGCTCAACGAGATTGGCGATGCGACGCAGGCTGCGCTCGAAGCCGGATTCGTGCGACTGCGTCCGGTTTTGATGACTGCACTCGCGATGGTCATCGGCATGCTGCCCATGGCCCTCGGCTTCGGCGAGGGTGGAGAGCAGAATGCGCCGCTCGGCCGCGCCGTGATCGGCGGCCTGATCTTCGCCACCGTCTCCACACTATTCTTCGTACCTGTGATGTTCAGCATCATTCACCGGCGTCGCGGTCCACAGACGGCGCCGCAAGCCAATCCCGGAGCATCTCATGTCCCAGCCTGATCGAAATCCCAGCGGCACTGATCGCCGCAAGCTTGTCCTGGTCGGCGGGGGCTTCGCGCTCCTGGCCGTCGCCGTCGTTGCCTACGGCCTCGGCACCCGCCATTCGCAGAACGGGCGCCTTCAGGATACGACCGAAGCGCAGGCCGCGCCGGTCGTCGCCCTCGTGACGCCTGCGAGCGTCAGCAACAACGCGGGCCTGGACTTGCCCGGACGCCTGGAGGCCTTCATCCAAGCGCCCATCTACGCGCGCGTCCCCGGCTATTTGAAGAGCTGGAAACACGATATCGGCGCCAAAGTGAAGGCCGGCGAGGTGCTCGCCGAGATCGATACGCCTGATCTCGACCAACAGCTCATGCAGGCGCGCGCTGACCTGGGCGTCGCGCAGGCCAATTCCAAGCTCGCGCAGATTGGCGCGGAGCGCTGGCAGTCACTCGCCAGCACCGACGCTGTCGCCAAGCAGGATGTCGACCAGCGCACTTTCACTTGGAACGCCAATATGGCCCAGGTCAAGGCTGCGCAGGCGAACGTCGACCGCCTGGTCGCCATGGAAGGCTTCAAGCGCCTGAGCGCGCCGTTCGACGGCATCGTGACCGCGCGAGCAACCGACATCGGCGCGCTGATCAACGTGGGCGCAGCCGGCGGTGCGCAGCTGTTCGTAGTGTCTGAAACGGGGAAGCTGCGCGTCTATGTCAATGTGCCGCAGAATTATGTGCCCAGCGTTCCGCCCGGCACCAAGGCCACGATCAGCGTGCCGGAACATCCAGGCAAAACTTACACCGGAACGGTCGAGGCTTCCGCACAGGCCGTCAATGCGAGCACCGGCACCACCCTGATGCAGATCATTGTCGACAATGCCGCGGGCGAGATGATGCCGGGCGACTACGGCAGCATCCATCTGCAATTGGCCGCCGCCGCGCACGTGCTCAGCGTGCCCTCGAGTGCGTTGATTTTTGATGCCAAGGGGCTTTCCGTCGCGACCGTCGAAGCCGGCAATCGCGTGGTGATGAAGCCGGTATCGATTGCGCGCGACTTAGGCGCGGTGGTCGAGCTCGCCTCGGGCGTCTCACCCAGTGACCGCGTCATTCAAAATCCGCCCGATGGAATCAGTAATGGGGTCCTCGTCCGCCTCGCCGGTGCGGCGCCGAGCGACAAGCTCGCCGCCAAAGGGAAGAATAAGAATGAAACAGGCTAAGGGCATACTGAGCTGCGGCGCCGCGCTGATGCTGATGCTCAGCGCCTGTTCCCTGGCGCCGCCGCTGAAAACCCCGGTCATTCCCGCCGCGGATGCTTACAAGGAAATCGGTCCTTGGACTCAGGCCCAGCCGGCGGATCGTCTGCCACGTGACAGCTGGTGGGCGCTCTATGGCAACACAGAACTCGACGATCTCGAGAAAAGGTTGATCGCCGGCAACCCAACTCTCGCCGCCGCATTCGCGAACTACGCCCAGGCCCGGGCACTCGCCGATCAGGCGCGCGCCGGGCTGTTCCCCACGCTAGGCCTCAATGCCAGCGCTCAGCGCAACCGGGAATCGGTCAACGCACCGCTTCGAGGGCCGACGACGCCGACGTACTTTAATTCCAACACGCTGGGCGGCAGCGTCAGCTACGAACTCGACTTGTGGGGTCAGATTCGCAACGAGGTCGCCGCGGGCGAGGCCAACGCCGCCGCATCGGCCGCGGACCTCGAGAACGCGCGTCTCTCGCTGATCGCGCAGCTGGTGCAGGACTACATTCAACTGCGCAGCCTCGACCGCAACAGCGCCATCCTCGATGAGACGGTGAAAGCCTATGCGCGTGCGCTCAGCCTCACCGAACAGCGCCACGATGCCGGCATCGCGCCGGGCTTGGACGTCGCGCAGGCGCAGACTCAACTCAATGCCGCACTCTCGCAGGCCGCGCAGACCCTCGCACAACGCGCCCTGATGGAGCATGCCATTGCAGCGCTACTTGGGGTATCGGCCTCGACGTTCTCAATCGACCCGGCGATCGTCGCCATCCAGCTGCCGCAGATTCCCAGCGGCGTCCCCAGCACGCTGCTCGAACGCCGTCCGGATATCGCCGGCGCGCAGCGGCGCATGATTGCGGCCAATGCGAACATCGGCGTCGCACGCGCGGCTTACTTTCCCACGCTCACGCTCGGCGGTCAGGGCGGTTTCCAGAGCACCGCCGCCTCGAACTGGCTGAGCGCGCCGAGCTCGTTCTGGGCGATTGGCCCGAATGCCCTGCTCAGCGTGTTTGATGGCGGCCTGCGCCGCGCGCAAGTGGCCCAAGCGCGGGCCGAGTTCGACACGTCGGCGGCGAACTACCGCGGCACAGTGGTCGGCGCGTTTCAGCAGGTCGAAGACAGTCTCGCCTCCCTGAATCACTTTCACGATGCTTCCGTTGATGAGAAGGCCGCGGTCGACGCCGCGCAACGCACCCTGGACTTCTCTCTGGCGCTCTACAAGCAAGGCGCCGCCGACTATCTCACCGTGGTCACCTCACAGACCGCGCTCCTGCAGAATCAGCTGGAGGCACTCACGCTCGATACCCTGCAGCTCACCGCGAGCGTGAATCTCATCCTCGCGCTCGGCGGCGGCTGGGAGGATTCCACGAGGGCATCGGGCGCTCAGACTATGGCGGCGAAGTAACGACAGAACCCGCTGCCTGTCAGTGAGGGTGTTTTTACCTTTTTACAAAGTACACGCCACGCCGCAGGTACATCCGCCCCGATTTACTCGATGCGCACGCATCAGTTACAGTTGCAGATGTAACAGGACTTCCGCTTTCTGATATCCACCCGCCAACTCAATGATGCGGGATTTCGGACAGTAGTGAGGGGGACATGTCTACAAGCCGCTGGAGCGTGCCGATCGCGATAGTCCTCGCTCTCGCGTTCCTTCTCTGTAAGCTGGCGATGGGTCAATCCCAACCGTCGCAGAATGGCAATCGCAACTCGCTACCCCCGACGGATTTCGATGAGGGTTCGGTCAGACTCCTGCAGCTCCCGAGGCCGGCACTGGGATTCGCGAACGCCCACGTGGCATCGAATCCGCAGGTGCCCGACGGCCGAATGGTGGGGGAAAAAACCTGCATCGCCTGCCATAAACTGGAGGCCGATCATTTTACGCACACACTGCATTCCTTGGGGTTGCACGTCGCCAACCGATCGGACCCGACCATTCCGGTGTGCGAAGCCTGCCATGGCCCGGGATCTGAGCATGCCGCGAAGCCGCTGATCAAAGGCCTCATCATTGGATACACCAAGACCTCCGGCACTCCGATCGAGGTTCAGACGAAGACCTGCCTGACTTGTCATGCGGGTGGCCCGCGCGATCATTGGCAGGGTTCAGTACACCAGCGCAACGACCTGTCTTGCAGCGACTGCCACAACCCCATGTCGAAATTCTCCGTGCAGGGGTTGATGGCCAAGGCCTCGATCAACGATACCTGTGCGCAGTGTCACCAGGATATTCGCTTGCAATTCAATCGCCGCTCGCACATGCCGCTGCCGGAAGGGCAGATGAGCTGCGATGACTGCCACAATCCGCACGGCACCTTGACCAGCCCATTGCTCAAGACCAATACGGTCAACGAGACGTGCTACCAATGCCATGCGGAAAAACGCGGACCATTCTTGTTCGAACATCCGCCGGTGCGTGAGAACTGCCTCAACTGCCACACACCTCACGGCTCCAATCAGAGCACGCTGCTGGTCGCGCCGATCCCGTTCCTCTGCCAGCAGTGCCATACGAATTTCCTGCACCCGAACGATCTGCAGACAAAGCAGGCCTTGGGAACCGGTTCGATGCCGGATGAACGCATCATGGGACGCGGCTGCCTCACCTGTCACGCGAATATTCACGGCTCGAATGCTCCCTCGGGCGTACGGTTTCACGAGTAGTACGCAATGAACTGACCATGGGAAATCGCATCATGCGAAAACTGAAGCTCATCGCGCTTGCGCCGCTGCTGTCCGTACCTGTATTCGGCTGGGCAGACAGCGGGGTTGGGGTCGATACCTGGCGTGCCAACAAGCTCGATCCAACCGGCGGGCAGGCAACCGAAGCGCTCGATCCGGACGGCACGAGCTGGCTCGTGCCGGGTCAACACCGCTCACCGACCGGAAATTTGTACGGCACCCCTACCGAAGGGCTGCATCCGGAGACCTTGAGCGTTTGGCAGATCTACGGCACCTTCGATGTGGGAATTTTGCATTCGAGCGGCGAGAAAACCGCGCTCTACGATCGCTACACACGATGGCCGACGAATGGTCCCGAATTTGACTTCGACGTGAATGCCGAGCGGCCGTCGGATGGCAGCTACGCCGAGGTGCGCGGCAGCCGAATCAGCGCCGAGGATCAATATTACGAAGCCGTGTACGGCAAAGCCGGCGCCTATAAGGCGGAGATCTTCGTGCGCGACATGCCGAATCTGTTGTCGACCGACGCGAAATCCATCTTCAACGGGGCCGGATCCAACAATCTCACCCTGGCCGGGGGTCTTATTCCCGGCGCCAGCACCCAGGCTCAAGTCGCGGCCGTCTCGGCTGCTGCCCCAGTCACTTCGCTCGGCACCGAGCGCAACAAACAGGGCATCGCGCTTTCCGCCTATCTTACGTCGCGTTGGACGGTGTACCTCAATGCCAGCGACGAGGAGCGTAAGGGCACCCGGCCCTACGGGGGACCTTTCTTTTTCGACTTCGACAACTTGGGCGGCGCCGTATTGGAAACGATCAAGCCGATCGACGACAACACGGTCAATATCACCGCGGGCGCGCGCTATGCCGGTTCCGAATGGCGCTTCGATATCGGCTATACGGGCTCCATTTATCGCGACCGTTATCTGTCCTACACGTTCCAGCAACCGTTCGCGCTCGGACCGACGCTCGTGCCGGGATTCGTCTCCGCCCCCATCACCCAAGGTCAAATGTCCATGGAACCGGACAACGACTATCACAACTTGCACGTCACGGTCACCCGCCTGCTGCCGATGAACGGCGAGGCATCGCTCACGGCCGGTGTGGGGGAGATGAACCAAAACGACAGTCTCATTCCGCCCACCAATTGCCAGGGCACGTTCGGGCTCTCTTCCACCGGGTCATTCACGATCGGTCCGCAAAATCCGCAGCTGTTCCCCTGCAGTCAGTGGAACACGACCGCGGCGCTCTCGCAGACGACGGCGAACATGGACATTGTCACGACACTGACTCAAGGCACGCTGGTGCTGCAGCCAACGCGCGATGTAAGCGTGCGCGCCGGCGCGAAATACTATCGTGAGGATTACAAGAATCAATACGTGATGTTTAACCCGGAGAACGGCGATTACGGGTACGTGGCCGAGAACGGCGCGCAGGGCAGCCTCCTCCCCGGGCCCGGCATCTGGAATCCGGTGACCTATCCTGTGGACAGCGATATACAGGTGGAGAGCATTCCCTATAGCTGGCAAACGATCGAGGCGTACGGCGGGGCCGACTGGAGATTCTTGCCGCACGACACGGTGGGCCTCACCTACACCTTCGATCACTACAGCCCGGCGCATCGAGAAGTCAGCTACGTCGATGACAACACCGTCAAGCTCAATTGGACCGATAAAAACTTAAGCTGGCTCACCTTCCGGGCTAACTACACCTATCTGAAACAATCGGGGAGCGTCTATAACTCCGACCCCTATGCATTTGCCTTCTTCTACAACCTGCCGGGATTCGTGCCCGCCGATGGCTTGCCCACGGCTTGGACGGTCAATGCACAGCGCAAGTACGATATTTCGGATCGTACGGAAAACAAAATCGATTTTATGGCGACCCTGATGCCGCGTCCCGACATGACCGTCACGGCCTCGGTGCGCGGCGACTGGAATCAGTATCCGACGCTGATCGGCCGCCAGGGATACGATACCTCGGCGGCCACGTTGCAATGGCAGTGGCAGTTCGAGACCCTCACGAGCATGAGTGTCTGGGTGGGGCTCGATCACTCAAGCATGCACATGGCAAACGTCAATGATGCGGGCGCGCCGTTGGCAACCGATACCGCGGATGACACGCTGGGCGGCCCGACCTATCCGCTTGCCGATCGATGGTGGGCTGCCGACGAGGAACGCAACTGGTCCGGCGGCGCCACGCTCACCCACTACTTCGGCGCCACACACTATCTCGGGCGTACACGATTGGATTTTAGTTGGAATTACGAGGCGTCGCGCGGCATCACCAGCTACAACTTTGCCTCGCCCGGCGCTCTGACGTTCGCCTCGGTCGCGCCCACGGCGGGCAATCAGTTTCCCGCGATGACCTACATCGTCAATTCTCTGACGATGAGTTTCACGGTGCCCCTCGGCGATCGTGCATCGCTTCGCCTCTATGACTACTACGAGCACGGTCAGATCAACGATTGGCATTACGCCGGCTTCAACAACAGCTTGGTGTACGGCAACAGCGTCTATACCGACGCCGGGCCTCAAGGATACAACACCAATGTGGTCGGGCTGTTCCTCAAGGTGAAGCTATGAGGCACGGGGCACCTATCGGCGGCGCTGCCTTCGCAGGCTTGGTTCTGATGGCTGCGAGCGCGCTCGGCGCCGCGCCGCGCTATACGGACCTGCGGCAGATCGAGCCGATCCACGGCGATGCTGCAGCCGGCGAAAAAAAAGCCCCCGTATGCTTCGCCTGTCACGGGGCTGCCGGCGTATCGACCGCCCCCACGTTTCCACGCCTGGCAGGTCAACGCGCCGATTATTTGTATCAGCGACTCCTTTCCTTCAAGCGGGCTGCGCCCACGGATCCGTATTATTCGGCGTCGCCGATGAAGCCGCTCGTTGCCAATCTGAGCGATGCCGACATGCGCGATCTCGCGATGTATTTTTCCGCGCAGACACCGCCGGCGCCCACCGCCGCCGCGGCCCCGCCGCCGGGAAAAGGCGAGGCGCTGTTTCTCGCCGGCGATCCTGCCCGTGGCACACCGCCCTGTCAGGGGTGCCATGGCGCGGACGCGGCGGGACCTTCGATCAGCACCGGCCCCTACGCGGCGTATCCGTCACTGCGCGGGCAATACGCACCGTATCTGATCGCGCGGCTCACGAACTTTCACAAGCACTTGCCGCATGACACCACCAACGACTTCATCATGGGCGGCGTGGCGCAGACCCTCGACGATGAGGCCATTCAAGCCATCGCCGCGTGGCTGAGTTCACTGACACCTGAAAGGAGCCTGTGATGGCAATGAATGCGCACTTGCTCGAGCAAGTCCGTTAGATGAGCGAGTTCTTCGAGTTCAACAATCGCCAACATTTGCCGTCGAACGGCCACCACCTCGTCTCTTAGAAGAGAGTAAAGATGAGCGCCCGCATCGGTGACCACGATGCGCTTTAGTCTTCGATCGCAAGCCGATAGCTCCCGCTTCACGAGTCCATCCTTCACCAGGCGATCGATCGTATGCACCATGGAGGCGCGCGAAACCGCCAGCGTGTCGGCCAGTGCTGCCTGTGACAAAGGCGATCGCGCCTGCACCACGGCCGCGATTGTCATCCAGCCTACGCGACTCGTGCCCAGTCGACGCAGGCGGCGGTCTACTGCCTGCCGCCATACCATCGCCGTATTGCGCAGCGCGTTCTCAAACCGCTCATCAAGGTCAAGCGCTTGGCGGGACCCGTCGACCGCGCGAAGAGAACCGCGAGTAAACTCAAAAAACATCCGGTGCCTCGCTTCGTAGCTGCGCGGTATCGCGACTGGGTGGGGACGCTTGAGACAAGGTGGCGCCGGCGGTTGCATTCGGACTCGTGCCCCCCAGCGCCAGGAAGAGCTGAACAGTATCCAGGTAGCGCTGCGCCATCGCCCTGACATAGCCATGGCGTGCCTGTTGGTACGAGCGCTCTGCGTCCAGCACCTGCAGGACGCCGGCATTGCCTTCCTTATAGCTGATTCGCGCCAGTTCGAGACTGCTCTGCGCAGCTTGTTGCGCATGATCTTGGGCATCCAGCTGTTCGGCGTCGTGTTCCAGTCCTTCGAGCAAATCGGCAACTTGCGCGAAGGCCTCCAAAACCGTCTGCTCGTAAGTGGCCGCGCTTGCGCGCATCGCGTCGACCGCGGCACGCTTCTCGGCGCGCAGCGTTCCACCGTCGAAAATTGGCGCCGTCAAACCCGAAATGAGGCTCCAAGCATTGCTTGCCCGGTCAAATAGCTGGTCCGCTTTGAGTGATTGCTGTCCCACGGACGCGCTCAGCTGAATCTTCGGATACAAGTTGGATTGCGCGACTCCCACCGCGCTGGTCGCCGCGTGCAGCCGCGCCTCTGCGGCCAGAATGTCGGGGCGGCGATGCGCAAGTTCTGAGGGCAAACTCACCGGCAGCTGCAAGGGCAGCGTGATTTGCGCAAGGTCTACATCGTTGGGCAACTCACTGGCCGGAGCGCGCCCGAGTACCACTGACAGCGCGTGACGCGCCCTGGCAAGATCCTGGCGCAGGGGCGGCAGCAACGTCATGTCGTTGGCAATC
>Ga0209330_1000425_pt1 | contig 18113 bp, 19 predicted proteins | sample JacPinW_OM2H0_O3_FD_187969 | JGI IMG/M metagenome (GOLD analysis project Ga0209330, IMG submission 187969) | Forest soil microbial communities from Algoma, Ontario, Canada - Jack Pine, Ontario site 1_JW_OM2H0_O3 (SPAdes) (version 2) | ecosystem: Environmental > Terrestrial > Soil > Boreal...
CTAGCGGCTGAACTCATTCTTGCGCTTACGCCGCACCGGCGGGAAGGTGACTGTCGTAATCAGGCGATAACACTTGTAACCCTACGGTTACGAGTCAAATAGATATTTCGCCAACTGACCGTAGCTTTCGAGTGGCCGACCAACCTCTAAGAATTAAATGAAAGATGTTGGAGTCCCCAACTACAGAAAATCGTCGCTTCCATGAAGAAGCAGTAAGCCCTCTTGAGCTTTAACGTAGTTCGACATGAAGGCGACCGGAGGTTAGTTCGGATTGATGCTGTAGCTTCGGTGCATGCCAACGTGCAGCCGCACTCGTTGCCCCGGTTCCGCGTTTACCCGAAACAAAGCTGTTGAGCCATCCATGCTAGTGGGCTGCGGGTCGGAGTCCACCGTCCAATTCTCCGGAACGTGGTGCCGGACGATGAAGACGGTCGGCTTGTCAGTCGGATTTTGCACGACGTATTCCTGCTCGGCAACCCGGACAAAGAAGCGGTAACGCTCGCCGTCCGTGATCTTTTCTTCGATATGGTGGGACGACAGCACGCTTTCAAGGTGACAAATGGCGTCATCGCGAAAGGCGTCAATGTGGTCGCCGAGAATCAAGGGGTCGGACTCGGGCTGGATCCGGCACGATTTGTCAACGACGATCAACAAGTGGCCCGCCTGGTCTTGGGTCTGCCCTCTTGGCGCGGCGAGTAGCGTGGCCGAAAGAGCGAGCGCCAAAGCTGGGAGCACTGTTAGGCCTGTCATGACAGCGATGGTATACCTGAATGCGCATTTTTCCGGCAAATTCTTTTCTGGAACTGTAGTGATCAAAAAGGGCTTGCGGTCCCTAAAGCACAGCCTGGGGTGTATCACGGCAATTCGGAAGTTAACTCGCCATCTGACTTGAGAGGCACCGCTGTATGGGCTTAATCGGAGCCTCAGTCAGATGCAGAATCACAAGTTACTCCATGCGCAGGGCGTGCATGGGCTCAACGGAAGCGGCGCGGCGTGCGGGTAGAAAAGAAGCCAATGTTGCTATGAAGGTCACAACACCGAGCGCGAGCGCAAAGCTCCGGGTCATTGCTTGCGAACTCCGCTTCGAGTTCTTCCCGGGACATCTCTGGCGGCTGCTCGTAAATGAGGTTGTTTGGCAACTGGCGCCATTCTAACTGTCGCTATCAGGCGTTTGCACTCACTGACTTGAATTCCTAAGGGAATCCGGGTGACGTTTAGGCGTTTGACGTGTTCGGCGGGAAGACAATTCCCCAGAAAGTTTCCGCCCGTTCGCCCTGCTCGACAAACTCGATTGCGTACGTGGAAACGCCCTCTGGGGCCGCCAACTGCGCAACTACCCGGGCCGAGAGTTCGCTGCCATGCTTGTTATTTACTCTGACGACCGAGCCCACTAGAAGCTCACGCCTGAGTTGGACGGCAGCGCCGTGCTTATTCAATTTCGTGGCCTTGGCCGGCATCGTAAAGGAACATTTCTGCCGATCTTCCCCGGCTAACCCGACAGAAGCGTGGAGCGCCATGCGATTGCTCCGGCGTCTTGCGATCTGGCTGCGGCTGGCGGTTGCGTTAGCGGCCAGGTCCGAACGGTGCGATTTCGGGCGGGGATGTGCAGGTTTCAGGTTCATTCTGATCGGGACATTAGAATGTGCTCCTGGTCGCTGCAATATGCCGTTCGTCACCTCCCCAGGTTACCCCTCAGAACTCCTTGATTCTTCACCCGGAGAGACGCGTTGCTTCACACCAAGAAATAGGACATGTACCAGACCGGTCCCCCGCACGCCACGCTAGCGCCCGTTGGGACCAGCGAGAGATGGCGCGTGGGTCTGAGGGGGGAGGGTGCATTCCAGCATTTTGCCGTTGCCTTATACCACCCCCGTCAATTCAGGCGGCCTACACTGAGGTTACCGTCCGATAGCATTCGAGAATTGTGCGGCAAGGCGCTTCGGTGCGGTATTGCGCCAAGCAGCGTGGATTGCTTTCCTCAGCGACTCCTTGCCTGCCGATTTGAGATTCACACTGGTCGCCCCGCGGCGTCCCCAGGCACCCTTTACGGGCGCGAATACTGCCGGCTCTGCTTTTGAAAAGTAATGTTGCTGCTCGGGTGTGAGCTTGATCATGCCCCAACCTTTAGCGGGATAACGGAGCGTGGCGAAGATTTTCCCGCCTACGCGGAAGTCTGGATGGTCCATATGCACCCTTTCGATGGCTTCCGGAAGGGACAAAGCGAGGCGGCGAAAAACATTTTCGGTCAAGCGTTATTCTCCGCGATATAGCATTGTTTACGAATAGCATAACTGCTTCACGGGCTTGGAAGTTACGCTTACGGTGGTAGACTCCGGCCATGAACCACGCTGGCCGAAACGTTGACAAATCCGAAAACGTCGAGTCAGAAACCCTTCCGCCAAAGAACAATCCGGGCACGCTCGGTCCAGGGCCGGCGCTTTACCTTGTCGGTACCCCCATCGGCAACCTCGAGGACATCACGCTGCGTGCCTTGCGCGTGCTCAAAGAAGTGGACGTCATCGCCTGCGAAGACACGCGGCAGACTCAGAAATTGCTGAACCACTACGACATCACAACCCGCACCGTCAGCTACCACGAACACAATGAGATGACGCGCGCGGCTGAGTTGGTGAAAGATCTGCAAGAGGGTACTAGCGTGGCGCTGGTCACCGATGCTGGTACGCCCGGAATTTCCGACCCCGGCTTTCGGCTGATCTCGCTGGCCATCCGGCATCATATACCAGTGGTACCGATACCGGGAGCGTCAGCTTTTCTGGCGGCGCTGGTCGCCAGCGGACTTCCCACCGATTCGTTCCGCTTCAGCGGATTTCTTCCGCCGAAGCGTGGAGATAGACGAGCCGCGCTCGAGGCGGTAAAGATCTCGCCGCGCACCCAGGTTTTCTACGAAGCCCCGCACCGGATCGTGGAGGCACTTGCGGATGTGGTTGAGGTTCTGGGAAAAGACAGGCATGTGGTGATCGCGCGCGAAGTGACCAAATTGCATGAAGAGTTTTTGCGCGGGCGGGCAGGCGAAATTTTAGAAACGTTGCACTCGCGCGACGGCGTAAAGGGCGAGATCACGTTGCTGATTGACAAAGCCGAAGAACAAGAAGCTCGTGTGGCGACGGGCGCTCTGGTCCATCCCGGGGTTCGCCAAAGGCTGGCGCAAATCATGTCCGAGGAGAAGCTCGACGAGAAAACTGCGCTGAAGAAAGTGGCTAAGGAAAGGGGAATTTCGAAAAGCGAGGCGTACCGAGAACTGCAGAGAAGCAGGTGATACTTCGCCGTCTAGTTCCCCGCCAACTCCCGCTTCACCGCCTCACTGACCACCTTCCCATCCACGCGCATGCCGGCACCTGAAAATCTTGCCATGACGTTCTTCATCACCGCGCCCATATCTTTCATCGTGGGAGATCCCATCTCGGCGATTACGGTCTTTACTCCGGCGACAATTTCATCTTCGCCGGCCGCTTTGGGCAGATAGCTCTCGATCAGGACAATCTCGGCGGCTTCTTTGTCGGCCATCTCCTGGCGACCGCCTTTGGTAAACTGCTCGACGGATTCCTTGCGCTGTTTGATCAGCGTCGCCAGCACGGCCTGGGATTCCTTTTCATCAAGCGGTGCCATCTTCTCGATCTCGCGATTCTTGAGTGCGCTCTTGACCATGCGCAGGGTGGAGAGCCGCTGCTCCTCGCGCGCCTTCATCGCCGCCGTAATGTCTTGCTGGATTTGTTCGATCAGGCTCATCAGGGGATTATAGACGGTGCTGGACCTGCGCCAGAAAGCAGCGAGTCCCAAGCTTGACCTTGCAAAGGGCTGGTATTGTGGCCGGAATCACGACAGCGGAGCGCGCTTCCAGTAGACTTATAAATTACTTCACTCATAAAGGGTTTTCACCTATGCTGCGCAAGAACCGTCTTTTTACTCCCGGCCCGACGCCCCTGCTACCGGCGGCGCAAACCGCCATGGCGTCCTACACGGCGCACCACCGCACCGCCGACTTCCGCGCACTGTTCCAGCGTGTCCTTAAGGACATGAAGGATTTCATCGGCACCAAGAACGACGTACTGGTACTGGCTTGTTCGGGCACGGGCGTTATGGAGGCTTCGGTATCGAACCTGACTTCCCCGGGCGACAAGGTTCTGGTGCTCACCGCGGGAAAGTTCGGTGAGCGCTGGACGGGTCTGGCCAAGGCTTTCGGCTGTAACGTGGACGTGCTGTCCTCGCCTTACGGCACTACGTTTGCTCTGAATGATATTCGCGCCAGGCTCACTTCCGAGGTACGCGCCGTCTTTGTGCAGGCTACAGAGAGTTCCACCGGCACGCGGCACGACATCAGAAGCATCGCAGAGGTTGTTCGCCAACATGACGACGCTCTCCTGATTGTCGATGCCATCACTGGCCTTGGCACGACTCATCTCGACGTGGATGGCTGGGGCGTGGATGTGATTATCGGCGGTTCGCAGAAGGCGCTGATGATGCCCCCCGGCTTGGCGTATTGTGCCGTGAGCGAGAGTGCATGGAAGCGGATGGATCGGACGAGTTCTCCGCGCTACTACTTCGACCTGCGCAAGGAACGCAAGTCCGCGGCCAAAGGCGAATCGTCCTACACGCCGGCAACGTCGCTGTTTGCCGCTTTGGGAGCCGCATTGGAATTTATACGCGAGATGGGCCATGGCGACTTGGCCAAGGGACGCGAAGCATTGGTCGACAATGCCGAACTCTGCGCCGAGATGACGCGAGCAGGGGCCCAGGCTCTGGGCCTAAAATTGTATGCGGCTTCACCCGCTGCCGCACTGACTGCGATCTGCTCGCCCGAAGGAATTGACTCTGGAAAGATCGTAAAAGAATTCCGCGAATCTTTCGACGCGGTGGTCGCTAACGGCCAAAGCGAAATGAAAGGTCAGCTCTTTCGCATCGCGCACATCGGCTATTACGATTACCTGGACACGATCGGCATTCTGGGCGCGCTCGAACACGTTCTCGCGCAGGTTACTGGAAAACCTGTCGCATATGGAGGGGCTTTGCAAGCCGCCCAAGCGGTTTATGCGCGCGGGCTGTCCAAGGATCCGCAACTGGTAGAGGTTTGAGGATCGCTTATCGCGCGCCTCATCCTAGTTGACGGTAAAGTTCATAGCACTCGAAGTCTCCGCCAGTGTGCCGCCGCTGCCGTTCATGCCCATGGCCATGCCACTTGTGGCCGGGTTGGTTACAGTAACTGTCACGGTCGCCGGAGTTGCGATATCAGAAGCCGCAATCGTCGCGGTAAGTTGGTTCGCACTCACGAAAGTTGTAGTTTGTGCCATACCGTTCCAGTTGATCGTCCCATTGGTCGAGAAGTTGCTGCCGTTGACGGTCAGCACGAATGAAGGACCGCGGGAAGTCATAGTGTTTGGTGCCAGCGCCGAAATAGCGGGCATGGAACCAGGCTGCGCGGGCATGGTGGCTTGGGAGCTGTTTCCGCACGCCAGCGTGAAAGCGGTGAGCGCGGCCAGTAAAACTGTTGACAATGTTTTCATGACTATCCCCCCCGGGCGTTTGCCCATTGATGGAGTCTATAAACCCAGAGGCCGGAGTGTGTCAGCGAAGTGTCAAATGTCTGTCAAGGTCTTGTCGTCGTAGGTTGGCGGCAGGTTTAGCAGCGAAGCTTTGAGAAAGGGATGAGCGCATCCGTGAAAATTGTTATAGCGGAAAAAATCTCCGCATCTGCAGTTGACCAACTTAGAGAACCTGGCTGGGAGGTTCTTACCTCGGACCAGATCGAGGGCAAACTCACGGCCGAATTGGAGTCCGCCGACGCACTGATCGTGCGCTCCGCGGTCCAGGCGGACGCCGCTCTGTTGTCTCATGCCAAGAAACTGCGCGTTATCGGGCGGGCCGGCGTGGGGGTGGACAACATCGATCTGGATGCGGCGACACGCCAGGGCATCGCCGTCATGAACACGCCCGGGGCAAATGCCGTGGCGGTAGCGGAACAAGCTCTGGGGATGATGCTGGGCATGGCTCGCCATCTGTGCCGCGCGGATGCCCTCATGCATGCCGGAAAGTGGGAAAAGAAATCGCTGCAAGGTACGGAGCTTCGCGGCAAGACACTTGGAATTGTCGGCCTTGGCCGCGTCGGTATGGAAGTGGCACAACGCGCCCGGGCCTTTGGGATGGAGTTGATCGCCCATGATCCGTTCGTTTCGGTGGCCGTGGCCAAGGAATTCGGGATTCGCTGCGCCAGCCTCGACGAGGTCTATGGAGCGTCTGATTACATCACTCTGCATGTGGGCCTGACGCCGCAGACCGCGGGCATGATCAACACTGGCGCAATCAAGAAGATGAAAAAAGGCGTTCGTCTGGTGAATTGCGCACGCGGAGAGCTGTTGAACGAGCTCGATCTGGTGCAGGCCCTGAAACAAGGTCAGGTGGCGGCCGCGGCTCTCGACGTTTTCAACCAAGAGCCTCTGAAGAACTCGCCACTTCAGACCATGGAGAATGTCATCCTCACCCCCCACATCGGAGGCTCCACGCACGAGGCGCAGGAAGCTGTGGGGGTGCAGATTGCCCAGCAGGTGCGGGAGTATCTGAAGCATGGCGTTATTCAGAATGCAGTCAACGTTCCTTCGGTTTCCGCCGAGGAGTATGCCGAAATGCAGCCCTACATCGTGTTAGCCGAACGTATGGGAGCCTTTCTCGCGCAGATCTCGGCAGGGTCGATTGAAGAGATTTCACTGCGCTACAGCGGACATATCGCAGAGTGGAAGACGGAACTGATTCGTAACGCGGCCATCAAAGGCATCCTCAATCAGGCGCTCGATGAAAAAGCCAACTTGGTGAATGCGGCGTCCCTCGCGGATCTCCGCGGACTTCGCGTCCACGAGGCCCATAAGGCGAAGGCATCCACCGGCGGCGCTGGCAGCGTACTCTCCGTCTTTTTGAAGAGTTCATCGGAGGAGCACATGGTGAAAGGAGCCGTTCTGCATGGAAACGCGCCACGCCTGCTGCACATTGACGACATTGATGTGGAAGCTCCGCTGGAACGCAATCTGATCTACCTCCGGAACCGCGACGTCCCGGGTGTGATCGGCAAAGTGGGCACGATTCTTGGCGAAAACGAAATTAATATCGCCGACTTCTCGTTGGGACGGCGTAGTTCGGGGGCGACCTCGGAGCCGCGCGAGGCCATTGCCGTAGTCCACGTGGATGGCCGCGTACCGGAAGATGTTTTACGGAAACTTGAGGAGATTCCAGCGGTCAGGCAAGCCAAAGCGGTGCAGCTTTTCTGAGCAGGATTTAGGGTTTAGTGATGCTTCGTTGCTCTATGCGCCGCTCTCCACCAGGAGCGCGCCGTCTCACGATTCGGCGCTGTCGCGCCGAAGCTTACGGCCCTCCGCCAGCAGAGCCATCGAATGCATTAAGTTCTGCAAGGTGACAATGCCCACCAGTCGCTGGTCCTCGACCACTGGAATGATGCTCAGATTACGCGCCGTAAGTTTGCGAAAAGCGGAAGCCAGAGACTCCTGCCGGATGGACACCTCGAAGAGCTTGTTCATAACCGCCTGAACATATCCGTTGCCTTCCGCACGCAACGCGTCCAGAATGCGCTGCCGTGAAATTACGCCCACCATATCGCTGCCGCGAACTACCGGGAAATCATCTTGCAGAGAATGTACCGCCTTATCCAGGGCGTCTTCGAGCGTGTCCGCAGGCGAAAGGGTCGAGAAATCCGTAAGCATCACTTCTTCCAGCCGAACATTATCCAATACCGACTGGAAGATGACCGCGCGTTCTTCAAGCTGCGCCGCCGAAAAGATGATGACACCGACCATGGTAAGCCAGGTGTTGCTGAACAAACCCGCGATCATCAGGACCATTGCCAGGGCATGGCTGATCGAGACTGCACGGCGGGTTGCTGCAGCAGAATCGATACTTCGGGCGAAGTAGGCCCGCAGGATACGACCGCCGTCCAGAGGATAGGCGGGCAGAAGATTTAAGCCCGCTAAATAGAGGTTCGCCCACACCAGGCTCCGCGGCAGGTTAGCCGACTGAAGCCAGGGCCACTGCCCCAGATTCGCTCCCGGAACAGTGGCATAGATCACGGCGGCCGCAATGACAGCGAACGCCAGGTTTACCAGTGGCCCGGTGAGAGCGATGCGGACCTCACGCTTCCAGACCGCTGCCACCGACTGCGGAGTTTCCGCGCGCGATTCGTCGAACACGGTCACACCGCTGAGCGGCAGAAGAATAACCGCCTTGGGAATGAGCCCGGCGCGCCGAGCTACCAGCATGTGTCCGATTTCATGAGCGGCAACGCAAGCCAGCACGATTCCAACCAGCGCCAGATCCCGCGGCCCATTGGCCGATGGATGCACGCTGTATTCCGTCCAGAAAACAAATAACGGGAGGATCAGGAAGGTCAGGTGGATGCGCACTTCCACACCAAACAGCCGCCCGACGTGGACCGAAAAACTTCTCATAGGTTTTGACTACTACAGTTATTTTACATGGTCGGATATATTGGGCTCGATACCCAAAGGTTCAGAGCCATGCGCGTGATTGCCGGCAAATATCGGGGGCACCCTCTGCGTTCCTTGAATGGTAAGGATACCCGTCCCACCTCCGATCGCCTGCGCGAAACGCTGTTCAATGTGCTCACCGCCGGCAACCCCGCAGCACTTGAAGGGAGCGTGTGGTTGGATCTGTTTGCCGGGACGGGAGCGGTGGGGATCGAAGCGCTAAGCCGGGGAGCCAAGCAAGTCTTCTTCGTAGAGACCTCCGCTCTGGCCACGAAGGTGATCGAGCAAAATCTGCAGAGTCTGAAAATCGCGGACGGATGTAGAATTCTGCGCGATGATCTTTCTGGAGTCCTCTGGCGCCTGCAGCGCGAACACATCGCGGCCGACGTTGTATTTCTCGATCCACCGTATCAGATGCAGGATGCCTATGAACGGAGCCTTACGGCATTGGCCGATTCCTCGTTGGTCTGGGCCATGTCGCTGGTGATTGCGGAGCATGAAAAAAAGTTTAGTCCAGGCACCGAATTCGGATCGCTGCGAAGGGTCCGCAAATTGACGCAAGGCAATAGCGCGCTCAGTTTTTACCGCATCGGCGGACGCCCGGACTTGAACGAGTAACTAGCCTGCAGGCTACATCAGCAGTTCATTCGCGCGGTGAACGATGGGATGCTGCATCTCCTGCAGATCGTTTTTCACCATATTGAGGCCGTAAACGCAGCCCTCGAACTCTCGTGAAAGGTGAGCGAAGAGTGGTGCCACTTTGGCGTATTCAAAGTGTTCGAACTTCGACACGATGCGATAACTTTCCTTCCCCGCCTTCATCCACTCCACAAAATTCTCGAGGCGATGGCGGCGCAGCCGAAACTGGTTGATGCTTTCGGGAAACATCCCGGCGAAAAACAGCGCGTAGTCTCCGATATGCTTCCGCACCTGACGCTCGCGATCGAAGGAAGGCGCCGGACCGTAGACGGCGTCGGATTCCACAATCATTTCGCCCAAGTCAGCCAGGGGCCGGTCGGCCACATCGTGAATCTTGAACAACTGGTCGGCTTCGCAGAACTCGGTGAGCAAGTGCGAGACATAGGCCACAATTTGCGGATCGCGGATCCCGATCTCCTCGGCGTAATGGCGTCCCACCAATTCCTGGAAAAGCTGACGCAGTGGATGAGATTCCGGAATCATTTGTTTGGCCTCCTCAAAAGCCGGGTTACAAATCACTCTGGCACGATGTTAAGTAACTAGTTACCTCAGCTACAGTACAAAAGCAAATGACTTTTGTATATCCCGCGCATCATTTTCATCAATGCATTAGAGGACACTTGCGCCCCAAAGTTTGCCTTCAGCGTTTCTGTTGGCACACCCTCGCATTGGCTGCTAATTCCATCGTGTTAGCCCGATAGAATGGACTAACAGGAGGAAATCAGCCCACCATGGAAAGAATAAACATCTCCAGCGGCACACCCTGGGAGCCCATTGTCGGTTACTCTCGTGCGGTCAAAGTCGGGCCCAACGTGCATGTCTCAGGCACCACCGCGACCGGGCCGGACGGCAGGATCGTCGGCGTGGGCGACGTCTACGCCCAGGCCGTGCAGGTCCTCAAGAACATCGAAAGTGCCTTGCAGAAAGCCGGAGCCACATTGAAGGACGTGGTGCGCACGCGAATGTATGTAACAAATATTGCGGAGTGGGAGAAAATCGGCAAGGCTCATGGGGAATTCTTCTCCTCCATTCGTCCGGTTACTTCGATGGTACAGGTGAGCGCTTTGATCTCACCGGAAATCCTGATCGAGATCGAAGCCGATGCATACGTCACCGGGCAGTGAGAGTAGAATTCCTCATTCCAAATTCTCCGAAACAACTCTGGGGAGCGAATGTGAAGAATCATCCGTGGATAGTTGTTCTTGCTTTCGTGATTTCCGCAGCCGCGCAACCGCAAACGAAGGACAGTCCTACCTCTGAATCTTGGACCGTCATCCGGGCTGGCACTCTGATCGACGGCAAGTCCGATAAACCGACGCACGGGCAGGTGATCGTCATTCACGGTAACCGCATCGAGAGTGTGGGCGATGCACCGGCCGCCAAGATTCCCGCCGGCGCCGCGGTGATTGATTTGTCGAAAGCGACCGTCTTACCGGGTCTCATCGATTCTCACACGCATATTTTCCTGCAGGGCGAAGACCCCGCGCAGGGTGGCTACGATGTCAACATCCTGAACGCTCCCCTCGCCCTGCGCGCGGCGCGAGCCACGGTTGCGGCGCGGCGGGCATTGGAACAGGGCTTCACGACCCTGCGCGATGTAGAGACCGAGGGTGCTGGTTATGGCGACGTGGGCATTAAGCAGGCCATTGAACAAGGATATATTCCTGGCCCGCGGCTTTTCGTCTCGACCCGCGCCATCTCGACCACGGGTGGTTATCCGCTGGAGGGTTACGCTCCCGAACTAGACATGCCCAAAGGCGCCCAGATTGTCGACGGGCCAGTCGAGGCTCGCAAAGCGGCGCGCGAGCAACTCGATCATGGCGCTGACTGGATCAAGGTCTACATGACGCATCGTTCATGGGTCGGCAGGAATGGCGAACTGGTCTCGCAGCCCACGCTGACGGTTGAGGAGTTGCGGGCGATCGTGGATGAAACTCACGGCTGGGGTAGGAAGGTTGCGTGCCACGCTTACGGCGGAATCGGCCTGCTCCGCGCCCTAGATGGCGGATGCGACTCCATCGAGCATGGCCTCGATCTCGACGACCGAGCCATCGCCCAGATGGTGAAGCAAGGCACCTGGTATGTGCCTACCATCAGCGCCTACTACCACGATTGGGCTCCGGCGGACACTCCCGCCGGGCAGCGCGACCGCCTGCGGGTTTCGTTGCATGAGCCGTCCTTCAGGAAAGCGCGCAAGGCGGGGGTGAAGATCGCCTTTGGAACCGACATGGGTGGAATTCCCTGGAGCGAGCCCATCGCGCAGGAATTTTCGCGCATGACGGAGCTCGGCATGCCGCCGATGGACGCTATTCAGAGCGCAACCTCGCGCGCCGCCACCCTGCTCGACATGGATGGAAAGATCGGAGTGATTGCGCCGGGAGCTTTTGCCGACGTGATTGCGGTCAGCGACGACCCACTGCACGACATTAAAGCACTGGAGCATGTGCAATTCGTAATGAAGGACGGAAAAGTCTTCCCGAGCGACAGCGAGAAGCAACCCCACCAATAGGAGCAAATTTCCGATGAGGGTTAGCGAAATAAAGATTTGTTGATTTTTATTTCAATTTCCTTGACATCAGCTTCGTCACGAGCATAAATCATCAATCTGAATCTTGGTCTGCGGATTCTGGCTCCGTCCGGAGCCAGAGGAGGTTTTATGAGTGTGCTGGAGCTTTGTGACAGGGAAATCGCGGCCGTCCCTCTGGGCGCTACCGTGGCCGACGCCATCAATAAAATGCTCGACCACCACGTCGGAGCTGTCGCCGTTGTGGACTCCGAATACCGGGTAGCCGGAATTTTCACCGAGCGTGACGTGCTCCGCAAAATGGCTCTCAGCCGCACCGACCCGGAGACCGCGTCGATCCGCGAACTGATGACCACGCCGGTGGAAATGGCCACCCGGCGGACCGGTCCCGGCGAAGCGCTCCATACTATGCTCGAGCGTCACTTCCGCCATCTGCCCGTCGCCGACGACAATGGCAAGCTGCTCGGAATTCTTTCCATTCGTAATCTGCTGGAGTGGCGCGTCGAGGATCTCAGCCGAGAACTGGAATCGCTCGAACAGTATGTCTCGAATGATGGACCTGGAGGCTAGCGGAGCTTGGTCGTAAAACGTTCTTGGGCAGGACTTGGCTTTAGGCATGCTGACCAGGTGCCAATACTATAGATAGGCGGCTTCAGCGCCGGGGGGCTGTGGCACACTGTCTGTATGCCAAGGCTCACTCTCGGCGACTTTGAACTCAACATCTTTTCCGACGGCACTTACGTGCTCGATGGCGGCGCATTTTTCGGCGTGATCCCCAAGGTCATGTGGTCGCGCAAAGCGCCTGCCGATGAAAAAAACCACGTGCAGGCCGGACTTAACTCTCTGTTGATCCGTACGGGAAAGCAAAATGTCCTGGTCGAAACCGGCATGGGCAATAAGTTGTCGGAGCGCATGGTCAAGTTCTATGGCCAGCCTGCGCAGCTGCTCACAAGTCTCGCGGCCGATGGAATCGTGCCTGAAGATATCGATATCGTCATCAACACCCATCTGCACTTCGACCACTGCGGCTGGAATACCGTCCGCGACAGAGGTGGCAAGATCGTCCCCACGTTTCCGCACGCGAAATATTATGCGCCGGAAGGAGAATGGCAATATGCGCGCAAGCCCAGCGAGCGCGACTCCATCAGCTACATCCCCGACAACTACGACCCGCTGGTCCAAAGCGGCCAGATGACGCTGCTCAAAGGCGGCGAGGAAATTGTTCCCGGCATCTCAGTGAAAACCTTCCCCGGCCATACCGCGCACATGCAAGCCGTAATCGTCGACGGCAGCCCGGGAAAGGGCAGGGCTTCCGCCGTGCCGCATGGTGCTGGCATTGAAAGGGCGCCGCTTCCAGCCGTGCCATCGGCCGCGCAGCAAAAGAATGGGGCTTTAGCTCCCGCGATTGCCTGCTACATTTCCGACCTCATCCCCACCACCGCGCACATCGACATCGCCTGGGGCATGGCGTTCGATCTCTACCCTCTGCAGACCATCGAGAGCAAGAAGCAGTACTACGCGAAAGCTATCCCGGAGAAATGGCTGACCGTCTTCACGCATGATCCGAAGACGCCTTGGGCGTATGTGGAGACGGACGAGGCGGGGAAGATGCTGGCGAGGGGTTTCAGTTCAGGATAGGAATTCAGGGAAAGCTGCTGCTATATTGTTTCCCGGGCGGTGGAATGCTCCAAGCTGGGTTGGACTAAGCTCTCGGGCTTGGTTTGGCCTCTCTGGGGTTACCCCTGGGAAAGCTTGAGCAGTTGGGGTTTTCGTCGCGTGAGCTATACTGCGCGACCTGCGCAGATCTGTTCACGCAGGGTCAGACTCGTTGGGGCATTCTACCGACGTATACCATGCAGGATTCGTCTCTGCTCAGTGCGCTGGCTCATTCTCTTCTCGCCGGCGAACCAACCGTTGAGCGCCTCACAGCTCATTGCAGCCGAACGTTGGGCAAGTCTTGGCGTTGGCTTCGGCCGCTGGCGCGCAACGGTATCTGAACAGGTTTGGAGACCGGACGCGTCCGCGGCATCGCGCAGTGGTTCAATTTCTGAGGAACGATCCGGGCCTTATACGCAGTCGATCAAAATATTTCCACGAACTTTCGGTTAATAGCTGGCTAACCGAGTCTCAGCAGATGCAGCCGGTTGCTGCGGCCGACACATCGGGAGGTTCCGGCCATCGAGTCCGTTGGTGACTTGGCAAATTGGCTCGGCCTCAATGTGGGCGAACTGCGGTGGTTTGCTGATCTCAGGGCACTCGCATACAAGGAAGATTGCCCGCGCTTGAGACACTATCATTACCGCATTCTGGCCAAAAGGTTTGGCGCCATTCGGTTGATTGAGGCGCCAAAAACGCGGCTGAAGGACCTGCAGCGACAGATTCTCGCATGGATTCTTGCGAAGATTCCGCCGCATCCCGCAATGCACGGGTTCGTCAAGGGGCGCTCGATCAAAACATTCGTCGCGCCGCACGTGGGTCAGCAGGTTGTCTTGCGGATGGATCTGCGAGATTTCTTTCCGACCTTCGGGGGCGCGAGGATTCAAACGGTTTTTCGCACTTTTGGCTATCCCGAGTCCGTCGCCGACCTGCTCGGCGGTATTTGCACCAACGCTACCCCGCGGAATGTCTGGCACGAGATTGCCTCTGATATCGATCCTATTTGCGCTAGCGAAGCTCGCCGGTTGTATTCTCGACCGCACCTTCCGCAGGGCGCACCTACCACTCCCCTTACACAAAAGGTAATTTGGGCCGGCTGTCTGGCTTGGCGGTAGACTGCCTTGCGGTGGACCTGGCAGGACTGGAATGCTATGGCGAATGGTGATGGCGTCGTCTCCGATCAGAACATCTTTCACGACGAGCCGTACGATGCGCTGGCGTTCCATGATACTCAGCGTATCAGCAGCACCGTGTAGCCGTGCGAGGAACGCGGTGAGGGTCTCCGCCAAACGAAGAAGTGCCGCTTGATCATTAGCCTGGTCCGCAATTGCTTGCAACTCAGCGCGGAGCACCTGTTCGCGATGACATGAGTGCTTCCTGGTAGGCGCTGAGAAGGCGTTCGATGCCCTTGCCAACATGCGCTAATTCCCGTTGCATGCCTTGTTCGCGCTTTTTTGCCGGATCGGAGGAGCGCGCCGCCGTGAGCCGGCGGTCCAGTTCCTGCTGGATCAGGGTGGGATCTTCCAGCAGTCGAATGACTTCGGCCCAGACGATCTGATCGAGCAGATCCTGGCGGACAAGGCGGCCGTTGTCGCAAACCGGACCACCCAGTTTTCGCCAGCTTTCGGAACCAATACATTTGTAGTAGTGGATTTTGCGTGCGCTGGTTTGCGTGGATGTGCGCGAGAAGGCGTAACCGCATTTCTGACAGCTGACCAACCCCTGCACGATACTGGGCTCGATGGTTCGACGCCGCGATCGTATTTTGTTCTCCTGAAGGAGTTCCTGGGCACGGGCGAAGCTCTCTTCGCTTACCAGTGCCGGTACGGGGATCCCGATCCATTCTTCGCGCGGCCGCTCGTGGCCGGCTGTGGTGCTGGGCGTAACCACACCCCGCCGACGCAGGGGACGGATGACGCGCGTCCGTGCAGAGGCCCGGGTCTTGCCGAAACAGGCGACACCACGATACGCAGAGTTACGCAATACAGCCCAGACCGTCGAGCGTTCCCAGCGGGCACTTGCTTTGCGAGTCGGGATGCCTTCGGCATTGATCCGGCGGGTGATCTCGCCAATGCTGAGTCCTTCCACCGTGTACATCTCATAGATGCGCTCGACCACCCGGGCCTCGGCTTCCAGCACAGCGTACGCGGCGGGGGCATCGTCGGTCTTGCGGACATAGCGGTACCCATACGGAGCGCCGCTCATCACGCTGACTTCACCCGACTGGGCCCGGTGTCGCTTACCACGCCGTGATCGCTCCAGAATCTGAGCCCTTTCATACTCCGCAATCATTCCCTGGAACTGTACCAGCAGTTGATCTTCCGCGCTGGATCCCTGTGGCGCTTTGATAAACAGCGTTTCCACCCCGTTGCGAGCCAACTCCTCGATCAGCAGAATCTGGTACGCATACTTGCGGCTCAGCCGGTCCGGCGCGTAAGCCAACACGGCCTGGATCTGCCCTTCGGCGGCCAGGTCTCTCACACGTTCCAGGCCCGGCCGCTCCAGCGTCGCTCCGCTATAGCCGTCATCTTCGAAGACCCACTCTTTGGGCACCTCCAGATCGTGTCCCTGGGCGAACTCGATCAACGACGCCGTCTGACTCGAAATCGTGTTGGCTTCGCGCTGCTGCTCGGACGAGACCCGTGCGTAGATTGCCGCCATCCTCATGATCGAACTCCTTCACACTGCCGCCGACGGAGCGCTCCCGAACCGGCACAAGAATACTGTAGGCCTGGGCGAGCTTCGCGTCGTGCAGGCGATCAAACAAGTAATCCACGTGAACTTGAAGCGGGCCGCGCGTTGGGCGCGACTCAGCCATGCCTTCTCTGCGTACTCAGAAACTCGGCCAGCGCGCGTGTCACGATCGCACCCATGGTCAGCCCACTGCTTCTGGCATATGCCCGAAGAAGACGTGCCGTTCTCGCCGGGAGTTTGAGCGTTATCGGCGCCGTAACCTCGGAGACTTCGACCGGCCGGTCCAGATGGGTCGCTTGCTCGAGGTACCGATAGGCTTGGCGTCCGGATAGCTCGAATTCGCGCGATAAGCGCCGCACCGCCTCGGGCAACGAGATACCGCGTTGCAGCAGACGGTGAGCGGCATTCAACTGCCGAGCCTTGTCCGCTTTGGTCGACCGAGTCATGTGTCATATAGATATTACCCCTTGCGACGCATGTCAAGAACAGAGGACCTTGTTCGCCAACCCCTCACTACCCTCTCAAATTCAAAATTACCTTTTGTGTAAGGGGAGTGATGTCGCCGGCGCTCGCCAACCTTTGTTCTTATCGCTTGGATTGCCGGTTAATAGCCTTAGCGAAGTCAGCCGGAGCAGCATACACGCGATACGCCGACGACCTCGCATTTTCCGGCGGTAAGGAATTTGAGAAATGCGCAGAGCGGTTCGCCATCCATAAAGCGGCTGTTCTGCTCGAAGAAGGATTCACCGTGCATCACCGCAAGACGCGAGTTAATGCGCCAGGGAGTTCGGCAACACCTCGCTGGGTCTTGCGACAAATCAGGGGGTCAACGTTCCGCGACGCGACTTCGATCTCCTTAAGGCCACGCTGACCAACTGCGTTCGGTCAGGTCCGGAAAGCCAAAATCGCGATGGCCGTTCCCGATTCCGTCCCCACCTTGACGGACGCGTGGCGTTCGTCGAAATGATCAATCCGACCAAGGGCAGGCGGCTTCGGATGATATTCGATCGGATTCGCTGGCCGGAATAGGAACGGGGCACGGAAAGGCTTCCCTCGCTCGCTTCGCACCACACCCGCTCGCTAGTGATTTATACTCGGGAGCGTAAAACCCCGCAGTTCAGGGCGGGGATATAAGCGACTTGGCAGCCACGTCACCGAGAGTCTTTTGCAGCTCAATGTAGGTTTTCAAGATGGTGATGGGGCTCCACCAGGAGGTCAGAATGGTTTCGGCAACTCCAATACAAAGCGGAAGAAGCTGGTAGATGGTTCGTTGCTGTAGACCCGAAGTATACAAGTCAAACTTGCGCGAAGTGGGGATTCAAGCATCCCGATAACCGCAAGACACAGACACATTTTGCGTGTCTGTCCTGTGGACATCAGGACCATGCCGACCACAACGCAGCCGTTAACATATCGGCTTGGAATGAGCCGCTAGACGCTAACCTGAGCCGAGTAACGCTGTGCGTAGTCTAGGAGTCTCCGCCCTTCAGGGCGGGGAGGTTCAAACTCTGGGCCTGCGAGGTTCGACGAGAAGACATCCCAGGCACTGCTACTCAGGAGATCCCATGCAAAGCCGCATCACTGGCACCACCATGCCCGTACTCGAGTTCGTCCTCGAGCCCAACGAGTCGATCATCTCCGAGGCCGGAGAACTCTCCTGGATGGGCAGTTCGATTCAGATGACCACGCACACTCAGTTCGGCGGCGGGGGAGGACTTTTTGGCGTGCTCAAGCGCGTGGCTGGCGGCGGATCGATATTCATGAGCGAATACCGCGCCATTGGCGCTGCCGGCGAGGTCGCTTTCGCCACCAAACTCCCCGGACACATCGTTCCCGTAGAAGTTTCGCCTGGACATGAATATATGATTCACCGGCACGGCTTTCTCTGCGCCACGCCGCAGATTCAAATCGGCGTCGGCTTTCAGCAGTCGCTGGGTGCGGGAATTTTCGGCGGCGACGGATTCCTGCTGCAGCGGGCCAGCGGACAAGGTATCGCATGGCTCGAACTCTCCGGCGAACTGGTGGTGCGCGACCTTCAG
>Ga0209330_1000426_pt1 | contig 18061 bp, 13 predicted proteins | sample JacPinW_OM2H0_O3_FD_187969 | JGI IMG/M metagenome (GOLD analysis project Ga0209330, IMG submission 187969) | Forest soil microbial communities from Algoma, Ontario, Canada - Jack Pine, Ontario site 1_JW_OM2H0_O3 (SPAdes) (version 2) | ecosystem: Environmental > Terrestrial > Soil > Boreal...
CAAAAAGCCCACCACTGCACCCCCAGATATACGGCGAAGGTGATGACGGGCAGCGTCCACAAGGTGTCGCTCGCAAACCCCTTTGAAAAGTCGGGCAGAAAAGCCAGCGGGTCGGATGCGCCATTCGCCGCGCGAAGCGCACCAATTTGATCGATCATCGATTGCATGCCGCCGACGGCTCGAACGGCGTAATAAGCGATAGCAATCACAATACCCATTTTCAGGACGAACTGGAACATGTCGGTCCATAACACGCCGGAAAGCCCGCCTAGAGAAACGTAAAGTCCCGTGAAGGGAATCAGGAAGAAAATGCAGATGATCAGCGCTTGGCCGTCAGTCCCCGAGAATACTGGCCCGAAAACGCTGCTCAGAGCGTCGGAAAAGACGCCGAGCAGATGCCAAGTCTGCATCGTCGGACCGAGAGTGGTTCCAACGATGTTGATCATGGCTTTGGTGACCCAGCCGAGAATGAGGCAGTTCATCAACAGGCCAAGATAAATGGCGCGGAATCCGCGCAGAAACGCAGCAGGCTTGCCGGAGTAGCGCATCTCGGCGAACTGCACGTCCGTCATCAATCCCGAGCGTCGCCACAACCGGGCAAACAGAAACACGGTCATCATTCCGGAAGGCAAAAACGCCCACCAAATCCAGTTTCCCGCCACGCCTTGTGTGTAAACGAGGCCGGCGACGAGAAGCGGTGTATCTGCCGCAAACGTCGTAGCCACCATGGAGGTACCGGCCAGCCACCAGGATGCTTTTCTTCCCGACACGAAGTAATCTTCTGAACTCTTGGTGGAACTTCGGCGAAAATAGAGCCCCAAAACAAGGGTGATTGCGAGATAACCGATAATCGCGGACCAGTCGAGCAGCGTAAACGTCATTGGCCAAGTTTATTGCACATCTCCATGGCCGGAGCAATATGAAATAGAATGAAATTTAACGCTCATTGTAGGCATCTGTGATGGGGTCAAAAAGTTGTACTAGCTTTGCAAATCTGTATTATTCTTCGCGCACGGATCGGATAATTTGTTCCTGAACCAAATTAGAAAAGGGAAAATGCGAACTTTCTGGTTCGTTTCAGTTCTTTGTCTCTTCAGCTATCCTGCTTCGGCTCAGTCGGGAACACAGTTCAAGCTAATGCCAATGCCGTCGAGTTTGCAGATGGGAACGGGTGCGCTCCCCATCGCGGGGTCGTTTTCAGTAGTCCTCGACGGATACAAAGAGCCGCGCGTTGATCGCGCGGTCCAAAGATTCGTCCGCGACCTTTCTCAGGAAACCGGCATGCCCTTGCGATACGAAGCCGTCAATCCTGCGAATGCCACGCTGGTGGTGCACGCCGATTATCCAAGCAAACCCATACAGGAGGTGAGTGAAGACGAAAGTTATGTCCTCGATGTGAGCACCTCTGGCGCGAAACTCACGGCGCCGAATGCGCTCGGCATAATGCACGGCCTGCAGACGTTCCTTCAGCTTGTTGAGATTACCCCTACGGGATTTGTCGCTCCTGCCGTGCACATCGAAGACTCGCCTCGGTTTCCGTGGCGAGGGCTCTGCATGGACGTGAGTCGTCACTTCATTTCTCAGGAAGTCCTGAAGCGCAACATCGACGGGATGGCTGCGGTCAAAATGAATGTGCTGCATTTGCACATTTCCGACGATCAGGGCTTTCGCGTCGAAAGCAAGGAATTCCCAAAACTCCAGCAGATGGGCTCCGACGGGCGCTATTACACACAAGTTGAAATTCGGGATCTGATCGGCTACGCGAGCGACCGCGGCATTCGCGTCGTTCCGGAGTTTGATATGCCCGGACATGCGACCGCCTGGTTCGTGGGATATCCCGAACTTTCCAGCGGGCCGGGCCCTTACCAGATCGAGCGGAGGTGGGGAATTTTTGATCCGGCCATGGACCCTTCGCGCGAATCGACCTACAAATTTCTAGACAAGTTCATCGGCGAGATGGCTGAACTCTTCCCGGATGCTTACTTTCACATTGGCGGAGATGAAGTGAACGGCAAGCAGTGGGATGGAAACAAGAAGATCCAGGACTTCATGCGAGCCAACAAACTTAAAACAGATCAAGACTTGCAGCAATATTTCACTCTGCGCGTGGAGAAGATTGTCAGCAAACACCACAAAATCATGGTGGGCTGGGATGAGATTTTAGGCCCGAATATGCCGAAGACCATCGTTATTCAATCGTGGCGCGGCCAAGACTCCCTCGCAGCAGCTGCGAAGCAGGGATACAGCGGAATTCTTTCCAGTGGTTACTATCTCGATGCCATGGCGCCCGCGCAACAGTATTATTCGGTTGATCCGATGGCGAACGCGGACGCCACGCTCACGCCCGAGGAACAAAAGCGCATCCTCGGTGGTGAGGCGTGCATGTGGGTCGAGTTCGTCACGGACGAAAACATCGACTCGCGAATTTGGCCTCGCGCCGCTGCGATCGCGGAGCGATTGTGGTCGGCGCAACAATTACAAGATGTCGGTTCAATGTATCTCAGATTGGAAGCGGTGAGCCAACGTCTCGAGCTGCTCGAGCTTAGGCACCGCTCGAACTTGGGACAGATGTTCTCACGAATGGCCGGGACCGAGGATATCGCCGCGCTACGCGTGCTCGCGGATGCGGTGGAACCGGTCAGCCTCCAGATTCGCGAAGAAGACGCGGAGAAGGCAGGCGGCATTCAAACAAACGACACGCCGTTGAATCGCATGGTTGATGCCATCGCTCCCGAAAGCGAAGTAGGGCGGCGATTCTCCGAACTGGTGAATCAGTTCGTAGCAAGCAACTTTCAGGACGACCAGGTTAAAGCAGAGATTCGCGCACTTCTGGTTTCATGGCGGGACAATGACAACCGATTACGGCCACTCCTTCAAAATTCGTACTTACTGAAGGAGCTTTCGCCCGTCTCGCAGAGTCTTACTTTGCTCGGCGGTGCAGGGCTGCAGGCCGTCGATTATATTGAGAAAGACGAGCGGGCGCCTGATTCCTGGCGTAACGAGCAAATTGCGGTGATTCAACAAGTACAGAAACCGGCCGCGGATTTGGTTCTTGCGGTCGCGCCCGCGGTGCAAAAACTCGTCGAAGCCGCAGCCGGGACGGGCGCGAAGAAGTAGCGTGAGCATTTCAAAAAACATCCGACTTACCGTATCATCGCAGGACACACTATTCAGGCGGTCCAAGGCTAAGATTCAAACGTCGCCAAGATGACCTCAAAAGAGAAAGTCTATTCCACAGTAGATGCTGCGGTTGCGGACATACCAGATGGCGCGACCATCATGTTCGGCGGTTTCGGGGGCGCGGGCTTTCCCAACAACTTGATTCAAGGTCTTGCGCGGCAGGGCGCTCGGAATTTAGGCGTCATCAGCAATAATTGCGGCACGGGCGAGGGAGAACTCGGGCTCCTGTTTAAGAACCGGCAGATTCGCAGAGTGATCGCTGCGTTTCCCGGGCCTGGCGCGAAATATTTTCAGGAGCAGTTCGACGCTGGAGAGATTGAGCTTGAACTCGTGCCGCAAGGAATTCTGTGCGAGCGCATGCGAGCGTTCGGAGCGGGAATCCCTGCGTTCTTCTCGCCGGTCGGCGTGGGAACCGAGATCGGGCGCGGCAAAGAAGAGCGCGTGATTCGAGGGAAGCGCTACATCCTCGAGCAAGCGCTCGGCGCCGATTATGCGTTCATTCGCGCGCAGCGTGCCGACCACATGGGGAACCTGATTTATCGTAAGGCGGCGCGAAACTTCAATCCTATTATGGCCACCGCCGCGAAATCCACGATTGTCGAAGTGGAAGAGATCGTCGCGACCGGAGAACTCGATCCCGAAACCATTGTTACGCCTTCCATATTTGTCGACCGCATCGTACAGGCTGAAGGGAAGCGATATGCCTAAAGCGCGGCTCACGCGAGAACAGATCGCCGAGCGGGCTGCAATGGAATTACCCAATGGCGCGTACGTAAATTTAGGGTGGGGCATTCCAAATCTGATCGCGGCTTACGTTCCGCAGGAAGTGACGGTGCATTTTCACAGTGAAAATGGAATTCTGGGAATGGGGCCGCGCGCGAAACCTGGTGATGAAGACCTCGATCTCGTTGACGCGATGAAAGTCCCGGTTACGCTTCTTCCCGGGGGTTCATATTTTTCACAGGATGACGCCCACGTCATGACTCGCGGAGGCCATCTCGATATCTGTATTCTCGGCGGCCTTCAGGTTTCAGAACGCGGCGATCTCGCGAATTGGCGCGTTCCGGGCGCCAAGGGTGCCGGGGGGATTGGCGGCGCGATGGATATTTCAGTAGGCGCTCAAAAACTCATCGTTACGATGGAACACACAGCAAAAGACGGCTCGCCTAAAATTGTAAAGACCTGCAGCTACCCGCTCACCGCCATTGATTGCGTGGATACGATTATTACCGATCTAGCGGTTATTGACGTGACGCCCGACGGCCTGGTTCTCCGCGAAGTCGCCCCAGGATTTACTCCGGCAGATGTGCAAGAGTTCACGGAACCGAAGCTGCTTTATTCGGCGAATGTTCCGGAAATGCGCCTGCAGCAGCGCTGAGTCTTGCTCGTTGTCAATCCGGCGCAAGTGGTGAATCAGAACGCTCGTATCCGTATGCGTCGTTCCAGTGTATTATTTTCAACCAATGGCAACGGAACAGCCCGGGCGGAAGCGCCCAATCACATATTGGATCGGCGAAGGCGGCGGATGGCTTTTGCGCCACGTCGTCAGCGGACTGGCCGCAACCGGTATCACTCCCAATATGTTCACTTTTTTGGGGTTGGCCGTGAATTCGTGGGCGGCGATACTCTTCGCCATGGGGCGGTTCCGGCAGGCCGCAGCGGTACTTTTTCTCGCCGGCTTCCTCGACATGGCCGACGGACAGGTGGCGCGCCGCGTGGGCCGGGTTACGGCGTTCGGGGCCTTTCTAGATTCCACGCTCGACCGCTACTCGGATCTCGCTCTTTATCTGGGCCTGGTCGTTTACTACACACTGATTGGCAGGTCCTTTTACATGGCGCTGGCGGCCGTGGCGATGGCCAGCTCGTTTATGGTGAGTTACTCGCGGGCGCGCGCGGAATCGCTCATCCCGCTGTGTAAAGTCGGATTTATGGAACGGCCGGAGCGACTTGTCCTGCTGATCATCGGAGGTGTTTTCAATCGCATGGCCCAAGTGCTATGGGTGATCGCAACAATCTCGACGATAACCGTAATTCACCGCGTGGTTTACACTTGGCAGGAACTGCGCGCCGGACGGACGCTTCCAGACATCAACGCTACTTAAGACTTCTCGGGTGGTGCCTCTCGCAACGATTTTTCTACGGGCTCTGAAACGATGCCGTGAACCCGCTGCCGCAAAGCGTCCAGTTCGATTCTGTCGATGTTCGCCGTTTCAATTGTGCCGTGCACGTAAACCGTGATCTTTCCCGGATACAGCATCCAATTTCCGGTTTGAAAAAGCTGGTACGAGCCGGCGATGCTCACCGGGACAATAGGAATTCCGAATTTGTGAGCAAGATTGAAAATCCCTTTTTTGAAATTATGGACGTGGCCATCGCGCGTCCGCGCTCCCTCGGGGAAAGCGATCAAACTGACCCCTGAATCCAGCGCGGCCTTTGCCCGCTTCGTCATGGTTTCCAGGCCTTCGCGGCTCGGCGCGTCCGGCACGGCGATATTTCCGAACCTGCTCATCATCCAGCCATATATTGGAATTGTGAAATGAGATTCGAGCTCGAAGCCGCGAAAGAATTGCGGGATAGCCGAGTAGACGACGAATGGATCGAAGATATTAACGTGATTGCTGATGAAAATGCTTGTCCGCTGGGGATCGAAGCCCGGCGAGCGATGAACTTCAAACCGCGCGCCGATGAGACGCAGAATGTTGCGGAAGAAAAGGCGCTGTGGCCAGTCGTTTTTTCGGGGGTCCACGAAAATCGCGAGAAAAATAAGAAATGTGCAAACCACCGCAAAGTGAATGCCGCTGATGGCCCACAAAAAAAGCGAGCGAATCGTGAGATAGATCTTTCTCATACGATCGCGTCGAACGCGCCCGGCAGGATTTCGATTGAGCGGCATTCGAGACGAAGAATCTCACCATCGATCATCACGTTGACCGGCTCATCGAGGCGAAAATCGATGTGTTTTGCGCCGGCGCGAAAAGCGAGCGGGTGCTCGATGTGGGTTCCGCTAAAGAGTGTGGGAAGCGCCTTAAGCAGGCCGAGCCGGCCGATGGGTCCCCAGCGAACGTATTCGATCGCACCGTCCGTGGGGTCCGCTTTTGGGGCGATCATCATTTTTCCGCCGGTGAATTTGCTGTTGCTGAACGAGAGAAATAGCGCGGGATCGGAGTTCCATTGCCCGGGGTTATCCAGGCGGTGAGGAAACGCGGAGTGCTTCAATGAAGCGAGGCGCGTGAAAACCGCGAAAATATAACCGAGCTCGCCCCATCGTTTGAATCGGCGGTTAGCCGTCTCTCCGACCTCAGCCGGAAATCCCAAAGTGAGCAGATTTATAAAATAAAGTTCGCCTTCCGAGTGTCGAAGGCGAACCACGTCGCAAGGACGGCGTTTTCCGGCCTTTAGGGCTTCGATCGTATATTCGACGCCGTCACCGGTGAAATCCCGTAGGAACGAATTTCCCGTTCCCAACGGAAGAAATCCGAGCGCTACCCTTTCCGCAGCGGTGTTCTGCGCTTCCGGGAAGAGCCCATTCAGGATTTCGAAAGAAGTTCCGTCCCCGCCCACAGCCAAGAATTTCCGAATGCCTTTACCGTAGGCATTGCGCGCGATATCGACGGCTTCACCGCAGCGGGAAGTTTCCACGACCTCGACTTCTATTCCCGCTCGCCGAACGCGGCCCAGCGTCGCGCGGGAGAATCTACCGCATCGCCCTCCGCCAGCTGCCGGATTCACGATCGCGAGAAAGTGTGGCTGGCTCACCGCTTCGGCTCCGACACTTGGACAAGCGGCGCTCTCACAGAGGCACCACCGCAGAGCGTTCGACACTCGCCCGGATTTGTTCGGCCAATTCGCCGCGCTTAATTTTCAGCGACGCCGTCAACGGAAAATCTCGGTCCCAGCTCAGGAAGCCGCTGATGCGCTTATAATTCAGCAGACGGCGATTTCGGTCGGTAAGATTAGCGATTAAGTCCGGGCTGATCGATTGTCCCGTTTCCAGGTGCAGCACGATGACCAATTGTTCGCCTACCAAGGAACGCGCGGGCCACAGATAATTAGCCGCGAACACGCAAAATTCTTTCACCGCGAGGCCCTCAAACGTGTTCTCGATATCCTCAGGGTAAATATTCTTGCCCTCCTCCGTGACGATCATATTTTTCTTGCGGCCGAAGAGTTGCAGGTGGCCCGTTGCATCGATGCGGCCCAAATCGCCAGTCATAAGCCAGCCGTCCGCTATCGTTTGCGCGGTCATTTCAGGGTCGTCGAGGTATTCCGACATTATCATCTTGCTGCGCGTAGATACTTCGCCGATTCTGTCGACGTCCTCGTTGAGGACTTTGACCTCAACGCCTGGAAGCGGTTTCCCAACGGTGTCGGCGCGAAAGGGCTTGAAATCATTCACTGTGATGACTGTCCCGGCTTCCGTGCAACCGTATCCGTTTCCCACCGGGATGCCGAGATCGTAGAAAAATTGTAGCGTCGACGGCTCTGTGAAAGCTCCGCCGACGAAAAACGCGCGCAATTCTCCGCCGAAAGCCGCATGCACCTGGCCAAGCAAAGCACGGCTCAATTTTAGATTCGGCCGTCGGCGAGTGAGCGCGCGGTTTGCCACAATAAGCGCGTCGAGAACCCTGCGCCGTCCCTTTGGCAAATCGGCGAATCGCTGCCGGAGGCCGTGTTCCAGATTCTTCAAGACCATGGGAACCAGTGTCATGTACGTGATTTTGTAACGAGTGAAAGCCTCGCGAATATATTCCGGGCGCAGAGTGCGCAAATGCACAACCGCCGCGCCGCACGTGAAAGGCCCGATAAAGCCGATCATGAAATCGATTGCATGATTCGTCGGCAGGATGCTCAGATAGCGCACGCCCGGCGAAAAAGGATACAGCGCAGTCAGAGCGATGCACTGTTCGAGATAATTTTCGTGCGTTAAGACGCAACCCTTCGGTTGTCCGCCCGTTCCCGAGGAATAGACGATGCAGGCCGGATCTTGGCGGTTTCGCGGCACAAAAACTGGTTTGCGAGCGTCGATGAATTCTTCCCATCGTTTTGCACCACCCAGATCAGCGCCGCTCGGAGCTTCTGTTACGAGCACGACGCGGGCAGGAAGGCTCTTGAAACCTTCCGCCTGCTTGATGGCGCGCCAGAGATGATATTCCACGATTAGAAATTCAGCTTTCGAGTGCGTGAGTAGTTGCAGTTGCTCCGCAGCCGAAAGCTTGTAATCGAGCGGGACCAGCACGCCGCCGCAGAAGAAAATTGCGTAAGCGGAAATCAGCCATTTCGACTGATTGGTCATGATAATCGCAGCGCGCGTGCCACTCTGAAAACCGGCGTCTTGCAAGGCCCTCGCAAACGGCAAGGCTGCCTGTTTAAATTGACGGTAGGTAAATCGTACGTTCTCGCGTTCGCGGTCTGCTTCGATCAGGCAGACCTCGTCGGGCCAGCGCTCCAGCGCCGCGCGCAAAGCTTCGCCCAACGATTGGTATTCGCGAAGATCGAGCATCACAGACGCAATTGGATGCGCTCGGCGAGCGTACGGAAATCGCTGACGCCTTGAAGTTCGTAGTCCGGAAGCTCGATCTTGAAGTGGTGCTCGATTCGGGTAAGCAAATCGAGCGCCTGCAGGCTGTTGATGCCGAGCTTCTTGAAGAAGTCGTCGTCAGGGGTAAGTTGCTCTCGCGGAACTTTGAAGTGTTCGGCCGCGAGTCGCAATACTTCGTCGGTTGTGCTCTGTAAGGAGCTCATACCTTCTATGTTGCCACAAATGGGGGCGCGACGTAGCAGGGTTCCGACGCAAATGTTAGGGCAGATAAGGCAGCGCGTCCTTGCTCTCGACGAACTTTCGTAATCCTTTCTCCACCGCCGGCCGCATGAAAAGCTCGCAAAAAATGTCAATTTCGCGGCGCAATTCGTCGTAAGGGATCGGCTTGATAAAGCGCTTGGCAGCCAAAGCCGTGCTGCGGTCAAACTTTTTCAGTTGGGCAGCCGTTTCCCGCGCAACGCGAAGTGCGTCTCCTTCGGCCGTCACTTGGCTGACGATGCCAGCCGCCTGGGCTTTGATCGCGTTGATGCTTCGCCCGGTGAGTACCAAATCGCGCACGACAGCATTCCCCAAATCCCGTTTGAGGCGTGGAATGCCGCCAAATCCCGGTATCAGTCCTAAACGCAACTCCGGAAAACAAAAGCGCGCCATTTTGTCCGCGATGATTAGATCGCACGTAAGCGCCAGTTCGAAGCCGCCGCCGAAAGTGAGGCCATTGACCGCCGCGATTGTAGTGAACGGCGCTTCATCCAGAGCGTTCATCACACGATGAATGCGTTCGATAAAATCACGCAAGCCGGTGAGCCGCGCCGGGCCGGTAACTTCTTGCGAAAGACGAAAAAGTTCACGCAGGTCGCCGCCCGCGCAAAAGCCTTCGCTGCGGGCGCTCGAAATGATCAGAGCGTGCGCGTCGTCCGTCAATGTTCCGAGCGCCGCGACAAAATGTTCGAGGTCAGCCAGCATAGCTAACCCGATTTCGTTGCACGGAGCGTGATTGAGCGTGAGATCAATCGCGCCATCCGCAATCCGCCAAGAGAGTGTTTTTCCTTGAAATGTCTTCATGCAGGTTTTTTCTGATAGAGCTGCTCAATCTCGGCCGCAAAACGCGCCGCGATGGCGTCACGCTTGATCTTTCCATTTGTCGTCAGCAATCCATTCTCCACACTCAATGGCTCTGGAAGAATGACAAACGTTCGGATCTGCTTATAGTGCGGCAGGTCGCCATTTACATGCTCAATTGCAAATTGCACGTCCGCGTCCGTCAAGCCATTTGAAGAAGTAGCTGTCACGAGCGCCCCAAGAAAACTTCGCTGATTTCCGACCAAGATAATCCGTTGAGCCTGCGGTACGTGCCGCGCCAGCTCCTCTTCAAGCGGCTCCGGCGCGATGTTGTGGCCCGAATTTAGAATAATCAGATTCTTCAAGCGGCCGGTAATACGCCAGTTTCCCGTTTCGTCTACGTCGCCTTGATCGCCTGTGTGAAACCATCCTTCCACGATCGCCTTTGCAGTGGCATCGGGCCGGTGCCAGTAGGCTGAAAATACGTTTGGTCCGCGGACCAGAATCTCTCCGTTTTCCGCCAGCTTCATCTCGAGCTCTGGGATTGCCGGCCCCACGCGCCCAGGAACGGCGTGCAACGGATCGTCCAACGTGCAGATTGCAGTGGTTTCCGTCAGCCCATACGCTTGCAGCACCGGTATTCCGAGCATCATGAAAAAAAGTTGTGTCTCGATTGAGAGCGGAGCCGAACCGCAAATCAACGCTTTCAACTTGGGTCCAATGCTCTTGCGAATCTCAGGAAACATTATCCGGTTTGCCAGCCCTAGCCATAACGAGTCGAACGAACGCGATACATTATCTCGTTTGCGCCGATATGCTTGCTGGGCTTGGGCGAAAACAAACGCTGCCAAGCCTCCACGTTTCTGAATTGTCGCGGCGATTGTGGCGCGCACGCGTTCGAGAAGAGTGGGGACGTTCAGAAAATAATCAGGCGTGCAAAGCCTCAAATCCTCAGACAGTTTTGAAACATCCGTAGAAATCGTAAGCACACTCTTGCGCGACAAGGCTGTGAGCAACAGTATCCAGGACGCCGCAAAGCAGAACGGCAGGTAGTGGAAGATCTCGTCCGGCGCCTGTGTGGCCGCGTGCTGCGCCATCAGCTCGTCGAGACGCGCGTTTGTGCAACCCAGCATGTGATTTACGTTTCCTGCATTCAACACTACGCCCTTCGGTTCGCCGGATGTTCCTGAGGTATAAATAATCGTCAAAATATCCGAGTCCTGGTGATGTATGGGCGGCGTGGACTCGGAAGTTTCACCTGCGAAAACACTATCGATCAGCGAAATGTGCGGCGCGCCAGGCCATAGTTTCGTGATCTCCGCTGAACGCGCGGCGGTAGAACAAAAGATTCTCGCCGGCGAGGAATCTTGCATCATGGCGACGAGTTCCGCCGGCGCTTGTCGCGAATACAGCGGCACAACAATAACTTCTTCGGCCATCATCGCGAGGTCTAGTGCGACCCAGCGAATGCTGTTCGAAGCGAGCAGAGCGCAGCGATCGCCTTTCTTCATGCCGCGCGCAACCAGGAAGTTTCTGGCCTCCTGAACCAAACTCAGCAACTCGTTTCCTGAGACAGAATTTATTTTGCCGTGTCGTATTTCGCGCAGGACGGGTGCGCCGCCGGTTTGGTGAAGCCTCTCAAAAATGTTCTCTAAGAAAGTCATGCTACTCAGCCCTTAGCATGCCGGCACGCCGCTGTGTTCTTCAAGTAGCTTGCAGAGACCGGCGCTGAGTGGCGGAAGATAGTCCTCCCAAGCGAGCACTCCACGGCGGATGGGGAACTCCGGGTACCGGCGTGCAACCTGCTCTTCGAAGTAGACGCCCATGCGCGCCATCAATTGCAAATTACGCGCAACGGTCCGCCCGATGGCATTTCGAATTTCTTCGGTTTGCGAATCAAGAAGCTGAAGTGACGCAACGATTTTATCTTCTAAATCCGGCTCGTCTACACGCATAAGAAGATCGTCGTGCCCACGTTCACGCATCAGGTTGCGTATGCGCTCGTCCATGGTCACTCCCGCAGAAGGGACTCCGGCGGGCATCGAGGTCACAATTGCGTGGTAACGTGAAGACAACATTCGATCGCAGGCGCGCAAGACGCTCACGAGTTCGTACATGTTATATCGGTCCGACGAAAAAATGGGAGCACCGCCGAGTTTTTGGGCCACACGCTCGCAGGCGTCGCGATCGAGCATTTCCATTGCGATCAAAACGGGAAACACCGAGCGTGATTCTCTGTAGCGACTAACACCGCCGGCCACGGCTGCCAAATACTTCTCATACGCCGCGTCCACTTCGCGCCCTGACCGATGGAAATACATCGTGCGGTAATAGCTGTCCTTGTAAGCTCCGGCAACTGAATGAGCGAGCCACTTTCCGAGCGCTGCTTTCACCGGCCACCAAAATGGATTTATAGGACAGACCGCGAGCACGGGCAATTTCCCGTCCCAGCCCGCATCCAGCAGCGCTTTGCGCCCGTATTCCGGACCTAGCGGTTCAAAGGTCCACGCAGTATCGGTTCCAAGCTCCGTGGGAACGCCGAGTTTCCCTAGAACACTTTGCGATTCGATATTGCGTGTGATTACCAGCGAATCGCGACAATATCGCTTGCACATCTTCTGCAGCAGCGGGTCCATTTCCCCCGCTTCCGCGCCATATGCGACGCTCAGTTTGTTTTGAGCCGCTGCGATACCCAACGCGCCGATCATCATGGTCGTTAGCGCGTTGGCGAATTTGCTTTTGAACATCGAACCTTCGCACGCAACTACTCCGTCGTTTTTTCTAACTTCAGAATGCAGAAACGGAGGGAAGACGTCGGGTAGGCGCACTTGTTTCGCGTCGCCAAAATAACCGCGAGTAAGGTCGAAATTCTGCGACATCACGCTCAAAGTTACGTTTTCCGGTCCCAGAATGCGCCGCACTTGCCGAAGGATTTCTTCCACGCGTACGTCGGAACCCGTGTTGCGCGTTCCGTTATAAGTTGCGAAGAGCAGTTTTAGCTTCGTACCGGGCTTCCACGCTTCGCCCGCACCCAGCATCCATTCGAACTTGTTTAGTTCGATCAAACCGCTGACCCAGGCCTCAAGAAGAAGGTCTGTCATCGGCCCGGATCCCGCGCAGCGCTGGCCTCTCCCGATGCACTTTGTGAAACAACTTTGACGGGCCAGTCGCGATACTTATACAAGAAATTATTTTCGCGACTGAATTTCAATAAGGGGAAACAATATTGCGAAAACGGCGCCGGTCGCCGGCCCATTTCCTCCGTCACTCGACTGTTGTCAAACACCGTGTTCCACACCAGGTACGGAAGAAACACTTTCATCAGCGTCGCCAGCCCACCGATTTTCCCCGCGCGGCCCGCCAGCGCGTTCACCATTTTAGACGAAGGCCCTTCGAGACTCGGGGCGAACACCGGGCCGCGTTTTCCCTGCGCTTTTGACAGTGCGTCCGTCAATTCCGCGAATGTCTCAGAGTCTGTGCCCGATGATAAATGATAGATCTCGTGTGCTGGCCGCTCTTTTTGGTGCAAGGCGGCAACCGCATCGGCCACGAAGTCCACCGGCACGATATCAATGCGCGCAGCCGGACGAAAGGGAAGCGCAGGAAGTCCCGCCAGGAAAACGAACGCGCGAACCATGTCGAATTGATTCGTCTCCGGGCGGCGGCTATCTCCCAGCACGATGCTGGGACGGAAAATCGTCCGCTGAACGTCGGGCAGCAACTGCCGGACCATGTGTTCGCAGAATTTTTTCGTACGAGCGTACGGATCGTAGTCCGAGCGGTTCCAATCAATCGCCGTGTCTTCCTGAACCACTTCGTCCAACCGCTGCCCAGCAACAGCCACCGTGCTTACGTGGCTGAAGCGCCGAAGCCCATGATGATCGCGCGCCCGCGTCGCGAGTTGAATCACTTCCAACGTGCCGCGCAGGTTCACGTTTAGGCAACTTTTCTCGGACTTGCGATTCAGCGACGCAGCGCAATGAATAATCGAATCGGTGGTGCGGACAAGGCGCGTGTAATCGTCGTCAGCAAGGCCGAAGTGCGCATCCGTCAGATCGCCACGGAATATATTTACGCGCGAATTCCAATATTCTTCGAAGCGCGCGAATTCCAAATGAAGTTGCAGCGAGCGCCAGAGACGTTCCCGCGCTTCTTGCTCGCTGCGCGCGCGAACCAGCAGGTTCAGCGGCTCAGAAGGGTCCGCAAGCAGATTTGACGCGATATGTGCGCCGATATAGCCGGTGGATCCGGTCAGGAGGATGGCCACGTTGTTTGTCAGGACGCTGCAGTGGAAGCCGAACTCGCTGCTTCCGTGGCATTCGCCTCAGCTTGTCCGGCAAGTTGCACGGAGCGCCGGGGCCGAGGCTCCAGTTGGCGTCCTTCGATGAGAGGATAGCACCACTTTCGCAGCGCCGGAATGTGCACGTTGATCCAGTAGTCCCACCAATCTAGCGAGCGCGCGTCATAACCGAACTCGGCCCGTTCGTCGGCGGGCAGCGCAGCGCTCAGCTGTTCGACGTTCACCGCCTCGAAATTATGATCATTGTGCAATATGAACGGCTCGAAGAGCGAAACCAATTTGACCACTTTCTCCAAATCTCGTTCCTGCCGGGCCAGTGGGGGACGCGAAGCAAACGGCTCGACCGCGCGATTGATTGCCTGCACCACAGCTCTTTGCGCCGGAGCTGACAGTTGCTCGTATCGCGTCTTGGATACGGGAATGGCATCGAATTTCAGGCGCAGACGGTGATTTAATCCCGTTTGCGCACGATAGAATTTTCGATGTCCCAGGCCGGTTAGCTCAATCGATCGCCGCATGTCGCACGGATTCGCGATGGAGGTTGCAAGCTGATAGACGCCCGCATGACGACGTGCGATAAGGGCTGCAGCGATCAGCGTCATGCCCCGGCATACCAAGTCCACTGGAATCAAGTCGAGAGATTTGCTTTCATTGGTTGGTAGCTGGCGGAAGAAAGTTCCCAGCAAATAGGAAAGCGATGCGGAAGTATTGATGCCTTCATTCCAGCCCTGAAAAGGTTTTTCAACGGACGATTCCACAATGGCCGGCCGCACCACTGCAATTGCCGCGCTGGGATTCTGGCCCAGGAAATTCCGGATCAGCGATTCGGACATGCTTTTCGTAAACGTGTAAGTGTTCGGCCATCCGAGTTCATTGGCCCGCCGCGTACCTGCATCTGTCAAAGTGTCGCGAAGCCATCGGACGCGATTCTTGCGAATTTGATTTTCCAGGGCCGCGCCGTGAAGGTCCTTTGCGGCGTGCTCTTTTTTCAGCGATGCACGGCGAAGCTCCTCGGCCACTTCTTCCGATTCGGCGCGCTTTTCGGTCTCGCGGACCAGTGTTTCCAGTGACTGCAATTCTTTTTCCGCGTCGTAATCGCGCAGCCCGACCGGCGTGTAATTCTTTGGAAGTTCTTCCAGAATTCGGCCGTCGCGCCGCCCGATCACGTAACACGTGGAAAGATGCAGCAGGGAGGCATGATCGCATTCGCGCAGGAAATTCAGCACGTGAACCGTCGAGTGAACATTCATCGCCAACGCGTCGCGCAAGTCCGGATTGAAATCTGTCAGCCCGGAGCTGTTAACGATTACATCCAGCGACCGCGCGAGCCGTTGGCGCACTTGCGGCGCTAATCCGAGGTCTGGTTTGCTGACGTCGCCATCCACCACTTCGATCCGCTCGCGCAAAAATTCCGCAAAGTGGTCACTGTATTTCTCAGCGAGGGGTTCGAAGACCGGAGATTCCTCGATCGCGCGCTGAAATCGTTGCAGCGAGGTTACCGTGCGGTTGTGGCGAACGAGCAGGTAAATCCGGCCGATATCCGGCAAGTCCGCCAGTAAATTCGAGAGCCAAACCTTGCCGATGAATCCCGTCGCTCCGATCAGCAGAATATTTTTTCCGCGCAGCGTTTCACGCACCGAAAAAGGCCCTCGGCCATTGGCGGAATCGAAATGAACAACCGGCACATGTACTTTCGGCGCAGCGCGCTCGTCTGTTTGGATTGCTTCGTCCAGCGTGTCCGGATGCTTCGTAAAACCCAAGATGCGGATCAGCGCTTTGCGCGAAACTCTGCCGTCCGGCTGCCTTCCGGTAATTTTTGCGAAAGCGCCCCGCGGGCGAATCACTGGGTCGAGCAGCCGTCCTGTGGCCATGCCCTCGCGGAAATCCAGGCGGTTGCAGACAATTTGCCGCACGCCCAGATGCTTCGCCAGCGGCCGCATGATGTGGTCCAGTCCCTGGCTTACTAGAACGACCGGCGCGCCCGAAGCCAGCGTTTTCGCCAGTTTCTCCACACCTTCCTTTTTCAGGCGCGGCTTTAAGAAATATTCGAAGAATTCTTCGCCCAGCAGATCCAGACGGTCGCGGCTCACTCCGCGCAAAACGCTGTGCAGCAGGCGCGTCGCGAACACGCGATTCGTGCAGTAAAGAAAAGGCCGCGCAATCGCGAGAAAAGCCATCCCTCCCCGGCGCGTCCAGCGCTGCAGAAAGCTCTGCGAGTTCCACGCAAAAAAGCCAACAGGACGCACGGCCGTCAGATTCAGCAGGCTCCCCTCTACGCGCCAGAACACACGTTCACGCGCACCGGCAGCCAAGGCGGCTTGCTCGCCCTGCAAAATATTCGAAATGTGTTCGTTTGGCTTCGACGGCAACATCGTGAGTGGTTTACTACAAATCCTAACGAAGATACAAAATTATCACGGCACCCGGTTGCAATCAAGCAAAGCAGATTTTAGTGCGGGTGTAATCACTGATTTGCCGCTGGATCCTTCCTTTAAACTCAGGGCTGCTTTTCAGGATATTGAAAGCGGAAGGTGTCGCCGGCCGGGCCGGCGACTCCGCGCGTGTTGTATTCCAGCAAATATTTCAGGTGGCGCTCATCCTCTGGATACCCGACGCCTTTGGGATACGGATAAGACACCAGCGTGTGGAAGGGAAGCGGCGAGACGGTATCGCCGTGCGCGGCATAAAAATCCATGTCCTTCGCGAATCCGTTGGCGTAGAAGAAATAGTCGCGCGTCCATCCGTCGGGCAATTCAGGTAAATGCGTCGAGTCGAAATCGACGGCCACTTCGTCTCCGGAACCAAAAATCACATACTCGTCGTCCGGCGCGCGAACCAAATCTGTAACGTCGCCGTACCGCGTGTAATTTCCAGTCTGCCGCGTGTATGGCCCGGTTTCGCTGACGTCCTCGTAGATGTAGCTCAAATCGTTGCGCGGATTTCCTTCCACCACGCGCGGATAGCCTAGAAACTGCAAATACGCCTTGGCCAGTGGAACTTCTGTCGTCTTGAAGGGCGTATCCTTCCCGGAATTGTCCACACGAATGCGGTCCCAGTAAATTTTCAAGTTCGTAGTGATGCGAATGAACCGGGTGCCTGGCGCAAGCTTCCCGGTCAGATCCGCTACCATCGTGCGAGAAAGTCCCGCCGGAAAGCCCATGTCGTCGATCACGCGAACCCAATTCGCTGAATCGTCGAGCGCCTCCACGTACGGCGGCACTGGCTGAATTCCCGCTTGCCACGCTGCGTACATCGAACTCGCGCTGAAGTAATCGGTAAACCCGTCCATCAGAAGTCGCAAAGGCCGCGACGAGTCCCAAGGCCCAAGATCGAGCTCGATCGTGTGCATCGCGGCGAAGCCCGCGTACGGCGCGTCGGAAAAGGTAGTCACATATTTCCGATCTCGTTCGACCAGCAACGGCAACAGGTTGTGCCCGTGGTCGTCCCATGCGCCAAGCGGAGGATGCGCTTCAAAACTCGCAATCACTTTAAATTTGGGAAATGGCGGATTGGTTATGAAGCGCGCGTTAGGATAAACCTCAACGTCCGAAGGATGATCCACAGCGATGAGCCGCGCCTGATCGAGATAGTCCAGCTCTTCCATCGGCTCGACCATGCGGAACTGAATGAGGCCGTCTTTCGCTTCCACTTGCGAGCCGCTAGCCTTCAAATATTCCTCCGGATCCGGCGTGTTGTGCTGATTCGGCGCGATCCAATGGCCCAAGATCCCAGGACCAATCATGTCCGCAAGAAATTCAAATTTCTTCCCGTTCCAAACGAATACGATTGGGCACGAGCTTCCGCGCCGGTCGATCTCCGTGATGCGGTCAGTTTTCAGCGCCGGAATTTCGATTTCATCTTGCAGAACGCCCGTCGGCCACAGGAGGCGAACCACGTCCGCGCCGCGCTCTGGTCCAAGTCCGGCCAAAACTTCCGTGGAACCCTGGCCCAGATAACCCGACGCGCCGGTGATTTCCCATTTC
>Ga0209330_1000427_pt1 | contig 17982 bp, 16 predicted proteins | sample JacPinW_OM2H0_O3_FD_187969 | JGI IMG/M metagenome (GOLD analysis project Ga0209330, IMG submission 187969) | Forest soil microbial communities from Algoma, Ontario, Canada - Jack Pine, Ontario site 1_JW_OM2H0_O3 (SPAdes) (version 2) | ecosystem: Environmental > Terrestrial > Soil > Boreal...
CTGCAAGGGACTTGAACAATCTAAATGTACTTAGGGGAAGAAGTTGTGACCATAGGACGACGGTACCAGTGGGTACCTGACTGAAGTTCAATAGCCCGACATCGTCGGAGATTGCGAGCAAAGCGGCATGGATCGAAGTTAAATTCCTGCGTAACGCAGTTCGTACGCGGAGGCCACAAGCCAAAAACCACGGAAGATGGTGCGTCCGGGCCGATCTTTAACACGCCATATAATTTGGCCTTGGCGAGATTACCTCTGCATCGTCTGATCTAATCGCGATATACGAATTCGAGCACGATTCCCGCTACCTCGACCACATCGCCGGAAGAAAGCTTCGACGGTTGCGCAATCGCCGTTCCGTTGACGCTCGGCACCCTTTCAGCCGAGCCGATGTAGAACGAATTATCTTCGCGGCGAGTAATTTGCGCCGCCACTTTGGGCGCGAACCACCCTTTCAGCTTGATCGTAGCCAGCGCCGATTTCCCGATCACTGTCAACTTATCGCTCAGCGTGTACTCCTTCCGGTCGGTCCGGCCCTTGCGCACCAGAAGCGTAGGCACCTTCAAGCGGCCCGGCGCCACTTGCGTACTTTCGCCTACAGCCGCCACCTGCCGCAGGAATTCGCGCCGTTCTTTCGTATCGAGCATCACGGTCTCATCGATCTTCGGCACCGTTGGCCACGAGGTCCCGTTCGAACCGCCCGGAGCGGTCCCTCTCACCTCGTTCGAGTCCGTCACGACGATCGTATGTTTCCCGATAGCGACGGAGTCTCCAGGCTTCAGCGTCACCATCTTCACGCGCTGCCCGTTCACGAACGTTCCGTTCAAGCTGCCGAAATCTTCCAGCATCATGCGGCCTTCTTCGCTGAACACGCGCGCGTGATAGTTCGAGACCGCGGGATTATCGATCACGATTCCGCACTCCGGCGAACGCCCGATGCTCACTTCCTTCGTCCCCACCGCGACTTCCTTCAATACCGAACTCTCGAATTTCAACACTAACTTCGACATATCCATGCCCTCCTCGATTCGATTTTCGCGCAGACCGTGAAGTACCCAATGGAGTCCTGCGCCGTCACCGCTCTTCCGATCCCTTGAACCATTTGCCAATTCGCGCAAACGCGCGCACAGGCCTTGGCGCATACCGCACGACCACAGCCGTAATGTTGTCCCCGCCGCCCGCTTGATTCGCGAGGTCGATCAGTTGTTCCGCCGCATGTTGGGGGTTTTCAATTTCGGTCAGAGTCGCGGAAATCTGCGCGTTCGAAAGTTCGCGTGTAAGCCCGTCGGAACACAGCAAAAGTGTGTCGCCTTCCATCAAATCCTTTTCCGTGATGTCCACTTGAACTTCCGGCTCCACGCCCAAAGCACGCAAGAGCACGCTTTGCATGTTGCTTTGCGCCGCTTCCTGTTGAGTCATCAAGCCGCGGCGCACCTGGTCTCCGACGAATGAATGATCCTGGGTAATCTGTACGAATTCGCCGCCGCGCAGTCTATACACGCGGCTGTCTCCTACGTGTGCGACGCTTGCTCGCTCTGAATCCACAATCCATACAGCCACCACCGTCGCGCCCATTCCGCGCTTTTCCTTGTGCTTCTGTGCTGTCGCATACACCTCGCGGTTCGCCGTGCGAATCGCGCTCGCCAGCCGATTTGAATCCTTGGAAAGCTCCGGTAAATGCTCGCCGATTAACGGCAGCGCCGGATTCGAAGCTGCAGCGCGGCAATGACCTACAACTGTTTCGGTCGTAAGTCGGCTCGCCGCTTCACCCGCTGCCAGTCCGCCCATCCCATCCGACAGCACGAAGAGATTCATCTCCGGAGCGAGCGCGAAACTGTCCTCGTTGTTCCCGCGAGCACGTCCCAGGTCGCTTTGCGCTCCGAATTCGATTTCCATTGCCTATGACCTCTGAACGTCTCTTCGCCGACTATTGTTTTTTGTTTCCACCGAGCGGGACGGGAACCGATCGGACGTTTGAGAAACCCTTGGCCTCGAGCTTTTGCATCGCGCTGGCAACTTCCGCGTCCGGATAGGGCCCGCTATAAACGATGAAGACGTCTGCATTACCCACGTGTTTCGGAATCACATCTGCTGGCATACCAAGAGCCTCGATTCTCGTCTTGGCTTCTTTCGCGCGGTCTTCACGCAAGAAACTCCTCACAAACAAATAAGAAGCTCCCGTCGCGGCGGGAATCGCAGCCGCGGGCTGGGCGTCATTTCTCTTAGGCTGCCTTTTCGACGCGGCTTTCGAAGCAGCATCGTCGTTGCGCAGGATTTTCGCCGCCGCTTCTGCCGACGGTCTTGCTCGTACTCCATTTTCCTTGCGCGAAAAACCCTTTGGTGCTTCGGCTTCGGGCTGTGGGTTTGACGGCGTGTCGTTGTTTGCAAATGCTGGTTTGGAGGAAACAACGGGCGTCGCTGCGCTTTCGTCAGGTACGCGCGAAGGCTCAGGCCCGAGGGGCTCAGCCGCAGGGATAGAGATCGGTTTCGGCGGAGAGCTCAAATACGCAATCTCGGGTGGCACCGGAGCGGGAAGCCGCGCCGGCGGAATCAAGTCCGCAGCTCGCGCGTTCGCAATCCCGCGCAATATGCCGAATGCGCCGAGAGCGATCACGGCGATCAGCACTATCCATACGAGCGGTGAAGGACCTCTGCGCTGCGCTGCCACTGGTGCGGCCGAAGGCGTCGCCATCCGTACAGGCGCGGGCGCGTTCACAACTCTTTGCGCGTTCGCCGTTCGAACTGGCGCCGCCGCAACTGAATTCTGCGCTGCTGATCCGTCTAGCGCCTGTTCCAGTTGCGCGATCGACTGGAATCGGTTCGCAGGTTCCTTCAACAAGCATTTCAAAATTGTGCGCTCGATATAAGCAGGAATCGCCGGATCGATCTGATGCGGAGGCACCGCCTCTTCCTGCATATGCTTCAGCGCAACCGCCACGGGATTGTCAGCTTGAAACGCAGGCGTGCCCGTAAACATTTCATACAAAATCAGTCCCAGCGAATAAATATCCGTGCGGTAGTCCACCGGCTTTCCGGCCACTTGCTCGGGAGCCATATATTGCGGCGTTCCCACCATCGATCCGGTCAGCCGGGTCACAGCTTCCATCGAACGCGCAATGCCGAAGTCCATAATTTTCACGTTACCGTGCGCGTCCACCATAATATTTTCAGGCTTCAAATCGCGGTGAACGATGCCCTGTGCGTGCGCTTCCTTCAGTCCCGAGCAGATTTGCAACGCCAGGTCCACTGCCTTTCGCTGCGGCAATCCGCCGAAGCGGCTCAGCACCGATCGCAGACTTTCACCCTCGACGAATTCCATCGAAGTATACGCAACGCCGCCAACGCGGTTGAACTCATGCATGCGGCAAACATTTTTGTGCGTGATCTTGCGGGCAAAAAGGAGTTCGTTCTTGAATCGCTCCATCATTGCGTGGTCCGAAGCGATTTCGGGCTTCAGCAATTTCAGCGCGACTATCTCGCCGGTCTCCCGGTCGCGCGCTTTATAAACATTGCCCATGCTGCCATGTCCCGCCTCGCTCAGAATCTCGTAGCGCTGCCCAATCGCAGCGAGTGCGACGGAGCCAATGTTTACAGCAGGGATCGGCGGCGCCGGCATCGCGACAGTCTCCGCGAACGCAGACTCGGGGACGTCGCTTAAAAGAACTGTATCGTGGTGGTCAGAGGAATGGCGCGAATCGCCGCCCCCTGGCCCGCTTCCGCCCGGCACACCTCCGCCCGGATTGGTTGGCTGCCCCATAGCTCTGCTGTAAGAATAGAAGAGCCACGCACCCTACTTCTATGGCTGGGGTGGAACATGTAAGGAAAGAGTATCTAGTACTACTTGGGGGTAGCGGAACGTTCGAGGGATTCGCGATCCCATTTGGCATTGTTCGCGGCGGATTCGTAGGTGCTCTGGCAGAAATCGAGCAGCGCCGCCCTTGGATCAGTCGCCGCGCGAACTTCGTCGTAGGACAGCAGAAATTCGCCGAGCTTTGAATCGTAGTAGCCCTTCGCGGGACGTATGGCGGCTTCCTTGAATCCCGCCGGCTCCGGCGCGCAATAGGCGTAGAACATGGGACTCGTCACATCGCCTCCGCCCGGCCACCAACCTACGCTGCATACTTCGTGCGAGTACGCTTCCTTGGTAATTTTGTCTGCTCCGGGCCGCTCCGGGGCACGCCGTCCTGAAAAACGCGAAGCCGCCATATCGAAGCTGCCCCAGAAAAAATGTACTGGGCTCGCTTTACCGATAAAGCGCGCGCGAAATTCCTTGAAGATTGCGTCAATCGTCACCAAGATCCGCCAGAAGCGATTGGCATAAACGGGATCGTAGCGCGCGTGCGTCACATCCTGGTCGAAACGGATCGGGTTCGGAATTTCCACCGGCATCGGCCAGATTTTCACCTCGATCTTCAGCGAGCGCAGCGTCTCCATGAATTCCCGGTAAAATTCGGCGACCGTGCGATGGTAAAGCGAGATCGTCCGAGACTCGCCGCGGCTCGTTTTGATATCCAAGCGGTGATCGATGAAGTCGAACGAAACGTCAAAAGTTCCGCCGGGGCAGGGAATCGCGGAAGTAGTCAATCCTCTGGCATAAACGTAAAGCGGCACTTCCCACCAGTGGTTTATCAGAGGGCTTTGCGCCAGCCGCACCTTACCCACGATCTGGGTCCACATGTGCAGCGTCGCGCAGGTATCTTTCCATTCCGCGAACGGAAGCGCCGGCCACGACTGCTCTTTCTCCAATATTCTGTCGATCATAATCGCCTCGAACTCGAAAACTGCTAAGCAGCTCTAGGGAATCACATCTTACGGGCAGTTCTAAGAAAATAATCTCAGCCGTGCGCGACCGGCTCGTATGATAGAACGAATCGCATGACGCCTGCTCGCCGAAAAGTCCGCATCCGCCGCCTCCGTCGCAGCGAACTTCCCATCGAAACCGTTAAACTCGCCCGCTTTCTTATCGGCAAGACGCTGGTCCACGATCTGCCGCATGTGCGATTGAGCGGGCGCATCGTCGAAACGGAAGCTTATATCGTCGGTGACGCAGCCTCGCACGCATTTCGCGGTCTCACCGCGCGTAACCGCTCCCTCTTTCAAGAACGCGGCCACGCGTACGTGTACTTCATTTACGGCAATCACTACATGCTGAACATTTCCGGCCAGCGCGAAGGGATCGGCGAAGGAATTCTCCTGCGCGGACTGGAACCGCTGGACGGAATCGAATGGATGCAGCGCCATCGCCACACAAAAAGCCACACGAAAAGCTTAACCGAGCTTTCGCGCGGCCCCGGCCGCCTCGCCGCTGCAATGCGAATCACAAGAAGCCTGGATGGACTAGACCTGTGCGCGAAGGGGCCGCTGTGGCTTGGGACCGCAGCGCGGCCAACAGGGGAGATCGGCGTCAGCGTGCGCATCGGAATCACGCGCGAAGCTCACCGCCTCCTCCGCTTTTACGAGCGTGGCAACCCTTTCGTCAGCGGCCCAAAATCTCTGAGCGTTTAGACAGACGCTGCCATCTTAAAAACTTCCCGGATTAAGGCGTTTCGGGCGCAAGGTTCGCCGGGCGGACACCTCGGCCATTTACGGGGTCGGCGGAGCCTTAAACCTGCTATTCTGAATTGGCATAGCCGAGCCGCTCGTTACTTCCAAGCGGCTCACGGCATCCAATTAGCATGCCACGAAAAACGAAATCGTCTGCGCTTTCTCGCCTGCTGCAGTCCGCCACGCGCGCCGGATTCAACCGCGCCTACCAAACTGTCCAGGTTGACCCGCAAAAATTTCTCAAGCAGGTAAGCCGCACGCACAAGCTGCCGATCACCGCGTGGCGCGACATGTTTTATCTCGGCGAGGAAGTGATCACTCCAATTGCCAACCGCATTATCAAGTCTTCCATGAAGACCGCCGCGCTCGAAGGCATGGGCTTGGGCATGGGAGGCATGCTCACCATCGTCCCCGACGCAGGAATTCTTTCGGCTATCACTATTCGCATGTTGCAGAGATTGAGTTTGATTCACGGATTCGAATACTCCACCGAAGACGAAGTGGGCGAACTTTGGATGGCCGCTGCCAGCGCAGCCGGCCTCGATCTAGGACGTGATTTCGTGGAAAAGCAGGCCATCGAACGCCTGGTCCCCCGAATCATCGACCGCATCGCGGTGAAAGTGGGCGCGGAAGTCGCCGAAAAATGGTCGGGTCGGCTCATTCCGATTCTCAGCGCCGGCTTCGGCGGCACGCTGAATTACTATTTCGTCCGCTCCTGGGGACGCCGCGCGCAAAAGCATCTTCTCGCCCGACATCGCGCCGTTCGCTCGCAGCGACTCATCGACGTCCGCGCGGTCCCCTCCGCTCGCCCTCAACTTCACCCCGCCCGCTAAGTTTCACAGCAGGTCGGCCGCCCTATTTTGTCTCTAGCGGATGGCGCGCTTTCTCGAAAAATTCGTTCTGCAACTTTAGACTCTCGCTATCGGCCTTCACCGCGCGCAGCGCGGTCACGAGTTCGCTGGTCCATTCCTTCATGTCGAATTCTCCAAGCTCTTTGGTCGCGCGCGCGCCATCCCCCGAATAATGATTTGGAAAACGCGCATACCACCAGATCGCGGTGTAAAGCGTGTCCGGCAGATTCAGCCGCTTCTGATCCGCGCCGGATTCGTCCTTCGCTCGATCCATGTGAATCAAATCCGGCCGCGACACCATCACGTGCGAGGTCTCCGTTTCCCCGGCGTGCATGTCCGCCGGATCCTTCACCGCCGGCCTTCCCGGCTGGTCCAAATGTTCAGGGAGGGGCATGATGTAAACGACGTAATCGTGCCGCGAGTCGAGCTGAGTTTGCGCGAAGTAGGGAAGCAGGTTCTCATTGCCGCCGTGGCCATTCGCAATCACAATTTTCTTGCACCCATTTCGCGCCATCTCATCGGTTGTTTCCTGCAAAAGCTCCATTTGAATCTTGGCGCTATAAGCGATTGTGCCGGGCTCGTGCTTGGCCTCAAAAATCTGCCCGAAATAATACTCCGGGAAAACTACGGCGTATTCCTGCTTCGCGGCGGCTAGCGAAACATATCTCACATTAATTAAATCGGTGCCGAGAGGAAGATGCGGTCCGTGTTTCTCGAGAATTCCAATCGGAAGAATGCAAGTCCCTTGCGCTTGTCCGACGGCCTTCGCGAAATCGGCGGCGGTCAGCTCTTCCCATTTCACGCCGAGGGGTGCTTGCGCCAATAGAGGTGTCTGCGCGATCGCGAAAAATATGAGTCCTCGCAGCAAAATGGATCGCATGAAGGTCACGTCAAGTCGAAACATATTTCCTCCCGGGCGACTGCAGATAGCCGCCCCCAACCAGCGCGCTGCCAACGGATTCTAATCATTCTGCCTTCGCGCCCGCAACGAAAGCCTTGGCTCCCGTTCACGTTTTGCATAAAGTGTTGGGTGAATTGCGCATGCCGGCAAAAGCCACGATCTCCGTGCCTCAAGCCATAATCCAGCAAGCTTGCCCGCGTTGTCGTCTCGGCAGGATTTATCCCTCTTCCATTTTTCGCGGCTTTCCGAAAATGAACGAGCAGTGCGCGGTCTGCTGCCTTTGGTTCGAACGCGAGGAAGGCTATTTCTTGGGAGCTATGATCGTCGACTATGCCCTGGCTATGGTAACGACCACTATCATCGGCGCCATCCTGTGGGGCTTAACGCGATGGTCTTTTGAGAAACTCAGCATCGTAGCCATCCTGATATTTCTTCCCGCGGTTCCCATCGTAACGCGCATGGGCCGCGTGCTATGGATTTACCTCGATCAACTTATCGATCCGCAGAAATAAATTGCCGGCACGGAGTTACTCGCGCGCGGCATCCTCTTGCACTGTCGCAGGGCGCATGTCATCCTCTTGCGGTAAACGCTCTAGCAGGGGACGACTGGCAGGACAAAGGATCGCATGCCTATTTGCGAAGGTTGCGGAGCTCGTGTTGACGACGCCCACGCTCTCCGCCGCAAACAACGCGTCGATCTCGCCATGCGTTTCCGTCCCACTCAGATAAAAACTCTGCTGTTGAACGCGTCTCCGCCCGAGCTGGAGGCAGACTATTTTTATCGCGTAGCTCCCGACCGCTCGGTTCGTTCCGCGCCGGGGCGCATATATTTTGACGAGCTGATGAAATGCATGGGTCCCGCGGCTTCGCAGATCGACGAGTCGCGCTCCCTCAACGAGTTCCGCCAGCAGGGCTTCTTTCTGATTCACGCGGTCGATTGTCCCATCGAAAATCCCGGAGAATTGCACAACGCGATGCGGCGATTGGCGCCCACGGTCGTGAAGCGCGTCCAGTATTCCTTGCTTCCCATCTATATCGTTCCGATTTCCAAGCCCACCCAGGACCTGATTCGGCTCTTCGGCCTCATCGGCTGGGGAGACCGTTTAGTTCTCGAAAACGGCGGACCTTTTTCCGACGCTGGCGTCGCAGGCCCGCAACGTCAGGCCTCGTCCTCTACAGCTTCCTTCGGCGACCGCATACACAAAGCGCTTGCGCTCTTGATGTAGTTGCGGCGCGGCGAGAAATAGATCCAGACAGCCTGCGAATGTTTTCGCTCAATCATTTGCTGGACGCGTCCCGGCAAGTTGTGCTACTAAAATCAAATGAGAACTTCTTCTAGTGTGTTCGTCTTCGCCATGATTTTGTTCGCCGGAGCGGTAATCGCTTCGACAAAAATTCCCACGCAGGTTGCGTCCAACTCTTCCTCCGCCAATCCATCTCAAGTGAAACGCGGAAAATATTTGGTCGAAGAAGTCGCAAAATGCTCTGAATGCCACACGCCTCGCGACTCGCAGGGAAATCCCGACAACTCTCGTGCATTCCAGGGTGCCCCGGTTTGGATCGTCCCGGTCCACCCGGATCACAACTGGGCGCAACAAGCCCCTCCGCTCGCCGGCTTTGCCGCATACACCGAGTCGGACGGCGAGGAAATCCTGGAGAGAGGCCAGGGCCCAAATGGCCTACCTCTGCGTCCCCCGATGCACATCTACCACCTCAGCCACGACGACGCCGTCGCCATAATCGCCTACCTAAAGTCTGTGCCCGCCTCCACGCGATAGAGCTGTCGCCGAGGTCAACTTGGTTTCTTCGCTCTGATAAACGCACTCATGAATTTGCCTTCGACCTCAGCCGCAATCGAATCCGCGTCGATGCCTTGCGCGCTCAGAAATTGCCGGGCGTCTGCAACCTTATAAACCCGCGTCGGTTCAATCGTCACTTCTCCAAACCCGGCTGCCTCTAATTTAGTTATGTATTCAGAATCCTTCAGCGCACCTGCCACGCAGCCAACCCACAGCTCGATATTTTTTCTTATTTCAGCCGGCACGTCGCCGCACACAACAATATCCGAAACGGCGAATCTTCCGCCGGGCCGGAGCACGCGGAACGCTTCCGCCAACACTCTATCCTTGTCAGCCGATAGATTAATCACGCAGTTCGAAATCACAACATCCACCGCGTTTTCCGGCAGTGGAATATTCTCTATCTCGCCTTTTAAGAACTCAACATTGTCTACGAGCGCTTTCTTCTGATTTTCTCGCGCAAGTGCAAGCATCTCGTCCGTCATGTCTAACCCGTACGCTTTTCCGCCGGGATTCACACGCTTCGCGGATAGCAAGACATCAATGCCGCCGCCGGAACCCAGGTCCAGGACGATTTCGCCCGCCTTCAACTGTGCAAGTGCTGTCGGGTTTCCGCATCCCAGCGAAGCCAGCATCGCTTGCTCCGGAATGCCCGCAGTCTGCTCGGATTGATAGAGATTTCCCGTAATCGCATCGCCGCCGCAGCACGCGGACGATGGCGAACAGCCGCACGATGCCGGGCCCCCGGAGGAAACTCGCGTGGCGGCTTCGCCATACTTTTCTTTCACTGCCTCTCTGATGTTGTTTGGCTCGCTCATCTTCTTCCCCTTGAATTGAAAAGCGAAACGTACTATATTCGCTTAAGCGAATATACTTTATGGCCAAACCAACTGTCAATCTCATGTTCCGGGCTTTCTCCGACCGCACCAGGCTGCGCATCTTGCACATACTTTTGAAAGGCGAAATGTGTGTCTGCGATATCGTGAGCATCACGCGCGTTCCGCAGCCAAAAGCCTCCCGCCATTTGGCCTACCTTCTCAGGGCCGGGCTGATCCTCAAAAGGAAGCAAGGTCTTTGGGCCTACTATCGGCTTACATCGGCAAGTTCGCCCTTTCATCGAAGTCTGATTAAGTGCCTGAAGGAATGCTTCCGCGACGTGCCCGAACTTTCTTCCGACGCGAAACGCGCAGCGCGAACTTGTTGTCAGCCGGAGAAATGCAGATGACGCCTATGCCGAATCATTACAACGTTCTCTTTCTTTGCACCGGCAATTCAGCCAGATCCATCATGGCCGAAGCCATTCTCAACCGTAAGGGCAAACCCGCCTTCACCGCCTACAGCGCCGGAAGTTATCCGACCGGGGTCGTACGTCCTGAAGCTCTGAAGCAGTTACAACTTGCGCATCTTCCAACCGACGGCGCGCGCAGCAAGAGTTGGAACGAATTCGCGAAACCGGACGCCCCGCGCATGGACTTTGTATTTACCGTCTGCGACAACGCGGCGAAGGAAGTCTGCCCGATCTGGCCGGGACAGCCCATGACCGCGCATTGGGGCGTTCCGGACCCCGCCGCCGTAAACGGAACGCCGGAAGCGATCGAGCGCGCCTTTAGAAACGCGTTCATGATACTCGACCGCAGAATCAGCTTGTTTCTCTGCCTGCCGCTGGCCAGTCTCGATGCGCTCGCCGTCAAAAAGGAAGTTGACCGCATCGGCCGACAATGACCATCACACTGTTGCGGCGAACTGTCTCAGAATTTCTTGGTACCGGATTTCTTGTGGCCGCCGTTGTCGGCTCGGGCATTATGGGCGAACGGCTAGCCGCCGGGAATATCGCCATCGCTCTTCTCGCCAACACGATTGCAACCGGCGCCGCGCTGGTTGCCTTGATTCTTACCTTCGGCCCAATCTCAGGCGCTCATTTCAATCCTGCTGTAACTTTTGCCGATGCAATCGAAAGTGGAGTTACTTGGACGGACGCAGCCTGCTACGCGTTCGCTCAATGTCTCGGCGGAATTGCCGGTGCGATCGCGGCTCACGTGATGTTTCGCCTGCCGCTGATTTCTCTCTCGCACCACGCGCGGGCCGGTTCCGCTCAGGTTTTCAGTGAGTTCATTGCAACCTTCGGTTTGCTCTCAGTGATCTGGGGATGCTCGCGGCTGCGCTCCGAAATGGTCGCCTTCGCGGTCGGAGCCTACATTACTGCCGCGTACTGGTTCACGGCATCCACCTCGTTTGCAAATCCCGCCGTCACAATCGCCCGCTGTCTAAGTGACACCTTCGCGGGCATACGCCCCGGCGATGTTCCGTGGTTCATCGTGGCCCAGCTCTTGGGAGCTGTCGCCGCAACATTCCTTTTCCGCTGGCTCGTCCCTAACCTGAACATTCGAGCTAAGCAAGTCCTCCTCGCTCACGGCTCAGAAGACAACCGCTAGGCACGTGCTCACGCGCCATTTCCAACCGGAACTAGAATCGCGGATCGCCGATTAGCCGTGCGCGCCCTCACGCGAGTTCACCGTGACAACATCGCAGATTCACAATGTTGTAACTTCGCGCGACTAGCCTTCCTTCGCTCGTGCCGGCTGTACGGGGCAGCCGACAAGCCACGAAGCCAATGGAGGATTCAAAATATGCGCAGAGTTTTCGCGATACTGCTTACGGGATTGATGCTCAACCCGGGGATGTTGGGCGCTGCTCCGCCACCGGCGAAGAGCGTCAAGACAGCTACCCCAATCAAGCACCTGGTCATCATCTTCCAGGAGAACGTTTCTTTCGACCACTACTTCGGAACTTATCCCGTGGCGGAGAATCCATCTGGGGAGCCGCACTTTAAGGCTGCAGCCGGCACGCCCACAATCAATGGATTGAACAACGCGCTTCTCATCAACAACCCGAACTTGAACCCGCTGAATCTTGGTGGAGCGACCAACCCCTTCCGTTTGGATCGGTCCGCTGCTGCGACGAGCGACCAGGATCACGATTACACTCCGGAACAACAGGCCTTTGATGGCGGATTGATGGACCTATTTCCCCTCAGCACAGGAACCCCCGGCCCGCCTCCAGGTACGCCGCCAATAGCGGATACCACTGGCTTAGTGATGGGATATTACGACGGGAACACTGTAACCGCGCTTTGGAATTACGCGCAACACTACGCAATGAGTGACAATTCCTACAATACGAATTTTGGCCCATCCACTCCCGGCGCCCTCAACCTAGTGTCCGGTCAAACCAACGGCGTCATCGAGAACAATAACGGCACTGGCTCGGTCGTCCCTGACGGGAACGGCGGCCTCACGCTAAACAGTGACGCCGATCCCGTAGGAGATGTTTGCTCCACAACGACCCAGGAGGTGGTACGAATGGGCGGAAAGAATATCGGCGATCTGCTGAACACCGCCGGTGTGAGCTGGGGCTTTTTCGAAGGAGGTTTCAACCTCGGCATCGTCAATTCAAACGGCCTCACCGGGTGCAACAGAAAGACAAAGTCAGCCATAACCGGGACGCTCAAGAACGATTACATCCCGCACCATCAACCGTTCCAGTATTACGCTTCTACCGCGAATCCCACCCACGCCCGGCCGAGTTCGGTGAAGCTCATCGGCCAACAGGGCGATGGCGCCAATCATCAGTATGACATTCTGGACTTCTTCGCTGCGGTTGAAGCGGGTAACTTTCCCGCCGTCAGTTTCTTGAAGGCGCCGGGATTTCAGGACGGCCACGCAGGTTACTCAGATCCGCTGGACGAGCAGAAGTTCATCGTGGACGTAATCAACTTCCTGCAAGGCCAACCGGAATGGTCCAGCACTGCCGTAATTATCAACTACGACGACTCTGACGGTTGGTACGATCATCAACTCGGCCAACTCGTGAATTCGTCGGCGGTACCTCAAGTCGATGTTCTGGCCTCCGGGACGCCGTCGTGCGGAACCGGTGCAACATCGCTGCCCGGCATCAGCCCCAACACGCTCCACGCACAGGGTCGTTGCGGATACGGTCCGCGGCTGCCTTACATGGTTATTTCACCGTGGGCTCGCCACAACTTCGTGGACCACACGATGACCGACCAGAGCTCGACAATTCGATTCATCGAGGACAATTGGCTCGAGGGGGAGCGCATCGGAGACGGTTCGTTTGACACCATCGCGAACTCCATCACCCAAATGTTCGATTTCAAACAGGTGAACGACAACGACTTGTTCATCCTGAACGATAAAACCGGCGAAGTGGAGTTTTCTTCCAATCCGTTCTAACTTTCGCGACGATAGTTGGCGCTTGACGACAGGGCACGTGCGGCGAACCACCGCACGTGCCTTGGTTTTCCTTGCGTGCTATCTTCCCGAACTCAAGGGAGATGCTTGATCACAAGACGAAAGTTCTTGCGTCGCACCGGCTTGGCCACCACGGCTTTGCTGATAGATCGCTTGCCCGCGTTCGCTCAATCCGCGCCGGTAAAGGCTTTAACGCTCGACCCCAATTCACTCGCCCACTTCGTCGACCCTCTCCCTATTCCCCCCGTTGCGAAACCGGATGGGTATCGGCCCAGTCCCACAAATCCCGCCGTGAAAATTCCATACTTCCGCCAAGCGATGCGGCCTTTCGAGACGAGGGTACACCGCGATCTGAAGCCCACGCGAATGTGGGGTTTCAGTGCACAATTTCCAGGGCCCACGTTTGACGTCCGCAGCGGACAGGAAATTCTGGTCGAGTGGGCCAACGAGCTTCCCGACAAACATTTTCTGCCCATAGACCACAACCTCGCCGGTGCCGGCGCGGACCAGCCCGAAGTGCGGACTGTCGTGCACCTTCATGGGGGGAAAGCGCCTCCGGAGAGCGACGGTTATCCCGAAGACTGGATCGTACCGGGGAAGTCAGCTTTGTATCACTACCCGAACAACCAGGACGCCGCGATGCTGTGGTATCACGATCATGCGATGGGAATTAACCGCCTTAATATTTTCGCGGGGCTAGCGGGTTTGTACTTTTTGAGAGATGACGTAGAAGACGCTCTCCACTTGCCGAACGATAGTTATGAAGTTCCGCTGGTGATCTCCGACCGATTTCTTACACCCGAAGGCCAGTTGTTTTATCCAGTGTCGGATAAGGCGAATGCTCCGTGGGTTCCAGAGGCGTTCGGCGACACGACTCTCGTGAACGGGCGAATTTTTCCGTACCTCGAAGTCGCGGCCCGCAAATACCGGTTCCGCGTGCTTAATGCTTCGAATGCGCGTTTCTACCATTTATCGTTGGAAAACGGCGCCACTTTTAGCCAGATCGGGACGGACCAGGGATTACTGCCGGCGCCAGTTCCGCTCAAAGCCTTGATGATCGCGCCGGGCGAACGTGTTGATCTTGTCGTGGACTTCGGCAACCATCGCGGCGAGAGGATAATCCTCAAGAACGATGCCTTCGTGGTCATGCAGTTCCGGGTTTCGGGGGACAAAGTGAACGACACCAGTTCGCTGCCCGGTACGCTACGGCCCGTACCAAAAATCCTGGAATCTCAAGCAGTGAAGACGCGGCTGCTCTCTCTGGACCAATACGTAAATCGCGTCGCCGAGCCCATTCTGATGTTGTTGAATGGGACATACTGGCACCAGCCCATCACGGAAAACCCCGTACTCGACACCACTGAGATATGGACGCTGATCAATCCCACCGATGATTCGCACCCTATCCATCTGCATTTGGTCCGATTTCAGATTTTGGACCGACATCGCTTTGAAACGTCTGCCTACATGGCCAAACGCGAATTGAAATTCACGGGCGAACCGGAGCCTCCGGATGCTTCGGAAGCGGGATGGAAGGACACCGTGCGCGCGCAGCCCGGCATGGTGACGCGAATCATCGTGCACTTCGAAGGTTATGCCGGACGCTACGTCTGGCACTGCCACATCCTCGAACACGAAGACAATGAGATGATGCGTCCGTACCAGGTGCTTGCGAAATCGTGAACCTACACCAGCCCCGGCCGAGAACGGCCGCACCTTTTGCCGGAAAACAGCCACATTTTTAAATGGAAGGGAAGCTCCCGCTCTGACGAGGAATTCTCAAGCTAAGCTGACTGCGGGGTTTGCATACTACGCTGAACTTCGTGCCTGAGCGTCCGTCCGATATTGCTGCCGATAGGTTTTCCTTTGAATTCTCTTCTATCTCCACAAAAAGAATTCAAAGTTCCGCGTTTTTACCAGTCGAGCTGTTTTCAACTTACGCTCTTCTGCCTGACGCTCCTGTGCCTCACGAATTACCTTTTCAATTTTCGCATTCCAGTTCGTTCGGCGATGAGCTCGGGTTGGTCCGCTTAACTTTGGAGGAGGGAAGGTTATCGTTTGAGGTTTGGAGAATGGCTTGTCGTAGAACGCTGTGCCCGCCGGGCATGCCGGTCCACTAACGTAGGTTCCCGTGGCCCACATCGTTCCAGCCGGTTCTTGCGCGACTCCATCCGGTCCCGTTCCAGTGAGAACAAAAAACACGACATCGCCCGTCGCACTATTCGCCGCGGAGATCGCTATAACGTCGCCGGAGCTGATGGAACTTACGTTGTCGGCGGGGTCCACCCCGTTTGCAATCGCGGCAGGATCCTGAAGTGAAAGACTGAGGGGAGCAGTTTGCGTCGCGCAAATGTTATTGGCGCCCACTGTGATCGAGCCTTGCACGCTGAAATTATTCTGAACCGCGAAGTTGATGGACGAAATGGGTGTTCCACCGATGCTTAGCGGCGACCCGCTGTCAAATGTTCCCTGGTAATTTCCCGAGATCGTCGCGGGAGTGCCGTACTCAAAGATTGAAAAAGCTGCCGGCCCGCCCGCGCCAGTGCCCGTCCATCCAACGCCGTTGTAGGTGAAAGTCCCATTTGCTGGGCCGGCGCACGGTGCATTGTTCGAACTTGTGGTGAAAGTTTGAATGGTGGAGTCTTCCTCGACGATGTTCACTATTAAAGGATTATTCGGATCGCACCAGTTCTGGAAAGTCATCGAGCCTGGAGGCACGCCAAAACCGCCGTCAATCGAATCCTGCGAATCAGTTGAACTCAGAACGTCGGGCGAGCCGAGAGTAGCGGCGATCCCCGGATTGGAAGTGTCAAAGATAATGAAAAGGTTCTGCTCGCCAAGAGGCGCTGTCGATCCCGGAATCGGAGTTGTATATGGGGTGGCGTTAGGTGATACAGCGGCCGATTGGATAACCCATTGTGACGGCGGTGTATATGCGAACGTCCATGTCTCTATTTTCTGACTGGCGGTTAGTCCGCCGGTTCCACCCGTAAAGCCCACAAACGCGGTGTTTCCGCCGATGGTCTGCGGAATATTGATCGGCCAGCTGGTCTTGAACGTTTTATTCACACTGCTGTCAGTGATGGTCATGGCCAGGATCGTGCCGTTATAGGTAATGTGAACGGCCATGGTATCCCCGCTGCTTAGAATCACTCCGGAAGGGGTCATATCGGTTGCGGGGGTGGTGGGTGAAGCGCCGTTGGTGTAAAGCCCAGTGGAGTCGGTGCCTTCTCCCTGGTTGCTGAAAAGATCGTATTTCACGGCCACGCTATTCGAAATTCCCGGAGATCCGCCAGGGGTATCCGGGCCATATCCCAGTCCGCCACCAGCGGGACCCAGCGCAGATGCGCCGGCTGAGGAGTTCTGGATTGTGAAGGTAATGCCGTCGGCCTGCGCATCGGAGAGCTGGAAGGTGAAATCCGTGGTGAAGTTGGTGATGTTCTGGGGGATGGTGCAGAACGCGCTTCCGGCTTCGTTTTGCCCACCGTTGGTCAATTGAAGGCGGCTATCGTCAAGGTCCGTTGAGCCGTTGAATCGCATGCAACCCGGCGCCGAAAATCCCATCCCGAAGTTTATGGTGGTTGCGTTCGGATTGATCGTAAACGTCGCAGTCACGGCCGGACTGTCGTTCAGGCCTGGCGAGGATGCGATGGCCGTGATGGTAGTAGTTGCACTAACGGAGATAGCTCCAGTGTACTGCTTCGAGCTATGTGATGGTTTGGTGCCATCGGTGGTGTAATAGATCGTCGGGGTTGGAGAGGTATCGGAAAGTTGAACAGATTGAGCTGAAGAGTAGGTTCCAGCTGCCGGCGAGACATCAGGTGGGGCCGTTTGGTCCTGAATTGTATAAGTCGCTGTCGAAACTGCGCTCGGAACAAAGCCTTCGTCGACTGCGATCGCATTGAATGTCGTGGTTTCTGTTACCGTCACCACGCCCGTATACATCGTGGAGCCGCTGGTGGGAGCGCTGCCATCGGTGGTATAAAAAATGGAAGCGTTAGGAGTCGAGCTGCCCATCGTCACCTGGACGCCGGCGCTGTAAGAGCCGCCCACAGGACTAAACACCGGCGCGGCAGCTTGAGGTTCTCCGCTTAACAATCCAAACACATCCACTTCTCTTTGCGTCCCGACGTAAACTTTCCCGTTGGTGACGACAGGCACGACAAACTTCACTGCGGGTCCGAGCGTATCCCGTCCATTGGTGAGATTTGATCCATATAAAAGGCGAGAGACATTCGTTGCGTTATAGGCGCGAAGGATGGCGGGTCCATTAGAAGTATATGCGTCTGATTCCACGGCCCACACAATTCCGTTGGTTGTTCCACTCGACGAAACTACCGGGGTCGAACCCGGGAAGCCGCTCGATTCGGCCGACCTTGAAGTAGGAGACTGAGAGAGCATGTCATTCGTGAGCGAATAAGCTTCCAGGTTTCCGCCATTTCCCCACAGATAAATCTGATTATTCCAATATGCCGGCATGCTCCAAAGTCCGGCGCCACTCGAGATTGCCTGGATAATTTCGGGATTGCTGGTGCAGCCGTTGCAGTAGTGGCTGCCGTCGCTCGTCATCTTGTCGCGATTCACCACATAGACTTCTCCCTGCTTACCGCTTTGAATCA
>Ga0209330_1000428_pt1 | contig 17966 bp, 15 predicted proteins | sample JacPinW_OM2H0_O3_FD_187969 | JGI IMG/M metagenome (GOLD analysis project Ga0209330, IMG submission 187969) | Forest soil microbial communities from Algoma, Ontario, Canada - Jack Pine, Ontario site 1_JW_OM2H0_O3 (SPAdes) (version 2) | ecosystem: Environmental > Terrestrial > Soil > Boreal...
TTACGGCCGACGTGCAGGCCCTGCGCGACCAGTTTGGTTTGCCCGGGATGCGCGTCCTGCAATTCGCCTTCGATGGTCACGGGGACAATCCCTATCTGCCGCACAACTTTGTCCACAATACAGCCGCCTATACCGGCACGCATGACAATGCCACGACTCGACAATGGTACGAGGAATTGCCCGACTACCAGCGGCAGAACCTCTGGAGCTACCTCAAGCGTTCGCCGGGAACCAGTGCGGATGCCGCTCCGGAGTTGATGCGGCTGGCATGGTCGTCACCAGCGGCGCTCGCGATTGCTCCCTTGCAGGATGTGCTCAACTTGGGAAGCGAGGCTCGCATGAACGTGCCTGGTCGCGCCGATGGGAACTGGCGCTGGCGCGTCCGAGAAGACATGCTATCCTCTCAGGCCTTTCAGTGGCTGCGGGATTTGACCGAGAGTTGCAAGCGCTCGGTCAGTCCGGCAACATCCGTCGGGGTGCAAATGGACCGGGGACGGGCGACCGCTCAAATCTAGAAACAGACGGGGGTTTTGCCTGCTGATTCAAGTTGCCAAGAGTATTCTCCTGGTGGTGAGCGCACTGTTTCCGATCGTGGATCCGATCGGAGGCAGTCCGGTCTTTCTGCTGCTCACGCGAGACTACGCGGCCGAGACACGACGAGTGCTGGCTCGCCGCATTGCGCTAGATAGTTTCATACTGCTGGTTGCGTCCTTCACCCTGGGGGCGCACGTGCTCTCCTTCTTTGGCATTTCGCTCCCGGTTGTGCAGGTCGGCGGTGGGCTGATCGTGATTGCAACGGGCTGGGCGATGCTGAATCAGAAAGATGAGGAAGACCGAGACTCTGCCAGGCGAACGGTCACTTGCGCTGATGCTCTCAGCCAGGCGTTCTACCCGCTGACGCTTCCCTTGACCGTTGGTCCCGGCTCCATCTCGGTTGCGATCACTTTGGGCGCGAATGCGCCGCAGCACCTGGGCGCAAACCTGCTGGCGATTCTTGCGGCGGCGATCGCTTCCGCTTTCGTGGCAGTGACCATCTACCTCTGCTACGGGTACGCAGATCGGCTCGCGAGCAAGCTGGGCCGCACGGGGACGAACGTAATTTTAAAGCTCACCGCGTTCCTGCTGGTGTGCATCGGAGTGCAGATCTTGTGGAACGGCGCGAGCAAATTGCTCGGTTCGTTGCCGCACTTTGCCGGAGTCATAGCGCTGCCGCATTGAGAGCGAAGCAAGCGGTTGGAGCGGATGAAAGAGAGGCACCGTGAACAGGTCAAGCGTTGATGTGCTTCCCAAGGTGGATGGTCCGGCCAAGGCTGCCGACAGCGTGGCGACGCCACTCGTCAAACGACCGACTTGGGAGCAGGCTGAGGGCAATCCATTGCCGCTTGGGGTCAACTGGATTGAAGAGGAGCAAGCGTTCAATTTCGCCGTTCACTCCGAACATGCGGAGAGCGTCACTCTATTGCTCTATTCTCCAGCCGATCTAGTGAATCCTGTTCTGAAGCTTCAATTGGATTTCTTGCACAACAAGTCGGGGCGGATTTGGCACTGCCGAGTCCCGGTCACAAAGATTACTGAGGCTCGCTATTACGGATACTCCGTCTCGGGACAGAGCATTCCTCAACTCCATAGCTTCGACCCGCAGAAGGTTCTACTCGATCCGTACGCGAAGTGCATTTTCTTCCCACCCGGTTTCGATCGGAACTTGGCCATGCGGGAAGGATCCAATGCAGGCAGCGCGCCTTTGGGAGTGCTGTTTGACCAGCGAACGACCTTTGACTGGTCGGGGCACCGGCCTCCCTATCATGAGTCGGATGCAGTCATCTACGAACTTCACGTGAAGGGTTTCACGAAGAACCCAAACTCAGGTGTCGACCCGGCGCGTGCCGGCACATACGCCGGTCTCGTGGAAAAGATCCCCTATTTGAAGGAACTCGGGGTAACGGTTGTAGAACTGATGCCGGTTTTTCAGCGTGATCCACAAGAAGGCGACTACTGGGGTTATATGCCTTTGAATTTCTTCGCGCCGCATGCTCAGTACGCGAGCACACACCGTGCTGATGAGCAGCGTCTTGAATTCAAGAATATGGTGAAGGCTTTTCATCAGGCCGATATCGGCGTGGTGCTGGACGTCGTATACAACCACACTTGCGAGGGCGACTACAAAGGGCCGATCTACAGCTTCAAGGGTCTCGACAGCGCGGGCTATTACATGATGTCTTCCGATCCGGCAAATCCCTACGCCAATTACTCCGGCACCGGCAATACCTTGAATTTCGGCCAGGCACATGTGCGCAAGATGGTGATTGATAGTCTGCGTTATTGGAAGCGAGGGATGCATATCGACGGCTTCCGCTTCGATCTGGCGTCGGTATTCAGTCGCAATGCAGACGGATCTCTCAACTGGGGCGAAGCGCCCATCTTCAGTGAAATTGCCGCGGACCCGGAATTAGGGCGGGTGCGTTTGATCGCAGAACCTTGGGACACAGCCGCTTATCAGCTCGGGCGCGGATTTCCTGGCCTGACTTGGCTCCAGTGGAACGGGCGGTTTCGCGACGACATTCGCCGGTTTGTAAAGGGCGACACTGGGATGGTTCCCGAGGTGATGCGACGTATCTATGGCAGCGATGATTTGTTTCCAGACAGCCGCGCCGACTCTTATCACGCCTATCAGAGTGTGAATTATGTTACGTCCCACGACGGCTTCACGCTCTACGATCTTGTTTCTTATGATCGCAAGCACAATTGGCAAAACGGAAATAATGATCAGGACGGCACTGATGCCAACTACAGTTGGAATTGTGGACAGGAAGGGGATGATGCTGTCTCCCCTGCTGTCCGCGCGTTGCGCCGGCAGCAAGTGAAGAATTTCTGCTGTCTGCTCTTTTTGTCCAACGGTACGCCCATGTTTCGCGCCGGCGACGAGTTCCTGAATACTCAACTCGGCAACAACAATCCCTATAACCAGGATAACCAAATTGGATGGCTGGATTGGAGTCAATTTCAGGTGAACCGCGACATTTTCCGGTTTTTTAAAAACATGATTGCGTTTCGCAAGAATCATCCTTCGCTGAGCCGAAGCAGGTTCTGGCGGGAGGATATTTCCTGGTATGGCGTCGGCGCTACGGTCGATTTGTCCTCCGATTCGCATAGCCTGGCATTCTGCCTGCATGGCGCTTCTCAAGGTGATGACGATATCTACGTGATGATCAATGCGTACTGGGAAGAGTTGGAGTTCAATGTGCAAGAGGGAACAGCACAGGAGTGGAAAACAATCGTGGATACCGCTTTGCCCAGTCCAGATGATTTCTCGGACGACGGGATACCTTTAGAGCAGACGAAATACCGACTGGCTCCAAGATCGATTGTGGTCTTATGTCGACCCCAGGCAAGAACTCAATGAAGGGGTGAAAACAGGCGTCGCTGGTCTCATCCCACCGGGTAGATGACATGAGAGCCGAACCACCACTGGGGGAGTCCATCGAAGAGAAACAAGTACGTGGAGCCCTGAATGCGCCACTGGCACGCGTCGGCAGTCGGCGACGCGAACGAGGAACACGATATTTACGATGACGCCATTCGTGACTATCCCGAGTGAGGCGAGCGAATCCTCGGCCGAAGCAATTTGCAGGCTTTCCGGAGTCATCATCCCGACAAGCCGTCCGGCTTTTCGGAAACGGGTTTCTCTGGATCACGGAATACACAATCACTTACCCGGGGCCACTGGCAACACCGTTCTGGCGGGGAATTGTACGATGAAGGTACACCCACCACAAGCAATGCAGTCCGGGTCCGACGGGACCGGATGGAGCCGATGGTCATTACAATGCTCCGTAATCGAGCGGCCGCTACATTCATCGCGTGGCCGTCCCCAACCATACGGCTCCTGTGTGACAACGGCCGGCTGCTCGCAGTCGACGAAGTGGTTGCCTTTCTTTAGCTCGCCTTCGCCTCTTCGTCGCGCCTTCGCAAGGCGGCTCCTTGAGCGTCGGTGATTATATCCATCCACTTCGGGTGAGGCGAAGCCTCGGCGTCATAGTTGTCGTGCCAGTTCCACCACTTGTACGGCGGGGTCTGGGGGTAACCCTCTGGCGAGTCCTCCCAAGTCTCCTGACGGCCAAGCGGTGTGATGTCGAGGTAGCTCCACGTGGTTCCCATCGCCTCGTCGCCGCGGCCGTTGATGAAGTATGTGCGGAACACCCGGTCACCGTCACGGAAGAACACATTGTGGCCGTGCCATTCATCAACCCCAAAGTCCTTGTCGAAGCTGTCGGTCATTGTGTACCAAGGCATCTCCCAGCCCATCCGCGTTTTCACGCCCGCGATGTCCGCCTGCGGCGCGCGTGAGGCGTAGGCGAGGGTGGTGTCACGAGCGTTCAGGTGGGCCAGGTGCGCGACCTGATCGGCGCCCAGCGAGCAGCCGCGGCAGGCGTGCTCGGGCCAGCCGAACACCCCGGGCTCGAAGAAGGCGCGATAGATGATCAACTGCCCGCGGCCCTCGAACAGGTCGAGCAGGCTGACCTTGCCCTTGGGCCCGTCGAACTCGTACTTCTTTTCCACCGCCATCCACGGCATGCGTCGACGCTCGGCGGCGAGCGCGTCGCGTGAGCGGGTAAAGGCCTTCTCCTTCACGAGGAGTTGCTGCCGCGCAGCCTCCCACTCCGGCTGCGACACGATCGGGGGTGTCTTCATCGTGATGCGCGCTTTCGATTGCGCTTTGTCTCTGTCTTTGCTGGTTACCATATCATTTCTCCTTTTTAAGCCTTTGCTTCAGGGTAGTGGTGCAAACTAGATTCGGGTTTTGTCCTTTGTGTTGCCACTTGGGATTGGCTTGTAAGCTGATAAAACTTCGATCCGGTTTTCGCCCATTACGTATTCGAAAGGGCTACATCAGCAGTTACCTTCCTCCCGTGTTGCTTTGCCCGGCGGCACATTGCTCTGAGTGGAGGGATAGTTGTCCTTCCCAGATTGGTCAAGCAATACTCGACAGTAATGGCCCTCAGTTGCGTCACACGCCGGTCGATTAAACCTACCGATTCGAGATTGCGGAGAGTTCTGGTCAGCATGCGTTGCGAGACCCTCCCGAGATGGCGCCGCAACTGCCCGTGGCGATGAGGCCTGTCTCGTAGCGAAAACAAGATCTTGGGCGTCCATCTGCCGATGAAGATGAACAAGGCTATTTTGATCCTTGTGTCGTATTCAAGCCGCTCTTCCTTCTGCGAAAACGTCTCAGCGAAATAACCGTTTCGAATTTTCCGCTCACGCCTTGGGTTTCGCAGTCGGCACCGTCCCAGCTTGCCAAACTCGTCTTCAAGGCGCAATTAGGAACATGTGTGTGCCTCCTCGAGCCTCTGGCACCCGTCCGAACAATGCGGGTAAAGGGGTGCGTTATCCCAGCCTGGCTGCTGCCCTCGTAATCAAGAGCAGCCCTACCCCGACCACGACAATTCCGATGGCTCGTGCGACGCGCTCGCCATTCCCTGCGAGCCTTTCGGCAGTAATTGCTGCCGTGACCAGAGCCATCACGCGCAGATCCATGACCCCGCTGACGAGGAGGATCGCCGTAAAGGCAGCGCAGCCGCAAGTGCAGTGGAGGCCGAGGTGCAGCCCGTGTCGCCAAGCCGTGGCAGCATCCGCCGGCAACGTAGGCTCGCGTCCCCACGGCTCCCGGCAGCGGGTAAGGTGATGTGCCTTCCATGCGGTGAACTGGAGAGCGCCGGCGAGCACGACGACGACGCCGACCGCGATCGGAACAACGCGCGCCAGCCGAGGCCGTTGCATCTCGACCTCCGCCAGCGTCGCGCCCAGTGGAAAAACAACAATTCCGAACACTGTCCAGACTAAGAAGTACCCGATGCCGGCCAGGGCAGTCAGCCAGCTCAGGCGCAGGTCGCCTCGACTGCCAATCGTCCGGCGATAACTCCATAGCGTGGGCACGAACGATGGCAGCATCATTGCCACCATCATCACGACCCACATGCCGACGAACGACACCGCAGCGCCCACCCATGTCTGTCCAGGCATCGGCATCCACGCCATCGACATCGTCCAGCCGCCGGGCATCGGCATCTCCCCGATTGCTGACATGGAACCACACCAGAGAGTCGTCAGCGCTGCGCTTGCGACAAAGAGAAGCGCTGAGGTGCCGAAGAATGCTGGCTGTGAGGTGCTCTCGAAAGTCATGGGTCATTACCTCCTGTCCCGCAATTGGTTGCTAACCACCGCTTCGTCGCTCATCACTCGCCGTACTCGTCGTGCCGGTGCCACCAGAGACCATTCTCGTTACGCCCCTTCGGGGCGCGGTCGAGCCATGGGTACATGCCCCAGAGACCGTCGAGCCCTCGCGCATAGGTAGAGTATGTGTGGTAGATCACGCCGTCTTCGAGGGCGAATGCGCTCATGCCCGGTCTCTCGCGAATGTACGTCGCCGCGTCGGTTCCGCACATAGCCGCAAACGTCGCAGACCCATCGGCCGTCGAGCGCGAGATCTCGGCCCCTTCTTGTCCGCGGGTTCGCAGTGGCGCCTCGGGCCGATAGTTGTATTCGATGCCGCCCTCGCGTTGTTGCTCCTGCGTGTAAGAAGCGCAGAAGTCAAAATTGAAGTCACCGCCGACAGAGGAAGCCCAAGGGAACGTCCAGCCCATCCGACGCTCGTACGCTTGTAGCTTCGCAAGGGGGGCGCGTGAAACGGCGCAGAGCATCACGTCATGATTGGACAGGTGTACGGCGATGCCGTTGAAGCCGTCTGCGATAGACGAGCAAGAGGGACAGCCAGCGGTGAAGTCAGGCCCGAACATAAAGTGGTAGACGAGGAGCTGCGAGCGTCCACGGAAAAGGTCTGCCAGCGAGACGCTTCCCTCGTCGGTTTCGAAGCGATACCCCTTATTGATGGGTGCCCACGGCAGATCCTGCCTCTGGCGCGCCAGCTCGTCGCTTCGGCGTGTGAGTTCCTTCTCGGCCTTGAGCAGATCGAGCCGCGCCTTCAGCCATTGTTCTCGTGTTCCGGTCTTGTGTGTGGTCATGGTGCTTGTCTCCCTCCGTACTTTTTTGGATGTGACTTGGTGTTTGATCGCCATGCGCTATATTTAGCGCGGGGCATCGAAGGGGTGGGAGTGACAAGTGTGTCGGGATTCGGATGGACTCTCTAATCATAGCCGCAGCTCGTGCACTTGCGGAGGGCGATCCCCTAGGAGCGTTGAAGCGAGTCGCCTTGCGAGACGATCCGTCAGCGCTCGCGCTTCGAGGCATCGCGATGGCGCAACTCGGAGAATACGCGCGAGCGAAGGAACTGCTGCGCAGAGCTGCGCGGGCCTTTGGTCCGAAACAAGCCGTGGCGCGCGCGAGGTGCATAGTAGCTGAGGCCGAAATCGCGCTCGCTTCGCGGGATCTGGGTTGGCCTGCGAAAATGCTCGACGCTGCACGGTCGACCCTCGAAGCGCACGGCGACCGCCTGAACGCGGCGTATGCGCGATACGTAGAGGTCCGGCGCCTTGTCCTGATCGGGCACTTGGATGAGGCCGAAGGCATGCTTGCCGACCTGGATCCGAGTCTTCTTCCGCCCGCATCGAGGACTGTGCACGCGCTCGTGGTTGCCGGAATCGCAATGCGGCGCCTCCAGACGAAAGAAGCGCGAGAGGCGCTTGCTCGGGCCGAACGCGCCGCACACGAGGCTTGTATCCCTGCGTTGATGGCGGAGGTTGAAAGCGCATCCCGCGCCCTGAATACGCCGGCCGCGCGCCTGCGGGCGCGCGGCGACGAACGTCTCCTACTGCTCGAAGAGGTTGAAGCGTTGCTCGCGTCCAAAGCCATCGTGGTGGACGCATGCCGGAACGCGGTGCGTGCCGCAAATACCCTGGTTTCGCTCGCAAGACGTCCGGTGTTGTTCGCCCTCGCACGTGCGCTAGGTGAAGCGTGGCCCGGAGACGTGCCGAGAGACTTGCTCCTGGCGCGGGCCTTCGGAGCGAGATTCGTCGATGAATCGCATCGCGCGCGTTTGCGGGTCGAGATAGGGCGTCTGCGGAGGATGCTTCGGAGGCTGGCAGATATCACTCCGACGAAGCGGGGCTTTGCACTCGTGCCGCAGGGTGGACGCGAAGTCGTCGTGCTGGCCCGGCCTGTCGAAGAAGAACATGCTAATGTGCTAGCGTTTATCACGGACGGTGAGTCATGGTCGAGCTCGGCCTTGGCGCTTGCGCTTGGAACGAGTCAGCGCACGGTGCAACGGGCTCTCCACTCGCTCGCGGCAGCGGGCAAGGTGCAGTCGTTTGGTCAAGCGCGCGCCCGCCGTTGGATCACGCCGCCCCTGCCAGGATTCACGACGATTTTGTTACTCCCCGCTCCTCTGCCGACTGATTAAGGTGGAAGCATGAAACAATCAAACGCCGAAATCGTCCAAGAATATGGTCCCTTCCCGGGAGCTGACCGAGTGCATGGAGTTAGCTATGACGGTCAGCACGTCTGGTTTGCATCTGGCGATAAGCTGAATGCCTTTGATCCTGCCAGCGGAAAAATGATGCGCTCGATCGATGTCGCGGCGCATGCCGGAACGGCTTTCGATGGCAAACACCTGTTTCAGATCGCCGAGGATCGCATCCAGAAGATCGATCCCAAAACTGGCCGTGTGCTCGCCACTATCCCAGCGCCCGGCGGCGGCGGCGGCGACTCGGGACTCGCGTGGGCCGAAGGTACGCTTTGGGTCGGGCAGTATCGAAACCGGAAGGTCAATCAGATCGATCCTGAGACCGGCGCAATTCTTCGCACCATCGAATCTAACCGCTTCGTCACCGGGGTCACTTGGGTCGATGGAGAGCTTTGGTATGCCACCTGGGAAGGTGAGGGGAGCGACCTAAGGCGGGTCGATCCCCGAACAGGAGAAGTCCACGAGAGGCTCGACATGCCGGCTGGCGTGTACGTTTCAGGGCTCGAGTCCGATGGCCGCGATCAGTTTTTCTGCGGAGGGGGACCGAGCGGGAAAATCAGGGCGGTCCGGCGGCCTCGGCGGGCAAGAAGCGAAAGGCAGCGGCTCTAGATCTCGAGCCCTTTGGGTTCGATTCCAAAATAGCAGCGTGATTAAGGCGAAGGCTCGTGTCAACGCACCTCGGATCGCGCACGTTCTATTTCTTCTCAAAGTGGTTGCCGAAGTAATAGACCCTGTGATGGGATCCTCTCAGCTCGGCCGCATTGAGCGTCAAATCCGCACTTTCGAGGCGACGAACATCCGCGCGATGAACCTTCTCCTGGTCATTTACCCATTCATCGGCCGACTGCAGGCCGGAGACGGGGCTCGTGAAACCGTTGAGAAAATAGTGCGATGGAACTACGGCCTTGGGATCATATTTCTGCACGATTCCATCTGCCTCAGCGCCCGTGAGGATTGACTCGACCGGCAGAATAAGCACGTCGACATTTTTCAAGTAATGATCGAGAGAGGGATCAGGCGCCGCCCGATTGTCGCCCCAGATGGCGACCCGCAATCCCCCGGTCTCAACGATCTGAATCGCGTTATCGAACGCCATCACGTTGTTTGGCGGACAAGTCTCCACATGCAGACTTGCGGAGGCACTACCCGGCTTATCAGGAGGCGCCCGTTCACATTTGTGCTTGTCGGCCAGGCCCGTTATTTCAATATCGCCGAGCTTAAACTGTCCAACCAAACGTTCGAGAACCATCAGCCCATTCGGGCGGTCCACAGCGTCGTGGTCGAAATGAGCGTGAGTCGAAAGAACTATGTCGACCCGAAGGGCGGGAAACTCATTCAGGAACCACTTTGGGTAAACGCCCGTCGAATCATTCCGCCAAGGATCGGTCAGAACCGTTAAACCGGTTGGCGATGTGATCTTGAATGCATCGTGGCCGTAGAACACGATCTTGACATCGCCGGAACGAGTAGGGTCTCCACCGTCTTTCTGAATGATGATTAGCGAACGGTCATTCCATACAGGGGGCGCCGCCGAGGAGATATCAGAGTGTTGCGCGTGCGCGCCGAAGCCGAACGCCAATGAGACAAACATGACGATGGAAGCAGGCGCTTTGAAACGCATATCATTCTCTCGTGCTTCACGCATGACTCTACCACCCGCTGCGGCGAGAAGCAGGTAGGGAATGGATGACGGGCTGACCTGCAGGAATCCGCCCTGAACGAAGGAACGAAGACTGGGGCTCGGGAAACAATCCTAGGACTTTTGTCTGCCCTTAATCGTTGCAACGATGTCGTGGGGTTTCAGCCGCACGCCTTCTATTAATCCCTCGACCATCAAGGACTGTGCGTATTACAAGGTTGTTTTATCGGCCGCTCGGCAGTTCACCGCATTGCATCAGCTTGGCCCTAACAATGTTCCGGCTGATGCCCAGCAGCCGGGCCGTCTGAACCTGGTTGCGATCACAGAAGTCATAGGCTGTTCTCGTGATTGCTGTCTCGATCTCCGCGTATAAGTTGGGACGGCCACGTTCAAAAAGCTCCAGGAGGGCGTCCTGCAATGCTTTGAAGGGCTGGGTTGCGCCGCTCGTTGCGATTCGGAGCGCAAGAGGAGAAAGCCTCAAATCCTCGGGCCGGACTACATTTTCCCGGCAAACCAGCAAAGCGTGCTGGATGACATTTTCCAGCTCGCGGGTATTGCCTGGCCAAGAATGCCCGCTTACCAGGACGTCGATCGCCTCCGAACTCAGTGCAGGATCTTTCAGTCCCAGACGTTCCCCATAGACTCCGAGAAAATACTGCGCCAATGGCAGAATGTCATCCGGCCGGTCGCGCAGCGGAGGAATGTGCAACGTGGCGACCTGCAGCCGGTAGTAAAGATCTTCGCGGAAACGTCCTGCGGCGACTGCATTCTCCAGATTCACGTTGGTCGCAGCGACCAAGCGAACGTCAATCGCAACGGGACTGCGCGAACCCAGCCGAACCACTTGGCGTTCTTGCAGCACTCGAAGCAACTTCACCTGCATCGAAAAGGGTAGATCCCCGATTTCATCGAGGAATAAGGTTCCACCCCGAGCCGCTTCAAACCATCCCGCCCGAGCAATCGTGGCCCCGGTGAAAGAGCCTCGCTCGTGGCCGAACAGTTCGCTATCCACCAGGCTTTCAGAAAAAGCTCCGCAATTCACCGCCACAAATGGGCCGTCGGCCCGTGGACTAAACTTATGAACGTGACGGGCAATGAGTTCCTTGCCGGTACCCGTTTCCCCAGTCACCAGCACGTTTGCAGTGCTGGGACCGATCAAACGAATTCTTTCAAGCAATGCCTTGGACTGAGCGTCTTCAAATACCAATGCCGACGCTTTTAGGCCAAAAGGCACGACGGAGGGGCCGGGAAAACTGAGAAGCGGTTTATGAATTGGCGACAGCGACATAAAGAGTAAAGCCTACTATTAAGATAGACATAATGGTATACACCGAAGGTGGGGGAGGTCAAGCAAATGACAAGGTCAAGCAAGACTTGCGAACTTAATTCGAATCGCCAGATTTTTCGCCCGCTCGTATTCCCGCTTCTCTCCGCTTTGGCCTTCTACAAACCATGCGATCCCGCTGAGTCTATGGTTGTGAGACTGAAAAAAGTATTCAACAGTTGGTGCAAGGCAGGCTATCCGATGGTATGCTTTTCGAGCTGACGACCCTTCGGTCGGCGCACTGGCGGTTGCATCCGGGATGACAAAAGCGTTTTCAATTTTCGGGTCAGGTTCTAGGCCTCAACTGGGTCCTTTCGAGCAGCAGGTGCTGCAAAGGCTTTGGTCGCATGGCAGCGCCACGGTTCGCGAACTGCTTGCGGATGGCAAGATCCACCAGGCCTATACGACAGTGATGACGACCATGGACCGTCTCTACAAGAAGGGCCTGCTCGACCGCGTCGCTGAAGGCAGGGCGTTCCGTTACACTCCCCGCCACACTGCTGAAGAACTGCAACGGGTCACGGCGCTGGAGAGCATCCGGCAATTGCTGGGATCTGGCGATGCTTCGTCGTTGCCTCTCTCCTATCTGGTGGAAGCTCTCAGCAGCCAGGACGCGCAACTGCTGGATGAGTTGCAACTCCTGGTTGAACGCAAACGCCGCGAACTCCGGAGCCGGCAAACGAACGGCCGGGAAACTAGAGATCGGGAACAATGCTGATGTTTGCGCTGCGCGGCATCGCCATCTCGCTTACCTTCTTCGTTCTGCTCTACTGTCTGCTATCGGCGCTGGTGGCAATGGCATGGCGCTTGCTGAGATGGTTGCAGGCGACAGGACAGAGCCTGGCCGCTTTGCTCTTCGCGTTGCGGGTTCTTCCGTTAGCCGCCTCCGTTGTCATTACACTCGCCTTGGTCGTGCCGTCGTTTCAGTTGCTCGAACCCCGATCGATTGCTGAGGGCACGGGTGCGATGCCGATCACGCTGAGCGTTTGCGCGCTCTTGCTGATTGCGTGCGGCTGCTTCCGCGTGATCACCGCCCAGACCAAGACTGCTCGCGTCGTGGCGCGCTGGCGGGAAGGCGCGCACTCTCTGAATGTGGATGCTGGGGTGCAAATGGTGACATTACTGTCGGGACGCGAGGCCCCGCCACTCACGCTGGTGGGTGTGCGGCGGCCGAGAGTGCTGATTTCAGAATTCACGGCTGCGCTTTTGAGTCCCGACGAACTGCACATCGCGCTCAAGCATGAACTGGCGCACGTGCAGTCTCTCGACAACCTGAAAAAACTTGTCTTCCGGTTTTGTTTCTTCCCCGGCATGGCCAACCTGGAAAGCGCCTGGTCGCAGGTCGCGGAGCTAGCTGCCGATGATGCCGCGGTCTCGAATATGGACGACGCCGTTGACCTGGCCTCAGCCCTGGTCAAGCTCTCCCGCCTGGTACCTGTTGAAGCGGCTCCGGTCAACACTGCGGGCTTCGTGACCGGATCCATCAGCGTCCGCGTGGCCCGCCTGCTCGCCTGGAAGGAAGCCACCAAAGATCAGCGGATCCGAGTTCGCCCATGGTACGCCATTCCACCTGTGCTTGTGGCGTTGTCGTGCGTCTGTCTCACCTACGGCCCCGCTCTGGCGCTGACGCATGAAGTGACGGAATGGCTCGTCCGCTAATTCCTCTGCTGACCCACCTGGTACTGCCACTATCGCTGGTAGTAGCTTGCCCGTCCCGATACGCTCGGTGAGCCAGTCTGCTTGGCCACTCGCCCTTTTTTCCTGGCAAGTTTGACCGCGGCAATTCCTTCGTTCATCGGATGGTTTTTCCATGCTCGTCAGGTGTCCAATCTCCGTGGTGCGCAAATCGAGTTCGCGGATCTGCGCCTGTACGCTCTCAGTTTTGCTTTTGATGTTCGTCTCTGTTCCTATCTCGCGTGCCCAGAATCCGAACGGCTCGCTTCGCGGAGAGGTTCAGGACGCGAGCGCTGCCCGAGTGGTGGGGGCCCGGGTGGTGGTGCGCTCAAACGGATCTTCCCTGACCCGCGAGGCGACAGCAAATGAGCGCGGAGAATTCCGCATTGAGGGCTTGCTGCCCGGCTCGTATCGCGTCACCGTGACCGCTCAAGGTTTTGCTCAAGCCACTGCCAATGTTGATGTTGCCGTCAGCCTGGTGCGAGACATCGCGGTCACGCTCAAGACGGAGAACGCGCGAGAAACCGTGAATGTGCAGGGGAGCCCTTCCTCGATTACCACCGAAACGGTTGACACGTCGAGCGCGGTGCATGGGGGTGTGGTCGGCAGTCAGGACCTCGCGACTCTTCCGCTCCCGGCGCGCAGCTTCGCCAACATCGCTTACCTCGTGCCCGGCACAGAGCCGGTCGAGCCTTCCGATCCCACCAAGGCGCGCATTACTGCCGTCTCAACTGGCGGGAGTTCGGGATTGAACAACGAACTGTCGGTCGACGGCGCCGACAACTCCGATGACTGGATTGGCGGCTTCCTGCAGAATTTTTCGCCCGATGGCATTCAGGAATTTGCCGTGCGCACCTCGAATGAAGACGCTGACACTGGCTGGACCACGGCCGGGTCGGTCGTAATCACTACCAAGCACGGCACCAACGAGTGGCACGGAGACGGAGCTTTCTACGAGCGCGCTTCACAGCTCAACGCACGCTTTCCGATTGAGAATCCCGCGCCCAATCCCAAGCAGCCATTTTCACGGCAAAACTACGTTGCCACGCTGGGCGGTCCCATCGCGAAAAACAAAGTATGGTTCTTTACTTCATTCGAGAATGTGCATGAGAATGCCAGTATCGCCTACAGCCCGGCGAGCACCGCGCAATTCAATGCGCTGGCGCAGTTGGCGGCGGATGGCCTGATCGCAGGGGTTCCTTCCATCGCCGTTCCCGCGACTGTTCCCATTCCCTTCCGCGATTACATTGGCTCAGTGCGTTTCGACTGGGCCGAGTCTTCGAAGTCGCAGTGGTTTCTGCGCACCTCCCAGGATAGTTACCTTACGCACAACGCGCTGGTAGAGCAGGGCACGCTGCCCTCCACCGGATTGACCACGCACAACAACTACTGGAACACCGTGATCAGCAATGCCTATACTTTCAGTCCGACCTGGCTCGGGAATCTGGCACTCGGCGCCAGCCTGTTGCATCTCACGCAGACGCGCAACTCCGATCTGGGCTTCGCGCTGGCGTTTCCCTTCAGCTCCACCGCGCTCACGATTTCCGGCTTCGAAACTTTCGGCGACAACCAGTTCGCCACTCCCATCACTCTTTTCCCCGACCTGCGCAATCAAGACAAATACCAAGTCCGCTACGACTTGAGCCACGTTGCGGGAAGCCATGCGCTCAAGTTTGGAGTGAACTTCATCCACGAACCCGTGCTCAGTGGCGCGTTTGCGTCGACGGCGGAGACATTTGCTCAGTACGTCAACAACCCCGTCTATTATGTACAAAATCCGGGAGTGTTCGGAACCTTCATTCCACAGTGTCTCGGCATACCTGCTTCGGACGGCTCAAGCTGCAGTTATACTCCGCCTGGCGACGGCGCCTTTTCGCAGAACGTGCAAAGGCTGGGAATCTACGCCGAGGACTCGTGGCGCGTTTCCCATCATCTAACCGTCAACTACGGGCTGCGTTATCAGAACACCTGGGGACTCATGATCGGCTCGGGACGAAGCCAGGCCGACAACGCCGCGTATCAGACACTGCAAGCATTGCAGATTCCGATTGCCCCTAGTTTGCCGCACGATTACCACAAACAGATTGCGCCGCGTCTCGGTATCGCTTACTCACCGGGCAACAGCGAGAAGACCGTAATTCGCGCCGGCTTTGGCTTGTACTATGAGGATCTCGCGCAGAACGGCTGGGCGACGGCATTTCAGGGTGTCAACAACACGAATGCGGTAACGGGAACCTGCACGTTCAGCGGATCGTCCCCAGGTACTTACGCGCTCAATGGAACAGGCTGCCTGATTGGCGGCGCAGGCGCGACCGGAAATCTGATTGGCTCCAATTACAAGACGCCTTATGCCATCCACATCACGGGTGGGGTGCAGCATGCTTTCAATGAACACTGGATGGCCAGCGCCGATTACGTGCACGAGCAGGGCAATCACGGATACCGCGCCTTCCCCTACGCCAGCGGCTCTACCATAACCTCGCCGCTGATTCCGGCTTCTGACACGACGGATCAGACAACTTTTGTGCCGAACGTCAACCTGTTCGAATCCGACAACCGCTCCAGTTACAACGCTCTAATGGTGCATTTGCAGGGCAATATGCGCCGCTTCAGTCTGGTCGCGAACTACCTACTCTCCAAGGCGCAGACGTGGGGTTGCGTGCTCGGCGAACTGTTTGACTATGTGGATGGCGTTTGCCCGGTTCCGACCGGATTTAATTTTCCCAATGCTGGACAGCTTAATGCTTTCGGGCCCGGCGACTACGGTCCCTCTGGCGAAGACGTTCGGAACCGTTTGGTGCTGGCGGGAATCGTCCACGTCCCCGGCGGCTTCGAATTGAGCACGGTGAACCAGGTCGAGAGCGCGCGCCCCATTACAATCACCACGGCGGACAACAGCGGGCGAATTTCAATTTCGTTGAACAACGGCCCGGACATGTATACCAGCCTTGACGAATTCCGCGGCACGCCTTACATCCAGTCGGACCTGCGCGTGACGCGGCCTATTAATATCGATGAGCGCTGGCGAGTGGATCCATTCATCGAATTCTTCAACCTCTTCAATCGCAACAATCCCGGAGCGAATTACGCCGTGAACATCGTCCAGGTTCCGGGGGCGCAATTCAATGCGAACGGCGCCGTCAACGGAATTTGCAATCCGAACTGTGTGCCGCTCACCAGCCTGAAGCAGCTCGAGATACCCGAAGGTGCCTTGGGAGATTTCTTCGGTCCAGGCACGACGGTTGGAATTCCCTTCGCCGCTCAGATCGGCGTGCAGGTAACATTCTAAGTGGAGTCAGAGACTGCCCGTCTCTACGGGAATCCTCTTGCTTCGCCCGCCTTTAGATGGCGAAGCTCAAACCCCCGACTGCGGCAGAACTCACTCCACGGCATACTGCGGTTCACAAACTCCGCCACTAAGACTAAGCGCTCGCCTTCGATTCGCGTGCGTTGCTCGGACGCTGACAACCTATTCTCTATATTGAAAATGAACTCCTCTCTTGGAGTGGAGGCGATGAAGTAGATCGCCTTACGGGCTGCAAAACCCGCGATCAGCTGTTGGAGGATATTCGTCGCGCAACATCGTCGGGAGACGGGCAGGCGTTCAAACGAAGCGATTTCGCTTGCGTTGACATTGAGGACTTTAAGACCTATCTGGAAGCGACAGGACTTGCGGCCGGAGATAAAGTTCTCAAAGACATTGGCACAGAGTTACGGGAGATTTATTCGGATGCAAACGTATATCGCTTTGGCGGAGATGAGTTTGTGATCGAGCTGAGAAGACGTCCATACGGCCCAGCCCAAACACCGGGCGGAATTAGCCTGAAGCATTCCATCGTCAGGATCGTCGCGAAGAAAATTGGCACCGAAATCATCACGTCAATCGGCTGATCTTTTTCCATCTCGACAAAGGAATTGTTGAGGCCACACGGGAAGGGGCGGAGATCGCCTGTGAGATAGTGACCCTCCTAGGAATGCCACCTACGGCAGTTGGGCGAGTTCCACGACCGACCCTACAACCCTCGGGAGTTGGCGAAGAGAGTCGATTTCACGTTTCGACCGCTGGTCATTGGGCGATATCGCGATCCATTGCCAGCTAACCTTCTAACTGCATTCACCCCAGTCTTCACTGGTATAAAACTGCACGATATACCAATGGCTCTCCAGACGATGCACTGGCGGGACTTCGCAGGGTATTCCGTTGAACTTCCCCGGTTGATGGCTCCTCGCGGCTCGCAAAAGAGAATCTGTCGGATCGAAAACAAGATACACGACGGTGTTCTGTGCAAACATTCCCCATCCATCCCATTCGATGTGCTTGAAATCCCCCTTTGCTGGCTCCGGTTGTGCAAGAATGACAGCTTTGTAATGGTGCGACCAAACCAACCATCTGACAGCGTTGCGGAATGTGGTCACATTCGCAACTAAAACCGCCGAAACAGCCCAGTAAATAACCAGTGTCAATACCAGCCGACTGCGTTTTGTGCGGATCATGTCATTCAGCAAGACCATGCTGATGACTGCGCCGACAAATAGGAATGGAAATACTAAATCGCGTCCGCCGACAGCAAACGCGATAAGCGCAATGAGCACGGTGTATAACGGCAGCCGCGAAATAACTCGATTCTCGTTGGACGTTTTCTCAATCATCTTCCAATGCTCTCGCGAGCGTTTGCATGCACGCAATTGTCTTCTTCTGCAAAGAGCATACCGGATGATTGTTGTTAACAGCGATGTCACGTTTTGAAGTATTGACCGCTGGTCGCTGAGTGGTATCGTCGATTTTCGCCAATATCGCCACGCCTTTACCCCGGGCTGCCAGTCTTCCCACGCTATAATTCTTCGTTGCTTAATAGTCTCGTCCTCCACCAGTGTCGCAAGGGCCCCTCGCGACACTGGTGGAGGACGAGACT
>Ga0209330_1000429_pt1 | contig 17964 bp, 12 predicted proteins | sample JacPinW_OM2H0_O3_FD_187969 | JGI IMG/M metagenome (GOLD analysis project Ga0209330, IMG submission 187969) | Forest soil microbial communities from Algoma, Ontario, Canada - Jack Pine, Ontario site 1_JW_OM2H0_O3 (SPAdes) (version 2) | ecosystem: Environmental > Terrestrial > Soil > Boreal...
TCGCTGCGCTTGAATCAACGTCCGAGAAAAACTTTAGGATTCCAAACTCCAGCGAGTAAACTCCAACAAAGTGTTGCGTCGATCGCCTGAGCCGGCACGACTAATCAGGAGTTAGACGAATTTCGGTCGGGATGGGAACGCGTCCGGATCCTGGACAAAGAAAAAGTACCGGCGGTGAAAGTAAACAAGAGTAACAGTGTAGTCCAGAGCTCGTCGGAAACCGAACCTGGCGAAGCTAATCCGGAGTCTTGATCTTGACCTTAGGCATGGCCTTGCTCAGCTGAGTTCGTAAGCGAAGATTGAATGTCGCGATCGAGCAACCGCGTGACGAGAGCAAACAGAAAACTCACCGATATTCCAGCCATCAACACACCAGTGATCGCTTCCAGAGGCCCTAAAACTCGCCAGTTGGACGGGAGAATCACATCGCCATATCCCACAGTCGAATAGCTGCTCGCGGAGAAGTAAAAGGCGAGCTCCCATGACGGGAAGCAATGCGTCCGGTAAAAACTGGCCCACAGAAGAATCGCGAGCCCGTGCAGAATTACAATTGCGACTGCCGATCTCACTACCAGGCTGGCTGAGTAAACCGGCCCATGCTTGTGAGTGTCCCGTGTCAGAACACGCTTTAGCCATTCGAAGAGCATAATTACGCCCGCGCACTGCAAGCAGAGCGTAAGACTCAGAAGAAGAACCGCCGCGGCAATCTGATTAAAAAGAATCATCGCAAAAACCTTCAACGGTCTAAACATGCTCACCGTTTCATTCGAGCGTCTTTTCTTGCTTCGCCTGGGTTGATGACTACAGTCGCGCGGCGGAGCTGATGTTGGCGTCGAGATGACAACCAAACCGGCCCAATTCGCGAAGAGCAACGAGGCAGGCGGGTCGTCCCACTTGGTCGCGCCGTCGAGGCTTCTGTCCACCGAAGAAGTCGCCGAACAGACCGGCCTGTCAGTAGAGACTCTGGCGCAGTGGAGAAGTCAGAAAAAGGGAATGCCGTACGTCAAGATCAGTCGCAACTGCGTGAGGTATCGGCAGAGTGACCTTGACGGTTGGCTTGCGGAGCGTATAGTCCGCACCGATCAAGACTTATCCGAGGTACGAGGGAGAAGTTAGATGGCAGTCATTCGACGTGGAAAAATCTATTGGTACCATTTCGAGTTCCAAGGCCGAAGAATCCAAGAGTCTTCCGGATTCCGGAACAAGACGGCCGCTCTCAAAGTCGAAGCTAAGCGTAGGACGGATCTGCTCGAACGTCGTGCGGGATTTACGAGGTCCAAGCCGAGTCCCAGGTTCGAGGAATTTTCCAAGCAATTCCTTGAATGGTCAAAGCAACAGCACAGACCAAAAACGCACGATCTCCATGAGTTGAATTGTAAGACGCTCAAACGATTTTTCCGCGGCAAGTATCTGGATGAAATCACGAGCAAGATGGTTGAAGATTTCAAGTCAGCACGAAAACAAGAAAGGCTCAAGTGGGCGACGGAACGATTTGTCACGGGCACGACCGTAAATAGAGCTCTTACGACACTCAAGCTTCTATATCACCAGGCAGAGCGCAGCGGCTATGCCGTGAAGAATCCCGTGGTGGGAATCTCGATGTTTCGGGAACCGCTCGACTCGATGCGTATCATCAGCTTCGAGGAGCAATCCGCATATTTGACCGAAACGAGCCAACCGCTGCACGACATTGCCAAGATCATCCTCGATTCTGGCATGCGGCCCGAAGAAGTGTTCCGAATGCGCACCGAAAATCTCGATTTCAAACAGAGGACGATTTTCAACCCCTGTGGAAAAACGAAGGCAGCACGCCGAACCATTCCAATGACGGACGACGCTCTTTCTCTACTTAAGCGGAGAGTGAAAGAGAGTGCGTCCTTAGGAACGCCTTATGTGTTCCCCTCACCTCGCGAAGTCCAGAGGGCAATTGGAAGTGTGAAGAAGGCGCACCGTAATGCGGTTGAGCGGGCCGATATTAAGCGGCATTTCCGGTTGTATGATTTGCGCCATACCTTTGCCACGCGAGCCGTAGCGTCGGGCGCAGATTTGCCGACGCTGAGCACTCTGCTAGGGCACGCGACTATTCTGATGACAATGCGGTACGTTCATCCAGCGGCAGAACAAAAACGAGCAGCGATGAAGAAGTTCGAAGAATTTAGCGCGGAGGGAACTATCGCTGCCGCGATAGTACAAAAGAATCACGGGGTCACTACAAAAGTCACTACAGTGGGAAGAGTGAACTGATGGCAACAATCTGTAAGTCGTTGAAAGAATTGGTGGACGTGACAGGGTTCGAACCTGCGACCCCCTGCTTGCAAAGCAGGTGCTCTCCCAGCTGAGCTACACGCCCACATGCAACTACATGATTGTAATGCATTTCTCGTGGGAATGAGCGCCTGCTTTTTGGGTAGGCGCTCTTCTTCAACTAAAATCCAGCGCCGACTTGGCTTGGGCCACCGCGACCGACGATGAATCGCCAAACCTCAGGACTCGAAGCCGATTTCCTGGCTGAACCTTAAATATGGAGAACATCTTCAAATGACGAGTTTGTTGAGTCCGAAACGCGATAGAGCATCTGCCTAGTGAGCAGGTGCTCCGGGAGCTAGGGGTCGGGTTAGCTAGTGTTTTGCTGCGCGATTTCTTTGCTCAGGTTCTTCGTGCTTGAGCGATCCACGTATTCACCTGGGTCAGCGTAGCGAATACACGACTAGCCGACCGAAAGCACTGGTGTCGCTCCAATTTTGCCCTGGGATTGGCGGGGGGAACTCGGCGAAAATACTTCCAAACTGAGACCAAGCGATTCCGAAAACGCGGGCCCGTTGGCAAGAATCGTTCGGTCAGAGGATTCGATCCAACGAATCTAGCGGGCTGACGCGCCATTTCTTGCGAAGGATCCGAAACGCTGCGTCAACAATATTGAGAAAGCAACCGTGTCGTCCCAAATTCGAAACTAGTCATTTCGGCATCCCGCTAAGATGCTTCTGCTGCGAACTTCGATGACAACACGCGTCCGGCGTCACCTACTGCTCATTTGTAAATGCGGTTGCCAGTGATGGTGCCAGGTCGAGTTTGCCGCGAAGCTCGATCGTTTCGACGGAACGGCCGACAGATATGTTGAATTCGTCCGGCTGCGCGAGCCAATGCTTTGCGTCTGGGTCGTAATGCGAGAACGCACGACGATCCAAACGTATCGTCACTCTCTTTGTTTCTCCGGGCCCAAGTTCTATCCTCGCGAATCCTTTCAACTCTTTAGCCGGGCGCGGCACCTTCGGGTGGGCTTCTCCCACGTAAACCTCTGCGACATCGGCGCCTGCCTGGCTGCCAGTATTTTTCACATCAAAAGAGACTTCAACGTGAGGTTCGGAAGCGTCGCGGCTCGCGGGCGCCGCTTCGATAGCTTGAATGGTCAAATTGCTGTAACTGAACTTCGTGTAAGAGAGCCCGAATCCGAACGGGAAGAGGGGCTTTGTGCCGTTGCGTTCGTAACCTCGATAGCCAACGAACACACCCTCCCGATATTCCACCCGATTTGTGTCCGGCGCCGGGTAGTAGCTGTCGTGAACAGGGTTGTCTGCCCACTGGCGCTCAAAGGTCATGGGCAAACGGCCCGAGGGATTCGCATCACCAAAAAGAATTTCCGCCAGCGCCCGGCCCCCCTCCTGACCTGGGTACCACGCCTGCAAAAGAGCTGGAACACTGTCGAGCCATCGGGTCATGTCGACGCCGCCCCCAGATGTGAGGACCACGATGCTGTTCTTGTTCGCCGCCACCATTTCCCGGATCAGTTCGTCTTGTCCGGGCGGGAGGCGGAATGTACGATCCGCAGCCTCGCTTTCTGTCTCTGGATCAAAGCCCGCGGCAACGACCACGACATCCGCCTTCGCGGCTAATGCTTTTGCATTACGCGTGACATAGTTTTCGCGGCGAACGATGCCAAAGCGGAAGCGAGACCCAAGCCAATCGGAAAGTCCGCGGTGCTCCAAAACAACACGATGCGGATTTCCGTCAAGCGACAGTGTTGCAAGACCCGTAAGTTCCTTGGCGGATTTCCAGTTGTCCAGGATCAATTTGCCGTCGATATACGCGCGGTAGTAGCCGCCGTCTTCTCCGGTCGAAGCGACAAATACATCATAGTCGCCTGCACTCTGCGGAAAGTAATAGCCTGTCCAACGAGCAGAGAGAGACTGATCGGGCAGGGCCTTTTTGCCCGGCGGTCCAAAATCGACGTTCTTCTCAATGCGGGCAAGATACGGAATCCCTTGGAAGTCCGGGTTTGCAAAGTATTCGGCTTGGATACCCTCAGCTCCCTTTTGTGGAGTGACAAAAAAAGTGGTGGATTCAGCCATTTCACTCAGACTTGGCAGGCCAGAATCGTAGTAGACAGGCACCGACGGGGGCACCGAGTTTGCGATGCCTTCCAGAAAACTGACCGCCTTAAAAGGTTGCACCCGAGCACTGCCGCCACCGCTCGGTACCGAAGGATAGGCGTCAGGGCCGATGACGGCGATGGACTTGATGTGGCCACGATTCAACGGCAGCAGAGCCGCTTGATTCTTGAGCAGCACGATACTCTCGCGAGCGCTTTCCAGAGCGACTTGATCGCCTTCTCTGTTAAAACGAGAAACGGACAGATCGGTCTGGTCGCGGTCGAGCCATCCAAACTCTACCGCCGTACGGAGGATGCGCCGAATCTTGTCATCAATCGTGGCGACAGAAACTTTGCCCTGTTGGATTGCAGGCAGTAGCGTTTGTCGGTTCATCATTTTGCCTGAGGGCATTTCCAGATCAACGCCCGCGTTGGCCGCGGCGACACCGTCATAGGTGGAAGTCCAGTCGGACATGAGGATCCCCCGGAATTTCCACTCCCCTTTTAGTAAACCGAGATTGAGGAGCGCGTTTTGAGACATGTGGATGCCATTCGTCAAATTGTAGGAGTCCATGACCGCTGCCACGTGGGCCTCCTTCACAGCAGCCTCGAAAGCCGGAAGGTAAATTTCACGCATGGTTCGCTCGTCAATGACCGAGTCCGTGTCATGCCGGTTGAACTCCGAATTGTTTCCCAGGAAGTGCTTGATCGTTGAACTGACGCCTTGGCTTTGTTGTCCTTCGATATATGCCACGGCCATGCGAGACGCAAGGAACGGGTCTTCACCGAAATATTCGAAGTTTCGGCCGTCCATTGGCGCTCGGTATATATTGACGGCGGGCCCGAGCATAAAATGAACACCTCTCGCCCTAGCATCGCGGCCGATTTCCGACCCCACGCGCTCGGCGAGCGCGGGGTTCCACGTGGCTGCCAAAGAAACTCCAGCGGACATGGCATTTGAGGGCCCATAATTGCGGACTCCGAGCGGCCCGTCTGCCATTTTCAACCGCGGCACGCCGAGCCGGGGCACGGCGTGCGTATACATATTGTCCTCCCCACCCAGCATGTCGATTTTTTCTTCGATCGTCATTTTGTCGATGAGGGATTGGACGCGGCGATCGACGTCATCAGTCGCAAGCGAGTTTGATTGAGCGAAAGCCTGCATACCCAGAACACAGATGATGGCAACTCCATACCAACGAAAGCGCACGATACGCGGCTTGATCGATGTCCTACCGTTCATAATCGCCCCTGAAATCATCCCAGAGCCGTATCTCGATACCATCAAGCGCGGCAACCCGAACTCTCGGAGATTCGTAAATGCTTTTGGCTGCTTTCTGAAGAAGAACTTTCCGGACGAGTGGCTTCATCCGGTCACAATACGCGAACAGTTGCGAAGCTCGTTGATATCACCTCTCCTACTGGAACGTCCCTTCTCGAGTGGCGCAGCCGGCGACCCTGAACAACGAGTTCGCCGGCTGCCATGTTCTATGTTCACGCTCAACCCAAGGCGTTCTAAAACAGGAGCTTCAGGGCGAATTGAAACCTACGCGGCGTGTAATTAGGGTTCGTGATTACAATCTGGCCGAAACCCGGGTTCACGGTGCCACTCGCGATTTGCTGGGCGGTCGGCGTCGCGTTTGTAGTAGCAAAGTCATTCTGGTTGTTCGGAATGAAGAAGCTCGGTGTATTCGTCAGATTGAACATCTCTGTTCGGAATTGCAACGTGAACCTTTCCGTGAGAGAAAAGTTCTTGAAGACTGAAAATGCGAACGATTTGAAGTGTGGACCGTAGAGGTTGTTACGGGGATCGGTTCCGATCAGGCCCAGCGTCGGGATTTGGAATGCGTTGCGGTTGAAGAACTCGCTGTTGCTGGGATTCGGCACACTTGGATTCGCAATGATGTCCGGTCGCGTTGGCCCTCCGCCGATTCCGTTAAAGACCGAGTCGCCAAAACCGGTGAAGTTGTCCGTGATGCTGAAAGGCGTGCCCGAATTCCAAATGAAGATGCCGCTGGTTTGCCACCCTCCAAAGGCGATCCTTTTTGCTCCTGTAAGGTCTCTTCCGAACGGCAGCTCATAAGTGGCAGCCGCAACAAATCGATGCCGGAGATCCAGATCGCTATTGCCCGTCTCGAATCGTTTCAGGGCGAAGGGATCTGCGTTTCCGTAGCCTTGTTGGCCTTCCAAGCTCAAGTCACTCGCGTCGTCGATGGCATGCGAATAGACATAGTTCGCAGAGACTGTGAGACCCCGGTGAAATCGTCGCTGGAATGCCACTTGCAGGCTGTTGTAGCTGGAGGTTCCTTCGCTGAAGTACTCGCCGACGCCACCGAGACCGGGCAAGATGGCCGCGGTTGGCCGCACAGTAAACCGCAAGTCGCAACCGTCGGTTGGTACAACACAGGGCGTCCCGTCGATCGTGTTCGGCAACCCAAATCCCGCAGTGTTGGCCGCCGTGTGAGGGGTGTTGAGCGGGTCCGGGACGTTGACGTCATTGATTACTTGCGGCAAGTGGCGCCCCAATTGGCCCACATATCCGATGCTCAGCACGTTCTCGCCAAATTGTTTCTGAATCATGAGGTTGAACTGCTCCACATATGACGTCCGGAAGTTCAGCGCCACGTTGTCAGGCAGAGACAGGTCAGCACTGTTGAGAGCTTGTGGAACCGGGACCGGGAGACCTCCTGTGGCCCCTCCCAAGGTTGTCGTTTGACCTAAGGCCGCTTGACAGCTGGGGAGCGCAGCTGTGCCAGTGGCGTTGATTTCGATTTGGCTGGCAAGCGGAGATTGGCACGAGGTGCCGCCAATACTCGGCGCGTAGATGCCATTAAAAGGCGCGTTCTTCAACGATGCGTTCGAGGTGTAGTTCCCCGGGAAATATGCAATGCCGAAACCTCCGCGGAGCACGGCTCCGTGTCCGAGCGTGGCAGCGAAGCCAACTCGGGGCCCTATATTTGAATAAGTGGTTTTCAGACCGGCCGTGGCGGACGAAGCCACGATTCCGGAAGTGTCGGCTCCTTCCTTGGTGAGAAATCTCAACCCGGCGGCTGGCACCAGCAATTGGTTTGTTGCCGGATCAAAGTTGGAAAGAAAACCGTGAGCTTCCGTGAAAGGGGTGAAAATATCGTAGCGGGCGCCGTAGTTCACGGTCAACCACGGTCTTACTTTCCAGGTGTCCTGTGCGTAGAAGCCTGTCTCCCACGATCGGTAGTTGGGAGTTTCAAGATCTGTGTTGCGGCCCTCACCGGTGAACGCTCCAACAAGGAATGTAGCCAAATTGTTGATGGAATCCTGAGGTGTGGACCCGCTGTCCTCCGGCAGTCCAAAGTTGATATTTCCAACTCCGTTGCTGCTTTGAACGTTTCGGGCTTGCCGGCGAATGACCGCCACTCCTGCTTTTATGCTGTGCGTTCCACGCGTGTAGCTGATCGCGCCGTTTTCTTCGAATGTGTTGCTGACGTCGACGATCGGAACGAAATTGCTGTCACCCAAAGGCGCCGTTCCGGACATGTTGATAAGGGGCAGACCGGAACTGTCCAGCGGGCCGAAGTTGATGTTATTCGGAAAGCCCACTGCCGTGGCTGCATTGGTGCCGGAGTTTGGCGAATTGGAGGTGTTATTGATATTCGTATAGGCGACCTTTAGCTCGAGCAAAAGAGACGGGCTGAATACATGCGTGTAATTTAGCTGGGCGTTATAAGCAACGTCCTTCGCGGGCCCGGCAAAACCAAACTGGCCATTTCCGGGATTGATAAGCACGCTGTTGATGGTGACCGAGGGCAGATTCGTAGGAATCACGGACGAAACGTTGTTGGACGTGAATCTCGCGAAGATTACATTGCTTTCGTTAAACCGGTGGTCCACACGCGCGTCGAACGCATCGCTTGACTGCGTTTTGTTTGGGTCGAACACGAAGTTGTTTACCAGCGCGCCCGCGGCACCCGTGTTGGGCAACGGATACAACTTAAACAGGTTCGCGGCAATGGGATCAACGGGAGTTCCTGCCGGAATAGCCGGGTCCGCGGCGACAATCCCCGCCGGACCTAATGCCTGCTCAGCCGCCGTGGGTACCGAACTAAAGATCGGGCTGGCGACTCCGGCCACTTGACGAAACCCTTCCCAGGCAAAAAAGAAGAACGTCCGGTCGTGAATGATCGGCCCACCGAGACTTACGCCAAAATCGTTCTGACGCAGTTCCGATTTCGGGTTGGGCGGCACGTCGAATGGATTCCGGGCGCTCAGCGCGTCGTTCTGGAAAAATTCATACGCGGATCCATGGAATTTGTCTCCTCCGGACTTCGTTACGACGGTGACAAGTCCGCCCGGCGTTCGTCCGCTCTCCGGTGTGTAGTTATTTGTCTGTACGGACACTTCCTCTATGGCATCAATGGGAGGCTTTACGCCGATAGTTCCGATAATGCGTTCGTTGTTGTCCGTGCCGTCGATTTGCTCATTGTTGAGCTCCACGTCTTCGCTGTTCACCGAAAATGAACTATTTTGGCGGCGATCGTCGGGGCGTTGTCCGCTGCTGAGTGAGTCGAGGCTCGGGCCTTCGTTTGCCCCTGGCGTCAAGACAACCAAGCTCGTGAGATTGCGAGTGGGAAGGGGCAAGTCCTGTACCAGCTGATCGCCGATTGTGCTGCTAACCGTGGAACTCTCGCTTTGAAGCAGCGGGCTCTGGGCCGCCACTTCAACAGTCTGCGCTGCTGAACCCACTTCCAGTTTGGCATCCACGCGCGCGCGATCACCGACCGAAAGCGTCAGATCAGCAACCGTAAACACTTTAAAACCTGATACCTCCACGCGTATCGAATAGTGGCCGGGCAGCAAAAAGGCGACGTCGTAATCGCCCGCCGAAGTCGTTTCTGTGGATCGAGTCTCGTGAGTGGCAAGGCTCTCGACAGTTATCTTGGCATTGGGCAATACAGCGCCCGAAGGATCGGTCACAGTGCCAACTATGTCGGCAGTAGTTAACTGGGCGCTGGTTCGAGTGCCCCAGAAGAAGAACAAGCACAGTAGCGCAAGCGCGCTTGCGCAAGAGCGGAATCGGATCGGTGCGGCAAATTCCGTCTTGCGACCGACTGCGGTGCAGACACTATTTTCCATTGTATCCTCCGGGATGTCGGGATGGAGGTCCCACATCTTTTGCGATTGAGGCTCACACATCGCGAAACAAACTTCGAGCTTCCGTTGTCGGTACTTACTTACAAGGTATCGGCCGAGGCACCGCGAAGTAGTGCCGACGCACCCCTAGCCTCTAGTTTCGGACAGCACCTGCCCCGGTGACTTCGACCCACCCCGTTAATACAAGCTATTAGTTTTTCAAATAGCCAGTCGCTGGGCGGCATTTAGCTCCAACTCGCCCGACCTTGTCAAGACAAAAATAACGATATTCTAAAGGGATTTTCGACAACCGTGAAAATGCTTGCGCAAAGAGGGCACATACACAGTAATATGCGCCTGCTTGCTCCTGCGCTTTCGCCGATCTTGACGCGACGCGAAACGATGGCGGTGTGAGTACCATTTCGCTTAAGATGGCGCGACCTTCCGATGAAACTTCAGCGAACAAAACGAAAGAAACAAAGAGTCCAGGCGGTCACGCTGAAGGCGGTAGCGGAGCGCGTGGGACTTACTCCCAGCACGGTCTCCGCCGTGCTGAACAATTCCGCCGCGTCCCTTTCTGTCCCTGACCGTACGAAGAAGCGCATTCTTTCCGCCGCTCGCGCGCTGAATTATCGTCCCAACTATCTGGCGCGGTCATTGCGAGTGAAGCGCACGTTTATGATCGGCGTGATTGCCGAGGAAATCGGAGACCCTTACGGTTCTTTGATCATCAGTGGAATCGAACGATATCTTCGAAAACAGAATTATTTCTTTCTGACCGTCGCGCATCGGCACGACAATAAGCTTCTCGAAACTTATTCACATCTTCTCCTGCAAAGAGGCGTCGAAGGCTTGATTTCTGTCGACACTTCGATTCGAGAGCCTCAGGCTGTTCCAACCGTTGCAATCGCCGGCCACACGCGGGTGAAGGGTGTGACGAATATCGTGCTGGATCACCGGCGGGCGGCCCAGCTAGCGCTGGTGCATTTGGTGGAATCGGGGCACCGAGAAATTGCGTTTATGAAAGGCTCGTCTTTCAGCTCGGATGCCGAGCCTCGTTGGAAAGCAGTTTGCGAAGTTGCACGAGAACTTGGCCTAACTATGCGGCGGGAACTGATCGTTTATCTCGAAGGAGATGACCCCACACCTCAGTTGGGTTACCCTTTTGCCCAACAATTGCTTGCGCGTCAGCAGCCGTTTACTGCGCTCTTTGCGTACAACGACATTTCCGCTCTCGGCTCCATGCGCGCAATCCAGGACTCAGGCCTGCGCGTTCCCGAAGATATCTCCGTCATCGGTTTCGACGATATTCAGATCGCGGTCCATGCCAATCCCAGTCTGACGACCGTGCGTCAGCCCTTGGAGAAGATGGGAGAAATCGCAGCTCACACATTGGTCCATCAAATTGAAGGCCGGGAGGATTATCTTCCCGAGATACTGATCGAACCGGAACTTGTCGTGCGAAAATCAACCGCCCCTGCACTCTTGCGACCCTACGAGGGTGCGGAGTCCAGCTAGGGAATTCAGTGAATCCTCGCCCTCGACTGGCCGCGCATCGAGTGCTGCGCCGTTTCAGCAATCTTTTTGGGCAGTCCAGGCTCACCCGCCAAGAGAGTTTCTAATATCGTCAAATTGAATGAATGGCGTTATTGCCGTCAAATCCATGTTATTTTCATCATCTCCGAAATCCATTCCTTCGCTTTTTTGTGTATGGTTTACGCCTGAAAAAAAGGAAAGTAGCGGTAGGGCGTTGGCACGCTTGGAAGCGCCGAACGCACCGAATCTACGTCTCTAAAAAAACAATGCCCCGCCAGCGCGCTGACGGGGCGTCATGCACATCGCCGGCTAAGAGATCGGCAGCCGGTCCATGCCAACGTGGCTTCCGTTCAAGCTGCTGTCCAAGTACAAAGTCGCGTTGAGCGCCCTCACATACACTGCTTCCACGCTGCGGCCGTCTACGGCCTTCCGCACCATCAACACGCTTTGGCCCGCCGCTCGATTCGCCGGCACTTCGTGAACTTGGACATTCACCCTCTGTCCGCTGCCGTGGAGGGTAACCACTCGGCTCGTTCCCTCCGACTTCACTGTAACGAAATACCGTCCCGCCTTCAGATTCTTACCTTCGCACTTCACATCGTAAGGTAGCGAGACTTTGCCCTCAAAGTCGGCTTTCGCTATTTTCGCGCCGGCGTGCTGCAGCGGCTGCGCCACGACCGTCTCTTCAGCCGAAAATGCGAAGGAGTCGGGCATCACATCAGACTGCGCGCGCGCCGTAGCCGGCAGCAAGCACGCAAGTCCCAAGGCCGCTGCGAACATCGAAACTTTGGTCACCGTGTTGATTTTCATGATCCTCTCCTTTTTCTCTTGAATCTTTGAATTCGAATTTTTCATTTCGTTCCCCATGACACGCGCAGTTTCACCCCAAACCGGAAATCGTTCAATGCATGGGAAGTCCTTTGTTGGCACAAGAGAGGTAAAGCCGTAACGCTCTGAGTTCGCAATACTTACACCGGCCTAGCTCGCGCTACCTTGAGTTCTGCCTGCCCCTGGAGTACACTCGCTTTCCCAGCTTCCCCAATGCCCGACGAGCTTTCGCATGAAGGTGGGCTTCGTTTCGACGCCTACCATGTTGATCTTCGCACCGGTGAACTCCGCAAGCACGGTCGCAAAATCCGTCTCGCCGGCCGGCCCTTCCAGGTTCTCGCGTTGCTGCTGGAACGTCCTGGCGAACTCCTTACTCGAAAAGAATTGCAGGAGCGCCTTTGGCCCGCCGACACCTTCGTCGATTTCGAGCATGGCGTGAACGCAGCGATTCAGACCCTCCGCCGCGCACTTTGCGATTCGCACAAGAAACCGCGATTCATTGAGACACTTCCGCGCCGCGGCTACCGTTTCATCGCCGCCGTCCAAAGCCCTCCACCCGAAGCTACCGGCAAGGTTTCTTCTCCAGCTAGCCCTGAGCAGCGAGTTTTTTCTGACCAGAGCGTCTCTGAGCCTCACTCTGCATGGGTCGGCCAAGTCGCAACAATCCACGACGAAGCAGGCCGCAACTACGTACTGCTCCCGATCACGGTGGAAATTCTCGATGAAATGCGCGGTTGCGAAGCAGCCAGCGACGATCTGGGGATCTCTCTTCTGGTTGCCGACGAAAAACTTCTGTTGGTCAGCTGCGGAACGAAAGTGAAAATCCTCGACGCAAGCGATCCGGCCGTTGGCTGTAAGGTCCGAATCCTCGGGGGGCAGTTCGTCGGCGAAAAAGCTTTCGCGCCCCGCACCTACCTTTCAGGCCTTCGGTAGCGCTGCGCCGTCATCTCCATCTTGCAGGTTGGTCGATCAGGTTCCTAATAAGTTGATTTGCAATTTCTGGTAGCCGTGCTCGCGCGCCCACAGGTCTAAAGGTATCGTCGCCAGCTCGTCCACGACGGGAACAGCGAGACCCGTCTTCGTCAAATCAATGGTTTTTAGGTATGTGTGGCACGTGTCGCACACGTCCACGCGGACATGCGCGATTTCCGGCGCCGAATAGAAGGCCATCTGCGGCTCTCTCTCTTCTCCACATGCTGGGCAATAAATTCGTCGAAAATTCCACTCGTGGGCGCAGAGCATACAAATCAGGGACTTCTTCGAACCGTCACCTTCACTTCTCAATACGCCGACGACGGGCTTGCCGCCGCAAAGCGGGCAGGTCGATGGGGTTCCATCCAAGACTGTTGTCTCGCGATGAGCAGCAAGATACTCTGCGTACGGCTGGAGAAAAATCCATGCTAGCAATCGATCTGAAGTAGTTGTATCGAGCGAATCGCCGGTTCGGACCCCTTCTGCGTCATCCATATCCGAGACCATTTCCGGCTCGCGGTGCCAGAAATCTTCAATCGTGTGCTGCCATGCTGCGGGGCCTTTCTGCGCCAGCCCCACAGCGGCTTGGGCAAGCGGTGCCGGAGCAATCTGCTGGATCAAAGATAGAAAAGGAGAAAAGTGGGGCAGCAGCAGGAAGAAATCCAGTTCGTCCCGCAGGGGGCGGTCAGCGGAAATCTTGGGTGAAGCTTTCAGAGCCTTCTGAATTTCAGCATAGAGACTTTTCTGGAATGTTGCGACTCGCGCGTAGAAGCGCAGTCCTTCAGCGCCGAACGGATACGTTGAGGCTAATTCAGTGGCGCGCCGGATTCGGCGATCCCACTGCGCAGGGATCATTGTTTGGTTCGGGATTTACCGGTGACCTCGTAATACCATTTGCGGTGGAAGGTCCAGGCCCAAGCACGCGTAACAGTTCCGTAAACCATGGACGCGAAACTTCCCTCTTCCAAGAGCGTGCTCATGTAAACGTGAATAAGGAAGAGGCCAATAGTGACCAGCGCTACGCTAGCGTGAATCAAGATCGCCACATAGCGCAGAATGTGGAAACTCCACGGGACGGCTTCAACGTACCACAGAACAAAGCCTGAAAGCACAAGAAGAATCGTGCTCCCCACCATCGCCCAAAAGTAGATTTTCTGTCCCCAGTTAAAGCGTCCGACTGGCGGGAGTTTGTCGTCCTCATTATTTATGTAGGCTTCGATGTTATCCGCCCAGACGCGGTCGTCGTGATCCACTTCCATATCGCCGGCCCAGTGCAGGAACATGAAGAACTGGGAAACGGTGAAGAACAAACCGAACCACGGGTGCCAGAATCTCGCTGTAGGCCCGCCGCCGACAATCGCGGCCAACCAGAAAAGGTATGGCGTCCAGAAAGCGAGTCCCGTGATCAAACAGTAGGAATACGTTACTGCGCCAAACCAATGGTTCACGCGCTCGACAAACGTATAACGTGGGATCAATTCCTCGTCGAAATCCGTCGTCGTTCGAGGACGCCGTACCGTATCCGTGGTACTCATGAAGGTCCCCGATCTTCCGGCGGGATCGGTTCTTCTTTCTTCGGACCGACTCGCAGGTAATGCAAGGCAAGGCCCACAATGCCGCCAATCATCGCCAAATTCCCCAGCCACTTTAGCGGTTTTTTCCACAGCCAAACCGAATAGGGGATGTGCGGATCTTTCGGCAGCCCACCATACAATTCCGGATTCTTAGCATCGTGCAGAACGTAAATAACGTGAGTGCCGCCCACTCCAGTGGGATCGTAAACTCCGGCATCAGCGAAACCAGAAACGGTGCGAAGCTGTTCCGCGCGCGCTTCCGCCAGTTCCTTCATTTCGTTCTTCGTCCCGAAATGCAAGCAGCCGGTGGGACACGTTTTAATGCAGGCTGGTTCGAGGCCCACCGACACGCGGTCGTTGCATAGGGTGCACTTAAAAACTTTGTGCGCTTCAGGGCTGAACTTAGGAATGTTGAACGGGCACCCCGTGACGCAGTAGCCACAGCCGATGCAGTGAGCTTCCTGAAAATCCACGATGCCGTTGGCGTATTGCACGATGGCCCCGTCCGCCGGACATGCTTCCAGACAGCCGGGCTCTTCGCAGTGCATGCACTGATCTTTGCGCATCAGCAGCATCATGCTGCCGTCGTCCCGCTCGTGCTCGTTGAATTTGATCAGGTTCCAGTAATTCCATGCTGTCTCCGGCATGGTCTGGTAGGAATTGTCAAACGTAGTTTCGCTGAACGTGTAACCGTTCCATTCCAGGCAGGCTACTTCGCAAGCTTTGCAACCGATGCATGTGGTGGTATCCACCAGCTTGCAGACTTGGAATTCGCGGTTCAGCCCTGCGCCCGGGACGGTTCCAGTGTGGCCTGAAATTCTAATTATCTCCGTTGAGGCCTGGCTCATCGTCGCTCCCTACGCCTTCTCGACTTTCACTAGAAACCCCTTGGATTCAGGGGTGTGCGCGTTCGGATCGGTTACCGCAGGCGTCAACAAATTCGCCGGCGTCCGCGCGTCTCGTCCTTCATCCTCGGGAATTCCGCGGAAGCCCTGATGAATCGGCAGTCCGATCTGATAAACCTTCTTGCCGTCAATCATCATCGGCTTCAGCCGCCGCGTTACGAACGCTTTCGCGGTGTATGTTCCCCGCGCGCTGATCACGTGGATCACATCCCGCCCGCGGATGCCTTTTTCTTCCGCCAGCTCCACCGGAATCTCAATGAACGGCTCCGGAATCAGTTGCACGTTCATCGGATTATTTTTCGTCCAATAATGATACTGCTCGGTCAATCGGTAGGTCGTGCACACGATGCTGTACTCTGCCGGGTCGCCAAATTTGTCGTAAGGAGACTTGAACTTCTTTACCAGAGGATTGTTCGATTGCTCCGGATGGAACAGATTCTTCGTCGGGCTTTCGATCGGTTCGTAATGTTCCGGGAACGGCCCGTCCGCCAGGACTCCGATCGGTGCGAACAATCTACCCACGCCTTCTGGGTTCATGATGAAGGGTCCCAGATGATCTTTCGGATGTGAGTCAGCCTTAAAATCCGGCACGTCGTTGCCGACCCATTTCCCGGCCGCTTCGTTCCACCACACCTGCTTGCGCTCCGGATCCCATGGCTTTCCGTCCACATTACACGAGGCGCGGTTATACAAAACGCGCCGGTTCGCCGGCCACGACCACGACCAGTTGGGAAAAACGCCCATCCCAGACGGGTCTTCGGTCCCTCGCCGCTGGATCTGTGCGCCCGCTTCCGTCCAGCAACCGGAATAAATCCAGTTTCCGCACATCGTCGTCCCGTCGTCTTTCAGCCATGCAAACCCAGGAAGCTGCTGCCCCGCTTTGATCACTTGTTTCGTCACCGGGTCCGTCAAATCCGCCAACGCCTTCCCGTTCAGCTCCATGGCCACTTGGGAAAGTGCCGGGTGAGCTGCATCCCCGTACGTCCAGCTCAAATTCAGAATCGGATCGGGGAATTTACCGCCCTCCTTCTTGTACAGGTCCCGCACGCGCAAAAAAATCTGCGCAATGATGTCCTGATCAAGCCGAGCTTGTCCCGGGGGCGGAACCGCCGCATATTTCCACGTGACCCAACGCGCGGAGTTAGTCATGCTGCCATCTTTTTCAGCAAATCCCGCGCACGGCAACCGGTACACCGTCGTATTGATTTTCTTTTGTTCGTCGGCTGTAATTCCCGGAGCCTTCCAGAAGTCGCTGGTCTCGTCCTCATAAATCTCGCCGACCACCAGCCACTCTGCTTTCTTCAGCGCGTTGATATTCTTGTTCGTGTCCGGCCCGATCATCACTCCGTTCATTCCGAAGGCCATCATGCCTTTGACTTTGCCGTTGTACATATCCTCCCAGATATGGGTCCACGAATAATCGCGGTCCACCCGAGGCAGGTAATCGAAGCCGAATCCGTTTTCTTTCGTCGCCGCGTCGCCATACATCGCTTTCAGCAGCGATACGAAAAATGCTGGGGTGTTTGAATAATAGTTCCACGAACCCCACGGCGACGGTTTCGACGACGTCGGCGTGGTGCGCTTCAGAAACGTCGCCAGATCCGTATCAGCGGGAATAGGGGCCTTCAAGTATCCCGGCAGGGAATCAAACAATCCCGCCATATCCGTCGCGCCCTGAATGTTCGAATGCCCGCGCAGAGCGTTCACTCCGCCGCCCGCTCGGCCCACGTTGCCCAGCAGAAGCTGAATCATCGCGGCCGTGCGAATGATTTGGGTTCCGAACGTATGCTGCGTCCAGCCCACCGCGTAGATGATCGTCGCGACTTTCTTCATGTCCCCGTCTTTGCGCACGGACGTGAACATGTCTATCGCCTTCAGATACTGTTCCTTCGGGATGCCCGTAATCCGCTCGACGGTTTCCGGCGTGTAGCGCGAATACTGCTGCTTCATCAGTTGGAAAACGCAGCGCGGATGTTGCAGCGTCAAGTCGTAGGCGACGTTTGGCGGCAGTGTCACAGGCGGTGCTGGTGCTGCGGCCTTGCCGGGTTCGGATGCGGGCGCGTGACCCGATGCGGCTGATGCGCCCGTTTGTCCGCCATTCGCGGCGGGCGCAGCGCTAGCGTGTGCGGCACTCGCGGGCGCATTTGTTTGCCCGCTATAGTCCCCGCCTTCCTGATAATTCCACGTGGTTTTGTCGTAGGTCCCCGCCGCCGCATTAAAACCGGAGTACAACCCATCCTCAGGAAGCTTGAATCCTTCTTTCACGATGAACGCAGCGTTCGTATAGTTCACGAGATACTCTTTAGCGTACCGGTTGTTTTCGATGGCGTAGCGGATCAGTCCACCCAGAAACGCGATGTCAGTGCCGGCGCGAATTTGGACGAAAAGGTCGGCAGTGGCGGACGTGCGTGTGAAGCGCGGATCGACGGAAATAATTTTGGCGTTGCGGTTACGCTTGGCTTCCATCGCCCACTTGAATCCGCAGGGATGGTTTTCGGCGGGATTTCCGCCCATGATCAACATCATGTCCGTATTCTTGATGTCGATCCAGCCATTCGTCATCGCCCCGCGTCCAAACGTTGGTCCCAAACTTGAGACCGTGGGGCCGTGTCAAACACGGGCTTGGTTTTCTAAATACACCAAGCCCAGACTCCTCATTGCTTTCACTACCAAATAA
>Ga0209330_1000432_pt1 | contig 17872 bp, 14 predicted proteins | sample JacPinW_OM2H0_O3_FD_187969 | JGI IMG/M metagenome (GOLD analysis project Ga0209330, IMG submission 187969) | Forest soil microbial communities from Algoma, Ontario, Canada - Jack Pine, Ontario site 1_JW_OM2H0_O3 (SPAdes) (version 2) | ecosystem: Environmental > Terrestrial > Soil > Boreal...
GGGGTCGGTTTGGGCTCGAATCAATTGTCTGCGGGGATGCCGCCGTATTTTTGGAGCCAGTTTAGTTCTTCGCGGACTTTTATTTTGCCGTGCCAGGGATTCTTGGAGAGTCCGTGGCCTTCGCCGGGGAACACCAGCAGCTTATTCGGAATTCCCAGCGAATAGAGCGCGTGCTCCAGCAGATAGTCTTCGAGGACGGCGACGCGAATATCGTCGGCGCCGGCGACCATGTGCGTGGGCGTACGCACTTTGTCGATCTGGAAAATTGCGGCTTCGTCGTGATAGCGCTGCTGAGCTTCCCACGGACGACCGCCGAGGAAGTAGGCATCGTCGAAGGTGGTATCGTCGTTGCCCCAATTGCCGACGTGCTCCACAGCGCCCGCGCCTGTAACGGCGGCCTTGAAGCGCGTGGTTTGAGTAATCAGCCAGTTGGTCATGTAGCCGCCGTAGCTGTAGCCGCCGACTGCCAGATGATCGGGATCGGCAATGCCGTCTTTCACCAGCGCATCGACGCCTTCGAGAATATCTTTGCCGGGACGCGAGACGATGACGGGAACGATCTGCTCGAGGAACTTGTCACCGTATCCCGTAGACCCGCGATAGTTAGGCTCGAACACCAGCCAGCCGTTGGTGGCGGCGAGCCCGGACCACTGGTACCAATCGGCTTCGAAGTGATTGCCATCGGCGTCGGCGGGGCCTCCGTGAATGAACGTGAACATGGGCAGATGCTTCGCTTCGAACTTCCCGGGAGGATAAATCAACATTCCTTCGACCGTGGTGCCGTCGTCGGCCTTAAAGCGGTAGGGCTTGCCCTGAGGAAGATCGCGTTCGGTGAAGAGATGATTGAGCGAAGTGATGGGACGCGCCTGATCAAGCTTATCGGCACTGTCTGCCAAGTAGACTTCAGCCGGCCTCTGCAACGATGAGTAGACGAATGCAATTCGGGAAGAGTGCTCGGATGTGGATAGAGTTTCGTAGGTACCTTCCCAGCCGTTCAGCTTATGCAGTGATTGACCGGGCTGCGCGATGGAATACATTGCCACTTCGGTTCCGAGTCGCGCTGAGGCCAGCACACTATCGCCGGTCACAGCATAGTGGTCAATCGGACCGACGAAGTCTTTGCTCCATTGCTCCACAGCGCCTGTTCCGCTATCGGGCTTTTCGCTATCAACCCAGTAAAGGTGCGGTTGAAGATCGCGATAAGGACCGGCTACGTCTCCGACCTCGACGCTGAAGAGAATGTGACGACTGTCGTTGGCCCAGCGCAGGCTGACTTCCTGGGCCCGATTGTGCGTGAGCTGGCGGGGGGCCGGGTGCGCGAGATCGAGCGTATAAATCTCATAGTCTTCCAATTTTTCCTGACGTTGGTTTGCGGCGGTCGTGAGGAAGGCAAGCTTGCTGCCGTCGGGGGAGCTAACCAGATCGTCTACTCGCAGGGCTGAAGTTGCAATGCTGCGTGCGCCGGGAGTGAGGTCGGATTCTTTGTCCGCATCACTTTCTATTTTCGCAGGAGCGAGGGTATGGCTGGCGAGGGCAGCTGCGACGTCGATGGCGAAGATAGTGTCACCGCGCTCCGCGGTGCGATACTGCACAACATCTTTCCATTGTTTCCTGTAGCTATCTTTCTGGGCCTTGGTCCACGGGTTGCGGGTGGCGTAATAGATGGTGCGCGAGTCTGAGGACCACGAAAAAGTGTGCACTTCCTCCTGCCCTTGTGTCAGCGGGATCGCCTCGCCTCCGAGGGGAGAAATCAGGTAGACCTGGCTGGCTTCGCCCTTGTCGTTGTCGTTATCTTTATCTCTATCTTTGTCTTTATTGTCTTTGCCTTTATTTTTGTCGTCGCCTGAATCGGGATCCTTCTCGGAAGAAATCTTGCGTTCAGAGCGGAAGGCAATCCAGCGGCCGTCGGGCGACCATTTGGGATCGCTGTCATGTCCGGACTGGGTGAGTGGGATGAGCGGTCCCGCCTTTGCGTCTTCACGGTAAAGCCATAAGTCAGTGCGAAACAGTTGCTGATCCCAGTCGGCGCGCTCCGTGGCGATCACGACGCCATTGCCGTCGGGCGAGAGAGCCACAGTCGAGTAGCTGACTGAATTAAAAAACTCGTCGAGCGCGAGTTTGGGCTTGCCGTCTGCAAAAGTTAGCGGCGCGGAAGCGAGAACAAGGATCAACCATAAAGTATTTGCGGGGATTTTCATAAGGGCCCTTGGCGGAAGTTGTTTATACAACGACAGGTTCAAAATAAGCAATATTCAGCGGACAAGTTCTTCTCGGAATCGCGAACCGAAATGAATATCATGCGACGAGGACAGGCGCTTAGTGGGCGGGTTCGGCGTTCCTGAGTGCTTCGTCAAAGGATTCTGCAGGACGGGATACACGCTCCACCAGGCGCCAACCGTCGTCGTAGCGTCGAAAGCGGGCGGTGGATTGATAGCCTGCGTCCGTAGGATGGAGTAAGGCACCCACCTCGTTCATCGGAATCCATTTCCAATCAAATTCGACATCGGCGACATTGCCCTGCTTGGCGACGCCCGTGATCCTGATCAGCTCGCGTCTGGCAACGGGAACGCTGAATGACTGTTTATCGACATCGCCCGGCGCGATAAGACTTTGAAAAGTATCTACACCAGACGGGGTGAGCGTGGTGTTCCAGCAAGGCGGCGGGGCTACTGCCGGAATGCAGGTGGCTTTGGTGGCGGAAATCCAGCCGCGATGCAGGAGCACCAGATATTCGGGCGAGAGGTAATCTTTGTTGGAGATAATGCCAGTGCGTAGTTGCCACAGTTGCGGAGTGCGGAAAGTATCGGAGCCCGCGATCAAGTCAGCGGCAAGGCGGTGGGTGAGGAGGTCGCGGGGGGAGCAGGACGAAACGAGAAGCAGACTGACCGTACACAGAACGAGTATGGACAATTTCCGCATGAAGGCAACGAACGGGACATCTCAGATCACTGGGTGTGGATTGTAAATAAAAGCGAGCGCTTGCGCGGCGAAAAGGGGCGGGAAGTGATCTGGCCCTCGAAGCGGGTGGACCAGCGGCCGGGAATTGCGGCTGCACAATTCGGACAATGGCCATCCGGAGTCAGCCGGTAGTCTTTGATGAGATAGCCGTGGCGCCCGATTAAAATTTCATCGCACTGCGGACAGCGCGTGTCTTCCCCGTGGCCTACCTGACCAGGCAGATTGCCGGCATAGATGTAGCGAAGCCCGGACCGGCGGCCGATCTCGACGGCGCGCAGCAGATCTTCCGCGCAGGTGTCGCGCGCGACATCGTTTTGCATTTTGTAATCGCCGTGAAAGGCGGTGACGTGCCAGGGAATGTCGGGCGAAATTCCCGCGAGGAATTCGGTCAGACGGCGCAGTTCGTCGGGGGAGTCGTTGAAACCGGGGATTAAAAGCGTGACGATCTCCAGCCAGAGTCCCATGTCATATATTCGGCGGATGCTGTCGAGGATGGGAGCGATGCGGCCGCCAAGTTCATGATAGTGGCGGTCGTCAAAGCTTTTGAGGTCCACTTTGTACAAATCGAGCCACGGGCGAAGATATTCGAGGACTTGGGGCGTGCCGTTGCCGTTCGAAACGAAGCCGGTGATAAGACCGGCGGCCTTGGCTTCCTTGAAAACGGCGACCGCCCATTCGCTGGTGATGAGAGGCTCGTTGTAGGTACTGACCAGAATTTTTGCGCCTTGAGTGATGGCTTCGCGCACCAGCCGTTCGGGCGAGGCAGGCAGCGGAGGCGAGACGGCGCTCGGATCGCGCAGAGCCTGCGAGGTAACCCAATTCTGACAATAGCCGCAGTGAAGATCGCAGCCCAGCATTCCGAAGCTGTAAGCAAGCGCGCCGGGATAAGCGTGAAAGAAAGGCTTCTTCTCGACCGGATCGCATTGTGTGCCCGCAGTGTAGCCCCAGGGGACGTAAAGCGTGCCACCGCGGTTGTAACGAACTTTACAGACCCCAGGCTGCCCATCCGGGATGGGGCAACAATGTCCGCAGGAGAAGCAGCGCACGCGCTTGTTATCGAGCTTTTCGTACAGCCCGGCATCGGCTTCGCGAACTCGCTCGTCGAGAATACTGCGCAGGGTGGGCACGATGGACCTTTGTTTTCATTTTAACTCTATGGAAGTTGAATAGGGCGAGGTGGGAAATTATCGGGCTTCGCTCGATGGACAGCCGAGACTGGCTGTCTCCCCATGATAGGTGTCTCGGACCTCAGCGGACGGCGGCGGATTTCGGCGCAAATTGGTGCTGCCCAAGCCATTGCTCGGCCTGCTGTTCGATGGCTTTCCTTTGGGCAAGCGTGAGACCCGTGGCGATAAACGACGCGCGAGCTTGGCTGGCAGAGTCGCCGTTGGCGCGGGCAAGCAAGGTCCAGAAGTAAGCTTGACTATCATCTTTCACAACCCCGCGACCGCCCCAATAGAGTGATCCTAACTTAGATTGAGCCGGGACGCTGCCATGCTCGGCCGCCTTGGTGAACCAGCGAACCGCACCGCTCTCGTCGCGTTTGATACCCTGTTTCACATCTCCCGCGGCGTAGAGGAGACCCAAAGCGTTCTCGGCTGCGGCGTCGCCGCGGTTCGCCTGCTCGCGAAGCTGAGCCAGATCGGTAGTATGCGCAGATGGAACTACCACAGTGGAAAACGCCGCTTCCGACGACGGCTTGGCAGAAGCGAGGACCGTATGCTGGTGGCGGCGACCGCGGGACTGGATTTTTGCCTGAATCCAAGGTTCGGCGACGTAGCCGAGCGCGAGGCAAATGATCGCCGCCGTCAAGAATAACAAACGCAAGTAAAAGCGAGGCAGGCGAATTCCCCCCACCTGGTCGTGATCGCCGGATAGATTTTCTTCTGCGTTATTCTCCGGAGGATGAGCGAACAGAACGCTGCCGAGGGACGCAGGCAAAGGGTTTGGAGAAGGCGGCAGCGGCGCCGAGTTCTCGTGGACACGCGGCGAGCGATTGACTGCGTCCTCGAGCGTCTCAGCGAGACGCTCGAGCACAGCGCTGTCGTTTTCGCCGAAGGCGCCGGGCTGGGCGGAAAACAGTTCGAGGAGTCCAACTATCTTTTCCTTTTCTCCCACACGCAGCGGAGCAGCAATGATGGAACGAATGCCGAGGGCGCGGCAGCTTTGTCGATCGACACGGTCGTCCGTCTCGGTATCGTCGCATCGCAGCAATTTCCCGCTGCGCACGCATTCGCCGGAGAATCCGGAACCTACATGCAGATTTGCGCCGACAGGCGGAGCGCTGGGGCCGGCACTGGCCCGGCAGATCATAGTGTCGGTTCCTTCGCTTCCCTCCTCAAGCGCAACCGCCGCACCGGAAGCCCGGAGCAAGGATCGTGAACGGGCCGCGACCAGTGCGAGAATTGCTTCCAGATCCGGTCCAAGAGATTCAGCTTCCTTCTGCACCGCGGATACGGCGCTGAGAATGTCGGTATAGTTCTGGCGAGGGATGGAGTTCTGCGAATCTCCCGAAGGCGCCTCGAGCGATTCCGCGTTTGCAGCCGACGCGAGAGCATTCAGAAACAGCCAATCGTTTAGCTGGCGCTTGGAATCATCCGTAAGAATAGGAAAAGCGAAACCCACACGACCGCTTGCGTCGAACCAGACCACGCGAGCCGTGCCGGAAATCTGGGGTCCAGCTTCGGCGAGATCCAGGCACAACTCGACCGTTTGATTGACTTCCATTGGCGATGAGCAGTGAAGCGCCAAGCCGCTTTCGCTGATGTTGAGGACTTCGTAGAGGTCCAGCATCTCGCTGTAAGAGGCGTCGCTAAAACTTGCATAAGCAGGCACGTGCACTCTTTGCCGCACGCGACCACGGCGGTTCGAGGAAGCAGGTGGTGTGAGCTGAATGGTAGAGGCCATGGCAAAGGCGTCCAGAGTCTGGCTTGTACATATTACCCCCAGATCGACAAAAAGTAAGCAGGAGGAAAATGGACCGAAATGGGAAGTCGCAAATTGATGAGAACAAAGGCGGAAGGACCAGGAGCGATCTATCAGCCCAGTCGGGCTTAGGGGAACGGGCAACCCCGCCGAACCTGGTCCACTCTAATCGTCATATTTGATGTTCGGAACTACTTCAATTCCTAAGGGCCAAACGCTTTCCATCAAGACGAAAATGTTCCTGGTGGGTTCAGTGTTCGTGGTCGGCACGTCGTTTCCCGCCTGGGCGGCGCTCGGGGGAGACATTGCGTCCGTCCAAGCCGATCAGTTTCACATGCAAGGCACCCGGCGCGTGACTGCCGCCGCGGCGTATACCGTGCACGAGATTCAAGGCGCCAGTGGGACCGGAGTGAGGGAATATGTTTCCTCCGAGGGCAAGGTGTTTGCCGTCGCTTGGCAAGGACCTTATCTGCCGGACATGCGCCAACTGCTGGGTAGTTCTTTTGAGCAGTATGCTCAAGCGGCAAAGGCCCAAAGAAGCACTCGGATGCGACGTGGACCCCGGCTGATCGAAGAGCCTGGATTAAGCGTCGAGATGAGCGGACATCCCCGCTCATTTAGCGGCAGGGCCTATATCCCAGGAATGCTGCCCCAAGGGGTGCTCGCCGAGGACATTCGATGAGGGCTCTACAAAAGCTCTTAGCCGGCGCGGCCTGCTTCGGAATTGTATTTTCCCTTGGGTGCGGCGGAGGCAGCAGTACCAGTAGTACCAGCACGACCAACACTACTCCGCCGCCTAATACGATTGCGAGTGCGGCAGCGAATGTCGCGCCCATCACGGTAAACACCGGCCCCTTGCCCGCCCCGAATCTCTATGCAAACGGGGCCTTCGTGAATGTTACGTTATGCGTCCCCGGAACCTCGACTTGCCAGACGATTGGTGAAGTGCTGGTGGATACCGGTTCTTTTGGCCTGAGAATTGTCTCCCCGCAGGCGCTAACGCTTTCCCTGCCGCAGCAGAATGCGTCTGACGGGAATCCAATGGTGGAATGCCTGCAATTCTTGGACTCCTACACGTGGGGGCCGGTGCAGACTGCGGACATCCAAATTGGCGGAGAAAAGGCAAGCGCAGTGCCCATTCAAGTGCTAAGTGACACCGATTACGCGGTTCCCGACAGTTGTAGTAACCCGAGCGGCGGTTCCTCGGCTGATACGGTCCAGAATTTGGGCGCGAACGGCATTCTTGGTATAGGCCAACTTCCCCAGGATTGCGGGGTGAACATAACCTGTCCTGCGATTGCGAATCAGTATTATTCGTGCGCTTCCGCTACTGCAACCTGCACCCCGGTCGCCGTGGCGGTCGCCCAGCAGGTACAAAATCCAGTGTCGTTGTTTACCACCGACAATAATGGAGTCATTATTGAGCTGCCCGCAGTTTCCGGAGCCGAGGCCACGGTTAGCGGATCTTTGGTCTTCGGTATTGGGACGGAATCCAACAACGGCCTGGGCAGCGCCACCGTCTACACTTCCGATCCTTCTACCTTAAACTTCACCACTAGCTTCAACGGAACGAACTACAGCGACGCAGCGTTTATCGATAGCGGATCAAATGGATATTTTTTCAATGATTCCAGCATCGCGACCTGTCCGAGCAGTGTGGACTTCTTTTGCCCTTCGAGTACGCTGAGTCTTTCTGCGACAACTCAGGGATTCACGACTGGTACGGGGACCGTAAGTTTCAGCGTAGCCAATGCTGACACTTTGTTCACCCAGGGTCCCAATGATGCCGCCTTCGGCGGGTTGGCGGGACCAGCCAGCACCCCGCCCGCCCCGGCCTTCTTCGACTGGGGCCTGCCGTTCTTTTACGGCCGCAATGTGTACACAGCAATCGAAGGCGCGACTGCCCCCGGCGGCACGCCGCCTTACTGGGCCTACTGACCGATTCTCATTCCTAAAAACGCCCGCCCCTAGCTTGTTTTTTTTCCCCCCCAGAACACGCTCAAGTCGAAGGCATTCGCAAACGGCCTTGAACTGCCTGCATCGCCTGTCACGGCACACTGAAAATAAATCAGGCCCTCGATTTTCTGACTCCCGAAAATTCGGCATGTCCCGAAGTCTCGTCATCCGATCGTTGTCTCTAGCCGCCTGTTTTCAATACGTTGCATGTGGCCTTCGCATTGCATCTTCACTTGCGCCACTGGCCGGGAAGGCGGCAATGCGAAGCATTGCGGCGTACAACTGATGACGTTGAGGATCGAGAGATCAGCGCGGCACCGACTCACCGTTTTCACCCTCAGTGGGCGTATGGAGGCGGAGCACGTCCAGGAACTGAAGGAGCTGTTCGATTGCGACTACCGAAACATCATTCTGGATTTGCGAGACCTGAGGCTGGCGGACCGCGACGCAGTGGGGTTTCTAAGGGGTTGCGAGGCGGATGGCATGAAGCTCGAGAACTGTCCGGCCTATGTCCGCGAGTGGATGGACAGAGAACAAGATTGAGGAACGAGACGTCGTGGGCACGGCTGTAGTTCAGGTTCGAGGAAGGAAGTCCGTTGTGTTGATTACGTTCGATTCATTGATGGGAATTTATCGTCTGCAATGGCGATGTGGAGCCTGAACGTGGCAGGCCATTGAGACCCACAGGATCAGGTCGAGATTATGGAAAAGCTAATCGAATTTTACATACCGGAACGCTTTCGGCAAGCGTTCGTGCGTGCTGATCAGGCGCAAGCGGGAAAGGTCATCGAATTTTGTCCAGGGAGAAAGGCACAAGCATCGATTCCACCTTCTGGCGGAGTCATTGCCTGGTCCTTGTCAGGCACAGTGTCCAGCCCCGCTGCAGATAATGAGTCAGCTTAGACACCGAGGTTGATCGGAGGGATCCTGTCATGTCGGCGATAACAACGACGTTCATTGAAGGAGAGCCAACAGTATGCCGCGGCGGCTTTGGCGAGCGTGCCCAGGAACTGGACTGCGTTGTGTCCCGATACCTGCCTATGTTTTACAAAAGGGCCTTCCGATTCTTGGGGAACGCACCCGACGCAGAAGACGCCGTTCAAGATGCTCTCCTTTCCGCATACAGACATTTAGGGCAGTTCAGAGGGCAAGCGCAGCTTTCGACCTGGCTGATGACAATCGTCACCAACGCTGCACTGATGCAACTACGGCGTCGCCATAGTGGCTACTTTTCGCTTGACCAGGAGCGGGAGGAGGACGGCCTCTCTTTTTCGGAACGGTTATCCGATTCGAAACCAAACCCGGAAGAAGTCTGCTCAACCATGGAAGCACGGCATCGGCTGGTCGAGGGTATTCAAAGGCTTTCCCCAAAGCTTCGCAGAACATTTCAGTTGCGCGATATCGACGGTCTTACGACGAAAGAAGCGGCGCATGCCTTGCGTGTCCCTGAAGGGACGGTAAAAGCACGGCTCGCACGGGCGCGCGCCAAACTTGTCGGGACCATGCGCGATAAGCCTGTCTGCAGGGTTCCCGAACAATTTCAGTTAGGAAACCGATCTCCCCGAAAAAGGAATCCATTGGAGAATCCGATTCGGAAGGTCGGTGAGTGCGCCGGGTGATCAAGAGGAATTTCTATGACAGCAGTAATCAAGTCCGCAGTTTCTGCTTTCGCGCAGCACGGGCCCGAGCCCAACGGAAACGCGATTCGCTTCCTCGATGAAAACCTGACTTCGGTGCCAGCTTTTGATATTCCGGAGGTCTTTCGCAAGCTGTCGCGTTTCTTTCCGGTGATCGTGCTTGTTCCGAAATCAGCTGTTGAGGATGAGGCGACGCAGAAAAAGCGGGAGCAGAACAGATCCGTTAGTGACCTCACGGACACAAGGAACGTCTACTTACCACTGGATGCCGCGAAGGGCTGGCTGACGAATTCCAGCGCCACAGACAGGTTCGAATTTGGCGCAGTCAGGGGATGCTTTTCGACGATGGAAATTCATTGCAACGACCAGCCGGTAACTCTCACAAGTCAGGAATTCAAGATTCTCGCGTACTTGATCAAAAACCCGTTGAAGGTGATCTCCCGGGACGAGCTACTCAATGAAGCGTGGGGATATGAGAACTATCCGTGTACAAGGACAGTCGATAACCACATTTTAAAGTTACGCAAGAAACTAGAACCGGAACCTGCCCAACCTAGACACTTTCGCACTATCCATGGTACTGGATACAGGTTCGTGCCCTGAATTAAATTGTTCGTGGGAAGAGTCGGATAAGAAATGGCGAGATTTACCCATCTCTAGCGATCTCTTTCCGCGCGGCGAAAGCAAGGAGGCAATTGAAAACGTTATGATCTCAAGCTACCTGGAAGACGGCAGACGGTTTTACCTAGCTCGACCCCGCACAATTCTATGAGTACTTTGTGGCCGACCTGTCCGCTGAGCGGGCAGCTTTTATGGCGCGCTCGCAGGTGTTCAATTTAGCAGGCAATTTCAAGGCGGTGATTACCACAGCTGCGTGGAAAAGCAAACCAAGCTGGATGTTGGTGGCGGGACTAGACAGAACCATCAACCCCGAACTCGAACGCTGGTATGCCACGCGAGCCAACAGTCACAAGGTCGAGGTCGCGGGCGCGAGCCACACGGTCTATGTCTCGCATCCAAAGGAAGTTGCAGAAGTAATTGAGAGTGCAGCTCGTGCGATGTCGAAGTAGCTCAGATTCCTCAAGTGAGACCAAGCGAAAGCGAAACTCTTCGCCAGCCAGTCGCCACCGAATCGCTCGATTGCGAAGCATCCAAGTTTGCACCAGAAATATAGTGCTGCCTTAAAGAAGGTCGCTGCGGCGTATCTTTCATCTCGCGGCATCCCAGGTCCCGATTGCGAGATGTCCTGCTTCGAAGAAGAGCACGCGATTCCTGAAGGCTGATCATTCGTCCACGCCGGATCAGTTGCAATTGCCCACAGAGAGCAGCCACAGTAAAGGAGATTGAGCTTACGCAGACTCGTGATTTCGAGGTCATGGACCCGCGGGAGATTTCTCACGCCAACACCCAGCAAGAACGAGGTATTGATTCGCGTTGCCGTGGATGGAAGCGGGAGCTACAGTAAGAATCAGCACGTTAACGGTCGTAGCCTTGATCTTAGGGTGCTGAGAAGGGCTGAACCATGGCTGATTCAACTAGCTCCAAAGAGTTGATGCGCGCGCGTGCGTCTTTCGCGCTCCGCTATGGGCTGGCTTTCGCTTCGGTCGCTGGCGCTCTGTCGCTGGATCTTCTGTTTCACAACTTCAATCTGCCCCATCCGTTTGCTGCATTTGCACTGTCCGCAATCGCGATCGCGTTTGGTACGGCGGCACCAAACCCGGTATTTTGGCAGTTTTGCTTTCGTCGATCATCCGCGGCTTTATTTTCGAGGGCGAAACCAGCAGCCTCTTCCACGTCCTTTATGAACTGGTGTTCCTGACCTTTGCAATCGTCATGATCGGGGTTAGACGGAACAGGGGCTCTGGAGCTCGCAATCAACGAGCGAACGGCCCTCCCGAAGATTTGTATTTCGAATTCGAAGCGTGATCTGATTTGCGCAGGCCTGTTTGTGCAAGCGCTGGGGTGACGAGGTTCCGAAGACACAGACTGGAGTTCTCATTGGCTGCTAGCCCAGGGATTCTCAAAGGGCGAACCCAGTCGCTCGCGTAGACGGAGGAGAGATGATTGTATGATCCATGTGATGCGCACGGATCTTGCGGCTGCCGGAATTCGGCACGTGGCTCTCGGGCACCCTCTGGCGAGACGCTTAACGAAGGTGATCGGCATTTGTCTGATTGTTTTGTCATTGGGCGGATGCCAGCATCCTGCAAGAGAGCCGGTGACGCTGACTTTCCTCGATCCTGAGTGGTCGCACGACCTGACAGAACGCAATGTGCTACCAGATGAAAGATTGCTGGAATTCACCCGGGAAACAGGAATTAGGGTCAAGCACCTGCCAACTCCGGAGCCCGCTCTTGACCAGCTAGACATGGCGCGGGAGGTACTCGGGGAAGGAGCAAGCCCCGACGTGTTGGGTATCGATGTAATCTGGCCCGGAACGCTGAGTCAGAATTTGATCGATCTGAAACCGTATTTCGCAACAGAACTCTCTTCCGTAGGCCCGGATGTAGTCGCGAGCTACACGGTCAAGGGGAAGCTAGTTGCCATGCCGTTTCACGCCGACATAGGAGTCCTGTTTTATCGAAGAGATCTTCTTCAAGAGTATGGGTACGGTGCACCACCAAGGACGTGGGAACAACTCGAGAAAATGGCCACCCGCATCCAGCAGGGAGAGCGTGCCAAAGGACAAAAGAATTTTTGGGGGTTTATATGGCCAGGTACGGCCGGTGAAGGTTTGGCCTGCAACGCGCTGGAATGGCAGGCGTCAGAGGGTGGCGGGACTATCATCGAAGCCGACGACACTATCAGCGTGAACAATCCTGACGCCATCCGCGCCTGGCAACGTGCTTCGCACTGGGTAGGTTGGATCTCAACTCCCGATGTGATTTCCTATGAGGAATGGGATGCCGTCAACGCATTTTACTCCGGACAGGCAGCTTTTTTTCGTGGGTGGGCGCGGTCTTACCTTCTGAGCGTCGAGGCTGAGGCTAACCCGGCAATTCGAGACACAGCAAAGATCGGTAGCTCGAGGATTGGTATCACCAGTGTCCCAGGCGGTAACACTGGGCAAGCTGCAACTTTGGGCGGCTTCGGTCTCGGGGTTTCTCGATCGGCAGTTCATCCCTCTGAAGCAGTGGAGTTGGTCCGATTCCTTGTCCATGAAGAAATGCAGTCTGAAGTGCGCTCGCATTCCGAAGCCCTGAAGCAGCCTGAGCTGCACGAGGGGCCCGCAATATTAAGGGTATACTCTGATTTTGATCGTGTTGGGCGGGGAACTGGCGTGGTGAATCGCCCCGCCACGATTGTGGGACAGCGATATGAAGACGTGGATCACGCTTATATCCGGGCAGTGCGTTCTGTTTTAACGGGCAAAACCAAAGCACCCGAAGCTGCGAAACAGCTGGAAAAGGAACTAGTTGGGATCACTGGATTCAAGACGGGACCGCCGAGCGGGATTCGAAACAAAGATCAGACTGCGGAACCGGTTCGCTAGCGAGGTCACCTGCAGGCCGTTCGACGAGAGGCTGGTCCGTAGAAAACTCCAGTAGCGCTGGCGCATGATGCACACCAACAGCCCGACTCGATTTTCTGGAGGGCTGAGGCACGCGTTGGCGAACATTCCATTCCTCTACCGCGTCAACATCCATCGCCGCCTGACACTCTGCTTTATCTTCGTCATTGTCCTGATGTTGGTTGGCAATGGCATCCTCCTTTGGCAGTTGCACTTGATCCGGGTCCAAGTGGAACGTCTGAGCGGTGTAAATGAAGAGCTCATCGAGGTGCTGCGGGTACATACCGGTCTCCTGTCAGTCTACGAGAGGCTCGGTGTTCTGGCCCGTTCCGAAAACTCTGCCCGGTTGCTGAAAGAATCGGCCACGCTTCGGAAGGGCCTTCTTGACGACGCCCAGCGCACCTTGGTGGCCTTCAATCACCTGCCTCCCGAAATGAAGGTGGACCAGACAGTGCTGCCAACTCTGGAATCAATTGAGCGTACCCTGCCGTCACATCTGGATGCGATCACAGCCGCGGCCGCATCGGGAGAGTGGGACGCTGTGCGTTTCCGGATCGAGCGACAAGTTCAGCCGCTGGAATCTCTGAGTTCCGAGTTAGTCAAAGTTGTAACCCGCGAGGTTGAAGAGCAGCGTGCGCAAGCAACGTTAAATATTTCGCGTGCAGAACGCCGAATCTTTCTGGCTGTGCCAATCACGGGATTCGTCACGCTCTTGATTGCCGCTGGCCTAGGCGTGGTGATCACTCGCAGTATCACCGAGCCGCTGGGGCGCGTAGTAGAGGGGTCCAAAGCCCTGGCACGAGGTGAGTTTGAGCACCAGATTTCGGTGATCGGAGCAGATGAACTCGCTCACGTCGGACTAGTGTTCAACGACACGGCCCGCAAACTCCGTGACCTTTACGAGGATTTGCGCGGCAGGGAAGAGAAGCTGCGGCGTAGCGAAGCGTATCTGGCGGAGGCGCAGAAACTAGCCAAGATGGGCAGTTGGGCCTATAACCCTGCCGCGGAGAAGTGTCTTTACTGGTCGGACGAAATGCTCCGAATCTTTGGATTAGATCTTCAAACAAGCAACCTCCCGGATCGGGAAGAGTTTCTTCGACTGGTGCACCCGGAAGATCGCGACAGATTTAACGAACGGATCGACAAGGCGTTCCGCGAGAAAACTGATTTTGTGCAAGATTACAGGATCGTGCTGACGAATGGCACGGTAAAGCACATCCACGGGATCGGACACCCGGTGCTCGATGAAACCGGAAATATTATCGAATACGTTGGTACCGACGTGGATGTGACAGAACGCAAACGTGCCGAAGAAGCTTTACAGCGGAGTGAGGCTTATTTGGCGGAAGCACAGAAATTGACTCACACAGGCAGTTGGGTTTGGAATGTGCGTACCGACGCTCTCTTCTGGTCGCAAGAGGTCTTTCGTATTTATGACTACGATCCCAAGCATATGGCTCACCCCACATGGGACTTTTTTGAGAGGATTCACCCCGAGGATCGACCAAGATTCGAGCAGAGAAAGAAAAGACTGGCGTCGGCGCAGAAGGAGTGGGCAGATTCTAAGATAGATTTTCGAATCGTACTTCCAGACGGAACGATAAAGCACCTCCAATCTATCGCTCATCCGGTGATTGATTCAGGCGACGAAATCGTCGGCACAGTCATGGATGTGACCGAACGGATGCGCACCGAAGAGAAGCTGCGACGCAGTGAAGCAGATTTGCTTGAGGCCCAGAGAATAAGCCAAACAGGTAGCTGGAAACTCGACGTTTCATCAGGGAAAGTCATAGTCTCACCGCAAATATTTCGAATATTCGGCGTCAAGCCTGATGAGGGTATGTCGACCCCTGAATTTTGGCTTAATAGAAATCATCCTGAGGACGCAAAACGCATTCAGGAACTCTTTGAAAGATCCACAATCGAGAAAAAAAACTATGACGCGGACTATCGCATTGTTCTTCCCGATGGGTCCATCAAGCACCTCCATGCTGTCGGGCATCCCGTCTTGAACGAGTCGGGCGACCTCGTGGAATTTGTCGGGACCGCAATCGATGTCACCGAACAGGCGCAGGCCAGGATTGAATTGGAGAAAGCTTTCGAACAGATTAAACGCCTGAAAGACCGTCTTCACGATGAGAATCAAGCTCTCAGGGAGCATATCGATCGGGCATTCATGTTTGAGGACATTGTGGGCTCTTCACCAGCCCTGCAAACCGTGCTTTCCAGCATTGTTAAAGTGGCCCCCACCGACTCCACGGTGCTGATCACCGGTGAAACTGGCACTGGAAAAGAATTGATTGCTCGTGCCATACACAAGCACTCCCAACGTTCGGGCCAGGCGTTCATCAGCGTAAATTGTGCGTCGATTCCTTCCTCCTTGATCGCGTCCGAACTGTTTGGTCACGAGAAAGGCGCGTTCACCGGCGCGGTGCAACGCCGCCAGGGCCGCTTCGAGCTGGCGCACTCCGGTACGATTTTTCTAGACGAGGTTGGCGAGCTTTCCGCAGAGACTCAGATTGCATTGCTCCGAGTACTTCAGGAGCGGCAGTTCGAACGAGTGGGAGGTAACAGAATTCTTACCACCAACGTTCGCGTCATAGCCGCAACCAACCGTGATTTGCCGGCAGCCATTGATGCGGGAACGTTTCGATCCGACTTGTTTTACCGGCTGAACGTTTTCCCGATTGAGGTACCTCCTCTTCGGAAGCGGAAGGAGGACATTCCGATGTTGGTGGAGTATTTCGTAAAACGCTACGCCGAAAAAGCCGGGAAGCAAATCCGCAGGATTGACAACAACACGCTGGAGCTGTGTCAGTCGTATCCTTGGCCAGGAAATATCCGTGAGCTGCAAAACATCGTGGAACGATCAGTGATCCTTACCAGTGACGACACTTTTTGGATCGAAAAGGCTTGGCTGGCCAGCCCGGAGCCAGCCCGGCAAGAGTTCGCTGGCCCTTTGCCGGACACTCTCCAGAATCAGGAGAAAGTAATGATTGAAACCGCCTTGGCAGAATGTAAAGGGAAAGTCGCTGGCCCAGGAGGTGCGGCAGCGAAACTTGGAATTCCCCGATCGACGCTAGACTCGAAGATTAAGCAGCTGAACATTAAGAAACACAAGTTTATCTCCGCGCAGTAGTAAACCCTTCTTTTCTGATCCCGAAAATTCGGCACTTTCCGAAATCTCGTCATCCAATTTCTTCCGCAAGCTTTTCGTTTCAGCGCTTTGCATGTGGCCTCCGTGTTGCATCTTCCGCGATGGCAACGATGCAACAACGCCACGGCTGACCTGGGCCGAACAACATAACTAGAGTATCGAGGGTGGCTGCCGCCGGGAATCTCAGGTGACACGGGATCCTATGGAAGTGCATCCCGTAAAGGAGAGCGGCCATGAAAAAGGTTGCGATAGTAACTGGGGCATCGCGAGGGATCGGACGGGCGGTGGCGAGGCGATTGGCGCAGGACGGCTTCGTTGTCGTCGTGAATTATTTAAGCAACGGAGGCGAAGCTGACCAAGTGGTGGCAGAACTCAAAGCAATCGGCTGCAACGCCATCGCGATTCAAGCCGATGTTTCAAGCGCTCGTGATGTGGAGAGGCTTTTCAACGAAACCGTCAAGACGCTCGGGAGCGTCGATGTCGTGGTTCACAACTCTGGGATCATGTCGCTTTCGCCAATCGGCAAGAATGAGCTGGACCTGTTCGATAAGGTTATCTCTACAAATTTGCGCGGCGCCTTTCTAATGTTGGCTCAAGCCGCGCAGCACATCATAGCCGGCGGAAGGATTATCGCTCTTTCGAGTAGTGTTCTGGCGAAATCCTTTCCCACTTACGGTCCCTACATTGCGTCAAAAGCTGGCGTCGAAGGACTCGTACACGTGCTTGCGAACGAGCTACGTGGACGCAACGTTACTGTGAATGCCGTTGCGCCAGGGCCGGTCGCGACTGAGCTCTTCCTGAAGGGTAAGAGCGAAGAGCAGGTCGCGGAGATTGCCAAGATGTCGCCTCTGGAGCGTCTGGGACAAGCCGACGACATAGCGAGCGTAGTCTCCTTTCTCGCCGGCGCAGATGGTGGTTGGGTGAACTCTCAGGTGCTACGTGCCAACGGAGGCTTCGCCTATTAGCCATTGCACGTGAAGACACAAACCTTCAGAGGAATGGAGAAACGGCAATCATGAATAACATAATCGTAATCACCGGGGCCTCAAGCGGATTTGGAGCGTTGACGGCACGAGCTCTCTCACGAGCAGGTCACACGGTCTACGCCAGTATGCGCGAAACTACGGGGCGCAACGCATCCCAGGTTGAGGGGGCGAAGAAGTTTTCCGAAGAGAACGGCGTCGATTTGCGCACAATTGAATTGGATGTCGCCTCTCAGGAATCAGCCGACCAGGCCATCAAGATTATCGTCGATAAACACGGCCGTCTCGATGTCGTCATTCACAACGCGGGACACATGGTCTTTGGCGCGGCGGAGGCATTCACTCCGGAACAACTTCTGGAGGTCTATGACACGAACGTGCTTAGCACGCAGCGGGTCAATCGCGCTGCCCTCCCACAGCTACGCAAGCAGAAGAAGGGCTTGGTTCTCTGGGTTGGAAGCACCAGCACGCGTGGAGGCACGCCGCCTTATCTCTCGCCCTATTTTGCGGCGAAGGCCGCTATGGATGCGCTTGCTGTCAGCTATGCGGCAGAGCTGAATCGCTGGGGCATCGAGACCTCGATTATCGTTCCCGGAGCTTTCACCTCCGGCACCAATCACTTCGCGCATGCCGGTGCACCAGCAGACAAGACGCGTCAGGCCGAGTACGACAACGGCCCTTACACGCATCTTGGTGACGACATCATGAAGGGGTTCGCCGCTACCGCGCCTCCCGGTGCCGATGT
>Ga0209330_1000434_pt1 | contig 17851 bp, 15 predicted proteins | sample JacPinW_OM2H0_O3_FD_187969 | JGI IMG/M metagenome (GOLD analysis project Ga0209330, IMG submission 187969) | Forest soil microbial communities from Algoma, Ontario, Canada - Jack Pine, Ontario site 1_JW_OM2H0_O3 (SPAdes) (version 2) | ecosystem: Environmental > Terrestrial > Soil > Boreal...
TCCAATCGCGCGGCGGAAGCTCAAGTGGGAGAAGAGAATCACCAGCCAAACGAAGAACATACCGGCGACGGCGACTCCGTAGAGCAACAAGAACGACTTTTCCGGCACATAGATCGCGAGCACTATCGCGACGATCATTCCTGTCGTCGCCGTAGCGAGCGCTCTCAGTGGAACTCCTTGCTCGCTGAGCCGCCCCAACGGGGCGGGCGCATAGCCGCCGCGTGCGAGCGAAAAAATCATGCGCGTTGAAAGATACAGATCGGCATTCGAACTCGAGAGCGCCGCCGTGATCACCACGAGATTCATAATGCTCGCCGCGTATGGAATGCCGGCGGAGGAAAAAGCACGCACAAAGGGGCTCGCCGTAATGTCCCCTCCTGTCTGGTTCCACGGAGTTATCGCCAACATCACTGCAATTGCGGCCACGTAAAAAATAATCAACCGGTAGACGATGGTCTTCATGGCCCGTGGGATTGTTATTTCCGGATTCTGCGCCTCGCCTGCAGTCACGGCGATGATCTCCACGCCCATGTAACTCGTGATCGCCAGTGTCATTGCCAGCCACACTCCTTTCCACCCGTTCGGCAGAAATCCCCCATGGCTGGTCAGGTTTGAAAGACCCACGGCTGGGGTCGGACCAAGTCCGCTGATGAGCGCGATTCCGACACCAATAAAGGCCAGAATCGCCAGCACTTTGATCAACGCAAAATAATATTCGAATTCACCGAAACGACCCACCTGGAATGTGTTGATCGTCACCAGTATTACCGACGCGCCAGCGACCCAAGCCCACTGTGGGACGCCGGGAAACCAGAATCCAAAATAAATCCCCACGGCGGTAACTTCCGCTCCGATCGCAATGATTTGAATCACGCCATAGGTGGCGCGCACGGTGAATCCGGCCCACGGATTCAGATAGCGTTCCGCATAAATTCCAAAGGAGCCGGCCACCGGATGCAATACAGCCATCTCGGCAAGAGCGTAGGCGACAATCAATGCAACCACCGCTGCGAAAAGGTAGGTAACGATCACTCCCGGTCCGGCAAGGCGGATTGTCACGCTGCTGCCTAGGAAGAGTCCGACGCCGATCGCGCCGCCCATCGCCAGCATCGAGAGCTGGCGCTGGTTCATCCCGCGCCGCAACCCTTCCGCACTTTTCACGGCAATATCGGGATTACTCATTCCGGACTCGAAGAGCGGAGGAGAAAACGTTGGATCTTGCCGGTGGCGGTTTTGGGCAGCTCGGAGACGAAGCGGAATTCGTGCGGGCATTTGAAGCCGACGAGGCGGGTGTGCAGCCAGCCGTTTATCTCGCTGTCGAGCCCGCCAGCGGGGCTCGTCAAACCGGCACGCAACACGATGAACGCGACCGGACGCAGCAGGCCCAGCCCATCGGCCAACCCAACCACCGCGCATTCCGCGATTGCCGGATGGCCGAGCAACGCATTTTCCACTTCCCCGGGCGAGACCCACATGCCGGAAACTTTCATCATGTCGTCCGCGCGACCGGCGAAATGATAGAAACCTTCGGAGTCTCGCGTAAACTTGTCGCCGGTAAATACCCAGCCGTCCTGCTTGACGCGCGCGGTTAGCTCGGGAATTCGCCAATACTCGGCGAAAGCGCTTTCGCCCTTCACCCACAAATTTCCGATTTCGCCGTCTGCTACCTGCTCGCGCGCTTCGTCGACGATTCGCGCTTCGTATCCGGGAACTTCGCGGCCGCAAGTTCCAGGACGCGCTTCCCCGGGACGCACGGAGAGAAAAACGTGCAGCATTTCTGTCGAGCCGATGCCATCGAGAATTTCGATGCCGAAGCGTTCGCGAAACCGCTCGAAAATTTCCGCGGGCAACGATTCACCAGCAGACACGGCGATGCGAACCGAAGAGAAATCCACGTTTAGCCCTTGCTCCGCTTCGCGAAGAAGAGCGGCGTAAAAAGTGGGCACGGCGAAAAACACAGTTGGCCGATACTGCGTTACAAGTTGCGCGACGCGATCGGGACGCGGGCGCTCGGCGTACAGTACGGTGCTCGCGCCGAAAAAAAGCGGGAAATACATGCCATTCCCCAGGCCGTACGCAAAATAGAGTTTCGATACGGAGAACATCCGGTCGTTCGCGCGAAGACCCAGGACGCCCTGCGCGAAATTCCGCGAGGTGACCAGCATGTCGCGGTGGCGATGCACCGCCGCTTTTGGGGTGCCGCCGCTGCCGGATGTGTAGAGAAAAAACGCGGGGTCAGCAGCTGTCGTCGGATAACTGTCCGCGGCTCCGCCATCAGCCGGCAGCCAATGGCTGGAATGAACGACTTTGCATACAGTATTTTGCAGGCGCAAAACGGTTTGGCCGAAAACGACGACTAACTCCAGCGCGCCTGGCGCGATTCCGGAAGCAAATTCAGCCAGGATCGACGCGTGGACCATCGCAAAACGCGCGCCGGAATTCGAAAGGTAATGGCGATAATCTGCGGCTCGCGCCATCGAATTCACCGGAACAGCGATTGCTCCGATTTTAGCGGCGGCGAAGAACGCCGAGAAGAATTCGATCGAATCGGGAAGCGCGATCAGGACGCGATCGCCGGGCTGGCAACCCGAATCCCGGAGCGCGCGCGACAGGCGATTTACTTCAGCTTCTAATTGGGCGTAGGTTGCTTCGCGCTCGACTCCCAAAATTGCAAGTTTGTCAGGATGCTCCCGCGCAGGACGCGAGACGAATTCGTCTGCGATATTAAATATGTTCGAGGAAGATTCAGGAGTTCGAGTCACGCCGCCGATTCTACATCACAAGCAATTCCAGCCTTGCACTCGAATTGTTTTCTTAACGGGCGAGCGTGATGGAGGGATTCAAAACACCAGCACCAAGAACAGAAATGCCGCGATGCCGCTTATTGCGTAGCGGATTTCTCGCCCAAACGGCGCATGCGCTCTTGCAGCTTCTTCCGCAGCGTGGAGGGCGCATTCGGATTGAATGCGACGAGGTACCACAGTGGTTGTGTGCGATCCCGGCTGAGACGCGTCAGCGTAGCCGCGTCGCTGTTGGGATGCCGCGCGATGTTTTCGCGGATCGCCGAATAAGGATGATGCGAAAGATGTGCCAGCGTTTTCGCCGAAACCTTGGGATGTTCGCTGATCAGCCGCAGCAAATAGTAATCTTCTTTTGGCGCTTGTCGCGACAAACTATCCAGCGTGTCGGGCCTTACCTCCGCGCTCAGAACCACGCCAATTTTTTCGTCCCAGCCGGGATTGATGCGATTCAGTTCCTGCGTGCGCGCGTGAATCAATTGTTCGATCACACGCCGTTCTTGCTCGAGGCGCGGCGCCGGTAGCGCGCTGCGTTCCACCGAATCCAGGACGCGCAGCAGATGCTGCCTTTCGCCAAACACAATTTGCGAGGTTCGTACGGTCTTCCCTTTCGTCGCATTCCGCACTAAATCTGAACGTCTCATCGTTTGCTCACCCCGCAGATCTCACGAGCCGCAAGTGGTTCCCAGGAAGCGGCTCCGAAAGAAAATAGACTTCCACTGTCGCGTGGCCCTAGTTTCACGGATCGCGCTAGCGTCATGCTTGTTATGATTATTGTCAACGCGCCAGATTATCCGACCTCAGTGCCGCAGAGTAAAGGAAACTAGGTTAGCCTGTTCCGTAGCGCGCAATACTCGGTTCTAGAACCAACCTAATTGCAGATTGCAACTTTGGAGTTCGGGGGCTGGGTACCGCGTTTTGACGCCATGCCCAAGCACCCTCATGGGCTGTAACTTGGCCCAGCCCGCTACAACCGTGCCCGTCCGAAACGAAAGGCCAGCAAAGTACAGGTAACCGTTTTGAGCCGCTAAGTCCCGGTATTACACAACTATTACAAATTCCTTTTCCCATTACTGCTAGTCTAATCTCACTGTAAGACGATTTGGAAACGCGAATATATGGCGAAACTCAAGAAACAGCAGAAAGGGCCAAAACTATGGGAGTCGAACTCACAGATCTGGAAAGGAAGCCGGCAGCCCGCGATGAAATCAACTGGGTCACGGCTTCGTTCATGGCGATATTTCATATAGGCGCGATTGCAGCGCTATTTTTCTTTACCTGGAAAGCATTCTTCGTCGCGATGGTTCTGTGGTGGATGGCGACCAGCCTGGGAATCGGCATGTGTTATCACCGGCTGCTCACCCACCGCGGCTACCAAGTTCCCAAGTGGCTGGAGTACACGCTCACCGTATTCGCTACGCTTGCGCTTGAAGGCGGACCGATCTTCTGGGTCGCCACGCATCGAATTCATCATAAATATTCTGACCATGAAGGCGATCCGCACTCACCCATCGACGGCAAATGGTGGGCGCACATGGGCTGGATCCTGATGGGCAAGTCCATGCACCACGACACATCCACACTCGCCCGTTACGTCCCCGATCTCGCCAAAGACAAGTTTCACGTATGGATCACGAAATATCACTACGTCCCGATGATCGTGGTGGGACTCGCGCTGCTCGCGGTAGGCGGCTGGAAGTTCGTCCTCTGGGGCATTTTCTTCCGCACCGTGATCGGCCTGCATTTCACTTGGCTGGTCAATTCCGCTACTCATTCGTGGGGAACGCGCCGCTTTCAGACCCGCGATCTCTCCACCAATAGCTGGTGGGTCGCGCTGCTAACCTGGGGCGAAGGCTGGCACAACAATCACCACGCGCATCCGGTTTCAGCTCGCCACGGTTTGCGCTGGTACGAAGTGGACACAAACTGGTACGGCATCTGGCTGCTCAAGAAAGTCGGCATCGCGAAACAGGTTCACACCACAAAGCTCGCCGCCATGAAGCGCGCCGAAGAAATGGCTATGCAAACAGCCCAATTCGCCGCCCCCGAGCCGCAGCCCGAGCTGGTTTCCGCGCAACTGTAAACTTTCGTGATTCGATGCTTCGCTGGGCCGCAGCTGACAAGTTGCGGCTTCAGCGTCCTCAGCAAAAACCTACTCTTTCCCATCGAGAACTCAGGCCTGACTCTCTGTAAAATGCTTGGACACCGAGGGTGACTGCGGAAGAAAAACTGGATACCATCTGGCGATGAAGCATCACTTGGCAATCGCGGTTGCAGTCTTAGTTGGTGCGAGCCTCCTAATCGCGGCCGGGAGGATCTACAGACGCGCCATCGTGTGGGAGCAAACTCACAACTTGCAGCCTCTTGTCCTCCCGATTTCGTTGAACCCCGGAACCATTAGGACTCCTGAAGTAACGACCGATCTCGACCGGGACTATGACATCGTGGTCGATTTTCAGGGATTGAGTATCCAGAGTAAAAAGGATCGTTGCCTACTCGGTGTGGATACTGCTATTCCAAACGCGTGCGAGGACTTCCCAAGTGTTATCGATATTTCGTGGAAGCTATTCGAGGGCGATAAGCTGGTTTCCGAAGGAGGGTCCGAAAAAAATCCGGGAGCGGCATGGTCAGACACGGTCGAGCGAAGCATCGGAAAATTCGAAGGGCACGAAGGCCACCGCTACACGATTCTTCTAGGAGTCAAAAAAGACGCATCTAGTTTGAACGCAGCAAATCCAAGGATCAAAGTACAAGTTCCGCGCGGTCTGTGGGAGGACTACGGCGCTGGTGTCTTTCTTGAAAAACTAGAGGCGAAAATATTAGCGATAATTGGCACCCTTGTTCTGATCGGCGTCTTTCTTGTCTACAGGTTCAAACCGAAAAGCACCAGCGCAAACTAATCTGGCACTCCCAGACGCGTATCTTATACGGCAAAATGCACTCCGCGGTACAATCTAGTTGAGCGCCCCTAAAAACCATGCATATCGCGAGCCGCCGAAAGACAATCGCATTTTTCCTTGTGCTGGGCATATCCCTGGTGGCCCTGGCAGTTGCGCTGGACGTGGGCTGGATCATCCTGAACTGGCGACAAAGCGTCATGTTGTTTCTCGGCGTGATCGTTTTTGCCACGATTATTCTCGGGATGATCTTGAACACTACTTTCCTGGTCCGCGAAATCCGTCTGAACGAACAGCACGGCAGTTTCATCAACGCGGTCACGCATGAACTGAAGACGCCCATCACTTCCATTCGCCTCTATCTCGAAACGCTACAACGGCGCGAAATAGAAGAGGCGCAGAGGCAGCAGTTTTACCAGCTCATGCTGGACGACACCGATCGCCTGTTGGGCACTGTTGAACAGGTTTTGAAGGCCGGCCAAGTAGGATACAAGCGCGGCGAGCAATACCGCGCCAAGATCGATCTCGGCGCACTCGTCGCGGAGTGCATGGAACTAGCGCGGACGCGCCACCATCTGAATCCGGGCGCTCTACACTTCGCATCCTCGAATGGCCAGCCCCGAAGCGACACGCATCCGGAAAATGCGGAACTCGCGAAGCCGCACGACGAGTTTCCCGTGCTCGGTGACCCTGAAGAGCTTCGCACCGCCATAGCCAACGTGCTCGACAATGCGATCAAATATTCGCTGGGCAATTTAGACGTCGCAGTCAGCATCGAAACGCCGGACGAAGAACACGTGGTTCTCCGAGTGCGCGATCGCGGCGTTGGCATTCCGCCAGACCAGCTCAAGCGCGTCTTCAAGCGCTTTCATCGTGTGCGTCGTCGAAGCACTTCGCGAGTAAAAGGCACCGGCCTGGGTCTTTTTATCGTTCGCTCAATTGCGCGAGCGCATGGCGGCAAAGTTTTTGCCGAAAGCGAAGGTGACAATCAAGGTACGACCGTCACTTTGGAGCTGCCGCGGAGCGCTACATGAGCAGCCGCGTGTTGGTGGTTGAAGACGAGACTCACCTCGCGGACGGTCTGAAATTCAACCTTGAAGCGGAAGGCTACTTCGTCCAAGTAGTGAGCGACGGCGAATCCGCCATGGATCGCCTCCTAAAAACGAAAGAAAAGTTTGACGTCGTCGTGCTGGACGTGATGCTCCCCGGAATCGACGGCTTCGGAGTTGCGACTGCTCTGCGCAAAGCCAAGAATTATGTTCCGGTACTGATGCTCACGGCTCGCGGACGTCCCGAAGACGTTCTCGAAGGTTTTGCCGCAGGAGCGGACGACTACCTACCCAAGCCATTCCAATTGCCCATATTTCTAGCGCGTCTTCAAGGACTCCTGCGGCGTACTGGATGGATGAGCGCTGGAAAGAATGATTCAAAGGAAAAACCGGCTTATCAGAAATCGACCGCGTCTGGAAGGGATGTCGTACGAGCGTCCGAGCAGGCTGTCTTTACCTTCGACGGCCGGACTATAGACTTTGATAATCTCCAGCTCAGCACACCAGACAACACCGTTCAACTTACGCTGATGGAAGCCAATCTCTTGCGTCATCTGATACGGCAAAACGGCCGCACCGTGTCGCGCAAATCGATCCTGGAAGATGTATGGGGCTTGCGCGAAGACACTGACACTCGCGCAATCGACAATTTCATAGTCCGCTTGCGGCGCTATATCGAGGACCATCCCGCAAAGCCTCGCCATCTTTTGACCGTTCGCGGCGTGGGCTACCGCTTCGTTCCTTAATTTCAATTTGTCAGCAGATTTTTTGCAGTCTTATCGAGGAAAACTTCATGCCTGCGTTCGACGAGCATCGCGAAGAATTAGAACACTACGAAACGATGATGGGGCCGCACCGTGGCCGCTTGGCCGTGACACTCGACCTTTTGACTAACGCGCTCGTGCTTGTCGGTCAGCACGGCGTCTATTGCCACAGCAATCGCGACGCGGCTGTACCAGTAATGGACATCCGCATCATCACCGCCGAGATTGGCAAAGCGAAGGAGCTGATTCAAAGCGTAATGGAGAGCCTGCGCGCAGAACGCAAATCGTAGTGCCAGTTAACCAGCGGGCCGATTGCTGCAAAAAAAACAAAAGAGCCGGCATGATGCCGGCTCCGCCAAAACCAGAGGCAAGATGCCGGGCTGAAGCCCGACGCTACGAAAATCACAATCGCGTCGGCGGCTTACTTGGATTTTGCAGAACGTCTTAATGGGGCTATGGATTGCCCGCGCGCTGAATCTTCAATGAGCCTTTCGAGCCGCTTCAGCTTGGTCTCTTCTTTTTTCGCGCTGATGACCCACCAAGTCGCCGTCCGCTGGTAGGAGGGCGCCTGCGATCGGAAAAACTCCCAGGCTTTCTTGTTCGCACGGAACACTTTCTCGAAATCGCCGCCGAGTTTAGCGACATTGCGTTGTTCGTACGAATACGTGTTCTCCGCCGTCCGCTCCTCAAATGCTTTCAACCCCTTGGCATGCACCAAACCTAGCTTCTTGAGCTCGCGGATGCGCTTCACATTGATCGCGCTCCATTTGCTCTTGGGTTTTCTGGGGGTAACGCGAATGGTGTAGGCAGTTCCGTCGATACTCTTGCGAATCCCGTCAATCCAACCGAAGCAAAGCAGCGCATCCACAGCTTCCGGCCATGTGATGCTCGCCTTCCCTGAAGCTTTCTTATGGAACCCGACCCACAGTTCCTTTTCTTGCGCATGGTGCTTTTCAAGCCAAGCGCGGAGTTTCGACGGTGATTCGAAAAAAGTCGGCTTCATCGCAATCTGCCGGCGTTAAAGCGCATCACCAAGCCCTTGCACTAAAATCCGGCAACCGATTAAATTGGATTGCCGTTGGCGTCTATGAGGTGGACTTCGCCAAGGTTCAATTCGCGTATACCAGTTTCGATCTTTGCCCGGTCGCCGACCACAATCCAGATCAGGTTGTCCGGATGTACCACTTGCTTCGCCGCAGCATCCAGATCGCTCGTTTTCAGCGCGCGAATCTTGCCCGACATGGTGTCGTAATAATCGTCCGGCCACCTGGAATCGAGTATGGTCGTGATCGAATTGCCGACCGCGTCCAGTGTTTCGCGTGACCCCGGCAAACTCAGCGTTTCATTGGCTTGCGTGCGCGCCAATTCGTCCGGCGTTACGGGACGATCCCCGAGGATCGCTCGCAGCTCTTTATTCATCTCGACCAGCGATTCCTTCGTCTTGTCTGTCTGTACCGGCGCAAAAGCGAGGAACGGCCGCTGGAAGCGCGCGCCCAACACGAAGCTGTTCGCTCCGTAACTCCAATGCTTGTCTTCGCGGAGGTTCATGTTCAGCCGAGAGCTGAATGTCCCTCCTAGAACATCATTCATAGCCTGAATCGCCAGTTCGTCGGGCGTGTTTGGCGGCACTGTGATGTTTGCAGCGATCACCACCGACTGTTCGGCGTTCGGCTTATCCAGAATATAAACCACCGGTTTGGCTGGGAGCTTTACGGCAGCAACGTCTTTTCGCGGCGCCGTGCCGGATTTCCAGCCGGCAAACACTTTTTCCAGTTTCGGGGTGATCTCGGCGAGCGTTGTGTCACCGACTACCACGAGCGTCGCGTTACTCGGCTGGAACCACTCGTGATGGAATTTCACAAGATCGTCGCGCGTAATTTTCCCTACGCTGGCCGCCGTTCCAGAGCCGGTGAATGAATTTCCGTAAGCGTTATTCGGCCCGTAGATCAGGCCGGGGAAAACACGCAACGCCATGCCAATCGGGTTGTCCTGCTCCTGCTGAATGGTGTCCAACTGCAGCTTTTGTTCGCGCTTGAAATCAGCTTCGGGAAACGACGGATTCAAAATCACGTCGCCGAACAACTCAAGTGATGGATCCAGCTTCTCCTTCAGCGCCGAAAGCTGAACGTAGGAGAAGTCCAAATCGGAATAGGCGAATAAGTTTGCACCGAGCGAAGCTGTTTGGTCGTTAATCTGGAGCGCGTTGCGCGTAGGCGTGCCGTCAACGAGCATCGCGGACATTAGCTTCGCCGTGCCTGGCGCTACGGAGTGATCTGCCGCGTAACCTGCATCAGCGGTCATCCAGAAACTCACAAGCGGCAGGCCGGGCCTCTCGGCGAGAATCACTTTCAGGCCATTCGATAGCGTGGCGCGTTCGAGCTTAGGAAGCCGCAGTTCCGGCGGAGTGCCAAGCGCAGGGGCCTTGGAGCGATCCACTGCCGCGGACGTCGCCTTGTAGTCAGGAAATGGTTGAACGTCGGCAATGTACACGCCATCAGAAAGCCAACTGTTCGCCACAGCCTTGAGATCGCCTACGGTCGCTTCGCGTACGCGCTTCAATTTCAGTTTATAACCAGCGGCGTCACCGGTATAGACCTCGTATTGCGCCAACCGGTCCGATTTTCCCCCGAAGCCTCCGATACGCTGAACGCCCCGGAGGAAACCTGCCAGGTATTGTGCTTGCACGCGTTGCAGCTCATCGGCGGTGGGTCCGTCTTTGAGGAATCGAGCCATCTCCTCGTCGATCGCCTTCTCTATCTCATCGAGGTTGTGTCCGGGCCTCGCCGTAACTTGAACGACGAACTGGCTGCCGATTTCGCGTGCATCTACATTAACGCCCACGTCGCTGGCGATCTGGTCATCGTAAACCAGCCGCTTATACAGCCGCGAAGTCTTGCCGTCCCCAAGAACCGAACTGACCATGTCCAGATAATCGGCGTCCGCGCTTCCGAACTGCGGTACGTTCCACACCATGTAAATGCGCGGGAGCGGAACGCGCTCCTGGGTCATCTCGCGATGGGTTCCCCTCATTTTCGCGACCCAAACTTTCTGGTGCGCAACGGGCGGACCTGGAGGAATTTCTCCAAAATATTTTTGGACCTTTTCTCGAGCAGTTTTTACGTCGATATCGCCGGCAAGCACTATGACTACATTGGACGGCCCATAATTATTCGCGAACCACTCCTGCACGTCCTTGAACGAAGCAGCGTCCAAGTCCGCCATGTCGCCGAGGACGGTCCGGGAATATGGGTGGCCCGCGGGATATGTATTTCCTGGAAAGTTTTCCTCGGTGAGGAAGTACGGTTGGTTCTCATCCTGGCGCTTTTCGTTCTGCACCACGCCGCGCTGCAAGTCCAGCGTCTTTTGGCTTAAGTCGAGAAAACCCATGCGGTCTGATTCCATCCACAGCGTGAAATCGAGCGCTGAAGTAGGAACATTCTCGAAGTAGTTGGTCCGATCGTAATACGTAGTTCCGTTCAAATCGGTCGCACCCACCGACTCGAGAGCTTTGATGTAACTTCCCTGGGCGTGCTGGCTGCCGCCGAACATCAGGTGCTCGAAAAGGTGCGCGAATCCCGTCTTCCCCGTTTTCTCATTCTTGGAGCCCACGTGATACCACAAGTTCACCGCCACGATGGGCGCCTTATGATCTTCGTGCACGATGACGGTCAGCCCGTTGTCCAGCACGAACTTCTCGTAGGGAATATCCACCTGCTGCGCTTGAGCGCACGACCCTACGATAAACACCAACAAAAGAACTACCCAACGTAACCGCATGTGTTCCTCCTGAAATTTTTCCCGAGGCTGCACGCAAAACACCGCCGGTCTTCGGACTGGATACGCGTGGCCAGACCTGTCGGTGGTGAGCCTTGGAGCGCAAGTCCTATCGCGCTTCCGCCCGTCTATTCGGTATCGCAGGGAGTTTCTAATTCGGAATCAATCTCTGGAGCGAAACGATACTTGCTCCCCGCTTCCGCGTCAACCTGGAAACGGAACATCGCGGCGGTTACACTCCCCGATCTCGAGCCGCGAGGCCTGCGGAAACACAATCTTTTCACTTCGACGTAAGGAGGCGGAAAAAGTGTTTTTCCGACCATGTGATTCCCTGGTTGGTCCCGGAAATTCGACCGCCGGAGAGCCCAGGAGGGTGGTTAACGAAGTCGTTCAATGCGCAGCCCACAAACTGCTTGGCCTGGCGACGGTTTTCAGTTAAAGAGTGTCTGTCGTAGCGTACAATTCTCTTCTCGTCTCATCGTGCACTGCTCGGGCGCCGGCCGCAGGATCGAGAGGGTTATAGCAAATGGATCTGCGCAAAGGATGGAAGATCGGACCTCCCCATCCGCAATTCGAGTTGTCCATGCCCAGTGCCATTACTGAAATTTCTCCGTTCGTCGACGAATTCATGGAACGCATGAAGGATTACAAGTGTTTCCACGGCGAGGGAAGCGATATTGAGGTCGCGCTTCGCGAAGCTATCGCCAACGCGGTGGTTCATGGCAATCATGAAGACCCCAACAAGCATGTTCACATGAGTTTTCGTTGCGATCCGAGTGGAGAACTTTTCTTCATCGTCCGCGACGAAGGTGAGGGATTCAACCCCGAGAAAGTTCCGGATCCGTTGGCACCCGAAAACCTCTTCGCAGAGCATGGCCGCGGAATTTTGATGATGAGGACTTACATGGACGGCGTCCATTACGAGCACGGTGGCCGCGAAGTTCACATGCGCAAGAAGCCTTTACCGAAACCGGAGCCCTAGACCGTCCGGATCCGGATATCGTACGTCGCGATACACGCGCATCACTACCAACGAAGCCACGACCAGCGCAATCGTCGTAAGGATGCTTCCTTCCGGTCCCGTAGTTCCGCCCGTCAGCCACACGGGTCCATTGAACGCAGTATGCAGAAAATTGTGCGTGGCCTTTAGCCCGCTGTCCGGCACACCGTAGAAAAACGTCTGTCCCCAGTCCCACGCGGCGTGAAATCCGATGGGCCACCATAAATTACCGGTCCTCTGCAGCGCGATGCAGGCAAAAATTCCAAAGGCCGCCACTTGGAACAGGCCCAATGGCGATTCTCCCGTGTTCCCCTTGTGGACGTAAGCGAACAGAGCGGAGGTGATGAGGGCCGCGGGCCAGAATCCGATCCCGGTCGTCAGCGTGAATTGTATGTATCCTCGAAACGAGAATTCTTCAAAGAGTCCGACGGCCGCGAAGGCCAAAGCCCATTCCAAGGCTGAGAGCGCCAAGGCGAAACCATGTGTGTCAACCCCTGTGATACGGAACCCGTGCAGCAAAAACATTACAAGGAGCACGGCGCTGATCGAGAGAAACCCCCAAAGCAATCCGGCCCAGAAATTCTTGGGGAAAGGTGGTCGCGATGTCAGCCCGTAGTGCGAGACCCGCCGACGCTCGATGCGTCCCATGATCCAGCTGATCAAGAGAATCAAACCGAAGACGGGAACGTCCCCTAATAAGACTAATCCAGGAGTGAGCGACGACTGTTGGCTAGGATTGGGCGGAGCCTGTCCTTGTCCGAGCTTGCGAGCCGCGTAATGCCCGACCAGGTTAATGGCGCCGACAATGCAAAAGACGATGAGCGCGAAGATGAGGAGACGCCAACCCGCTCGTAGACCGTTCGGCCCGAAAAGTATTTTGTTGCGCTCGGGCTCGGGCGGACGCGTCGGCGTCAAAGGTGGCTGTGCGTCTGCGCCGAAGGCAGGAGGTGTATTTGATTCGTCCATCGTTAGGGAGCCTCTTTAGCGGTCTAGGCGAACACTCATCCGCATTTGGTAGTACGGCTGCAAAGCATACAAAGTTGCGTTCGAAAGCGCAAAGTTTGCTGCGACATCCGGCCGAAGGTATTCCGAAAAATTTAGCGTAACCTTTCTCCCGGCCGGCAGTTTAACTTATTGTAAGAGCAAATGCGGAGAACCGGTTGAAGGACAGCACCCAAGCTGCCGGCGAACGGCGCCTGGTCGAAGCAGCGCAAAAAGACCCAGGCCGTTTTGGCGAGCTCTACGAAAACAATTTTGAACGGGTGTATGCGTATATCGCGCGGCGAGTCGTAAACCGCGAAGAGGCGCAGGACCTTACGGCCGAAGTGTTTCATCAGGCCCTCGCAAACCTCGCTCGCTACGAATGGCGCGGACTTCCCTTCGCGGCATGGCTGCTCCGTATAGCATCGAACGCGATTGCCGATAGTTGGAAATCCAAAGCGCGGGAGCAAGGAAATCCATCGTCCGATGAGCTTTCATCGTCGGACATCGATCTAGAAGATGTCGAGCAGTGCGCCAAACTCTTCCGTCTTGTGACGACGCTTCCGGAGGATCAGCGCCGCGTGATCGAAATGCGTTTCGCGCAGGAGAAAAGCATTCGCGAGATCGCCAAAGAGCTCGGCCGCACGGGCGGCGCGGTAAAGCAATTGCAGTTCCGCGGCCTGGAAAGTTTGCGGGCTCAGCTCAGCGCCTCCGCGGTTAAGAAAACCGCCCAAAAATCGGGCGCTCGGTCAGCCAAAAAATCTGGTGGAACAAATGGCTAAGCAAAACCTGAGCGAACAACTCGACAGAATCGTGGACGCGCTCATCGCCCGCCCGAAGGCGGCGGATTCACGCCGCAAGCCGAAAGCCAGCGCAAAGCTGCAAGCGCTCGCGACGATCGCCGCGCGGTTGCGCGCTCTACCCGCCCAGGATTTCAAAGCACGCCTCAAGTTAGATCTCGAAAGGAGAACATCCATGGCAAGTAAACCAGCAGCAGTAGCAGAAGTTCGGCAGACCGCGACTCCTTATCTATGCTTGAAAGATGCGGCCGCCGCAATTGACTTTTACAAGAAGGCGTTCGGCGCCACGGAAGTGATGCGCTTGGTTGGTCCCGATAAAAAAATCGGTCACGCCGAAATCCGGATTGGCAATTCTTCCATCTATCTTTCCGACGAGTTCCCCGATCATGGAGTGCTCAGCCCTCAATCCCTCGGCGGTTCGCCCGTGAGAATAAGCCTCTCGGTAGGCAACGTCGATGCATTTGCGGCTCGCGCTGTCGCTGCGGGCGCCACAGAAGTTAGCGCCGTCGAAGACCAGTTCTACGGCGAGCGTGCCGGCAAATTCGCGGATCCTTTCGGCTACGTGTGGAACATCGCCACGGTGAAAGAAGAAATATCCGGCGCGGAAATGCAAAAGCGGATGGACGACATGATGAAAGAAGGCGCCTTCTCGACGGCGCCTCCCGCAGTCAAGCCGATTCCGGAAGGGTTCCACACTTTGACACAATATCTGGCCGTGAACGGCGCCGCCAGGTTGATCGACTTCTTCAAGGAAGCCTTTGGCGCGGTAGAAGCCTTCCGCGTACCCAGGCCCGACGGCCGGTCGATCATGCACGCTCAATTACGCATCGGTGATTCAATTCTTGAATTGGCGGATGCCACGGAAGAATTTGGCGCCAGGGCGGTGGCCAACGTCCTTCATGTCGATGACGTCGACGCGGTCTATCAACGCGCGTTGAAAGCGGGCGCCACTTCTCTCTCCACTCCGCGGGAACAGCCATATGGCGACCGCGAAGCCGGAGTGAAGGATCCTGCTGGAAATCAATGGTATCTGACTGCGATTCGGAAAACGGAACACAGAACCGCGGACACCAGAACGATATTGCCTCACTTGAGCTTGGTGGGTGCGGCGGAATTCGTCGAGTTTACGAAACGGGCTTTTGGCGCCGAGGAAGCATTCATGTTCAAGGCGCCCGACGGCAAGCTCATCCACGCGCGTCTTCGCATCGGCGACTCGATCATTGCTCTCGGCGAAGCTGCCGACGAACGTGCGGCACTTCCAGCGGCTTTGCATATGTACGTGCCGAACGTGGACGCCGTGTATGCAGCGGCCGTGCGAGAAGGTGCCAAGGTGTTGCGCCCGCTGCGCGATGAACCTTACGGCGACCGTGCCGCCAGCCTGCAAGATGCGTTCGGGAACTTGTGGTTCCCTTCCACGCACATCAAGGACGTACAATTCTAGGATAGTCGTCACGTTGCCGGTGCTTGCGTAATTGTGTTGGAGCGCGGGCTCATGAGCAAGACAAACTCACCGGGCGAACCTTTGATCCGAAATATTTCGGACACGGCGCTTTGGGCCGCGGTATATCGCGCGAGAGAGACGGAACGTCCGGACCATCTCTTTAGCGATCCGTTTGCGCGACGTCTGGCAGGCACGCGCGGCGAACAAATCGCCACTTCCTTGCCCTTTAGCGATCGCGCGACGTGGGCCTGGGTAATGCGCACCTATCTGTACGATCAGTTCATCAACGAACAAATCAAACAAGGCGTCGATATGGTCGTCAATCTCGCGGCGGGGCTCGACGCGCGGCCCTACCGCATGACGCTTCCTCCAACACTCAAATGGATTGAAGTCGATCTCGCGGGCATCTTGGACTACAAAGTAGAAATTCTCGGCGCTGAAAAACCGGTATGCCACCTCGAACGGATTCGCTTGGATCTGTCGGACATAAGCGCACGCCGCGAGCTTTTCTCCCAACTGGGACGCAGGTCCGCTAAAACGCTGATTATCACCGAAGGCCTTCTCATCTATCTCACCGCGGATGAAGTGGGAGCTCTCGCTCGCGATCTTGCCAGACCTCCGAGCTTTCAACGCTGGCTCACCGATGTCGCGTCGCCCGGACTTCTCCGCCTGCTACAGAAAAATATGGGGCCGCAGCTCGCGCAGAGTGGCGCTTCGTTCAAGTTCGGCCCCAAGGAAGGGCCAGGCTTTTTTGTTCCTTATGGTTGGACACCTGCCGATGTACGGTCGCCGCTAAAAACAGCCGCGCGGTTGAAGCGACTCTCGTTTGGTATGCGTTTGCTGGCGCTGTTGCCCGCGTCAAACGGTGCGCAAGGCTCGCGTCCGTGGTCCGGCATTTGCATGCTCGCAAAGCAGTAGGCGCGATCAGCTCGTTGGTTTTCGCGTAGGAATTATCGCAAGAAGGGGTTGTGCGCGCGCTCGGCGCCGATCGTGGTATTGGCGCCGTGGCCGGGAGTGACCAGCGTTTCGTCCGGCAGCGTGAGCAGTTTGTCGTGGATGGATTTCAGAATGTCTTTGAACGAGCCGCCCCACAGGTCAGTTCGCCCGATGCTGCCCTGAAAAAGTGTGTCGCCCGCAATTAGTCGCGATGTTTCGCTCGCCGCGTCGTGTGGCGCTTGCTTTGTCGACGGGTGCACATGCGCGTGTCCAGGTGCGTCATGCTGTTCGCTCGATGCGGATGAATCAGCGTTAGCGCCTGTTCCGCGTTCGACCACTAGGCTAATGCTTCCCGGCGTGTGACCGGGCGTGTGCAGCACGCGCGCGGTAAAGCCGCCCCAACGCAGCGTGTCGCCTTCTTTCACGAAATCCTGAATGCGCATCGTTTCGGGAGTCGCAACACCGAGCCAATTCGCTTGCATCTCAAGGTTGCTATACAGCTCCAAATCGTCTTTGTGGATCAAAACTGGCGCACCAGTCGCAGCGTGCAGTCCAGCAAGCCCGCCTACATGATCGATGTGGGTATGCGTGCTGACGATTGCGCGCACCTTCAAATCGTGGCGCCGCAAAATCTCCAGCACACGCTCGACTTCGTCGCCGGGGTCCACCACGATCGCTTCGCGTGTGGTGGGATCGCCCAGTATCGAGCAGTTGCATTGCAACATCCCCACCGGAATAATTTTGTGAATCAGTTTTTCCGCCATCTCAGCTCAAGTATACCAGCGCCGTCCGCATATAACGTCGAACTTGACGCGACCTCAATTTGTGATCTCTGAAAGCGGGGCTCTCAACCGCAACGGCAAGATGCCGGGCTGAAGGCCCCGGCGCTACATTTAAACCCAAGGTGAGGCGATCTCGATCGCTTGCCTCGCATTTCGCGCCGTCGGCGTCCCCGCCGGCTCTTTTGACTTTGCTTTCTTTGCGTCCCGCGGATAGGGACCTACTTTGCTTCGTGTTGCCCGTCTCACCTATTTCCAAGATGACACCGCACGCCTCTTCCCGCATACTTGTTGTGCCCGCCTGACTCGAAAATCATGGAAACTCCACTCATCGCCGAACATCGCGCCGTAAACGCTCAACTAGCCGAGTATCGCGGCAGCGTGCTCCCGGAAAAGTTTTCCGACGCTGACGCCGAATATCGGGCGGCAAAAGAAACCGTCGCGCTGTTCGACACCAACTGGCACGCCACCTTCTCCCTTTCCGGTCCAGACCGCGTCCGCTACCTGAACGCAATCGTTTCGAACGACATCAAGTCCGTCGGCGAAGCCTACGGCACTCGCGCGCTGCTGCTCAATCCGCAAGGCCACATCCTCGCTGAACTCGAAGTCTATGCGCTCGCTGAAAAATTGCT
>Ga0209330_1000436_pt1 | contig 17827 bp, 16 predicted proteins | sample JacPinW_OM2H0_O3_FD_187969 | JGI IMG/M metagenome (GOLD analysis project Ga0209330, IMG submission 187969) | Forest soil microbial communities from Algoma, Ontario, Canada - Jack Pine, Ontario site 1_JW_OM2H0_O3 (SPAdes) (version 2) | ecosystem: Environmental > Terrestrial > Soil > Boreal...
TCGCGCCGCTGCTCACCATCACGATCCTTGCACTGCCATCGCGCAATAAATCCGCAATCCCATTCACCAACATGAAATGACCCAGATGATTGGTGAGAAACTGCATTTCAACGCCATACCGGGCCTCCAAGGAAGGCAGGTTCGCGGCGGCGGCATTGGCGACAATGGCGTCGAGTGGAACGGAAAGTCTGCGGATGGCCTCAAGCGCCGCGGTGATCGAATCAAAATGCGACAGATCGCAGCCGACGGGAATGCAGGCGGGACTCGCCTGCGCGCAGGCCCGCGAAGCGGATTCAAGGGTTCGCGCCATTCCGATCACCGAGGCGCCGTTGGCCGCAAAAGCATTCATCGTTTCGAGGCCAAGTCCTGAATTGCATCCGGTGACGATGATGTGTCTGCCGGTCAGATCAATTCCGGCCAATACATGATCCGCCGTCGAGCGCCGTCCAAATTGAATCGATATTGCCATTAAGCAAACCCCTTCAGTTCGCGCTGTTGATTCAAGGGCATGCATGCCATTCGAACCGCAGCCGTTATACCTTTCAGAAAGTCTTCTTGAGTCTTGCAAGTCTGTTTGAGCCCGCGCGCCGTGGCATGCAAAGCGCGCGCAAAGTCGGCGATGTTCAAGCCGGCAGCGGCGCAGCGATCGCCCACAGCCGTTGCGCTGATGGCATTTACAAGGGCTTCCTCAAATTGCCACTCGTATTCCGTAAGCGTCGCGCCCGCCAAGGAAGTACTTGCGCACATGAGATCAGCGGCATCCGCGCCGAGGAAGCCGACGAAGCGCCCGGACCACTCTCTGCAGGCGGCGATCAACCGGCTTTCCAAACTATCCTCGGCGAGTGACAACGCAGCGATGGCGCACGCCAATTGCCGGCTCAATGAATGTTCCAAGGCGCGGCGAAACAATTCTTCCTTGTTCGCGAACGACAAGTAGAGCCCCTGACGCGATACACCGGCCGCGCGCGCCACATCATCCATGGAGGTCTTGCGATAGCCGAATCGAGCGAAGACGCTGACGGCTGCATCCAGCACGGCGGACTGGCGCGATTCCTGATCGGTCGGGCGGGGTGATGTTATGTTCACTGCGGCAGTATAGACAAAATATGTCTATACTGTCTATACCGTCAAGTGCGTGGTGCGAAGACGGGATCGGTAAAGAACTTATAACTCAAAGGGATAAGACATATTACTCGTCAAACTACTCACACGCAATCGCCGGGCGTGCGATACGCCGACAATCGCGGGCCGCCTCGGCATAATGCTTCGTGATGCCAACGGTTCCCCAGCTCTCCGTACCCACCATTGCGATAAGCGGGTCGGAACAGCGATTTCCGGTGCGCCGCATTTACTGTGTCGGGCGCAACTACGCCGACCATGCCCGCGAAATGGGACACGATCCGCGGCGAGAGTTGCCCTTTTTCTTCGGCAAGCCGGCCGATACGGTGGTCGGCGGCGGCCGAGTGCTGCCGTATCCGCCGCGCACCACCGAACTGCATCACGAAGTTGAATTGGTGGTCGCGCTGCACCAGCGGGGCGTCAACGTCGGCATCACCGATGCCGCGTCGATGATTTTTGGCCATGCCGTCGGAATTGATCTCACGCGACGCGATCTGCAAGCGGAGGCAAAGAAAAGCGGACGCCCCTGGGACATGGCCAAAGGCTTTGATAATTCAGCGCCGATCGGCGCCTTGACGCTGGGGATTCCCCCAACGTCGGGCGCGATCTCTTTGAGCATCGATGGCGAAGTGCGCCAGCGGGGCGATCTCAAGGACATGATCTGGAGCGTCGCGGAAATCATCGCGACGCTTTCCACCTATGTAGAACTCGCGCCCGGCGACTTGATCTTTACCGGCACCCCCGCAGGTGTCGGCCCGATCAAGGGCGGTGAATCGCTGCGCGGAATGATTGCGGGAATCGAGCCCATTGAAATAACTTTTGAAGAGTGAACATCCATGCCCATGCTTTGCATTCTTTGTCTGATGCTTTGTCTGCCGCTCACGACCTGGGCCGCAGAGGATTATGAACATCGCGTCGATCAGGTGTTGCTGCAGACGCCGCTCATCGACGGGCACAACGATTTGCCGTGGGAAATCAGGGAGCGCTTCAAGAGCGACGTTACAGCGCTAAATCTGGCCGCAGGTACCAGCCATCTCCCCTTGGAGGCTGGCCAGGCTGCCCTGATGACGGATATCCCTCGATTGCGTGCAGGACATGTCGGCGCACAGTTCTGGTCGGTGTGGATACCGGTGAGCGCCCAAGGTTTCGAAGCAGTGCAAATGACCTTGGAGCAGATCGATCTGGTGAAACGCATGACAGCGCAATATCCGGCCGATTTTGCGATGGCCTACAGCGCTGCGGACATTCGACGCATCCACAAGAGCCACAAAATCGCATCGCTGATCGGCATCGAGGGCGGCCACCAGATCAATAATTCCTTGGCGGTGCTGCGTCAGATGTACGACGCCGGTGCGCGCTACATGACGCTGACTCACTCGAGCAACACCTCGTGGGCTGATTCGGCCACCGATACGCCGGCACACCATGGTCTCACGCCGTTTGGCGTCGAGGTGGTGAGGGAAATGAACCGAATCGGAATGCTGGTGGACTTGAGCCACGTTTCGCCGGATACGATGAAGGCGGCGCTCGCCGCGACACAAGCACCCGTTATTTTTTCGCATTCCTCCGCGCGGGCGCTGGTCGATCATCCGCGCAATGTTCCCGACGATGTGCTGCGCGCCGTGGCTGCAAATGGCGGAGTTGTGATGGTCAATTTCGCCCCGCCCTATGTCTCGGCGGACCGTAATCGATGGGAGGCCGACCACGCCGCGGAGCGAACCCGCTTCGACAGCCCTCCCTTTGCCGGTCTCTATATCGGCCAGCCGGAGCGGGCCAAGGCGGCGCTCACCGCGTGGGAGGCGCAGCATCCGAAGCCTGTCACGACGCTCGCTCAAGTCGCCGACCACGTCGAACACATTCGCCAAGTGGCCGGTGTCGATCACGTCGGCTTAGGCTCCGACTTCGACGGCATTCCGGACGCACCGGTCGGTCTCGAGGGTGTGGATCGCTACCCCGCGCTGCTCGAGGAGTTGATGCGTCGAGGCTGGAGCGATTCGGACATTGCCAAACTGGCCGGGGAAAATCTGTTGCGCACGCTGGCCGCGGCGGAACAGGTGAGTCTGCGACTGCAAGGCGCCTCGAAGCCGCACTGATTTGGCGCAGCCGGGCCGAGAACAACCATCAGTCGGAGAATGACTCTGGGTGGTGTTCGGCGAAGGCGTGATATATCAATTGGCACAGGAATCCGTTCGGCGGCGATGCTCGCGTTGGCGCGTGCTGGGTCCTGAGATCCCCATCTGACATATGGAAAACGCGGCCGTATCACGACGTGGTATTTCCGCTACGTATCGAAACCATTTGTTCGCGCGCTATTGACATTACGATATCAACTAGTCGAATAATGCGTGCGTCGATGCGACATCGAAATAATTTTGCGCACCGAAATGAGGCGGAGACAAGCATCTAAAAAGGCTAAAGCGACGGGGTTGCACGCTTGAGCCGCGTGACGGCGGGAGTGAGGCAGTCACGATCAGATGGGGTGGCTTCTAATGGACAAACGGTCTACTAACCGTTTTTGGGGGATCAAAAAATGATGACAAGAACAGTGGCACTGTTGCTTTCAGGCGCAGCGTCCGTGGCATTCTCACTTTCAGCTTTCGCGGAACCCGCTCCGGCCCCCGCTCCAGCCCCGGCCCCGCCGGCCGCGGCCCCAGCACACGCCAGCGACGACAATTCCATTGCTGAAATCGTCGTCACGGCCGAAAAGCGCAACGAAAGCTTGGAGACCGTACCGGTCGCCATTTCGGCCTATACCTCCAAAACGCGCGACCTGATCGGTATCGACACGATTCAGGACATGACGAATTTCACGCCCGGCTTGGCGTACTCGACCTCGCTGGACCGCGCCTTCATCCGCGGCGTCGGTCGAGAAACCAACAATCTCTCCACCAATCCGGGTGTTGCCACCTATTCCGACGGCGTCTACAACTCCAGCGTCGTCGCGGCTTCGGGCGATGAGTTGTTCGAAGATCGAATCGAAGTACTGCGCGGACCCCAGGGCACCTTGTACGGCCGCAACGCGATCGCCGGCACCATCAATTCCATTTCGAAGCGTCCGACCAACGATTGGACGGCCGAAGTTCGAGCCAAATGGGGCAATTTTGGCACCTACGATGTCGAAGGCAAGGTATCGGGCCCGATCAGTGACACGATGCGATTCAGTTTTGGCGGCTATCGCAACACTCAAGAGAACGGCTACTACCGAAATGTGTTGAACGGCCAGAGCGAGAGCAGCAACCTGGGCAAAGGTAATTTCTTTTATTGGGAAGCGCAGTTCGAGTGGGACATCACTCCCGATGTCGAATTTTGGACGAAAGTGTTCCAGTTGGGATACGACGATTCCTATCGCGTGCCCGCCAACACGATCGGTTCCTACGATTATTCGGCCTATCCCAATGCGTCACTTTCGCCGGGCGCCGCATTCGGCGCTGCCGGCAGCGTATTCCCCGCGAACCCGCTGCTACCCACGGGCTTCCTGCCGAATGCTCCGCAATGTGCGACGAATCCGGCCAACACCAATGTGAATCTTTACTGCAACGACAGTGGCAACACCGCCAAGCTGAGCAGGACCTATTCGGTCACGCCGCAACTCACCTGGCACACGCCTTGGGCCGCTGACTTGAAGTACCTCGGCGGCTACACGTCGTACTACTACAGTTTGGTCGGTGACTACGACAACACTGGGATTGAGTCGTATGTATATCCGGTCATTCCGGGATCAGGGCAATGCGGAGGCGCTGATTGCCCGCCGCTCACGGTGTTTCCGCAAGCCTATTCAGTCTACGTAGAGACCAAGAAATACTTCAGCAACGAAATCAACATCACCTCACATAGCGATTCACCGCTGCAATGGATATTCGGTTTGTTTCAATACAACGAACGGAATTTTCAGACCCCCGGAGACGTGTACGAGCCCAATCAACCGCAGCTCGCAACGCCGCTCAATATCAATGCAAGCGCGCTGGCCGCGCCGAACCCGACCAATGCGATTTACACGCAGCAACAGGAAATGCACAACAACTCCTATGCGGCATTCGCGCAGACCGACTGGACCTTCCTGCCGACCTGGAAGTTGACCACGGGATTGCGGTACACCTACGACATACTCACTGGCAGCGAGCAGTGGCGGGAACTGTGCTTCGGGTTGCCGTCCTGCCTGGCCCTGCCCGCCGTCAATAGTCCCCCTGGCACTGCGCCCGGCCAGATCGAGACGGGTCCGTCGTTGCTTGGCGCCTTTACGCCCGTCAACGACATCTCAGTCTCCAACCCAGCGATTGCGAATTGCTTCAACGGCGTTGGCTGTCTCTATCCGGGCGTGAAGGGAATCCCGAACTTGCAGGCCAACGGTTTGTGGAACCGCAACTTAGGAGCCAACTGGCACGCGCCGACCGGGACTCTCGGGCTTGAATGGGACCCTGATCCCAATACTCTGGGCTATTTGAAGTACAGTCGCGGCTATAAATCCGGCGGCTTCAATGCCAGCACGATCTCCGTGAATCCCGAGTCGCAGGCAGAGCATATCGATGCCATCGAGTTGGGCGGCAAGGAACAGTTCAATCGGCAGCTGCAAGTCAATGGTGCGCTGTTCTTCTACGACTATAAGGACCTGCAGATCCCGCTCACCTTGGAGGGCATCGGTGGCGGCCCGAACATTTCATCCATCGTCAACCTGCCGACGGTGCATACGTATGGCGCCGAAGTCGAGACGATCTGGCAGCCGTGGACGAACATGCAGTTCATCATCGATTACTCGTACCTGAGTGCGACCATCAAGGGTCAAAACGGCTCGTGCACAACCGCGCAACCGGCCTCTTCGTGCTATCAAAACGTGGTCAGCGGCCAATTCGAGAATACCAACGGAGATACCGTACCGGAATCGCCTCGCAACAAGGTGGCGGCCAATGCGAACTACACCTGGCACTTCGTTCCGGGAGCGTTGAACTATTCGGTGAGCTACGTCTGGAAGGACATGACCCACGACAGCATCTTCGCTGAGCAGTACTTCGTCGCGCCGTCTTATTCGCAGGTGGATATGCGTCTGTCCTGGAACGACAGCGCCGATCGCTTCACGATTTTCGGCTACATCAAGAACCTGCAAAACAAGCTGGGGTATGACGGTGTCGACGCTAGTGCGGTGTTGCTGGCGGCGCCCGGCACCAGAGCCTGCGGCTTCAACGGCGTCCAGCCATACTATTGCGATCAGCAGCTGGGGCTAACCCCGCCGCGCACCTACGGCGTGGAAGTGCAATACCGCTTGAAGTAAACCAAATTTAAGGGATCGGAAAGAATCCCGGATTGTCGATATTGCGAAGGCCCTCATAGGAGGGCCTTTTTTATTGCCCCGAGGTCCTAGGTTCGAAAGGAGGGATCGATCCGATCCAGCCGGCGCAACAGCCCCGGCCACACCAGCGCGTGCGGACCTTGATTGTTCGACACCACGCGGGCCTGTTCCATGGCGGTATCGATGATGCCCTGGGCAATCGGAATCAGCTCGCCGCCGCCGGCCTGCGCCCGCACCTGGATGGCGCAGGTGGCCTCGAAGGTGTACATCAGCTGGAAGGCCTCAGCGACGGACCTGCCCACGGTCAGTAGGCCGTGATTGCGCAGCATGAGGTAGCTCTTCTTGCCCATGTCCGCGACCAGCCGGGGCTTCTCATCATCGCGCAGCGCAACGCCTTCGTAGTCGTGATAAGCCAAACTCTGCAGGACGAAAATGGATTGCTGCGAGAGGGGCAGGACACCGTTCTTTTGCGCCGATACGGCGACGCCGTTCAAGGTGTGGGTGTGCAATACGCACTCGATATCGTGGCGCGCGCCGTGAATGGCGCTGTGAATGGTGAAGCCCGCCGGATTGATCGGCCAGGGGCTGTCGCCCACCTTGTTTCCCTGCATGTCGATCTTCACCAGACTGGAAGCAGTGATCTCGTCGAACATCATGCCGTAGGGATTGATGAGAAAGTGGTGCTCGGGCCCCGGCACGCGGGCGGTGATGTGGGTGAAGACCAGGTCATCCCAATGGAAGTGCGCGACCAGCCGATAGGCAGCGGCCAGGTCCACGCGAATTGCCCACTCTTCGGGTGAGAAGCGCGCGGCGGAGTCGCCGGCGGCAGGAACGGACTTCAGCATGATGTTCTCCATCGATGAACCCAGGCCCATTCTACCGGACCCACAGCTGGCATAATACTGCGAGCCCATCGGCGCTGGAGTAACCCGTTGAGTTCAGTTAAGACCGGAGCGCCCGTCGCCGACGACTGGGTGCAGAGAATGATTGACACGCCCGGACGCTCAAGCCTCCTGAAAAGCGGTGATCACACGACGCATTACCTGGAGTGGGGCGACCCATCGAATGAGCGAGTTTTGTTGTTGCTGCACGGCTTTCGCGGTCACGCCCACTGGTGGGATTTTGTCGCGCCTTGGTTCGCACCAGACTATCGGGTCATCGCCATCGATTTTGGCGGCATGGGCGACAGCAGTACCCGACTCAAGTACAGCCGTAACGATTTCGTGGGAGAAGTGCACGCGACGCTGGAAATGATTGGTCCGAAAGAGGTGACACTCGTGGGCCATAGTTTCGGCGGGCGCATCGCCGTGTTTGCCGCTCATGAATATCCGCAGCTGCTCAAGCGCGCGCTGATTGTCGATACCAATATTGGATTTGCGGATCAGCCCTTGCGGACACGCTTCATGCAGCGGCCGAAGAAGGTCTATCCGGACTTACAGACCGCCTGCGCGCGGTTTCGCTTTGTGCCGGAAGAGCCGCCGATTCTGCCGCGCATCATGCAGCATCTTGCCATGCACTCGATAAAACGTCAGGCCGACGGCTTTACCTGGAAATTCGACGAGAAGCCGGTTGGCAGCGTTGGCTGGGAACAAGTCGCGGAGGGTGAATTGCTCAAGGACATCGAGCTGCCGATGGATTTTATCGCCGGAGAATTCAGCGAAGTGGTGCCGCCGGCTCTCGCACAGCGTATCGGCAGGGCATTGCGCAACGGGCGCGGTCCCATCGTGATTCCGTCCGCCTATCACCATGTTCCGGTGGACCAACCGCTGGCGCTGGTCGCGGCGATGCGCGCGCTTTTCATCTAGCAGCTTCCCGGTATCGCGCGTCGCGGCGCTGGCCTTTACACCGCTCGCAGCGCGGTCGCCACCGGCAGCCTGGCGGCGCGAATCGCGGGGAATAGTCCGCCGATCAGGCCGATGACGCAGGCCCAAGTGATGCCGAGGCCCACCAGCGCGGGCGTCACCGCGAGATCGAAGATCAGGTTTCCGCCGAAGCCGCCGCCGACCGAGTTGACGGAATAGCCATTGAAGAGCACCCAGGCGATCAGCGCTCCGATCGAACCGCCAATGAGCGCGAGAAGCAGCGCTTCGACGAAAACCGAGATCACCACCGGCGCGGGACCAAAACCGATTGCACGCAAGGTCGCAATTTCGCGCGAACGGGTGCTGACCGCCGAGTACATGGTATTGAGCGCGCCGAAGATCGCCCCGATCGCCATGATTCCCCCGACGACGTAGGCCACGATTTTGAGAATCTGACTGAGTGAGGAAGATTGTTGTGCCTGGAACTCCTGTTCCGTAGAGACATCCACCTGCAGTTGGGGATTGGCGGTGATCGCATCCTTGAAGGCCTGGAAACTGCCCTGCGAGTCGAGGACGACCCAAACGCTTTGTTCCCCATCGCCGCGCTGATACGCGGAATTCAGGGTTTGCTTGTCTGCTATGAGCTCGGAATCATGCGATGTGCCGCTCCCGTCAAAGACGCCGACCACAGTCCAGGTAGCGCCGCGTAGTTTGACCTGTGCGTCGAGGTCAAGCCCCGAGTAGAGACGTTGCGCGGCCTTCCCGACGATCATTTCCGTCACGCCGGGTCGAAAGGGGCGACCGCCAATCATCTTTATCTCAGGATGCACCGCGAAGCCATCCTGCGTAAAGCCGCGAAAGGGCGCGGTCCCATTTTCACCATCTTTCTTGGTTAGATTGACGATCAACAGGGTTTCCGGGGAGACCAGCGGACGGCCGGCGCTGCCTTTCTTGATGCCCGCCGCATCCGCAATCGTCAATGCCGCGTCATTCGTCAAAACACTGATAAGTTCCGCACTGGAACCTGTTCGCACGACAATGGCGCGATGCTCAGGCCCGGTGCTTTGCAGCGTCTTGATGAAGCCGGTCGACATGGCGAGCACCGAAATCAGCACCGCAACCACGCCGGCAATGCCGATGACGACCACAGAGGAGGTGCCGATTCGTTGCGGCAAACTGCGAATGTTGATGGCGGTGACGGCGGCAATTTGTCTGAATGCGCTCATTGTCGTTCCCTATCGACCTGCGAGCGCGTCGACTATGTTGAGCCGCTGGGCACGCAAGGCAGGCGGCAGACCGCTGATGAAGGCCAGCGCGACGGCGATCACCAGCCCGATAATGACCACAACGGGCAGCAGTGTGGCAGGACCTAATACGGAGCCTACGAGCTTCATTGCACCCGCGGAAAGGATCAACCCCACAACGGCGGCGAACAGGCAGAGCATGAGGGACTCGATAAGGACGAGCACGGAGACCTTGCCGCCGGTGAATCCCAACGTTTTCAGGACTGCCAACTCCGGAATTCGCTCGCGCACGGATTGCATCATTGTGTTGGCAGTGAGAAACAACAATGTGAACATCACCGCGCCGACAATGGCGTTGGCGATAAAATTGATATCGGCAAATTGCTTAAGTCTCGATTGCAACGCCGCATTCTCGGTTTGCGTACGAGTCTCATCAAATGAATTCTCCGTCAGCTTGTCTATTTGCGATGAAATCTCCGCGGAATGCGTCGGGTCATCTACCTGAACGATGTATTGATGCACCCGATGCTTGTCGAATTGCCGCGCTTCGTCCCAATAGTCGTAGTTGATCCAGAAAGCGGAAGCGAGGGGATTTCCGCTCGACCCCGGCAAGGGGTCGAATATTCCGACGATATCAAAGGCCCAGTTGTTGCTGCCGTCATTGTTGGTCCAAATTGTCGTTCCCAGAGGAACTTTATCGCCGACTTTCCAGCCGTATTTTTTTGCCAATGGACGCCCGATGAGCGCGCCGGGCCGCGTCGCCTTCATGGCGGCGACCTGCGCTGGGGTGATGTTGAGTTCCGGATAGACGATCGCGAGCTTGTCGATGTTGGTGGTAAAGGCAGGGATGGCATTCTTTGCGTCTTGGAAGTATCCGCCGAAGTAGCTCAGGTGTGTGACAGTGCGTACACCCTTCACAGTCATCATGCGGTCCATGAGGCTGGCCGGAATCGAATTGATGGCGCTCATGCGGCTGGTGGTCCACAGACGATTGTTGCGCGTGTCGCTGAGACCGGCCTTGATCCCTTGATTGATTCCTTGCAGCAGACCAAACAACAAGAATGCCACGACGATCGACAGCATGGTCAGGATGGTGCGGGTCTTCTTGCGCCACAACCCTGCCCAGATGAGCATGAAATATTTCATGCGGCGTTGCGCTCGGTCGAGTCGACCAGCCGGCCCTTATCCACATGCAAGATCCGCGAGGCGTGATCGGCCGCGAGCGGATCGTGCGTCACCATGATAATGGTCTTGCCCTGCTGACGATTCAACATTTGCAGCAGTCTTAGGATTTCCTCGGCATTCTCGCGGTCAAGATCGCCCGTGGGTTCATCGCACACCAACAAAGTGGGATCGGCGACGAGCGCGCGCGCAATGGATACGCGCTGCTGCTGGCCGCCGGACAACTCGCCCGGTTTGTGGGTGGCGCGATCGGCGAGACCGACCAGTTCGAGGACTGCCCGCACATTTTGCTTGCGTTGCTTCGAGGACAGGTTGGTCAGCAGGAGCGGCACTTCGACGTTGCGCGCCGCGCTTAAGACCGGCAGCAAGTTGTAAAACTGAAAGACAAATCCGATGTGGCGGGCACGCCATTTCGCGAGCTTGCCGCCGGATAACCGGTCGATGCGCTCGCCGGCCACCGTCACCTCGCCCTCGGTGGGCTGATCCAGGCCGGCGATAAGATTGAGAAGCGTGGTCTTGCCTGAACCGGAAGGCCCCATGAGCGCCAGGAATTCTCCCTGTTCAATCGACAAATTTACGCCGTGCAGCACCTCGACCGATTGCTTGCCGCGCTGATAGCGCTTCACGACGTCTTTAAGAGAAACCAGGGTGCTCATCGTAAGCTCCTTACTGTTTTTCGATGCGGACGCGCGAGCCGTCGCTGAGTTTGCTCAAGTCGCCGAGCGCGACGATGATCCCAGGTTCCAGTCCGGCGCTGATGATCTGGCCGGAACTGGTTTTGCCGCCGAGACGGACCGCGCGCCGTTCCACCGTCGATCCGTGCACGACAAACACAATGTTGGCCGTGCCGCTGGTGACGACGGCTTCGGCGGGGATGACCACGCCCGCCGCCGGACTCTTCTCGGCGCCCGCCGTCGCGGGCTCTTTGTCGCTCAAAAAGGCGACGCGAGCCCCCATCTCAGGAATGATGCGGGGATCCTTTTGCCCGATGGCAATCCGCACTTTGACGGTCGCCTTGGCGCGGTCGGCGGTGGGAATCATGGCAATAACCGACCCGGGAATATCCCAGTCCGGATAGGCGTTGAGTTTGATGGTGACCGGCTGTTGAGGCCGCACTCGATTGATGAAGTTTTCGCTGACGTCCACCTCGACTTCGAGCGAATCCATATCGACGATCGTGCCGATGCCGGTGCGGGTGAAGCCGCCGCCCGCGGAAACCGGCGAGACCATCTCGCCGGGCTGGGCCGACTTTTCGGTGACGATTCCCGCGAACGGTGCACGGATGACGGTATCATCGAGGCTGCGTTGTGCCACCACGACGCCAGTGCGCGCGGCCTCTAGACCGCGTTGCGCGATCAATAGATTGTTGTGCGCCACGTTGTATTGCGCGTGCGATTCATCGAAACTCTGCGCGCTGATGACGGCCACCGCCTTCTGCTTTTCGGCGCGCTCAAATATTGGTTTGGCGTCATCGTAGGCCGTCTGTGCGGAATCGACGTTGGCCTCGGCCTGCTGCAGCTGTGCGTTGCTCTGGTCGAGTGCTGCGCGCCAATTGGAGTCGTCCAAGCGCGCAATAATCTGTCCCGCCTCCACGCGCTGGCCCTCCTCGAGCATGACCTGAGCCACCTTGCCGGTGACCTTGGAGGAGACGGTCGCGCGCCGCCGCGCGACGATATAACCCGAGGCGTCCAGCAAGGAAGGACCGGCCGACGCGCCTGGCGCACCGCTCGCGACGGCTTGCGCCACCGCTGTGGTGATTGGCACACCGGTGGGACGGTTCAGGTACCAGATGGCCGAGGCGGCGATGATGATGACGGCGATGCCCGTTGCCCACCATTTGCCATGACCACCGGAGGAGGGAGGCTCGCTGCGATCGATACGCAGTTGATTGAGCAACGCGGCTCTGTCCGTGCCCACGCGTTGGTCGGTTAAATCGCTCATCCCCGTTGATACCCCTTTTCGCGCCATTCTAGACGAATGCACACGGTCTGGCGAAGGCGGCGGCGCGTCGCAGTCCAGATATATCCTGTCTCTTCGGTTGGCCTCGTGGCATGATCGGGACGGCAAAAAAGAACGGGGGAAGATTCCTATGTTACTTCGAAGCGTCTTGGGGGCGATGATACTCGCGCTGCTCGCTGTTACGAGCCCCCTCTCTGCGCAGACGGCGAAACAGTCGCACGCGGCGGCTGCAAGCAGCGAGATTCTGGAAACCAAGCCCGAAATGGCGGGATTTTCCACGGAACGTCTCGCCAGACTCGACAGTGGGATGAAATCGCTGGTCGATTCCAAGAAGTTGGCCGGCATGGTCACCGTCCTCGCGCGGCACGGAAAAATTGTCGAGGAAAAGACCTATGGCTTCGCGGATGTCGCGGGCCAAAAACCGATGCAGAAGGACACCATCGTTCGCATCTATTCGATGACGAAGCCGATTACCGGCATTGCCATGATGATGTTGTACGAGGAGGGGAAATGGAAACCCAGCGATCCGATTGCGCGTTACATCCCCGAGTTTCGCGATTTGAAAGTCTATTCTGGCGTCGATAAGGATGGCAAACCCACCCTGGATAAGCCTGCGCATGCGCCGACGATGGGCGAGCTGATGTCGCATAGCGCCGGCTTTACCTACGGCGTTTTCGGGTCAACTCCGGTCGATAAAATGTATCAGGAAGCGAATCTCCTGAGTGCGCCCACGCTGCAAGACTTCGTCGGCCGCGTCGCCAAATTACCGCTTCTCTATCAGCCCGGAGAAGGCTGGGTATATAGCGTTTCGGTCGACATCCAAGGCTACTTGGTCGAAAAGCTTTCCGGTAAGCCGTTTGCCGATTTTTTGCGCGAGCGCATATTCGTTCCCCTGGGGATGAAGGACACGGGATTCTATGTTCCCGCGGAAAAGCTTGATCGTGTGGCCGCCATTTATCAAAGCGACGCCGGTCCGGACGCGACCCCCATGCCGCGGGACCCGGGCATCAGTCAGCCACCGGGGATGCCCTCCGGCGGCGGCGGTCTTTATTCCACCGCGGGCGATTATTTGCGTTTCGCGCAAATGGTATTGAATGGCGGCGAATTGAATGGCGTGCGGCTGGTGGCGCCGAGCTCGATCGAACTGATGCGCACCAATCACATCTCTGACGAGGTGAAGAACGCCCGGAAGTTCGGCATCGGTCTCTATCAGATGCAACCGGGCTTGGGCTTTGGCTATGACTTTGCGATTCTTGAAGATCCTCTAAAACTCGGCAGTACCGCCGGGAAGGGGACTTTCCTCTGGGATGGCGTTGCCGGCACCTGGTTCTGGATCGATCCGACTAACGATGTGGTTTTCGTGGGCATCGTGCAGCGTTGGCTGATAGCCCCTGGCGCACCCGATGTCGAGAATTTGTCGCGTGCCTTGACGTATCAGGCGCTGGTCAATCCGGCGAAGTAAACACTAAAACTGAATTTGGAAGTCATCATGAAAAAAATATTACTTTCCGCATTGGCCGCCGGGATCATGTTCGCGGGCACCTGCATGGCTGCGAATGGATTGAGCGCGCAGGATTACTTTGAAATTCAACAGCTGTACGCTCGCTACAACATTGCCATCGACAGCGGCGATGCCGAGGGCTGGGCTGCGACGTTCACTGCCGACGGTGTTTTTAACACCTCGGTCGGCCACGATGCATTGGTCAATTTCGTCAAGACTTGGCGTGAAAAGCTCGGCGGCGCGACGCGCAAGCATTGGAACAACAACTTGCTGATCACCGGAAATTCCAAGGAAGCCAGCGGGAACGTGTATTTGATGCTGGTCGATATCAGCACCAAGCCGCCGAGCATTCTGGCGACTGCGAGTTACACCGACAGCCTCGTCAAGACCAAGGACGGCTGGCGATTCACCAAACGCACCACCAAAGGCGATTCCCCGCCGGCGGCGCCGAGTGCGCCCGCTGCCGGCGCGCCGCCGCCAAAATAGTTGCCGAAGAGGGCGGAAGTTAAGTGCGCCTAGGTCCACGCGTTATCTGTGGTCTACGCGCGATCTTCGCCTTGTCGATGGCCGCGACGTTGGCTTCCTGCGCAACCTCGTCTCAAGTCCTGACAGGCGTGCCTCGTTCACCGATATTGCCGGCGGCGGTGAAGGTGTACACCCAGGCGCCACAGAGCTTTGAGGAGATCGCAGTATTGGGCGCCTCGAGAAAGAGCGTGTCGAGCGCCGGAGGCGAGCGCGCCATTGCGAAAATGATTGAAGCGATGCGCACGCAAGCTGCCCAGCTCGGCGCAAATGGCCTGCTGCTCGAGGACTTCTCCGACTCAGACCCGGTGGCGATTGGAACGGGAGTGGGTTCCCAAACCTTTACGCACAACGCCTCGATCGATGTGGGCGTTGGAGGCAGCCTCGGCGTGATAAAAAAAATAGCCAGGGCGCGGGCGATTTTCGTTCCCGCCGGGCACTCCGGAGCCTAGTTGCGAATCACGCAGGGCGGGGGCGTCCCGTCGTGACACAAGGGTGCCCCTTCGTTGTGAGGGGTTGCTCCCTCACTGTCCTCGTGGGGAACGTTTCCGCCGTTGCCCAAGCATCCGGTCACGCAAGCTGCGAGCAAAATCGTCACGAGCACCTTCATGGTCATTCCTTTGCGCCGGCGCGCTGTGCGTAAAAAGCATGCGCGTGGACCGTGCTTCGGTATAGTGGTCCGCGCCTACAGCCGTCGTAGGCCGTAGTCCTACACGATAAGTGCAATTATGGAAGAGCAAGGATCCGTGTCCGTGGCGGACGCCGAGCGTGCCCAAGCGCCGGTCATTCAAAACCTCATGCAGCTCTACACCCACGATTTCTCTGAATTTTGGAGTGGCACCGCGCGCGGCGATCTGAATGCGCAGGGTTTGTTCGATGCCTATCCCCTGGATGAGTACTGGTCTCAAGCGCACTGGGCGGCGATGCTGATTTGCTGCGATCGCGCGCTGGCGGGATTTTGCCTCATCAATGATAAGACTCACTCAGGCCTGCGCGCGCAGCGGAATCTGGCCGAGTTCTTCATATTGCGAAAGTATCGAGGCCAGGGAGTCGGGCGGCGTGCCGCTCACAGCATTTTTTCGCGCCATCCCGGCTCGTGGGAAGTGGCTGTGGCGCGGAAGAATGCGCCCGCGCGAGAATTCTGGTGCAAGACCGTTACGCGTTCAGCAAACTGCTCTCAGTTTCAGCAGTTGGACTTGCAGGATGAGCGCTGGAACGGGCCCATCTTCCGATTTGATTGGAGCATTTAATGTTCGGCGCACTAAGGAGCCAGCGCGGCGCGTACCGCCGGCTCAATTTCAGCCGAATTAAACACCGGCATTGAACAAGCGCTGGCGGTGCACGCAAATGCCGCGGCGCGATCCAGTTGCGGGTAGTTGACTTCCGGATTGGGAAGCCGCCCCTCGGCCCGGTCCCACCATTCGATCTGCAGATAATCCGACGGATAGCGCAGCGCCGCCGCGTGCAGATCGCGTGCGGCGGAGTCTGACTTGCCGCCCACAATGGTGATATGAATCGGTGCCGCGGAAAGCTCGCGATCCGCCAACAAGATCTCAGCGCGCAGTTGATCAGGAGCCGCTTTTGAAAAACCCACCAAATATCTCATTGCATGGCTTGCCATCTTTTGGTACCTGGCATCGCCGGTGTAGTGATGCATGAGATTGGCGATGCGCACCAACGCGGCGTTTTGTTCGGGCTGGCGAATGGGATTGCGAAACACACCGCGCTCGAGTTTGGCAGCGGGCGCCGCGACAAAGCCGGCCTTGGGATCACGCAATTGCCGATTGATCGCCGCCAGCACCGCTTGCGCGGCGCCAAGCCATTCTCGATCGCCGCTCGAGCGATAGAGCGCGACAAAGGCCTGGCCCATCGCCAGCGAATCATCGAGGAACGGGCCGCCGCGATCCACCAAATCATGACGAAATGCGCCGCCCGGCGCCAATCGATTGGCGAGCGACCAGCGCGCCGCGCGTATCGCTTGGCCTAACGCATTCTCATCGCCGGTCACGTCATAGTACTTGCACAAAGCGCGAATCGCCCAACCCGTTTCGCGCGCGTATTCGTGAACGTCAATGCGCGGCATGCCGAGGGCTCGCCGACCGGCATCATCATTGGGATAAAATTCATGACCGCTGATTTGCGCCGAGACATCGGCGTCCTGGCTGACGTAAAAGCCGCCATCCGGCGCCGCGAGAAATGTCGTCATATAAAGATCGAGAGAGCGGGCGGCCGCGAGATAGCGCGGGTCTCGCCAGCGCGCGTACGCCTCGCTATACAGCCTCAAGTCGTCGGCTTGAAACGCCATGAGCTTCTCGTAGTGCGGCGATTGCCAATCCACCTCGTCTGAATACTGGTAGACGCCGCCCCACACCGGGTCGATCAAGCGCAGGTTCGCGTCGAGGGTCTGGCGCGCACGCCGCAGGGCCGCCATATCGCCGGCATCGCCCTCGGAGTAGGCCAGTTCCAGCGCCGCAGCGTCGATGAATTTATGCACATCGCCCCAGCCGCCGTGCTGATCGTCATAGCTCCCATGGTAGCTTTGGAGCGCCGCTGCTTGCTGGCGCGGTGTGAGCCCCGAGCCGCTGCCTTCCGCGATGACCACGGGCGGTGCTACCGAAGGGCCGGGGCTGGGATCGTTAATGATCGCCTGCAGCAGTGCAGCCATTTGCTGCGGCGGAATGTAACCGCGCCGCTTCACGATCTCGGTGCCATCCGCCGCCAGCACGATCGTCGCCGGCCAGCCCCAATCACCGTAGCGGCTGTTGAGATCGGGATCGCTGTCAGCGTCCACGCTGACCGCCAGATAACGTTTGCCAATCAGCGCCTGAACCTTCGGATCGCTGTAGGTCTTATCATCCATGACGTGACACCAATGGCACCACACGGCATGCAGGTCGAGGATGACGAATCGATGTTCCTTGGCCGCCTGCGCGAAAACCGCGTCGCTCCAACGGCTCTGCCAGGAAATGGGCGCGGCATTGCCCTGCGCCGCAATCATCACCGCGGCGCTGACCGCAATCAATGTGTTCATTCCTGCGAGACGCATGCTTAAAATCGCTCTCTTATGGGTATGAACACCTATTCGCGTCCCGAGCACACGCGGATGCAAATTAAGTCAAACAATATTTGTTCAGGGCTGTCCGAGCAGGGGCGGGAACCGCGCATACACCTAGAGGATCAGCGATAGCCTGCATGCCCCACATACCACAACTGGCCG
>Ga0209330_1000437_pt1 | contig 17773 bp, 9 predicted proteins | sample JacPinW_OM2H0_O3_FD_187969 | JGI IMG/M metagenome (GOLD analysis project Ga0209330, IMG submission 187969) | Forest soil microbial communities from Algoma, Ontario, Canada - Jack Pine, Ontario site 1_JW_OM2H0_O3 (SPAdes) (version 2) | ecosystem: Environmental > Terrestrial > Soil > Boreal...
CGATGACAAGCGCTGGGCGCATGTCGAGATCAATGTTGGAAACATCTACCACCGCCAAGACCGTTTCGAAGAAGGCCTGGCTTGCTACGAGCGCGCGTACGAGATGCTGCTGCCGTTTCGCGATTCCGAGGGGCTGGCTGTCGCGCTGTACAACATGGCTGTCTGCCTGATTACACTGAACGATTTTCCGCGGGCTTTGGCAACCTACCAGCGGGCGAGGGAAATGTGCGTCACCCACGGCATGACGCTGCTGGTGACGCAAAGCGACTACAACATTGCCTATCTTTATTATCTGCGAGGTGAATACAGCCGGGCGATCGAGATGTTGCGCGCCACACGGGACGAATCCGAGAAAAATGGGGACGCGCACATCCTCGCGCTCTGCTATCTCGATCTGTCGGAAATATATCTGGAATTGAACCTCAGCACGGAAGCCACGGAATCCGCGCACGAAGGCTATTTGCGTTTCCAGAAACTAGGAATGGGCTACGAGGAAGCGAAATGTCTGGCGTTCGAAGCCATGGCGTTGAGTCAGCTGGGAAAGGCGCTTGGCGCGCTGGAGTTATTTGCGCAAGCGCGCGCGAAATTCGTGAGTGAGAAAAATCTGGTCTGGCCCTGGCTGATGGATTTGTACCAAGCGGTGGTTCTTTACAATGAAGGAAGGCTTTTTGAAGCGCGACGGCTTTGTTCCGGCGCGGCCCAATTTTTCGACGGCTCCTTTCTCCCGAGCAAAGCCATTCTCTGTCACTTGCTCTTCGCCCGCCTCTCTCTGCGAACGGGAGAGTTGCAGGCCGCGCAACAGGAGTCCTCTCGCGCGATTGAACGGCTTGCGCACTTGGAGGCTCCCGTACTCCACTATCAGGCCTATTTTCTGAAGGGCCAGATTCAGCAGGCTTCCGAAGATCTTCCAAGCGCCTACGATTCCTTCCAAAAGGCGCGGGAGTCCCTGGAAACTCTTCGGAGCAGCCTGCGAGGCGAAGAATTAAAGATCGCATTCATGAAGAATCGCCTGGAGGTTTACGAGAGCCTGGTGGAGCTTTGCCTGATCCGTGCGGAAAGACCGAATGCCGCGGAAGAGTCTTTCGGTTATATCGAGATGGCGAAATCGCGCAGCTTGGCGGAACTTTTGAAACGCTCGGGACCATCAATTCGGCCTGTGGACTCGGGCCAGAGCGAACTCGTGCGGCACATCCGGGAGATGCGTGAGGAACTGAACTGGTATTACCGCCGCATCGAAGTGGAGCAATTGCGCGCGGAAGCGCCGTCACCTGGTCGAATCGAGAAGCTGCAGAAAGAGGCTCTGGCACATGAAAACGAACTGTTGCACGTGCTTCGAGAACTGCCGCAGTCGGAAGAAAAGTCGAGCCACGGCCCGGCGATAAGTTCGCTGGAAGACATTCGTGCGTGCTTGCCTCCAGAAGCTGCACTGGTGGAATATTTCAGCCTGAAGGATCAATTCATCGCCGCGGTGGTGACGCGCGAAGGGCTGAAAATCATCCCGCTTACGCCGGTATCGCGTGTCGTCAACCTGCTACGGATGCTGCATTTCCAGATTTCGAAATTCAAGCTGGGCACGGAATATACGCAGACGTTCGAGAAATCCATGCTCAGTGTGGTGCAAGCGCACTTGCGCCAGCTTTACGAAGAAATATTAGCGCCGGTCCGAGCTTACCTGCCCGGCGGGCACTTGATCATCGTGCCGCATGGTGTGCTGCATTATCTTCCGTTTCACGCTTTGTTGGACGACACGGGCTACCTAATCGATTCCTTCACAATTTCCTATGCGCCGAGCGCGAGTATTTTTGCTCACTGCCAGGAAAAGCCTGCGCACACCAGTGGTCCTTCTCTCGTCCTGGGAGTGCCTGACCTCCAGGCTCCGCTTATTCTGGAGGAAGTGCGCGCCGTGGCTAAGATATTGCCGGAATCAGAATTAATCGTAGGAGCTGCAGCCAACGAGCAAGCCTTGCGGGAGAAAGGATCGAAGAGTCGTGTGATTCATATCGCTACGCATGGCAGATTTCGCCAGGATAACCCAATGTTCTCCGGGATTCGCCTGGGCGACGCTTATCTGAATCTTTACGATCTTTACCAGCTCAAGCTGAATGCTGAATTGGTGACGCTGAGCGGTTGTGCCACCGGGATGAACGTGGTGACGCCGGGAGACGAATTGCTCGGCTTAGTACGCGGACTTCTTTACGCAGGAGCGCACTCCCTGCTCTTGAGTCTGTGGGACGTTCACGACCAGAGCACGGCGGATTTTATGGCATGTTTCTACCGGCGCTTCCAGGATGGAGATGGAAAGGCGTCCGCTCTGCGGGGCGCGATGATGGAATTGCGCGAACGATATCCGCACCCCTACCACTGGGCTCCTTTTGCACTAATTGGCAAGGTTTTCCCGGTCTGACCTCCGTATTATTTCTGTAAACCCCCTATATTTTTTGAACAGGTACCCACTCTTATGAGTTGTGGTGCAAGTAGGCGCCGGTTCTAGCCGGCAGGCTAACAGCTCAAATCGGGGGGGAGCAGGATGCGACACTATTCGCTGGATAAGTGGGTTGATTTTGCACGAAACGTTATTCGCGAGGATGAAAAGGCAAAGATGCAAAGCCATTTGAACACCGGTTGCGCGGAGTGCTTGAGGGAGTTGAGTATGTGGCAGCGTTTGCAACAAGTTGCGCAACGCGAGTCAGCGTACGAACCGGCCGACGGTGCTGTTCGCACAGCAAATGCAATGTTTGCGAACCAGCGATCGCGCCGAACGCGCGAAGCGAAAGCTGGAGTTGCAGCGGTGCTATTCGATAGCTTTCGCAGTCCTTTGCCTGTCGGGATGCGATCGACGGCGGGAACCGCCTCACGGCAATTGCTTTACGGCACCGACAACTACCGGATCGATGTACGAATTGAGCCGCAGATGGACAAGGAAAAGGCCATCCTCATCGGTCAGGTCCTCAACTCGGCTGATCCGGACGAGCATCTGTCTGAGGTGCCTGTAACGCTCTTGAAAGGCCGAAAAATACTCGCTGAATGCGTAACCAGCCAGTTCGGCGAATTCCAAATGGACTGTGATTTGGAGGGCGGATTCCGGCTAATAGTGATGCTGCCCGGCGAGAGAGAAGTTAGTCTGCCATTAATTGAACCCAAGTTCAGCCAGAACGACATCCTCGCGCATGAAGCTGATACCAGTAGAGTTAAGAGAAACCTAGGAAGCAAGAAGAAAGGTACTAGAACTAAAGGTTGATTTCAGCAGTACCGAAAGTAGCCGTCTGTACCATTGATTGAAAGACGTCGCCCGAAGAAACTAAGTGGGAGACGAGGTCAAAGAAACGGGCTACTGCCGGGCAAGCAAAAGGAGATAGCAATCATGAGGCGTCTAATCGGACTTTTTATCCTTCTTTCGCTGGGATTCTGGGGTCAGGCAGCCAGCGCTCAGGGACTTCTCGGCGGCCTTCTCTCGACTGTTGGACAAGTGTTGTCCAACCAGAGTCAACCAGGAGTGATTGTCCGGACGACGCTTGGCCTTCAAGGTTTGCGGAACACCTGCTTGTCCAACGGATGCACGGTGGTCAGTAATCTAGACGGGAATGCCAACCAGCTCTTTTTGGTCCGGCCTGCGAAGGGGTTGCTTCCGCAACTTCTTGCGGGAGTGTTGAAACTGGTGACCGGAATTCTCGACGCGGAACCCGACCAGATTCTGGTGATTCCACCGAACCAAAATAATCAAGCTACGACTTCCACAGCTCCGCAAGGATTGTGGGACAACACGCCCGTGGATTTCTACGGAAACACCGTAACCGACGGCTACGTGAATCAACCTGCCGCTCAGATCATCCGCGTGGCACAGGCTCACAGTGTCTTTGGCGTCAGCGGCAGCGGAATCGTCGCTGACATTGATACCGGTGTGGACCCGAACCATCCGGCGCTTCAAGGCGTTTTGCTTCTGGGGTATGACTTCACGCGGAGCCAGCCTGGCGGCTCGGAGTTGCTGGATGTCTCGCTCTCTGCTCCGCCTCCCTGCCCTACCTGTGCAGCCGCATATGTGAATCAGCACACAGCCGCGATGCTGGACCAACACACGGCTGCCATGCTGGACGGCTCGCAGTATGCGGCGTTCGGGCACGGTACGATGGTGATGGGTGTCATTCACCTGGTCGCGCCGACTGCGAAACTTCTGCCTTTGAAAGCGTTCAGCGCAAACGGAAGCGGATCTCTTTCGAATATTCTGGCCGCTATTTATTACGCGGTGCAGAACAATGCGAACGTTATAAACATGAGTTTTGACTTGACCACTAGCTCAACTGAGCTGCGAACTGCGATCAACTATGCCAACAGTCACAACGTCATCTGCGCGGCCTCTTCCGGAAACGATGGCGAACAAGAAATGGTTTATCCCGCCGGATTGCAGTACGTGATGGGCGTAGCCTCCACGAACAATGAAGACCAGCGTTCGAGTTTTTCGAACTACGGGAACCAGATCGTTTGGGTTGCGGCACCCGGCGAAGGCGTTATCACCACTTATCCGTTCGCCACTTATGCCGCAGGTTGGGGAACGTCGTTCAGCTCTCCCATGGTCGCCGGAACCGCATCTTTGATCGTTAACATGCAACCCGCCTTTGGCGAAAATCAAGTCGCCTGGTCAATTGCTCACGCCAAATGGATCGGACTCAATATGGGTAATGGACGTCTGGATGTTTACGGCGCTTTGTCATCTTTGAAACCCATCCAGTCGCTGCTGCCGTAAGGGCGTGCTAATGCGGATAGACAACATCGAACGAACAGGCGTCGTTGAGTGGGTTGCTCAAGTCGGGGACGTAACGGAAGCGCCGACATTTTCTGCCGGCGCTCTCCCGAAACCCTCGCAGCACTGGGCTCCTCCATCGCTGAACGTAAAACTCGTAGAAGAGCAATTGACTGCGTTGCGTAGTTCTCTAATCTGCGCCTTTAATCAGCTTCTGGATTTGAAGGATCTGAATACGGGAGTTCATAGCACGCGCTTGGCGGAATGGGCTCTTCACGTCGCAGGAGAGCTTGGTTTGGATCGAGACTGCCTGGGCGACATTGAGGTTGCGGCGCTTTTGCACGATATAGGGAAAATCGGCATTTCGGACGCAATTCTAAACAAGCCCGCCAAGTTGACCTCGGAAGAATACGAACTCATGAAGAAGCATCCGGAATATGGCTGGGCTGTCTTGCGCCAAATCCCTGGAATGGAACGCGCCAGCTTGATGATTTTGCATCATCATGAAAATTACGACGGTACAGGCTACCCGGGCAGGTTGAAAGGAGAAGAGATTCCGATTGGATCGCGCATCGTGTCCGTGATAGACGCTTTTGACGCGATGGTGTCCAACCGGCCTTATCGCCAGGGAATGCCGTTCGAAGAAGCCGAGCGGCGCCTATTAGCTGCAAGTGGGACGCAATTCGACACACGCGTTGTGAACAGCTTCCTTCCCCTGGCGCGAGCAGAAATGTCGTCCGTGTTCGCTGCGGCTGGTACCTCAGTTACCGCTGTGCTCTAACCCCATTTCGTCCGTCCTCTCGGTTTCGGACTTGTCCTCCGTGAGCGCCCAGAATGCCTTTCACGCAGTCTCAAGTAGGCAGGAACATTCTGGTGAGAAAATGTCCACCGCGGCTGAAGAATCGATGGAGCGGATTGCTTCAAGTGCTACAATCCAACAACGATGCGCCCGTAGCTCAGTTGGAAAGAGCGTCTGCCTTCTAAGCAGAGGGTCGGGGGTTCGAATCCCTCCGGGCGCGCCACCTACTCGAGGTCCAACCCGGCTACATGGGTAACACTTTTGGACCGACGGATTTTCCAGCGGTTCCAGCACGCGCGTCTCCGTTTTTCCTCCCAACGTAGGAAAATATTGAAGCAACGCCACAGCTTTTGATTTATAAAGTGTCCCATCATGCCGGAGCGTGAGAGTCCACCAGTCGTATCGCCGAGTCCGTGGGCGCCCCTTCGAATCCCGTTATTCCGAAACCTTGTAATTGCTGATTTCATTTCGGACGTTGGGTCATTTATGCAGGCTGTCGGTGCCGCCTGGTTGATGACCTCCCTTAGCAGCAGTCCGTTGCAGATCGCGCTCATCCAGGCAGCTTCGGCGCTTCCTTTCTTCCTTCTCGCGCTGCCAGCCGGGTCCATCGGGGACATCGTTGATCGCCGCAAGCTGATTCTGGCAACAGAGTCTTGGATGTTGGCAATATCGATTATTCTCGTGATCGCGACATTTGCTCACCTCATCAGTCCTTGGCTCCTGCTTCTGCTAACGTTTGCATTGTCTATGGGGGACGCGGTGGAGTCACCGGCATGGAGGGCTATTTATCCGGAATTGGTGCCGAAAGAAGAGCTACCTCCCGCTCTTACGCTGAATGGGATTGAGTTCAACTTGGCTCGCGCGGTCGGTCCCGCTTTGGGCGGCGTGATCATCGCTGTTGCGGGAGTGAGCGCAGCATTTCTGTTAAATGTGTTCTCGTTTCTCGGTGTGATTGTTGTGATCGCGCGATGGAAACGTCACGTTCCGAAAAGCAATTTGCCTGTGGAATCTTTCGCGGGAGCGACTTCGGCGGCCATTCGATACGTTAGGTACTCTCCCGGCATCCGGAGGCTGCTGCTCAGGTCCGCCTTCGTTATTTTCTTTTCCAGCGCTTTCTGGGCTCTGCTGCCGGCTATCGCCAAGAAGATCAGTCACAGTTCGCTCGGATATGGACTTTTACTGGGCTTTTTCGGTACCGGCGCTGTGTTCGGAGCCGTTGCCCTTCAACGCTTGAGAAAAAGGTATTCTGTTGAAACTGTCGTCGCGGTTGCAACCGCAGTATTCGCTTGTGTCCTGGTTGCGACTGCGCTCGTGCCACAGCTCTGGATCCTCTGCCTCTTTTCTTTTTTCGGAGGAGCAGCGTGGACGATCTTTATGTCTGTCTTCAACACCCTGATCCAGCTCCTCGCTCCCGATTGGGTTCGCGCTCGCGTTCTCGCAGTCTACCTCTTTGTGTTTCAGGGGAGCATGACCGTAGGCAGTGTTCTTTGGGGCGCTTCGGCAGAACGTACCAGCTTGGCGAAAGCTCTTCTCGCTTCTGGGATTGGAATTGCAGCATGTTTGTTCTTGCGATTGCCGTTTCCATTGCCGAAGACAAGTGCTTCTCTAGATGTCTGGGATCATTGGCCAAAGCCCACGATGTTCGCGGAGCCTGAGCCCGATGAAGGCCCGGTGCTGGTTACCGTTGAATACAAGATTGACCCGGGCAAAGCCCAGGAGTTTCTCGAAGCGATCAACAAGTATCAGAGAATTCGCCGCCGGGACGGCGCGACGCGCTGGGGCGTCTATTACGACTCTGAACATTCGGGGCGATATCTTGAGATCTTTCTCGTCGATTCTTGGGCCGAACACGAGCGTCAACATGGTCGTTTCACGTTGGCAGATCGAACGGCCGAGGATCAGGTGCTCCGCTACGCTCTCGATCCTGCTAGCACGCGCCATTTCATCTATGCCAGAAAAGACGAAGGCACGGAGTCTTCCTAATGGCCGACGAGGTTCCCAGGTCAAGCGGATCGAGTCAGTTTAGCCGGCGCGCGAACGTGAGCGTCCGTAGCGTGTAATGCCTCGCGCTGGGAGGGCGTCCTTGCGCAGGCGCGAAGTCGTAAAGTTTCAATGGGAGTCTGCGCCCTGGGCGGCGCGACTCAAAGAAGATGGATGCGTTTCAATCGCGTCCGGAGTCGGCGGCTCAACCACCACAGTAGGTGCTGACGAAGCCCATTCGAGTCGCCCGCCGCTATTCGCAACTTCCTCCACGATCTTCGTGAACAATTGATCCTGCATCGCGGTGCGCTTGGTGTAGTCAACCACATAGCTGAGCGTGAATTGGAGCGATGCCGAAGTTACCACTAGAGCGACGGTGGGTTCGATTGGCGGCTTCTCGATTTGGTAGTTGTCACTAATTTCTCTCCAGGACAAATGCGCCTCGACAAGATAATCGCCGATCGCCGCCTTGGCTACCTGTAGAAGCATCTCCCTGGCAAGTGTGGCGTCGCTTGTGATCGTGAGCACGACCTTGATTTCGTCCCAGACGAATCGGAACCCCTGTGAGTAATTAAAAACGGAACCTTTGAGGACGATGCTGTTCGGGATGCGGACGACCCGGCCGTTGTACAAGTCCTTGCTCACCCAACTGCCCGTCTCCATCAATGTGGTTCGCAGAAGCCCGATGTCGATTACATCCCCTCGAATCTCGCCGATCTGAACTCTGTCTCCTACGGTATAGAGCTTCGAAAAACCGATGGAGAAGGCGCCGGCAAGGCTGGCCAGCACGTCCTGCAGGGCCACCGCTACACCTGCGCCGACGACGCCGAGGGCAAAGCTGAGGCGGCTCAAGCGGTCTTCAAAGACGAAAGCGAGGAAAACGAGAATCAAGAGATATCCGAAGAAGACCACGAACTTGCGAACTCTATAGCGTGCATCGGCTCGCCCAAAGCGCCGCGGCAGCGACCGTTCGAGCACCTGAAACGTCGTGTGAATAACGATGATTCCGATAAGTGCAGCAACGCACTTCCCGAAGAGTGAAAGCGAAACAGCGTGTTTTAAAAGATTATTCATTGCCACCGTAGCTCCCAGCTTTTCGCTAAAGGAAAATCAATACTACAGGTATTTCTCCTAATGTCTTCGGACATCAGACATTTTTGACTCAGGCCAGGCTCATTCTCATGACGCAGTACGCCTATCAGTGTGACTGGATAAGATTACTACTGTCCCGGGTGAAGGTGCCACGCAACTAAAGACGGGAAATGGCTCAGGGGGTATTGAAGCTTGTTACCCGCGAATCGCTGAAATGATGTCTTTCAGCAAAAGGATGCAGAGTTAGCGCTCCGCGTAATATCCCTCTCGCGTTTGTACCACAAGATCCTTCGGCTTCACGGTGACGTGAATCTTGTGGTAGCCGGGGGTGATGTCCGCCTTGTCCGGGACGTAACCGAGCCCATACTGATTGCGGAGTTCTTCATCCAGGTCGGCATAAATCTGTTCGATTGGCACCTTCTTGGACACTTCGAAAAAACGCCCGCCCGTTTCCCGGGATATTTGCTCGAGAATTTTTTTTCCGTCGGGACGCGATTCCTGCGGATATCGCCGGCGTCCACCGCCTCCCATTCCACCGCCACCCCCGCGCCCTCCACCATACCCTCCGTTGTTTCCGTACCCTTCTTTGTCTGCAAAAAGTATGGAGTAAACCAGAGTATCCGCGCGCTGAGCTGTTTCGATGGAATTTTGCAAACTTTCCTTGCTGCCGCGGTCCACTCCGTCGGAAAGAATAATGAGCGCTTTACGCCCCTGTTGTTTTTTCATCAATTCATTCGACGCTAGGTACACTGCATCGTATAGCAGCGTGCCCCCGCCGCCTCTGCCGTACCCGCCGCGCCCTCCGCCACCCGAACCGCCGCCGCTCGAAGCGCCGCCTCCCGTCTGCGCAAATTCCGGCGCACCCAGCTCGTCGAGAGACGCCTCCAGCTTCTGACGAGAGGAAGTCAGGTCCTGCAACAGTTCTACTTCGTGGTCGAAATGAATTACAAAAGCCTTGTCCTTATCTTCGCGCAGCACGTGATCGAGAAAAGCGTGACTCGCGGTGCGTTCTTGGTCCAGGACGCGCCTCTGGCTCATGCTCGTGTCTACCAGCAGACCGAGGGTCAGCGGCAGATTGGATTCCTGTGCAAAATAAGTAATCGTTTGCGGATGGCCGTCCTGCTCCACTACGAAATCATCTTTGTTCAAGGTGTTGACCAGATGCCCGTGTTTGTCGCGAACTGCCGCGAGCATGCTTACCATCTTCACGTCCACCGAGATGGCCGGCCCTTGCTGTTGCTGGCTTTGCAGTGGCGTGTCACCAAGCGCCAGCAGAGCGATCGACAGTAGAACCCGCGGCCTAATCCAACCGCGTGAGTTGTCCGCTGAGTTGCCGTCGGGAAAATTAGTCGATCTCAGAAGGGTTCGTCTCATCTTGGACATGAAGTGTCGCCGTTGGTCGCGTACTCTGGATATGCAGTTGGAAGCTGGCCACACTTCGGCCTGCTGCTGTCTCTATCGGAGATTCCGTTTTCAGCGCTGCGAAGTTCCATCTTTTTGTACTTATCTGTCACCCGAATCTCAAGCGATGGACTAGCATACCTCCCCGCAGATTTCTGGAACTGTTGCGCCTTAAAAAGTGAATCATTCATACTCATAGGAATAGCATTCTATGAGGCTTGGCACGAATAGCTCATTTCAGCCGAATGTGCCACGAAAAGTTTTTCAATGGATAAAACGGCCCAGTGTCGCAGGCAAACCGCATGAGGTTGTCGTCCCGAGGGAATTCGAGTCGTCGTTTGCGTTGGGAACAACTTCTGCTGCTTTTTGTATTTTGGCTGCCCATCGCAAGTTCAACTTTGGCCCAGCAGTCTGCAAATCCGCCGTCTACAGTTACCGGGATCGTTCGGACTTCAGAAGGCACACCCGTTCCGGGTGCTACCGTGCGATTGATCGACACCGTTACAGCTAAAGTTTGGATGAGCTGGACCGACCAATCCGGCAGGTTTGAATTTCCGCAGATTCCCGACGGGCATTATCGCATCGAAACAAGCCAACTCGGATTTGTTCAATCATCCCTCGTTGTCGAAGCTCCCATTGTTCCTCCCGGTCCAATTCCGGTTGTCCTGCGCGTCGCAACTCTCGCAGAGCTTTCAGCGACGCCCGGAGCGCCGTCGTCGAGTCGGCCGTCAGGAAACCGAGCGGAGCGTGGACAGAACGCCCCGGCGAATTCCGCAAACGCCTCAGGGTCGAACGCACCTGGCGGTAGAAGGGGAGCCGGAGGAAGAGGGCAGGTGCCAGCCGGAGTGGCAAACGCCATCAGCGCAGGTCTGGCGAGTGGCGGATTCGAGCAGACTGAACTTACGGGCGAAGGCACAAATCCGCAAGCACCGGAAAATAACGGCCAAGCGAACGAAGGGCCGCAAGCAGAACTCGCGCTCTCGGCCGGCAACAATTCCAACGCCACGTCCGATTCCTTCCTCTTGCAGGGGACTGTGGGGCAGAGCCTCGCGTCCGGCGGCCCAGGAGGTTCGGGCCTCGGCGGAATAGTGCCCGGCACCCCCGGCGATCAAGGCGGACGCGGCGGCGCCGGTGGTCGCGGCGGCGGTGGACAACTTTTCGGCCAAGGCGGCGCTGGTGGTCCCGGAGGTGCTGGCGGACCTGGCGGCGGCCCAGGTGGTCCTGGGGGCGGCGGTGGAGGAGGAATGTTCGGAGGTCGTGGAAGATTGGGCCGCCAAACGGTGAACCGGGTTCGATTTAGTTTTTACGACCGCTATTCGAATTCCGCGCTGGATGCCAAGCCCTATTCGATTACGGGAAACCAGGTTCCCAAGCCGAGTTTTTACGACGAGCGTTTTGGTGGCAATCTCGGCGGCCCTTTAAAAATCCCTCACATCTACAACGGCAGCGACCGCACATATTTCTTCATCAACTACCAGCATGAAGTTCAATCGAGCGCGCTGGACACTTATTCCACCGTACCCACCGCAGCCGAACGCGCCGGAGATTTCTGCGGCCTGGGAGTTACCATCTTCAATCCATTTTCGAATTTCACCGGGCCACGCACTCCCCTAGGAAACGGATGCCAGATTCCGACCATAAACACTGCCGCAGCCGGCCTCCTCGCCTTCTATCCCATGCCGAATCTGCCTGGAACGGTGCAAAACTTTTTACTGCAAACAACTGTGCCGATTAATAACGACATTTTAAACCTCCATGTGATTCATACCATCAATTCCAAATTCAGTCTGAATGGCGCTTACAACCTGAATTCCCAGCGGCAGAATACGTTTGGCAGCTTTCCCGATACAGCCGGCACCCAATCGAATTTGAACCAGTCTGTGACTCTGGGGCTTTCGCACAACTGGAGCCCGCACCTGGTGGAAAACACGCAGCTGAACTGGAGCCGCAGCCGCACTCAGATCCTCAGCGACAATTCCTTCAAGAACAATGTCGCCGGAGACCTCGGAATCACGGGAGTTTCTACCAATCCGCTCACCTTCGGCATTCCCGCGATTAATTTCACCAGTCTCTCGGGGTTGAACGATCCACTGCCCTCACTCGTCCGAAATCAAACGTTCCGCTTGGGTGACAGTCTGAAGTTGGTTCACGGCAAACACACCATGACTTTCGGTGGTGAGGTTCGCCGCATCCAACTCAATTCCGAATCCAATCCTCAGCCGCGAGGGCAATTTAATTTTACCGGTGTGATGACCTCACAATTGAATTCCGCGGGACAGCCTGTCCCGCCCACTCCTCAGACCGAGCCTTTTTATGAAATTGCCGATTTTCTATTGGGTCTCCCTTACAGCACGACGGTACAGTTCGGCCCCAATATCTATCTCCGCAGTTGGGATTTTATTACTTACGCGCAGGATGACTTCCGGGTGAACAAGCAGCTGACTGTTCTTTTCGGCCTTCGCTACGAAGCTGCCACTCCGCCGGTTGAAGAGAACAACCAGATCGCCAATCTCGACTTGAATTCCACGGCCACGCAAGTGGATGTGGTCACGCCCGGCGGACTCGGAACGTTTAACGGCCGCTATCCACAGGCTCTTATCCACGGCGACTACGGCAATTGGGCGCCACGCATCGGATTCGCCTGGGTACCGAAAATGATCAAGCCCAAGACAGTCGTTCGCGGCGGGTATTCGATTTTTTACAACGAAGCGATTTACAACACTTTGGCGCAGCAATATCTCGCGTACGAGCCGCCCTTCGCTACGTCGGAAAACCTGATCACCTCGGGCACTCAGGTTCTGACACTTCAAAATGGTTTCCCAACTTCCAGCATCATCTCCAACAAGGGCGGCGTTAATCCATTTTACAAAAATGGAAACGCGCAGATTTGGACTCTCGGCACTGAAACATCATTCAGTCAGAACTGGATTTTGGATTTGACCTACACCGGCACGAAGGGAACGAATCTGGATTTTCTTCGCGCGCCGAATCGCGCTCCCTTGGGCACCAGCCCATTGAACACGCAAAACGCTCTGCAGATTCCCAACGCCAATAGCTTCTACTTCGATCAATCCGGGGCGAACTCGATTTACAACGCGCTTCAAGTGCGTCTGGTTCACAGGTTCACAAAAGGCGTTTCCGTGCAGGCCTTCTACACTTTCGCGAAATCGCTCGATAACGCCAGCACGATCGGCGGCAGCGCCCCCATCGTGGTTCAGCAGGACGGCAATTTTGCGGCGGAGCGTGGACTCTCTTCTTTTGACGTTCGACATCAAGCGCGCCTTCTCTCACTTTATGAGTTGCCCTTCGGCGAGCACCATCGCCGGTTAAATCACGGATGGACCCAACACGCTTTCGGAAATTGGCGGCTGCAGAACATCATCACCTGGCAAACCGGAACGCCCGTTACGGCTTACCTCGGTGGCACCGCCTCAGACAACGGAACCGGTGCGAGTTTTTCTCTTCGCGCACAACAGGTCGGCAATCCGAACGTTGGTATTTGCGGTGGGGCGCCGCTCAATTTTTTCAATACCGCCGCTTTCGCCACTCCCGCTCCCACTACGTACGGCGACGAGCATCGTGGCGCAATTGAAGGACCCTGCAAATTCAGCTGGAACGCCTCGCTGGCGAAATCCTTCCGCTTCGGGCCGCAGGAGCGGCATCACTTCGACGTGCGCGGGGAAGTCCAAAACCTTTCCAACACGCCAAGTTTTTCGGGACTCGCTGCGACGCTGGGTTCGTCGTCATTTGGTCGCGTAACCAGCGCCGGCTCGATGCGCACCATGGATGTTATGATTCGGTATAACTTCTGATGAGAAACATCACTCGCACAATCGTGTCTCCGTTGCTTGTGGCGCTCCTTGTCGCCGGATTGGCGCTCGCACAGGCCCCGCAACAATCTACCAATCCGCCCGGGCAACCTCCCGCAAATCAGTCTGCTCCTGTCGCCATCCCGATGCCGGCTTCACCGCCCCCTTCGCCTCAGTCTTCCAAGCAGAACTCTGCTTCGGTGCTCCGCACATCGTCGGATTTGGTTCGCATCGATGTTGAAGTGACGGACAAGTCCGGCAAACCCATCAAGGGATTGCGCGCGGACCAATTCGTTGTCACCGACAATGGCAAGCCACAGTCGATTTCGACTTTCTCTTACGCGGACATTGAAAGCATCGAAGCTGCCTCAGGAGAGGACGCCAAGCCTATCGTCGTGCCGGTAGATAACGAAGGGCCGAACGCTCCTTCCGAGGAAGCGATCAGCGATCAACTGCGCGACCGGCGCCTGATCGTTCTTTTCTTCGACATAACCTCCATGCAGACCGACGATTTGATCCGCGCGCATGATGCCGCGCAGAAATTCGTCAAACAGCAGATGACCAAGGCGGACGTTGTGGCCGTCGTCGCTTTTTCCACGAGACTCAACGTGCTCGCGAATTTCACCAACGATCGCGCGATCATTGACAAGGCCATCGCGCAGCTGACCGCCAACAGCTCCAACGACCTCGCCAACCCTCTCTACGCCGCGGCCCAAAATGGCGAGTACGACGTCCAGGAATATACCGGAGCGGCCTTCACACCTGACGAAACCGAGTTCAACGTTTTCAACACCGACCAGAAACTTGCTGCCGTTGAAGGTTTGGCAAATGTTCTCGGCGGGATACCTGGGAGAAAAGCGCTCGTGGAATTCACCGGCGGCATCACCCAGACCGGCGAAGAAAACCGCACGCAGCTTCGAGCCGCCACCGATGCCGCGAATCGCGCCGATGTTTCGATCTATTCGATCGACTCGCGCGGCCTTTTCGCAGCGCCGCCGGGCGGCGACACCACTACGAACGCGGCCACCGGCAATTCCATGTTTACCGGCGCTTCCGTGTTTCACCAAACTGACCAGCGCGAAGACTCGCGCGACACGCTCGCCACTCTTTCTACCGACACGGGCGGAAAAGCTTTTTTTGATTTGGGAGATCTTAGCGATGCGTTCCCGAAGATTCAGCAGGACAATACCGGGTACTACCTGATCGGCTACCGTCTCGGCGGCGATGTGAAACGCGACGGCCGCTGGCGCTCGATCCACGTGAAGGTCAACGCACCGGGCGCGCATATCCGTTATCGCGATGGCTATTATGCGCCGCGCGATTTCCAGCACCTCGAAAAAGAGGATCGCAATCAACAGCTCGCCGACGCGGTCAATTCGGACAATCCAGTCGTTGAGTTGCCCGTCGCGGTTGAGACGGGGATGTTTCGGCTGAGCGAGCAGCAAACCTACGTTCCCGTCGCCGCCAAGATTTCCGCGAGCGCTCTCGATTGGGCTGAGAAGCATGGAAAGCGGCAAGCCGAGTTTGATTTCGCCGTGGATGTTCGGGCGGTGCCTTCGGGCCAGGCGGTCGCGCAATTACGTGACACGACTCAGGTGAACCTCGACCCCGAGCGGTTCCAGCAGATCAACCAGAAGAATCTGCTGTACCAGGGTGGCGTGGTGCTTGCGCCGGGAAATTACAAACTGAAATTTGTCGCCCGGGAAAACGAGTCGGGGAAGATCGGCACGTTCGAAGAAAATCTCGTCGTCGCGCCGTCACAGCCGGGCAAGATGACGCTGAGCTCCGTGCTTCTTTCCAGCCAGCTCGTTCCGGTTCAGAAATCATCGGAGGTACAGACAAAAGGGCAGGGCCTACGCGCGAAACTTACGAACTCGCCGCTCGAAATCAACGGCGAAACGATCGTCCCCAGCGTGACGCGCCTGTTCACGCAGAGCCAGACGCTCTACGTTTTCTTCCAGGCTTACTATCCCGAGAAAGGGGAAAACAAAGAAGCGTTTGACGGAAATTCGCTTCGCGCGGGACTAATCTTTTTCCGAAATGGATTGCAAGTGAATGCGACTCCGCTGCTGGCACCCGCGGAAGTGGATGCGAAGAAGTTCACGGCTTCATTTCGAATCAGCTTGCCTCTAGCGAAGTTGCAGGGCGGACGCTACACCGTTCAAGCCGTCGTGATCGCTCCTGGAACGCAGCACTCCGCCTTCAACCGCGCGTACCTCGCGTTGCAATATCCGCCGCCCGCGCCGAGCGCGCCAAACCCCGCCGCCGCTCCCGCGACCCCAGCTCCTGCCGCCGAGACGCCCAAGCCGCCTTCGCGTTAAACGCGCGTCGGTATCCTGCTACGAATATATTTTCATGGTGTTTTATGCGCGACGTTATCTCGGTGCCAGAAAGCTTCGATTTCTTCGAGGGTGCGACCTTTGGTTTCGGGGACGAGCTTGTACGAGAAGATCCAGGCGGCGATGGCGAGCACGCCGTAGAGCCAGAAAGTCCACATGGGACCGAACTTTTCCACCAGGGTGAGAAACGTGAGCGAGACTACGAAGTTAGCCGCCCAATTTGACGACGCCGCAGTTCCTTCGGCCGAGCCTCGCACTTTAAGCGGATAAATTTCAGAGATAAGAAGCCAGAAAATCGGGCCGAGGCTGATCGCGAAGCAAGCAACATATGCCATCAACGTGATCACAGCGAGCTGGCCGAACGCGGCGTCGTGGGCTGAAGCTGACTCGCGGAAAATGAAGCCGAGTATGCCGAGCGTGACGGCCATGCCTGCGATCCCGGTTAGCAGCAATACCCGCCGTCCGACGCGGTCGATCAGCCACATGGAAACGAGCGTCATGATTACGTTTACGAAGCCGATTCCGGCGGTAGCCAAAATCGCTCCCGAGGCGGAAGAAATTCCCGCGGAGCGAATGATTTGTGGAGCGTAGTAAATCACGGTATTAATTCCAGTGACCTGCTGAAAAATAGCGAGTCCGATGCCAACGATGAGCGCGGGGCGAATCGAAGCTTTTAAGAGGTCGGACCATCGGCCGCGTTCTTCCGATTGCGAAGCGGCGGCCTGAATCTCCCGATATTCCTGCTCGACACTTTCCGTTCCGCGAATTTTTTTCAATACGCTATGAGCTTTTTCACCTTGGCCATTTTTTACCAACCACCGCGGCGTTTCCGGCAAGTACAGAGTTCCCAGTCCTAGGATGGCACCGGGAACGACGGCCAGGCCAAGCATCCAGCGCCACTGTTCGGATTGGGCGAAGGCATAATCCACAAGGTAAGCGGCGAGGATGCCGATCGTAATGGCCAGTTGAAAAAGAGAGACTTGCCAGCCGCGCGCTTTTGCGGGAGAGACTTCCGAGATGTAGAGCGGAACGGTTGCACTGGCGAGGCCAATGCCGATTCCGACCACAGTGCGCCCAACGATCAGCGCGATTTCCGATCCGGCAGCGGCGCAGATAATCGCGCCGAGAATAAATATCACGGAGGTGAGAGCGAGATTCATTCTCCGGCCGATTAGATCGGCAAGCCGTCCGCCGGTAAGCGAGGCGACGGCTGCGCCCACCAAAACGACGCTGACCACCAGTTCCTGGTGAAACACGGAAAGAGCGAAACTCTTTTGGATGAAAATCAGGGCGCCGGAAATTACTCCGGTATCGTAGCCAAAGAGCAGCCCCCCGAGCGCCGCGAACGCAGCGGCAATGTAAACGAAAGCGGTGCTTTCCGCCTGCCTCGCGGACACGCCAGCGGCTGCGTCAGAGTTCATTTTCTGCTCGGGCATATGTCCTCTTGGGTGGGTCGTTTGAGAGCCGTGCGGCTGAATCGCTAAACGCGGTTCGGGCCGATAGATCAGATTAAATCACGTTTCGGTTTTGGGTTGCACGGAAAGTTAAATGGCTTGGTGAGAGAAAACGAGTAACAAAAAAGCCGGGAGGGCAGATTCGCCCCCCGGCTTCGGCTTAG
>Ga0209330_1000439_pt1 | contig 17605 bp, 16 predicted proteins | sample JacPinW_OM2H0_O3_FD_187969 | JGI IMG/M metagenome (GOLD analysis project Ga0209330, IMG submission 187969) | Forest soil microbial communities from Algoma, Ontario, Canada - Jack Pine, Ontario site 1_JW_OM2H0_O3 (SPAdes) (version 2) | ecosystem: Environmental > Terrestrial > Soil > Boreal...
TAATGCTCGATTACTTTATCGCTGTAAGCCATTAGTTGATTCTCCTGTTCAAAGTAACAGTGCTGTCCAAGCCCTGATCAAAAATCACTTCGTCCGACAAGACAATATTTTCGATGGACGCCGAACGCCCTTTGCGAAGTTCCTCGAGCGTCTTCGTGACCACTTCATGCTGCACCGCGAGCGATTCAAGGAATTCACCCAGCTCTTGCAGTTCGCGAAACCTCCGCGAGTTGCAGGCGCTTTTGTCCACATTCGGCGCGAAGAACACGTCGAACACCGGCGTGTCTTCGCTCACCGTAGCATGGACTCCGAGTGTGCCCTGATATTTCATCTCTTTAGTGTTCTGCCGCCGTCTGCCAAGTCATTTTGCTGACGTCCACGCCCTCTTTCGCCATTTCATACAGAGGAGAAAGTTCTCGCAGGCGTTGCACAGTTTCCACGACGCGGTCGGCGACATAGTCAACTTCCTCGGCGGTGTTAAACCGGCCGATACCGAAACGGATGGAAGTGTGCGCCAGATCTTCACCGACGCCAAGCGCCTTGAGCACGTAACTCGGTTCGAGCGTAGCGGAAGTGCAGGCCGAGCCGCTGGAAACCGCGATGTCGTTGATGCCCATCAAAAGCGATTCGCCTTCAACGAATGCAAAGCTGATATTGATGTTGTGCGGCAAGCGGTGCTCCATCGAGCCATTGATGAATGTTTCGTCGAGACGCGACATGATGCGTTCGGTCAGGCGTTCGCGAAGCTTGCGGAGCTTTTCGCTCTCGGCGGCCATTTCGTTCTGGCAAATCTCGCAGGCTTTGCCGAGTCCGATGATCCCGGTTACGTTCAGCGTGCCGGAGCGCATGCCTCGTTCGTGGCCACCGCCGTCAATGATGGCGGCAAGCTGCACGCGAGGATTCTTCCTGCGCACGTACAGCGCGCCAATACCTTTCGGTCCGTAAATCTTGTGGCCGGAAATCGACATCAAGTCGATGCCGTCTTTTTGTACATCCACTGGAATTTTCCCGACCGCCTGCACACCATCCACATGGAAGAAGACGCCTTTTTCCTTGGCGATCTTGCCGATCTCGGCAATGGGCTGGACGACGCCGATTTCGTTATTGGCGTACATAATCGAGATCAGGATGGTCTTGGGAGTAATGGCTTTGCGCAATTCGTCCAGATTGATGCGGCCGTCTTTCTGCACCGGAAGATAGGTAACCTCATAACCGTACTTCTCGAGGCGCTTACAGGTATCGAGAGTAGCTTTGTGCTCGGTGACCTGAGTAATGATGTGGTTGCCCTTCTCGCGGTACATTTCCGCGACGCCCTTGATGGCGAGGTTAGTGGATTCCGTCGCGCCGCTGGTGAAGATGATTTCCTTCGGCGAGGCGTTGATCAGCTTCGCGATTTGACCGCGCGCATTTTCAACCGCTTCTTCCGCGACCCAACCGAATTCGTGGTTACGGCTTGCGGAGTTGCCAAACTTCTCGGTGAAATAGGGCAGCATCGCTTCAAGAACGCGAGGATCGACGGGCGTAGTCGCGTGATTATCCATGTAAATCGGGAGCTTAATTGCCATTCTATTCTCCTAAACTCTTAACTCGACGACCTCGGACATTGGCGCTTCGTCGGTCATCTGTGAAATTGTGACTTTCCCAAGAACTTCCAAAATGCTGTCGTTCACTCGCCGCAGCGGCTCGCGTATCGAACAAGTAGTTGTTACGCCGCACGCGCCGCGCGAAGTGATGCAGGATGTGATGAACAAAGGCCCATCAATCGCGCGAATCACATCGAGCGCGGTAATCAAAGAAGCTTCCCGCGCCAGTGTGTATCCCCCGCTCGAACCGTGCCGCGCCGCGACCAGTCCAGCTTTTGCCAGCTTTTGCAGGACCTTCGCCATCAGAGGCGTGGACATCTTATAAACCTCGGCGATGTCGGATGCGCTGCAGGAGCCATGGCCGTGATGCATCGCCAGATGCTTCAGAGCGATAAGACCGTAGTCCGCCTTTTTTGATAGCTTCATCATTCAGTTAGACTCAAATACGACTGAATCAGTCGCACTTGAATTGTAAGTCTGTCGCTCATTGGTTGTCAAGTTTAGATGCACCCACAAGCCTTTAAGACACAGTATCTTAAACAACGACCATTTTAGTCGCCTTGGTCAAATTTGATGCAGCCAACGGCTGGAAAGCAAGGCTGAACGGCAGAAGGTCGGGCCGAATGGTTTTCGAACACTGGCTCGCCAGAAGCCGTTAGGTCAGATGCGCTGGCGCTTCCAGCGGCCCTGTTTGAAGAGGAGCACGCTCGCGACGGCTATCGCGCATTCTGCGATGACGATCGAGTAGAAAACGCCGCGCGAGCGCATACCGACGCGAATCGCCAGCCAGTAAGCCAGCGGAATTTCCAGGAGCCAGAAGCCGACTAAATTCACGAGCGTCGGCGTAAGGGTGTCACCGGCTCCATTGAAGGCTTGCAGCATGACCATCTCACAGGCGTAACCGATGTTGCCGTAGCTCACAATGCGGAGGCAGGATGCGCCCAGCGGAACGACCGTAGGGTCCTGGGTGAAAAGGCGCACGATCGGTTCAGCAAATATAATGAAGATTATTCCGACCACGCCTAGAAAAAGCATGTTGTAGAGAGTCGTTCGCCAAACAGACGCTTCAGCGCGCTCGGGCTGCTTTGCTCCGAGGTTCTGGCCAACGAGCGTCGCGGCGGCGTTGCTGAGTCCCCAGGACGGGAGAATGACGAATATAACGATGCGAATTGCGATGGTGTAGCCGGCCAGAGCAGCGGCGCCGAACAAGCTTACGATGCGGACGAGCCCGATCCAGCTCGTGTGGGCAATGGCGAATTGAAAGATACCCGTCAACGACACGCGGACAAGGCGCGCAAAAACGGCGAGGTTCAAGCGAATTTGGCGGCGGAGCACGCGGATGCGCTCCGTACCGCGCAGAAGCCGATAGAATTGATAAGCCACACCAATGCTGCGCCCTGTGAACGTCGCGAGCGCGGCTCCAGTGACGCCCATGCGCGGGAAGGGCCCCCAGCCGAATATCAGGCACGGATCCAGCACGAGGTTAATGATGTTAGAGACCCACAGCAAGCGCATGGCGATGGCGGCGTCACCCGCGCCGCGGAAAATCGCGTTGTTGAGGAAAAGCAGCAGCACAATCCCGCTGCCGCCTAGCGCAAGCCTGGCGTAGCCGCTTCCCGAGGCCACGATTTCCGACGACGCCCCCATCACATGCAACAGGTTAGGCGCAAAAAAGGCGCACGGAACGCCCATTAGTATCGAAACTGCGATTCCGATGGCGATAGCTTGCACTCCCGCGACTGCGGCTCCTTCCGGATCTTTCTCACCGATACGCCTGGCGACCATCGCGGTGGTAGACAAGCTCAGGCCCATGGCGACGGCAAACACCAGGCTGAGCATCGATTCAGTGAGACCGACTGTGGCTACGGCATTGGCTCCGATACGTCCGACCCAGAAGACGTCCACCACAGCAAAGAGAGACTCCAGCACCATTTCAAGCACCATCGGAATAGCGAGCAGGAGGATGGCGCGGTTCAAGCTGCCAGCAGTGAAGTCCTGGTGCGAACCTCGAATGGCCTCGCGGATGGAGGACCAAAGAGAGGGCCGCGATGTGACTGTGTAGGATGATCCCATTGCAAGGTGCGGCTTTCTGCGTCATCGCGCAGGCAGAAACTTAAAGACGCGGATGATGCGGTTAGGAAACGTGAAAAGGAAAATCGTTAATCCGCAGAGAGCGGGCCAGGGGCGACAGGTTATCGGAGGTGAAACATCGTCGTTTTCCTTCGGATGATTGCAGGACGACAGCGCGTCAGGAACACAAACCGCACACCAACAATCAGCCAGTGACGCGAATTGTACCGCGAACATGAATATCCAACAAAGTGGTTTTCGGAGGCTAGCAGGCGATCTCAAATCGGCACGCTTAAACTCGCGACATACCAAATTGACTTCCGCCGCTGATTTTTTGTCGCGGCGGTGATGGAAGATGTAGGTTAGAATGGCGCACGAAATGGGTTCTGAAGGAAATAAACCAGTGATCGCCATCTATCCGGGCTCGTTCGACCCGGTCACGAACGGCCACCTCGATCTGATTGCCCGCGGCGCAATGATTTTTGACAAACTGATCGTCGCCGTTGCGCACAACCTGGAAAAAGATCCGCTTTTCGCGGTGAAAGAGCGCATCGAGCTGCTGGAAGCCGTTACCTTCGATTGGAAAAACGTAGAAGTGGATGTGTTCGACGGGTTGCTGATGGAATATGCCAACACGAAAAACGCACGGGTAGTGGTTCGCGGAATCCGCGCCGTTTCCGACTACGAGTATGAGCTGCAGATGGCGATGATGAACCGACATATTGAGCCGTCGGTTGAAACCGTATTCATGCTGCCCGCACAGCAGTACAGCTATTTGAGTTCGCGTCTAGTGAAAGAACTTGCGCGACTGGGCGGCCCGGTCAAGGATCTAGTGCCGCCGCTTGTAGAGGAGCGGTTGCGCGCGAAAGTCAGCAAAGAGGACAGATAATGGAACCTGCCACGGGGAGAAAAATGGAAGAAGCGTGTCACCTTGCAGACCGTGTGAATCGCATCAGCGTTTCGCAAACGATGGTCGTGCTGCAGGAAGCAGAGCGGCTGAAGGCTCAGGGAATTGACGTCGCCGACTTCGGTCCCGGCGAACCGGATTTTCCGACGCCGGAATACATCAAGCGCGCCGCGATCAAGGCGCTGGACGAGAATCGCACGAAATACACTTCGGTGTCCGGTATCGCGCCGCTGCGCCAAGCCATCTGCGATTGGCACGCCGCGCAACTGGGTTCGTCTTATCAACCGGCAGAGTGCGTAGTGAACACCGGCGGGAAGCACGCGATTTTCAATGCGGTTTGCTCGCTGGTGAACTCAGGCGATGAAGTAGTAATCGGCGCGCCTTATTGGGTGAGCTATCCCGACATCATTAAGTATGCGGGCGGAAAGCCGGTCGTCGCGCCCACACGGGCTGAGGATGAATTTATTTTGCGAGCCGCGGAAGTGGAAAAAGCGATTACGCCGCGAACGCGCATGGTAATCGTGAATTCTCCGAACAATCCGACCGGTGCGGTAATTCCGCCTGATGAATTCGCGAAGATTCTGGACGTTTGCAAACGCCGCCATGTTTGGCTGCTTTCCGATGAGTGCTATTCGCACTTCACCTATGGCGACGCGAAACCATTTTCGATCGCGAGTGTGCCAGGCGCGAAAGAAAATACGATCATCGCCGGATCGTTTTCGAAAACTTTCGCCATGACGGGCTGGCGCATGGGTTACGTTCTTGCGCCAAAGCCTCTGGTGGATGCGGTGGCGAAATTGCAGAGCCAGTCCACATCGAATCCGAATTCGATTACACAATACGCTGCACTGGCGGCGATGCGCGGGGGCATGGATACTGTCGCGACTATGCTTGCTGAATATGCGCGGCGCCGGGAATACATTTTGGCCGGATTGCGTGCGATCCCAGGGATTGCCTGCGCCACACCGCATGGCGCGTTCTACGCATTTCCCAACATCAGCGCGCACTTCTACAAGCAAATGCCGGACGACGTGGCTGCGGCCAAACAGCTTCTCGAACGCGAACATGTTGCCGTGGTCCCGGGCGAACCATTTGGAGCGCCGGGACACCTCCGCATTTCTTACGCGACGTCGATGGAGCGAATCCAAGAAGGCCTTAGCAGGATGAGGCGCTTCTTCGGCAGTGCGGCGTGAATCTTTGTCCAGCGCGGCTGGAACCGGTTTTCAGCCCGCGCCCCTGGGGCGCTCATTCTCTGGCGCCATTCTTCCCTGAAAAATCAAATTTAACTGAACCGCTTGGCGAAGCTTGGCTGACGGGCAACGATTGCGTTTTCGCATCGGGACCCTACGCGGGCAAAAAACTCGCAGACGCGTGGCGGGAAATGCCGGCCGAATGGAAGGGCACATTGACAGGTGACAACGGTTCGTTTCCGCTACTCGTGAAATTTTTGTTCGTCGAAGACAAGCTTTCTGTACAAGTTCATCCGGATGATGATTATGCTGCGCGGCACGAGCAGGCTGCCGGGGGGCGCGGCAAAACGGAAATGTGGTATGCAGTGCGGGCCCGTGAAGACGCCGAAGTAATGGTCGGGCTAAAACCTGGCGTCGATGCGGAAAAATTCCGCCGCTCCATAGCGGATGGCACCACTGAAGATTGCCTGGAGCACATTCCTGTTCATTCCGGAGATGCGATTTTCGTTCCCGCCGGGACGGCTCATACCATCGGGCCGGGCTTGGTCCTCTGTGAGATCCAGGAACATTCGGACCTTACGTATCGCGTGTACGATTACAACCGGCGTGACGCGAAGGGTCAGGCGCGCGATTTGCACGTCGAAAAAGCTCTGGAAGTGATGCGGTTCGGCAAACAAACCGGTGGAAAAGCTGAGCCCGTTCGAGTCGAGCGCAATTCGTTGACGACAACATACTTTGTGGCGTGCCCGCATTTCGTAGCGGAGAAATGGGAATTTGCGCAAAGCGTCGCTCAGACTGTGCCGCTCGGCCGCTTCGAATTATTAATCTTTCTTGAAGGCAACGGGGAGATTCTCTGGGCCGGCGAGCACGCGGAGTACGGACCTGCGCAGGTCTGGCTGATCCCCGCAGCGCTCCGCGCTTATGAATTGAAGCCAACTTCGCGCTCAGAGCTTTTGCGAACTTACGTGCCTGATGATCTCGATGGATTGGAGAAACATCTGGCCAGTCAAGGCATCGGCAAGACGCAATGGGCGCGGCTGGTGCACCCATGAGTCTCACTCGGAAAAATCCGGTAAGAAGCGTGTCTATTCCCACGTGCGCAGTCCTTCTCGCCGGTGGCCGTGGCACGCGGTTCTGGCCGCGCAGCCGCATGCGAACTCCGAAGCAACTCCTGAACATCGCGGGAAACGAAACAATGTTGCGCGAAACTGTTGCGCGCCTGAAGCCGATCGTCCCACTGCGCGATTTTTGGATTGTGACGAACGCGGAGCAGTCCGCCGGGGTGCGGCGCGAACTTCGTGGCGTTCCGGCGAAGCAGATATTGGCTGAGCCTATTGGGCGCAACACCGCTGCGGCGATTGGTCTCGCAGCGATTCACCTCGTGCGCAAACACGGCGACGCTTTGATGGCTGTGCTTCCTGCTGACAGCTACGTGGCCGATGTGCCACGATATCGCAAGCTCGTGCGGGCGGCTCTGGACCTGGCGGGCACGCCTGGGAATCTGGTGGTACTCGGTATCTCTCCTTCCCGGCCGGAAACCGGTTTTGGGTACATCGAGCGTGGCGGCGTCTTGGCTCGGCCGCGCGGAACGGCAGCTTATGCAGTGCGACGATTCACTGAAAAACCCCAGCCGTCTGTCGCGCGTAAATATGTGGAGTCGGGAAAATATCTGTGGAATGCAGGGATGTTTTTCTGGCGCGCCTCGACATTTCTGGAAAACTTGGAGCGCTTTCTACCTGGCACGCACGCCGCGCTTGCGGAACTCGCCAAAACTATCGGTACAGCACGGTATATGTCGACGCTGCGGCGAATTTATCCGCGCCTCAAAAATATTTCGGTGGATTACGCAGTTATGGAGCCGGCTACACGGCTGCATTCCGGTGCGAACGGCCATAGGAGAAACTCCTTCAGACCCTTTCCACAGGTTTCGGTGATTCCCGCACGCGTGGGCTGGAGCGATATCGGATCGTGGAGCGCAGTGTACGAATTGCTTGCCGCCAAATCCGGCGCGAATACTTCGGCCGGGCCATCGTTTTCAATCGATGCGAGCGGGAACTATTACTGGAGCCCGAAGAAATTCGTAGCCGCGATCGGCGTGAACGACCTTGTGCTCGTCGAGACAGATGATGCGATTCTTCTGTGTCCGCGCGATCGCTCGCAGGACGTTGGGAAAATTGTGAAATGGCTCGAAGAGCGGAAGCTAAAACGTTTGCTGTGACCCGGGCACCGATCGCATTCTCCATTTTGGCTGGTTATTTTTTGCTTGACGCGGCAACAGCTCCTTTCGGGCGCAAAATCCATCGCTTATACTCTGAACCGTGACGCGGATTAAATTTGGAACAGACGGATGGCGCGGCGTTATCGCCGACGAGGTTACGTACGAGAACGTGCGGACGGTGGCGCATGCCATCGCGCGGTATGTGGTTCGCGCCGAGAAACCCGGAGCGGAAGTATTGATAGGGTTCGATACGCGTTTCGAATCAGACAAATTTGCGCGCGTCGCGGCTGAGATTATTTCAGCCGCGGGTATTCCAGCCGCGCTTGCTGTCGAAGCATGTCCAACGCCCGCGCTTTCCTTGCTGGTGCGGACGCGCGGAGCGGCCGGCGGAATCCAAATCACGGCGAGCCATAATCCGTTCCGCTGGAACGGAATGAAGTTCAAAGCAAGCTACGGGAGTTCGGCTTCGCCCGCGATAGTCGCGCAGATCGAAACAGAGCTGGACAAAGTTCAGCGTGATGGCGTACCTCCGCTTCCGCCGCGCAAAGAGCTGATCCGGTCAATCGATGTGCGGACGCCGTATCTGGAAACGCTCGCTGGGCTAGTGGACTGGGATCGGCTGCGCGCTGCGAAGCTCAGGTTCCTTATCGACCCAATGCATGGAGCGGGACGCGGCCTGTTGCGCGATCTTTTTCGCCGCAACGGAATCGAATGCGAGGAAATTCGCGGTTCGCGAGACCCGCTCTTTGGCGGAGTCAATCCCGAACCCATCGAACCTCACGTCGAAGCGCTGCGCCAGGCTTTGCGCGGAAGTAAATTTGACGCAGGATTTGCCTTCGACGGAGACGCCGACCGCATCGGAGCCATGGACAGCGATGGAACTTTCATCACGCCGCATCAGATTTTCTCAATACTACTCTGGCACCTGGCGGGAACGCGGAAGCTAACCGGCGATGTGGCAAAAACGTTTTCCACAACTAAGATGATCGACAAGATCGCGGCGCATTTCGGGCGAAAGGTCTGGGAAACCCCGATTGGGTTCAAATATATTTGCGACCGAATGCTCGAGGGCGACATTCTGCTGGGTGGGGAAGAAAGCGGCGGGATCGGAACTAAGTTATATTTGCCGGAACGCGATGCGACCGTGAACGCACTGTTGCTTGCCGAGGTGATGGCGTGGCACGGCAAACGGCTCGGCGAACTTGTCGTGATGCTTCAGCGGGAATTCGGCGAACACCATTACGGGAGAGTGGATCTGGTCGTCACAGACGCGCAGAAGAAAAAGGCCTTGAATTATTTTGCCGACGCCAAATTTTCGAAACTTCTCGATTGGCCGATTACGCGTCGCGAGAACCTTGATGGATTGAAAGTGTATCTCGGCAACATCGGTTGGGCGATGGTGCGAGCGTCAGGGACAGAACATATGCTGAGGATTTATTCGGAGACGACGCGGCCGGAAACTACGCGCCAGGTTCTGGACGAAGTTTGCATTCTGATTAAGCGGCTGCACTGAAACTGACACCGCCATTGCGCCAGGGTATTGCCCAAAGGAGGGGACTTATGGAGGCCGTGAATCTGAAAGACAAGCTATCGAAAGTGAAAGAATATTGGAGCCCGAAAGTCATCGGCGAGTTGAACGATTCGTACGTGAAGGTAGTGAAGTTCACCGGTGAATTCGTGTGGCACCATCACGAGAACGAAGACGAGCTTTTCCTGGTGATCAAGGGAAAACTGCGCATGAAATTTCGCGATCGTGAAGTTGCGGTAGCGCCGGGTGAATTCATCATCGTGCCGAAAGGCGTGGAACATCTTCCAGTCGCAGATGAAGAAGTTGAAGTGGTTCTCCTGGAGCCGAAGACAACGCTGAACATGGGCAACGTGCGGAACGAGCGGACGCTTGTCGAACTAGAACGCTTGTAAATTGCGGTTGCGCTAGCCCCTATGGGGCAGAAAGCAGAGCTATGAAGCGGCGACTTTACACGCTGGACGTTTTTACAACCAAGCGATTTGCGGGGAATCCGCTCGCGGTGGTTACTGACGGTGACGGCCTTTCCGCCGCGAAGATGCAAACCATTGCCCGCGAGATGAATCTTTCGGAGACGGTTTTCATTCAGAAGCCGACGAACAACCGTGCACTGGCTCGGTTACGCATTTTCACAACCACGCGCGAGCTCCCGCTGGCCGGCCATCCGGTGATTGGCACGTGGTTTCTTCTTGCCGAGTTGGGTGTGGTGCCCGCTTCCGAAGGGAGTGTGCACATACTGCAACAGACCGGTGCAGGAATACTGCCGGTCGAGTTCACATTTCACAATGGGCGGGTGGTGCGAGTGACGATGACGCAGAAGCCCGCGAGTTTTAAACGTGCTCGGTTCACGCGCGCGGCGTTGGCGGAGACACTGGGATTGAAACCAAGCGATCTGGCGGCTTCATTGCCCCTCGAATTCGTCAACACGGGAATTTCGAATTTGATGGTGCCGGTGAGCCGCCGAAGTGTGCTTCCTCGAATTCACATGAACATGCGCGGCTTGGCTCACCTGATATCAACCGGCGGCACGATGGCATATTGTTTCGCCACGAGCGGCCACGGCCGCGTGTTTGCGCGAGGAATGGTGCCTTGGGGAATCATTGAGGATCCGGCCACGGGCTCGGCCGGCGGATCACTCGGCGCGTATTTAGTGCAGCACGGGCAGTTGCGCGCTTCGGAAGGATTGACGATCACGCAGGGAGTGGAAATGGGCCGCCCCAGCGAGATTCAAGTGGAAATTATGGCGGAACGCGGACGCCTGACTCCGAAAGTGAGCGGATCTGCGGTGCGAGTCTTCGAGGGCGAAATCGACGCTTAATGTTTCAAACTTAGGCTTCGAGAGTTTTGTGCGCAGCGTCCAGAATGCCATTCAAAAATGACGGGGCGTCGGCCGAGGAGAATTTTTTCGCGAGTTCGAGAGCCTCGTCGATCACAACTTTCGGCGGAGCCGTGCCGAAACGCAGTTCGTAAATCGCGAGACGCAAGATACTTCGATCCACTACCGCCAAACGCTCGAATTTCCAGTTTTCCGAAAGTTTCTGGACTAACTTGTCGGTGATCTCGGACTCTGCAATGGCGCCTTCGAATAGTTGATTCGCAAATTTTCGCGTGGAATCCGCAGCGCGGGCTGATTTCCAGAAAAGTTGCTCCACGCGCGTGGCCTTTTGATGCGTCACGTCCCATTCAAACAACATTTGCAGCGCAAACTCGCGTGATTTACGGCGAAGCGTCATCGACGGGGGCGCGGACGAGAGTGAGTCACGCTGCGAACAGAGTGTTTGGAGAGTTTGCGCGACAGGTGGGCCATTTCAATAGCCGCAATTCCCGATTCATAACCCTTATTCCCGCCTTTCAGGCCGGCGCGATTGATCGCTTGCTCAAGGGTGTCGCAGGTGAGCACGCACAGGATCATTGGCACCCCGGAATCAAGCTGGGCGAGCTGAATGCCGCGAGCCGTCTCCGAAACCACGACATCATAATGGGAAGTCTCTCCGCGGAGAATGCATCCGATGCAGACGATAGAATCGAAGCGACCGGTGGCGGCCAGTTTCTTAGCGGCGATCGGAATTTCAAAAGATCCCGGGACGCGCACGATTTCAATCTGTTTTTCTCCGGCACCAGAACGTTCCAGCGCGTCCAGCGCACCGGCAAGCAGCCTGTCGGTAATAAAGTTATTAAATTGACTTACGACTATTGCAAAACGCAAGCCTGCCGCGTCGAGTTCACCGCGAATTATGGACGGTTTGAACGACGCGGTCATTTTCAATGCCCCCGAGCTTTCGCCAGCCGCTTTTCGATGAGGGCGTGCCAGAAATCCAAAGTAATTCGCGCAACCTGACCCTTCACGTCAAACAGTAAATTTTCGTAAGCCATCATCTTCCCCGTCGAACGATGACGCATTGCAGCCCCGCCATAATAACTGAATCAGGTCTGATTGTGCAGGATCGGGAGGATCAAGCGAGCGATTCGACGATGACGGCAATTCCCTGCCCTCCGCCGATACACGCAGCCGCAATGCCATAACGCGCGTTGCGCCGCCGAAGTTCGAGAAGAAGAGTCAGCACCAGACGCGTTCCGCTCGCGGCCAACGGATGACCGAGCGCGATTGCGCCCCCGTTCACGTTCGTTTTATCTCGTGGAAGTTTCAGGATCTTTTCTACCGCGAGATACTGCGCGGCGAAAGCTTCGTTCACTTCGATCAAGTCCATCTGTTCCAGCTTGAGTCCTGCGAGCGCCAGCGCTTTTTGGATCGCTGGCACCGGACCGATGCCCATAATCTGGGGAGGAACTCCCGCAGTGGCCCAACCGACGATACGTCCAAGCGGCTTCCATCCGCGTTCCTTGGCGTTTTTTGCGTGCGTGATCACCACAGCAGCGGCGCCGTCAACGATGCCGCTGGCATTCCCCGCAGTCACGATGCCTTCCTTGCGAAACGCGGGCGGGAGCGCTTGCAAAATAGCCATCGTCGTCTCAGGACGCCGATGGTCGTCGTCGGAGACAATGACGGTTTTCTTGCCCTTCTTCACTTCTACCGGAACGATTTCGTCTTTCATGCGACCGTCGCGTACAGCCGCTTCGGCAGCTTGCTGGCTGCGCAATGCATATTCATCGGATGCAACGCGCGTAATTCCCTGCTCCGCTGCAAGATTTTCCGCAGTGTCGGACATGCTGAAGCCGCAGTAGGTATCGTAGAGTCCGGAGACAAGCGAGTCTTCAAGCTTGCCTTCGCCCAAACGAAACCCAGCGCGCGCACCGCGAATCACGTGCGGACACTGCGACATATTTTCCATGCCGCCCGCCAGGATAAGTTTTGCCTCGCCAAGCAAAATTCGCTGGGCAGCTTGCGTAATCGATTCCATGCCTGAGCCGCACAAACGATTCACTGTGACGGCGGGCGTTTCAATCGGCAGCCCGGCTTTCAGTCCCACGTGCCGAGCGCCGTAGAGAGCGTCCGCGCTGGTCTGCATCACGTTGCCAAAAATCACGTGATCGAACTCCGCAGGATCGGCACCCGCGCGCCGGACAGCTTCCCGGCCGGCGGCTGCACCCAATTCGATCGCGCTGGTATTGTCGAACGAGCCCATATAGCGCGCCATCGGCGTGCGAGCTCCCTGCAAAATAACGGCATCCGTTATAAACATTTCACCTCATTCTTACGGAGTAACATTTTCATGGAGTAGCAAGGGACACGAGTGTGTTGCCGCCTTGCTGGCGGGCTTCATCCAGGCCGGCTTCGGCGCGATTGATCCATTCGGTCACGCGGTCTTCGGATTCGTCTCCGGGACGCGAAGAGGATTCGGCGACGACCGCGCTTATTGTGAGATCCGCCTCGCCCCAGGAAGGTCGAGCTGTGGCGGCGACTTGCCGGAGTTTTTCCGCTAGGGTCCGTGCACTCTCAAGCGAAGTGTCGGGCAAAATAAAAACGAGGGACCAGGCCGTATATTTCACCGCAACGTCGGTCTGCCGCACTGCAGAAGAAAGAGTGCGCGCGAGTTGTTCGATGTAATGTTCGACGGAAGCATCACCGTGCTGGCGAAGCAGTTCGCCACCGCGATCGACATGGATAATCACAAGTGAAACCGAGCTATTTTGCGCTCGAGCGCGGTTTGATTCGGCCAACAAGCAATCGATATAGGAGCCGCGGTTCAGCAACCCGGTTTTTGCGTCGGCAACGGCAAGCGAACGTACCAGCGACCTCAAACGAGTGTGACTCACCGAAAGGACAAGTTGGTCGCCCACGGCTTGAAGAAAAAAACTCTCGTTCGGTTTCCATTTTCTCGAGTTGGCGTCCCCGACCAACAGGGCCCCCGACGGCGCCTGCGTTTCCTTGTCCGTCAGCAAGACGCCGAGCGCCGACTCCAATCCCAACTCGCGCAGTGCGGGAGTGGTGGAGGCCTGGAGTTCAACTCCACCAAGAGAGTCCGGCGATACTTTTGACAGCAATCCGACGATACTGAAAATTCGAGAAGCGCCAACCGGCGAGAGCTCGGCAGCCGAGTACTCGGCTGTTGATTGCGGGCCTTCGCCCGGCGTTCCCACCGCTACCAGGCAGCGTGAGGTGCGAAGATGTTTTCCGATTTCGGAAGAAGTGGTGGATAAAACTTCTTGCGGCGTCGGTTGCCTGTACATTAGCCGATTTATCTCAGCGATGGCGGCGAGATCGCGATGAGTTTCAGCGGCGGTGGGCGCGACAACCATCGGGGTGCTGACTAGTTCCACCGGGATCGGTGCTGCTACCGGCGCTGGTTTTGCACTCGCTTTTCGCGGAGCGCCTTTGGGCCACCAATTCGCGCGCTCGTAAAGGGTGCGTAAACGTTCGTTCTTTTCTTCTTCTCCGGGAAATAGTTCGGCGATACGTTCCAGGCGCTCGACGGCCTTCATTTGCAGAGAATATTGCAGAAAAATCTCGACCTGCACGATCAGATCCTCGAGGGCCTGCTGCGCGCGTATTTCTTCAGGCACTGACCCTGTGTTCTCGGACGGATCTCTTCCGGCGCCGGTAAAACCATCAGTCCGCGTGGAAATAGTCGCTGCCTTCGCCGCACGCGCGAGAATATTTTGCAAAAACGCGGGATCGACCTTGCCTTCAAGTTTCGCGATGCGCTCCTGGTTGCGATAATCGTAAGGATCGATATCCACGAGGCGGTCTAGCGCATCGCAAGCCTCTTTCATCTGTCCGGCCGTCAGGTACAAGTCGAAAAGGCGAACTAATGCATCAAAATATTTAGTCTCGCGGTTCAACTCCTCGTACAGGCGCGCGACAACCTCCGCTAAGGCAACGGAGGAGGGATACTGCATCGCGAGCCGGTCCATCTGCTCCGAGAGCTCGATTTCCTTGCGGCCGGCGCGCATCCATTCCTTGGTCTGCATCAACAACAGCGCAGCTTTCGCATCTTGCCCCACGCGGAGGTACCCGCCGGCAACTTCAAACAATTTTGCGAAACTGTCGGGTTTCTGTTTGTAGTACGACTCGAAGACTTCCCTCGCGCGATCGAGCCTTGCGGTTCGAAGCAGCGCTTCGCCGTAAAGCGCCAGAAAATTCGTGTCGTTGGTAGTTGAAGAGATGGGATCCAGAAGCATCACAGAACCTTCGGCATCGCCTTTTCGCAATTTGGCTTCGGCAAACAGAAGCGTGCCGCTGCGGTCGTGGGGGGAGAGTTGGTGAGCGCGTCCAAAATACTCGAGCGCCGCGTCCAGTGCGCCAGCCGCCTGTATGAGCTGCCCGGCCCGAAGATAACTTCGCGAAGCCATGTCCGAATGCTTCAGCCGCTCGGCCTGTTCGCCTAGTACAGCGTGCCGCGCAGGATTCTCCGGGTCGAGCACGGCCATGCTTTCATAGCAAGCCAACGCTTCGATCTCCTGCCCCTGTTGCTGAAAGAGATCTGCGGCCAGTCCAAACTGTTCGATAGCTTCCGACGGACGATTCTGCTTCTGAAGCAGAGTGGCGTAACGCATCAGGCGGTCGGCGGGCTGCGGAAAGGATCGAAGAAACCGTATAAAGACTGCAGAGGCTTTGGCGCCATCGCCAGCTTCCAGCAAGCGGTCAAACTGAATCCCGTAATATTGCGCAGCGACGGAGGGTTCGTTCAGCCTGGTATAAATGTCCGCCAAAGCTTGAAGAGCTTCCTGATGAGCCGGGGCCTCTTCAAGGACCGCTTGGTACTCTGTCACGGCCTCTCGGAGCTTATTCTTTTCGAGGTTGCGTCGAGCCCGGTCGAGATGTTTGTTTAAGTCCTGAGCCATGGGAGTCCGCGCGTCGGGTTTCACGGGCTTGCTGGGGAAGTCCGCTAGTTGTTTCTGTTACGAAATTCGCCACCGAATCTGCGCGCGATCAAATACCACTATATAACGGACGGCTGTCCGGCCTCAAAATCAAATCCAGAAGAGCGTGCAAAGAAGAACGGTTTGACCTGAGATTTTCAGGAAGTCCGGGACGCCAGTTCGGAGCCACGAGTCCCGCTGGGCAGATGAGTTACGGTCTCCCGCATGGACTTTAGTGACATTCCGCTGCGCAAAAGCGCCGCAAACCCAAGGAAGATGAATGGAACTGTCAGCGCCAAAAAGGCAAATATCGAGAACCCTGTCGCCGTTGTCTTCTCGACATTGAAAACGCTGAGGCCGAGCACGCAAAAAAATTGGTAGGCTCCAATATTCGCGGGAGCATTGGGCAATGAGACGCCCAGATTGATGATCAGCAGCACAACGATCGCGGCAAGCAATCGCAGGTCCAGGTGATATGCCTTCATCATAGCCCATAGTCCCATTACCTGGCACAAGGGCATAAACAAAGACGCAAGCACTGCCGGATAAAAACTTGGCGCGGTTCCCATGGCGTGCAGCCCGAGAAGAGCTCGCATCATTCTCCCTGGGAGAGGGTGTCGTCTCGTTCCCAGCGTCGGATCCTTACCCAGCTTTACCTCCAGGTAGAAAATTATCACCACGATGATGGCGAGCAAGACGAGAGTCACGACGCCGAGTATGTCCGCCACGCGCTGGACCCGTCGCGCCTGCGCAGACAAATCTACCATCAGCGAAACAACCGCCAGGGAAGCAGTGGCGATGACAAGGTCGATCAGGCGCTCGACTCCCACCGAGCCCAGCACCCTCCCAATGGTGATGTCTTCGGAATCGGAAATGAGATAACAACGTAATAACTCGCCCGGCCGCAACGGAAAGACCAGGTTTGCGAATAGCCCGGAATAGACTGCGCGAATTGCGCGCGTCAGCGGCACTTTTTTGAACGGCGTGAGCAAAAACTTCCAGCGGAGAGCCTGCACACCGTAACTCAATACGTCGAACCCCATACCGACCAGCACCCATTTCCAGTTTACGTTTGAAAGTTCCCTCAGGGCCTGGACGATGTGGAAGTCGTGCAACACCCAGACGAGGCATCCAATCGACAGGCTATACCCTAGGATAAGCGGGACTTTGGACCTCTCGGGCTCAGCGGTCTGGAACAGGGTGATCAATTCGAAGGTTCCGGTGAGTTCGTGGCGATTCCTTCCATCATGCGAATTTTAGCCGAGTTTCGATCAATTACGAATTCACCTCATTGACGTTCAAAAACACGTAGCGAACGCTATGCTTGTTTCTTAATAAACTCCCGACACAAATGGGCCTCGGTGAACCCAGAGGGGGTATTCCCCCGACCGCGCCGGGCGAAGGGAACCCGAAACTCGCTACAGCCTACGACACAAGGCCCGGAGAGGCAATCCGTGAGTTAAGCCCGTTGCCTCGCGTCACTATCGAGTCAGCGGCGTCTGCGCCGGCCACTGTGTCACGTTCCGGAATCCATACAGACTTCACTGTATTGGCTAAGTCCATGATCGCCGGCAAAATACCGAATTAACCCACAGGAGCAGCGCCCAATGAGTACGACGAAAATCTCCACAATGGAAGGGTCTTCGTTCGCACCAGCAGCTCCATGGGGCGAACACAGCCGCGATTCTCACGGTCACGTAGTGCAATTCTATTCCGAAGACAAATCCCTAATCGAGACTTTGGGGCGCTTTATTGGATCAGCTTTGGAAGCGGGAGACGCTGCAATCGTCGTCGCCACCAAAACCCATCGCGATGGGCTCGCGCAACAACTGGAATCGCGCGGACTGAACG
>Ga0209330_1000441_pt1 | contig 17539 bp, 21 predicted proteins | sample JacPinW_OM2H0_O3_FD_187969 | JGI IMG/M metagenome (GOLD analysis project Ga0209330, IMG submission 187969) | Forest soil microbial communities from Algoma, Ontario, Canada - Jack Pine, Ontario site 1_JW_OM2H0_O3 (SPAdes) (version 2) | ecosystem: Environmental > Terrestrial > Soil > Boreal...
CCCGGTCGGTTCCCTGTTCTAGTGCCGGAACCGTGAGATAATTGAGCTGCGCCGCCGTCACGCCGCCCGGCACCCAAGGATTGTAGGGCACGCACGACGCCGGTGCGGGAGGTGCGCAAATGGGAGTACCGTTCGTGCCAACCACGGGGTTTTCCGCGAAGGCCAGTCTTGTCACCGAGAAATTGTTCAAATCTAGTGTGGTCGAGTCAACGATACCGACCTGAGCGTAGGCGTTGTACTTCCATGCGTCCAAGAAATCGCCCTTGACGCCGATCACTTGGCGGAAGTCGTCGTAGGTAAGGTCGGTTAAGCGCTGGCCGCCTTCGACGTTTCGTCGTTCGAGGTAGTACGACAGAGCACCGCCGGCCGGCTGACCCTGTTGCGCCAGCAAGCCCGGAGCGCAGAGAACGCTGCGTTCCTGCGCCGTGATCAGCGGGTTGCCGGGCAGGCCCACGCCGACCGCGCCGCAATTCAAGGAAAGTGCGTTATTGGCGAAGTCGCCGCCCGGCGCTTCGCCTCCCTGCGTCTGGTTCCTCATGAACATGAATTCGCTGTACACGCTCGCGTGCTCGTTCAGGTCATAATGAAGGAAGAAGCCGGCGGTCCAGCGCTCGCTGGGGCGTTGGAAGAAATTCAGGGCGCCGAAATTGAAATCATCACTCGCCACCGAAGGGCGGAAGGTACCGGTCTTCGGATCAACGGTATTATCGAGAATTCGGCCTTTCGAGCCGTAGGCGAGGAAGCTACCACCCGCATTCGTGCCCGATCCGGCGCATGCTGCCTTACCCGCGACAAACCCGAGGCTGCAAGCGCTGTAGTCAAATTGCGATCCGATGTTCGAGGCCGCCTTGTCGTAGGTCGCGTAGACGGTGGCATTGCCCGCGCCGTCCGCGAAATTCGAACCGGCGATGAATGACACAGTTTTCTGTTGACCGGAATTCACCGTGCCGCTGGGGGCAGGTTGACCGGCTGCAGTCTCAATACCTTGATAGAGAGACTCGTGATTGCTGTGATTGTAATCGCCTGCCTGCACATCGAGTTTCACGCCTTCGTAGTGAGTGTTCATGATGAAGTTCACGACACCCGAGACGGCATCCGCGCCGTAAGTCGAAGAAGCACCGCCGGTCAGCACTTCGACCCGCTCGATCAGTTCGGCCGGAATAAAGTTGACGTCGGCAGCGCTGGAACCGCCCGGAACGCCGGGGGCGACCCTCATGCCGTCGACCAGCACCAAGGTGCGGTTGGCACCGAGGTCATGCAAATCGATGGTTGCCGTACCGGTCGCGCCGTTGGACATGTTGGCGCCCTGGCCGGCAAATACCTGCGGTAAATTGTTGAGCAGGTCCTCAACGCGAGTCAGACCCGACGCTTGAATGTCCAGACTCGTGACCGTGGTGACCGGGCTCGCCGAGATCAGATTCGCGCTTTGAATGCGAGTGCCGGTTACAACGACTTCTTGGAGATCTGATGTCCCCCCAGCCGGAGCGGCCGCGACGGCCGGCGCGGTTTGCGCGTAAGCGGCCGGAACAACTGCACTGGCCGCGGCTGCAGCGAGCGCGGCGTGAATTGCGTGCTGCAAAATCCGATTCTTCCCCATTTCTAGCTCCTCCAATTAATTAATGAATTTCATTAACGCGTTTAAAATTGACACTGCGATTCCATTGGTGTCATCACCTTCGGCAACCCGTTCCGGTATCCAGCCCTGTTCTCACCCTGCCAGTACTCCGGGTTGAACAATTCGGCTTAGACAAAATCGTGCCTGTCGAACCCGCGAGACGCGGCGCTGCTTGCGCAAGATCGAGGGCTTGGCTTCCACGCGTGCCTGTGTTTTGACAACCGACGCGCGGTCTAGAAAACGAAGTGAGGCCCATTCTGTAGTGGCATTTTGCGCAAACACTGCGATGTAAAAAAGCCACAATTTGATTAGAAAATTCGGGAGACGCACGAATGGCTCACTACTACGTTTGTAAATCTTTAACTTCGACTGGGTTATGACTCCCGTTTCCGCAGATTTATCCGCTGCAGCGAGAAAAAAATATTTTTGTCCACGCAGCGGCCGCGGTAATCGGTTTGCAATGTGCCGACGGGCGTGTGGTTTAAGCGCAACCAGAGATTTTTTGCGTTCTGAGCCGAGGCTTGACCGAATGTCAAGATCAATTCGTGCGCGTATGAGGCGCGGCATTCGCAGCACTCGCAGCGCTCGCGCAAGGGCGCCAGGAATTGCGGGCTCGTTGTGGAATTTCAGCCCAGAATAAATCGCGGCGGCTTAAGCGTAGAAATTCAAAGACGCACGCCCAAGCGAGTCAAGATTTCGCGTCGCCCGAGATTCGTGATGTGCAGAATCCGGCTGTCGAGGTCTTGAAGAACCCATTTGCGTTTGCGTGCGAGGCATAAGAGCGCCGCTCCTTAATTCCTTCAGGGCTCAGCTGATAGTCCTCGTCATGTCCCAAAGCATCGTCCACCAGCCATTGCATTTCCTTAAAGCGATCAAGGAGCGCAACGCCCACCACTCCGGCAAAATGATCGTAACAACTTCTTGCGGCCCGCAGTGGATCGTCTGCACTGGTGGTCGATATTTTCCCGGCTCCGCCTGCTAGCACGCTCATTTGCTCCAGCATCGCGGCAACTTCCGATCCACCAAGGCTGTAGTAACGGTGCTTGCCCCGTTGAAGGACAGTCACCAATCCACTTCCTTGTAAGCGATGCAGATGCGCGCTGGCCGTTGAGGGACAAACTCTCGCGATCACCGCCAACTCGGTGCTTGTACGTGCCCGCCCGTCCATCAGGCATAGCACAATTCGCGCGCGCGCAGGCTCGCCAATCGCCGAGGCAATATCCGACACCGGCTTGAAGCGATTTTCCATATCTCTCAGAGTTGATCTTCAGTCGCATGAGGAATGCTTCGTCATCTTGAGCTTGACAAGTTCTGAACACTTCGTTGGCAGCGCAAGTATGAACGCACCGACTTCAAGGCGCGGATACACGCGCGTCGACGTAGGGACCGTAATCGAAAGTGCGCCTGTTCCTTATTACCTATCCACCGGGTGCCGATGCCAACAATCACTCGCATCCGGTGGTGGGCGTCGGCTTCGTGCTCGAAGGCGTCATGGTCTCTGCTTTCGACGATGATCCGGAGGAGACGTTCGTTGCGGGCCAAAGTTTCGTCGATCGCGCAAGCTACCACCGCATCGCACGCAACGGCAGCGAGACCAAGGACATGAAGTTTCTAATCGCCTACACGGTCAAGACGGGTGAGCCGAACACTGTCTTCCCAAAGACATAAGTTCTCCGTTGGTCGGGTGTTCTCCGTTGGTCGGGTGTTCTCCGCCGGCCGGCCAAGCAGTTCACACGTCCGTATGTTCGCCCGGCACCGAGAGTCTTCCCGGTAAACAGCGCCCGGTCATTCACCGGGAATTGCGGATCATTCGCCGAATATCGCGTGAGCGCCTCAAGGATTGCGCTCAAGATCCCACCGTCGAAGGAAACCTAAGTCTCACCAACGGAGATAGTCATGAAGAACATGAACACCCTCTCTTCCAAACTCACCGCCTTTGCGGCTGCTCTCGCCATGAACGGCTTGGTTTTGGGCGGCCTCGGATATCTCTTCGCGCTGCAGTCTCACCCGACCATCTCAGCGATCGCTTTCGCGAGGGCAGTCGTCGCGCATCAGGGGCTCAGCTAGTTCTGCGCCTTCTCCGTCGGCTGGGATTCTTCGTTGGTCTGGCTGTTCGGGCATCCTGCCCTCGGAAGGGGGCCCCCAGCCAGTACGAGGAGTGAGGTCCGAAGCACCGAATAACACCTCTTCTCTTGGCGCGCCAGCGCCGAGCCGGCGGCCCGGCTTCCTTCTTCGCTCCGCCCGGTCCTGATCGCTCGTTCACACTCTCTATATATAGAGTGACTGCCCACTCAAGACCACCGATTCCGGAATCCCGCCAAACATGCTCTAAGAACTTGCTAACCGCCAACCCAAAACCCTGTCTAAAGTACTGAATGGAAGAGAACGAGCACTCAATCATCCGGGCGGTACTGTCCGGAAACAAGGAAGCCTATGGCACTCTCGTGGTACGCCACAGCCGCGCCATCTTCCGAGTGGCGTTCCGCATCACCGGCGACGAAGCCGACGCGGAAGATGTCGTTCAGGAAGCCTTCCTCATCGGCTATCAGAAGCTCCAAAGCTTCGAGTCGCGCGCCAAATTTTCGACCTGGATCTACCGCATTGCCGTCAATTGCGCTCTGAATATGAAGAACAAACGCAAACCCGAAGCCGCCTACCAGATCGCCGACGACGCCGATGCCACGCAGCATCAAGTTCAGGTGGCAGACACCGCTCCAAATCCAGAGCGCCTCCTCCTCAGCCGAGAGATTGAAACCCTCCACGCCGGCGCCATGCAGAAGCTCACCGCCACCGAGCGCACCGCGTTCGTCCTCCGTCACATGGAAGACTGTACCACCGAAGAGATCGCCGCCACGCTTCGCATCGCTCCCAACGCCGCGAAGCAAGCGGTTTTCCGCGCGGTCCAGAAACTCCGTCGCGATCTCGCACCCCTTAAGGTGAATGCATGAACCATCTCACCGAAGAACAACTCATCGAGCACTACTACGAGGAGTCGCCTCAGTCCGCGCACATCGTCCATCACCTGCGCGAGTGCAACAGATGCGCCGAAACCTACGCCGCACTGCGCAGCGACCTCGACGCCATCGAGCCCATCGCGGCGCCGGCACGCGATGCCGGCCATGGCGCACAAGTCTGGCGGTCAATCCGTGACGTCGTTCCGCCATACCAACAGAAACAGCAGCGGCTCTCGCAGCATTTCAGCAGTCTGAAAGGCCTTAGCTTCGCGACGGCCTGCAGCCTCCTCATCGCTGTCGCCTTCCTGGCCGGACGCCAATGGGAGAATTATCAGCGCCCGCCCCAAATCCGGACGGCAGCCAACAACCCAATTCGCCAACCCATCGTCCTCGTGTTCCTGGGCGATCACCTCGGTCGCTCCGAGCGATTCCTGGTCGCACTCAGGCACGGCGATTCCGGCGAATCAACCGCGTTGGTCAAGGCTGAGGCGCAGGATCTTCTCTCCGCCAACCGGCTCTACCGCGAGAGCGCAATTAAATCAGGCGATCCCGCCTTTGCCGCCGCCCTGGATCGTCTCGAGCGTGTCCTCGTCGAGGTCGCCAACGAACCCGATGACGCAAGCCCCGCTCGCCTCGCCGAACTGCAAAAAGAATTGAACACCGACGGCCTGCTTTTCGAAGTCCGCGTCCTGCGCTCCCATGTGCAGGACGAACAAGAGGAGCAGCAACCCGCGGCCGTCAGAACGCTAGGAGTACTTATATGAAAACCACATCATTCTTTCTCATTGCCGCCCTGAGCTCGTGCATCGTTGCGCCCGGAGTCCACTCGGCCGAAGCCGTCAGGTCGGAACCGGTCGCCTCCGCGTCCGCTGCCGACAAGGATGGCACCCTCTACGCCGAGGGGACCCGCGCCATCAATGAAGGCCGCTGGTCCGACGCGGCCGGCCTTTTCAACAAGGTCGTCCAGCAGCATGGCCCGCGGGCTGAAGGCGCTCTTTATTGGAAAGCCTACGCAGAAAACAAAGAAGGCCAGCCCGCGCGCGCCATCAACACCTGCGCCGAACTGCGCCACACTTATCCTAAGAGCGAATGGCTCGACGAATGCGGGGCGCTCGAGATCGAGATCCGCGGACACAGCGCCCAACCCGTTCAGCCGCAGGCCGAGCAGGACGAAGACCTCAAGCTCCTGGCGCTCAACGCCATCATGCAGCAAGACGAGGCCCGTGCCATCGCCGCCATCCAGCAAATCCTCAACGGCAATGGTTCCGACAAGCTCAAGGAGCGCGCCCTCTTCGTCCTCTCCCAGAGCAACTCGAAGCAAGCCCAGGACCTCATCGGCCAGATCGCGCGCGGTGGATCAAATCCTGCCCTGCAAACCAAAGCGATCCACATGCTCTCCATCCGCGGCAAACAATCCGTCGATCTTCTCGCCGATATCTACCAGCACAGCAGCGATGACAGCGTAAAGAAGGCGATCCTGCAGTCCTATCTCGTCACCGGAAGCCCCGACAAACTTGCCGAAGCCGCACGCAGCGAATCCAACCCACAACTCATCAGGGCGGCCGCGCAATCGCTGGGAGCGATGGGGGCAACGGCACAGCTGCAGACCCTTTACAAGGAGTCAAAAAGCGCCGAGGTCAAGGAGCAGATCATCAACAGCCTCATCGCCGCCGGACCCAAAGGCGCCGAAGTACTCGGTACCATCGCGGCCACCGAGCAGGATCCAGACCTTCGCCGCAGAGCCATCCGCAACCTCGGCATCAGCGGAGGTCCGGACCTCGCGCCGAAGCTGGTCTCCACTTACCAGAACAACAAGGACCCCGATACCAAAAAGGCCGCCGTCGAAGCCCTCTTCCTGGCAGGAGATGCACACGACCTCGTCACTCTCGCAAAGGCTGAAAAGGATCCAGCCCTGAAGCAAAAAATCGTGCAGCAGCTCAGCATCATGCGCAACCCGGAAGCGACCGCCTACATGGTCGAAATCCTCAACAAATAGACCGGCACCCAGTCATCCCCAGATGCTCGCCAGGAGGAATCTCTCGTGAAACAGTTCGCTCTTGCTCTCGCCCTCATCCTCGGCACGTCCATCGTCGCCGCGCAGCAACCCAAAGTCGTCAATACGCAGTTCAACTCTGAGCCCGCAGGCGGAGGACTTTCTGCGACGCTGGCGCGACTGCAGCGTTCAACCCAGCCGCTCTGGGTTGGGTATGAAATGCCGGCTCTTCCACGAACGAATTTCTCTGCCTGTTCAGATTTTGGGGATGCATCACAATCTGAAGAGGGATGCTGCGGTGAATATCAACTCGAGTCCCCAAGATCCGGTTCTCTTGCGCGAGACGGCGTGAGCAACGCTCAGAAGCCCTCGCCCGCGAGCATGTACGTCCTCCTGCGTCTCGATCACGGTGCAATCGTCAAGGTCCGTCCCGCCAACGCGGGGTGCCGGCTCAACGCGGGCGGCATCCCCTTCACCTGGCTGACCGACGTCCAGCCCGACGACAGCGTGGCCTTCCTCGCCAAACTAGCCGCGCGGCCCGAAGACTCTGAGGACAAACGTGCAACCGACGATGCTCTTGTCACGTTAAGCATGCACGCCAGTCCCGCCGCGACTGCCGCGCTGGCTTCGCTCGCGGGACCCTCAAACCCTCCGCACCTCCGTGAAAAGTCCGCCTTCTGGCTTGGAGCCCAGCGCGGTCACGAGGGCTTCCAAGTCCTTCAACAACTGCTCACTAAAGAGCAAGACCCCAAGCTGCGCGAAAAACTGGCTTTCGACCTTTCTATCAACCCCGACCCCGCTGCTATCGACGAGTTGCTCAAGATGGCCCATTCCGATGCCAACCCGCAAGTTCGCGGTCAAGCCATCTTCTGGCTGGCCCAGAAAGCCGGCAAGAAAGCCGGCGCGACCATCACCGCCGCCATAGAAAACGACCCTGACATGCAGGTCAAAAAGAGGGCGGTGTTCGCTCTGAGCCAACTTCCCCAAGATGATGGCATCCCGCAGCTCATGCATGTCGCCGACAACAACTCCAACCCCGCCATCCGCAAGGAGGCCATCTTCTGGCTGGGCCAATCCAAAGACCCTCGCGCCCTCGAGTATCTCGAAGCCATCCTCAAACGCTAAACCCGATCTTCTTCGTCGGCGGGGCGGTCACACGTCCAGGTGTTCGCCCCGCCATCGGCCGGTACTTCGGCCTTCGGCCCCGCCGACCTGGTTAGGCCCTGGGTGATCTATCTCAAATGGTGATGGATTGCATCGAACAATCCAGGCTTCAAAGATGGGCTTGGGGAGCCTACTTTACTATCCCACGAGACACCCCTGGAGAATTGCCATGTCGGACAATCAAAAGCTCATCGCCGTGGTCGGCGCAACAGGTCATCAAGGCGGCGCCGTAGTGCGGGCGCTGCAGGCGAACGGTCATTTCAAGGTGCGCGCATTGACGCGCAACCCAGACAAGCATCCGAAGCTGGCTGATGAAGTCGTTCTGGCGGATTTCAATCGACCGGAAACACTTAGAGCGGCTTTTTCCGGAGCGTACGGAGTTTTCCTCGTGACCAATGCCTGGGAAGCGCGCGCGGAAGAACTCAAACAGGCACTTGCCGCCGTCAACGCGGCGAAAAGCGCCGGTGTACAGCACCTCATCTGGTCGACGTTACCAAACGTAGAGACAATCAGTAGCGGCAAGATCGATGTCCCGCATTTCACGGCAAAAGCGCAGGTTGAGCGCGCCGTGAGCGAGGCCGGATTTGCCTACCACACGTTTGTGATTGCGCCGTTCTACTATCAAAACTTGCTCGGCGCCATGGCTCCGCAGAAGCAAGCGGATGGTGCTTTGGGTTGGGCGCTGCCACTTAATCCTGAGCGGCGCGTCATTCACATGGGCGACATCACCGAACTCGGTCGCATCGTCGTTGGCGCGTTTGAGCACCCGGAACTCGCGGGTCACGGGGAACATTTGCCGCTGGTCGGGGATTTTCTCAGCTTCAATGAGATCGTCGCGACGCTGAATCGACAGGGGCACAATTTCTCATTCAAGCAAGTCCCGCGGGAAGTCTTTGCCACCTGGTTCCCGGGCGCCGCAGAAATCGCCGCAATGCTCGCCTACTTCGAAGCGCATACCTATTTAGGATCGGACTCGCGCGAAGCGATCGCGCTCGCCAACGATGTCGCGAGTTTTCGGCCGACGAAGTTCGCCGCGTGGACCCAGGCAAACCTCAAGGTCTCAGCGGTCGCGTGATACCGCACCTTGTCGAAGGAGAAGGCTCATGAGCAGATTCCCCAACCATACGATCGATGACGCGCCGGAAGGGTCGCGCCCGATCCTGCAAAAGATTGCTGATTCTTCGCCGACCAAACGTCCCCTGAACGTTCATGCGCAGATGGCACATTCTCCCGCGGTGCTGGCGGCATACACAGCGCTGCGCGCGGTGACTATTGAGCACGGCACCCTCGATCCCAAGGTGAGTTGGGCACTCAATCTCGCCACAGCCGCCACGATCGGCAATCCCTACATGATTGGTATCGCCAGCCGATTTGCGCTCATAAACGGTTGGACAGAAGCGCAGATCACGGCTCTGCGTACCGGCAGCACGACTGGGGATGCCAAGATCGACGCGATCACCCGTGTTGTCAGGGAAGCAACTGCCAATTCGGGAAATGTCACGGATGCCGTTTGGAAGGCTGCTCAACTAAACGGTTGGAGCGACACGCAGCTTGCCGAGGTGTTCGCTTATTTGGGACTGACGGTGTTCACGGGTTACTTCCTCAATTACGCCCAAACGGATCCTGACCTCTAGTGCCACTTCCTTAGATTCGCGGCCTATGACTGCACTCGTGCCAACAGAAAGCCGTCATATCCCTTGCTCCCAACGGTTTGTATCACCGTGGCCGCAAGTCGTGATTGTGCTCCAATCCAAGCTGTCATATTTCGCACGCCCCGCACCGCTGCCTCAGGTTTCGGCGACACGACCAAGCCATCGCGCACGACGTTATCGACCACTATCAATGTACCGATTCGGGAGAGCTCCAACGCGGCCTGCACATACGCCAAATTGTTGGCTTTGTCGGCATCGATAAAAACAAGATCAAACGGATCAATGCGCTGCGCACGAAGGCGCGCCAGGGTCTCGAGGGCCGGCCCCACATGCAGCTCAATCAGTCCTGCGACCTTGGCATTCACGAAGTTTTGGCGCGCAACTTCCGCATGATGCGGATTGAGTTCAAGCGTCACGAGCTGCCCGTCTGCAGGCAACGCCCGTGCCAACCATAGCGCGCTGTAACCGCCGAGCGTGCCGACCTCCAATATCCGCCGCGCGCCTTGCGCTAGCGCGAGCAAATACAGAAATTTACCCTGCGCGGCCGAGACCTGGATCGACGGCAGGCCCGCCGCCGCACTGACGTCGATGGCCGAGTTGATCGCCGGATCTGCCGCGTTAAGCTCAGAGTCAAAATACGCGTCCACTGCATTCCAGATATTCTCAGCCACGTTGTCTCCTTCTAAGGATCGCCAGACCGAAGCCAAGCCCACACAGCACGACTGGTTCAACCGACGATATTGATTCCTACAGAATGCCCGGGATCAATGCCTTCACCCGTCGCCGGTACTCGGGGTACTGCTTCGGGAAGGTTTCCATCATCAATTTTTCTTCCACGCGGCTTTTGAGCCAGTAGCTGGCAAAAACCAGCACCGCCATGAATAACCCGATTGCCTTGTCGAGGGCCAGCCCAGTGCCGGCGACCGCCAGAATCAGGCCGGTGTAGATGGGATGGCGGACGATCCGGTAGGGCCCTTTCACCACCAGCTCATGCTGCTCTTTCACCTGTGGCACGCTGCTCCAGTTGCGGCCCAGCGTCACACGCGACCAGATGGCGAAACCAGCGCCCAGAACGGTGACGGCCAAGCCGGACGCTTCGAGGGCAAGCGAGTGTGGCCACAGAGGCTCTTTGATCCAGCTCTCCGGCAGCACGTGCATCTTTAGGAGCGCCACGCCGATCAGGACGGGCAGATACGGGGTTAGGCTGTTCAAGCCCTCCGCCCTGTGCGATGTGGCCTTTGAGATGTGCCATCCCCAGGCCCACACCAGTACCAGCGCGCCCCAGGCGCAACCAAATGCAATGCGAAAAAACAGGTCCACACCGCTCTCCCGTGCAGATGCATTCCATACTACGCAACGCTGAAGCCAGTTAACAGAGCGGTCCTTTGCACACACCCATTCAGGGCTGATGAGTTGGGATTCGCATCGATGGCAAGTGCCTTTAGGACGGGTGACGTCGACGCTCATGGGGCGTCGCCTGCGGAATCGCCGGCGAGGGCTATGGGTTCTTCATTCGCCAGCCGATGATCAATGAGATCGGGAGGCCGATCATAATGATGTGACCCGGCAGCGCCATCGCAATCGTCTCCCCGCCTACGTACAGTGGGTGCCCAATGACTGACAGGGGCAAGATCACGTAGTTCATTGCCAGAAAGAATAGCGTTCCGAAGACGAGACCGGACAGGAATGCATGCCTTACCAGCCAGCCCTGGCGTTTAGCCACCAAATAGTAGATAGCGGCAGCACCGATTGTGATCAGGAAGTGTAGTGCAACTCCGATGACCGCCATTGCGTCACCTCCCTGAATGACTGCATCTTTGCCGAGCAATGCCGCGGCAACGCCTTTCCATGGTCTTAGGACGGAAGTTCCGGCGTTGAGAGCTTTAACCGTGTTGAAGCCGAGATCAATCGCACCAGCCGCCACTCCTGCCATTGCAACTGACAAAGTCGCATAGGCGCTCTGCCGAAGTGCGTCACCCGGACGGGTAGATATGGACCCGATGCTCGTTTTGTTCGCGCCTGCCGCTTCACTCATTTTATTCCTCGCGATCACTGTATTGAGACACTGTTGCGATATCGGTGTATCGGGGCCTCACACGTCGCAGGATAGAGGGATTAACTGGCACCCTCAAGGTCCACTTAACGACCGTTTTTAGGTACCAGCGCCGGCATGCGGATTGAGATCGACTACATTCGCGTCCCTTCCCCGCAATTGGCATTGACTCGGGTTGCTGCTCGCGTCAAACAGGGCGGCCACAATGTGCCTCGGAGTGATGTCCTTCGCCGCTATAAACGCGGCTGGACTAACTTTCTTGAAGTCTACCGGCCCTGTCGGCCATACCGCTTCATACAGTGTTCACGCACTCCTCACACTGTACGAGTTATACACCAGCAATCCACAACGCCGCGGTTGTACATTCCGCGCATGGAATACGCTCGCTTGGAGACAGCCTTACTCAAAGACGTCACCGACGACTACTATTACGGCTGCCACTGCACATCCTGCCTCCACACCGCTCGCTTGAGCCTATCTAAACTGCGCGCTCATCTGGGTGGCGACTATCCGCTAGTTAAAATCCGCGAACGCTTGAAATGCCAAATCTGCTCCAGCCGCAAGGTGACTATTACCTTCTTAGGACCTCACCAAAAAGGGGGGAATCTGCACCACCTGTTTGACAAGGAGGCTCGCTAGCGGATCCGCGCGCGTGCACTGCGAATGACTTATTTCCGCTCGCGGCTTCCCTGTCCCGGATCCTTTGGTTCCGAATTTCCACTGACTTCAGCGCCGTGTCCCGCGTGCGGGCCGCCCTGATGAGGAACCGTGTTGTGCTCACGACCGTGCTTGTCCTTATCCTTCGCTGCCCGTTCCTTCATGGCGGCATTTTCACTCTTCGGATCGTTGTTTTGCATTGGGCACGCTCTTTCTGTGACTTAGGCGCGTGAGACTAGGCGTCGCGCGCCGTTCGGAATGTAGGCAAGCACCGCGACTCCGCGTAGTCGCCACTAATTGAAGAAATGGTCTATTGGCATTCTGTGCCCAGCGAAACCTAGTAACGATCGGCGCCGCGGAACGCGAGGCTGTTACTCAGCGAGTAACAAAAGAGGTAGTGGGCGGTTATTGGCTGCTGGGCGCCCCGTCGAAAGAAGAAGTCCCTTTGGGCGCGGCGCAATCCGATCAATACGCACAACTAGAACCGGTACCGGATGATCCATGCCGTTGCGAAGGACCAATCGGAATGGCGTACGTTTCAGCGTCGTTGTGATGGTTTGCATTTACGTCCTTATCGGGATTCTGCGGAATTGATGTATCAGTTGCCATCAGCGGGGCTTCTTTCAGCGAAAAAAGCCGCGAATGATCATGCTGCGCCAATCACCCCGATGCTCCGTGCCGCATGTCCGCTATCAAGAGTTCCCCTGTGACCCGTGTCGCGGACGGCGAGAAATCAGGGCCACCCTGAATCTGGCAACAGATCCAGGTTCTCTCTAGTCTCTTCGGGCCCGTCTGCTTACCGCGTCGCAACCATGCCGGATTATCGCTCCCCGCTGACGACGCGCTGCTCCAAGAATCGCATTTAACATTGCGCGCCACACTCCGCGGACCCTGCGACTTCGTCGCGCGACGATCGCAAACTCTAATGTCATAAAGGTGTTCTCGGGAAAGCCTCATCCCGCCCCTAGAGAGACTGATCCAGTGCGCACAACAGGCCGAAACTTGCTTAGAGACCTGCCGATCGAGTATGCCAAGCGAGTGAAGGCAAAAGCCGCACTCCTGTCCGCTGCCGCCCCGACCGTACCCGTTTCGCCAGATAGGGGAAAGGCCGTCGTCGAAAACGCAGCCTAGCCGAAAACGGCGTCCTGATATGTGCCGTCTTACTTTACGAGCACGGTTTCAAATTGGATGCGAATAGGCGCAATCTCATTTGGTTTATAACGTTGCGCAGCGTAAGCGCCCGGATGCAAGCCCTCACGCGTCGGTAACTAAAACGACGGTGAGCGCAGTAAATCCGTGACGGCACTCGGTGCGAACTCGCACCATTCGACTCCGACTCCGCCTTCTACATGGCGCGTTACCCGCGCCATAACCCTTACCGCACTGTGCCCCGTTTCGGGGGACTTAATAGTGATTTCAATATACGCGTGTAGGCGCAATGCGTGGTCTGTAGTCACCAAGGCACCGCTTAGACTCAGATCTTTCAAGCGCCCGTGAATTATCGGCGATCCCTCTGCAGTCACTTGGATTGGTATGTCTACCGTAATCCTTCGACTGCACCGAAGTCCATTGCCGGTCAGCTGCATTTCCATTGAAGAGTCCTTCCTTGTGAGTCCCGGGCCAAAACAACAATAACCGCTCCTTTAGTAATGTCATTTCACTGTGTACTGTCGGGATTCCGATCACCGTTCGGAGTCCCACATAGGGCGCGTTAAAGTCGCGGTGCAGAACGACATCCCATGTTTTGGCTCGAGCGCAGCGAGTCATTCCGCCGAGATCACACTGGCGACATCAAAATAAAGTGCGCTAACAGACAGACAACCGCGGCGCAGCAGTGGAACCATCGCAGTCGTTATGGGGCAGCCATTGCAACGAATCCACCGCGATTATTATCGTTTCGTGGAATTACTCATCGCGCAAGCGGAGCTGAAGCAATTAACTCAATGGCGCATTGACGTTAAGCAACGGAGCAAAATTCCCCTCGGCATGTCGCGCGTCCCAGACTGGTCTCGCCCCGATTCGCAACGCGAACAACATTTCAGCCGTGGAGTCTCGATCGACCGACATCGCGGCCCGCGTGCGCGACACCCTAAAAGAGACGAGAACAGAGCCGCGGTATATTGAGTTACGCCGCTCCTGCAGTTTGTTCTACGATACATCGACCTCGACGGTCCCTGACAGTGACTTAAGCGATCCAAGGTCCTTGGTGAACCAAGGTATTACCCTCATCAATGAGCGATTGCCCGCCCCGCCTCATACGCCGCCTTCCACTCGGGCTTATGTTGTTCCACCGAGCGCTGCAGCGCCGCTGCCAACGCAATTGCCGGATCCGCGGGATCGGCTTGAAGGTTCTTGGCAACGAAGCCGTAGACTAAAATCAAGTCCTTCGCCACCGGCGATCCTTGGAAAGTCGCGAACGCAGCGAGATCGGCCTGGTATTGAGCGCTCAACTGATCGAGCTCGGGACCGCGCATTGTTGCCAGTGCGTCCACCATCATGTCATGGATGGTCTTGTCGTCGGCCGGATTGGCGTTATGACCGCTAGAGGCGGGTCCTATCGCAGTAATCACCCAGTACACCCAGGAGAGCGCCGCCACACGTTTTCTCGACTCGATCTGCGCCGTTGTCGGAGTCACAGGCACTCGATGGGAATCTGGGTCGGTGGACGCGCGGCCCATGACAGACGTGGACAGCACGTCTTTTTGGATCCCCATGAGCCGCTTCTGAAACGTAAGGTATCGCAGCCCCGCATTAGAACGGTAGAATTTCACGAGTTCATCGATTTGGCTGGGCGTCAGGTGCGCCGGCAACTCATGATCCCAATGAGCCGCCGTATCCCGCACCTGCGCCACAAGCAGAAGACCGACATCCCGGCTCAAATCGTCATGAACGATGCTATAAACCGCACTCCAATTTGGATTATCCGCCTTCCAGGTCGAATCATTGGGGGCGCCAATGGCTCGCACCTGCACCGCTGCCAACATGTCGAGGGTTGAGTTGAAATCCGGGTCGCCGGTCAACGCCATCACCCTCTCACGCAACTCAATGACTTCGTTGTTCGTCGGGTCAATCGCGCTGGGATTGCGGTCCGCGCCCTGCGCGATGGAGAAGCTCATCAACAATGCGACAATCAAGCGATTGAAAAGAGACACCGGAAACCTCCTTGTCGAACCGCCGCGGCCCGCCGCGGCCGATGCACGACCCGTGTTTCAAGACTCGTTACCTCATTAGATCCCCGGAAACGCATCAGTACAGCCGACCGCCGCACACTCTTGATCGGGGGGGCGTGATGAAATCCAAGTTCCGCCGCAGCTTGCCTGAGCCAGGCACTGCGCGGCTGCATGCGGGTATCTCGAGGCACAAGGACGTCAGAACATGCTCTTTAGATTAGGCGAAAAGTATCAAGCAGACCCGCCGCCTGCGCCGATTGCGCAATGCGGAATACTCTAAGATAGAATAAAGCCGCCTAGAAATACGAGGGGACGGCAAATGGATGTTCATCCGGCTCATCAGGCGCCGCGGACTTGGCGCGAATTCTTCCTTCACCTGGTGACCATCACAATCGGCCTCTTTATCGCACTGACTCTGCAAGCCGGCGTCGAATCCCTTCATCACCGCCACCTCGTCAGGGAAGCTCGCGAGAATCTGCGCCGCGAAATCCAAATCAATCGAAATCACTATGCGGAGAATGTTCAAACTATCGAGAAGAATCGTCGTCAATTGGCGCGCGACCTTGATCAGCTAAGGGACTTGCGCAGCGGGAAGCCGATTGAAAAAAACGCCCTCGCCTGGGGTTGGGACTGGAATGGCTATATTGACGCCTCATGGAAGACGGCACGCGACACCGGCGCCGTGTCATACATGAGCTTTGACCTCATCAATGCGTATTCGGAGCTATACTTTCAGCAGGACTATGTAAACGCACAGGCACTGGCCATCATCAATGATGCACCCAAGTCCGCCGCTTTCTTGCTAATTGCCAGAGACCCTTCCGCATTGAGTCCCAGCGATATTCAGTCAATGCTAATCAGTATCGCGGAAAGCGACATTAAGCTCGCGACGTTGCAGAACCTCATGAAACCCCTCGACGAGATGTATGCGAAAGCGTTGCAGACTTTGTAGCGGTCTATTTTGCGGACACTCATCCCTTTCTTTACTATGAAGCCCCTGAGAGCCGAGGTGGGCAGGCAAGTCGCAGTCGCTGTTTCCAGGAAGAACCTCATGATGCGGATTCAAGTCTTTGCGGCGGTCCTGTTCACGTCCGGCTGTACCGCGCTGGCCAACTCCCCGATGATCATCGATCAATTGAAGATTAGAAGTGCCGGATTCACCGGCTGCGCCGTCGACGCGAACGTAATAACCAACGTCGTTGGCAACATGGACGGCAGTGGAACGTGGAACGCCACCTGCAAAGACAAGGTATACCTTTGTTCGCAGGGTTCCTCAGGCGCCCCAACGTACAGCTGCGCTGTCGCCGTCAACTAGGCGTTCGCCTCACGGCTTGCCTTGGTAGAACACACAGGCATTTAGAATCGGCCGGATGGTTACATCGCAGCTCACGAGTCCGTTCAATAAGTATTGGCGGCAGAAGCCTGCTCGAGATGCGCTCTCACGCCAACAACCGTAGGCACACCCGTTGCACTCTCCAGCGCTTTGCGCGCGAAGTCCCAGTGAATTGCCGCGGTGTCTTGTCCCAAAACAGCCCGCAGCTTCTGCGACATCGCTTCCGGGTCGACTTCAGCGACCTGGCCCTCGCCGTCGACGGGCGGATGAACCTCCAGGAGCAGCTTGCCGTCGACATAGGCAAGCTTGACCGGTTCATTGATCAGCCAGACCTTCGTTCCGACCGGAACCGAAGCAAACAGAGCGGCGACATCTTCCGGGTACATGCGAATGCATCCATGGGTGACGGCCAGTCCCACGGCCACAGGATTGTTGGTTCCATGAATCTCGTACGTGCCATCGCCGGCCGCGAGACGCATCTTGTACTCACCCAGCGGGTTCTTAGGTCCCGGTGGAACCACTTTCGGCAGCGGGTCGCCTCGTGCCGCGTGCTCCGCGCGGACCTACTCCGTCGGATACCAATTAGGATGCCGCTCTTTAGCGATGATCTGCGTCACGCCAAGCGGCGAATGCCAATCCATTCGTCCGATGCTCACCGGGTACGTAATCACGACCCGCTTCTCTCCCGCCCTTTGCCTCGGGTAGTAATACAGACGATGCTCCGGCAAATTAATCACGACTCCTTCGTGAGGCGCTGCCGGCAGGATGCGGCGCACGGGAAGCAGGATTTCTTGGGCTTCGCCAGGGGCCCAAATGTTTGCGCCCGGATTGGCGCGCACGATCTCCGGATACCCCAGACCATACCGGCGCGCGACATCGAACAGCCGCAACAGCACCTGCGCGAACGAGATCTCGGCGAGCGGCTTGTTGAAGATCGGCTCGCACACG